>VFQR01000226.1_pt1 | contig 108399 bp, 90 predicted proteins | sample 3512321 | NCBI WGS metagenome assembly VFQR01 (sample SAMN10412374, study PRJNA504923) | tailings metagenome | isolation source: Relicate 3 Philex TSF1 revegetated site | place: Philippines: Tuba, Benguet | collected 2017-08-29 | reverse complement strand
GACAGGTCGAGTTTAGGGTCGTACAATTCCGACGCGTTTAAGGCTACCTGCGCGCCTTCAACGAGCTCGTCTTCGGGGACTTCTTCTATCTCAAATTTGTCGTCGGTGGTATGCAGCGGACTCACCTCCAGGGGGGCAACCGTTGCTTGTAGGTCGAGCGCCTGCTCTATTTCTTCGTCGCTGAGCGATTCTTCTTCGTCGTCGGTCCAGGGCACCTCCTCGGTTAGGTCGATGGTGGCACTGGGCTCGTCGGCGATGGGTTTCACGCTGCGCTGCACATGGATGCTGGCCTCGGGGCCCAGGTCTTCGTCGTCGGCTTCGGCATCGCGGCGAAAGCGGTCGGTGAGGGCGGCGGCGCTAAAGCTGAGGTTGTAGCGCAGGGCGGCATACAGCACCCAATACACCAGCACACTCAATCCGGTGCCAACGCTGCCCATGAAGCCGATCAACCAACGGCTGGTGTACAAGCCAAATTCGCCACCAAAGGGGAAGGCCAGGCCGGCGAGCTCGTTGAGGAGGTAGCCCAAGCTCCACGATACACTCACCAAAAGCAATAAACTGTGGTAGATGGGGCCAGCTAGCGCATATTTCAAATCGGCAAATACCAGGCGAAGGCCTACCAACAAAAAGACGAAGACGAGCAGAAAGCTCGACAGGCCAAATCCTTTAAAAATGAAGACATGAGCGAGCAGGGCACCAAGCCTGCCAAGCCAATTGTCGACCTCGGTTTCGCTGCTAAACAAAAAGCCAAAGGCAGATCCGGTGATCTGGCTTTGGTCGTTTTTCCAGGTAAACAAATACGATATCATGGCAATGGCCAGAATGCCGGTAAACAGCAAGAGGCCAAAGCCTGCCAGATTGCGCGCACCGTTGCCCGAAAGCATGCCGCTGAAATTCGATAAGTCGAAACGCGGGCGACTGCTGCGTGGTGCTTTTTCGGCCGGGGTCGACTTCTTTTTGAATTCGTTGCGCATCTAGGGGTTTTATCAAAAAATCAGCGTCAAAAATACGCTTTTTTCTGGCTCCTTATTCGTTGTACAATACTTGCAACAAGGTTTGGCCCACTGCTCGCAAAGTGGCTCTGTCGATGATGTCGAGGGTATCGTCGTGGGTATGCCAGTAGCTGCCAAAACCGGTCGACGTTTGTGGATCGTGCTGAATGATGTCGATCATGGGGATACCCGCCAGCTTGTTCACGTAGTAATGGTCGTCGGTAATGGGTGTGGAGGCTTGGTTGCTAAACCAGGCGCCCATGCCTATGGCGTAGGCAGCATCCCACACTTTGCGTACCACCTGCGGGGCATAATAGGTGCTGAAGCCTTCCTGGTAAAAAACGGCATTTTTAGCGCCCACCATGTCGAGCAGAATACCGTACTGTGCCTTGTAGCCGGGTACATGGGGGTTTTTCGACCAATATTGTGAGCCGAGGCAGTAGCTGTCTTGTACCTCACCGATGCCGTAATCTTCAAGGTCGAAGAGCACTAGGTCGATTCCTATGTTCACCGGCGTGGTGGCCAGTTGGCGGGCTACTTCCAGCAAAACACCCACGCCGGAGGCGCCATCGTTGGCCCCGTCGATGGGTTCGTTGGTGCGTTCATCGTCCATATCGGCACGGGGGCGGGTATCCCAATGGGCGGCGAGCACGATGCGCTTTTTGGCAGCGGGATTAAAGCTGGCGATGATGTTTTTGAGTGTGAACGACTTCCCGTCGTGGGCTTTTACTTGGGCACTTTGCACCAACACCGTATCGGCATAGGCGGCGAAGGCCTGCTGCAACCAGCTGGCCGTTTGGGCATGGGCCTTCGAGCCCGGCGTACGTGGTCCAAAACTCACCTGCTTCACCACGGCTGCATAGGCGCTGTCGGCATTGAACTGGGGCACTTCCACAGCTGGCCGGTCGGGTTGCATAGTGGTGCTGGCTTTTTCTTCGGTTTTATCGTTTTTACAGGCTGCCAAACCGGCAAAAAGTAGGAGAAAGATGGTTTTTTTCATGGGTAGGGACTTAAACGAACGACCAGCTGCTGCCTTCTTTGCTGTCTTTTACCTGTATACCCAGCTCGCTCAGCTGGTTGCGGATGCGGTCGGAAGTTGCCCAGTCTTTGTTGGCCTTGGCCTGCGCCCGCAATTCCAGCAGAAGCTGCATCACGCCGTCGAGCTGGTGCGCTTCGCTAGCCGATTCGTCTTTTAACCCCAAGATGTCGAAGGCCATCAGGCTGGCTTTTTCTTGGAGTAGCTTCAGGTCGCTGGCGGTGATGGTCGCCTGACCGGCGGCAATCAGGTTGGCTTGACGAATGGTTTCGTACAGCTGGGCAATGAGTATGGGTGTATTCAAATCGTCGTTGAGGGCATCGTAGAACGAGTTTACTAGCGATTGCACATCAAAGCTGGTGCTTGTATCGCTGGCTTGCAGGCTGGCCAGGGTTTTGAGCCCTTCCATAAATCGTTTGAAGCCTTTTTCAACTCCCTGCAGGGCTTCGTTGCTGAAGTCGAGCGTAGAGCGGTACTGCGCCTGCAAGATGAAAAAGCGGAGCGTCATGGGGCTATAGGCCTGACTCAAACGCGGGTGTTTGCCGCGAAATAGCTCGTCGAGGGTGATGAAGTTGCCCAACGACTTGCCCATCTTCTGCCCGTCGATGGTAATCATATTGTTGTGCATCCAGAAGTTCACCGGATGGTGACCGCAGCTGCCTTTCGATTGGGCGATCTCACTCTCGTGATGCGGAAATAGGAGGTCCATACCGCCACCGTGTATGTCGAAGGTTTCGCCCAGGTATTTTTTGCTCATGGCCGAACATTCGATATGCCAGCCCGGGAAACCTTCGCCCCAAGGCGAGGGCCAGCGCATGATGTGCTCGGGTTGTGCTTTTTTCCAAAGAGCAAAGTCGGCTGGATTCCGCTTCTCATCCTGACCTTCCAGGCTTCTGCGCTCGTTGCCGGCACCGGCAATGAGGTCTTCTACCACCCTGCGGCTGAGTTTGCCATAGTCGTGATTTTTGGCGTAGGCCGTTACGTCGAAATACACCGAGCCATTCACTTCGTAGGCAAAACCGTTGGCGATGAGCTGTTCTACCATGGCAATTTGCTCGATGATATGTCCCGATGCGCGAGGTTCAATGGCGGGTGGACGGTTGTTGAGCAGGGCCATGGCTTCGTGGAAGCTCAAGGTATATTGTTGCACCACTTCCATGGGCTCGAGCTGCTCGAGGCGTGCCTTTTTGGCGATTTTGTCGTCGCCACTGTCGCCGTCGTTTTCGAGATGGCCCACATCGGTGATGTTGCGCACATACCGTACACGATAGCCCAAGTGCTCCATATAACGTACGAGCACGTCGAAGGTGGTATACGGTCGTGCATGACCCAAATGCGGGTCGCCATACACCGTGGGTCCACATACATACAAGCCTACAAAGGGTTCGTTGATGGGCACGAAGTTTTCCTTCTTGCGGTTCAGGGTGTTGTAGAGTTGTATGGGGTGGTGCATGGCGACAAAGATACGAGCGAACGGCTTATTCTTCGGAGGCGAAATAGAGGCTACTCAGCACCGGGTAGTGGTCGCTGAACTTACTGCGCAGCACCTGGTGACTGAAAAATTCAAATTGCGACGAGGCGAAAATATGGTCGATACGGAACGACGGGAAAATACCTGCATAGGTGTTTCCGATGCCGTTGCCTTTGGCGATAAAACTGTCGCGTAGCTCGCCGCGTACTTTTTGGTAGGCATAGCTCGATGGCAGGTCGTTAAAATCGCCGCAGAGAATAACGGGGTAGGGCGAGCGGTTTACCTGCTCTTCTACGATCAGCGACTGCACGGCACGCTCACGGGCGGCGTCGCGCAGTTTGCCCATGATTTTGAGTAGTCCGCGCTTGCGTTCTTCGTTATTGTCGGCGAGGTCGGTCACATAGGTGTACTCCTCGTTGCGCAGCCGGTTGCTCTGCAAATGGATGTTGATCACCCGCACCGTATCGCGCTCAATCACCAAATCGGCATAGATGAGGGCATTGGTGGTTTTTTTGCTCTTGAACGGCACAAACCGCTTCTGAATCATGGGGTAGCGACTAAAAATGGCCATGCCGGCAAAACCTTCATGCCGCAAATCGCGGATTTTTTCGAAATAACCCGATTTGTAGCCGAGCGTATCGAGTAGGAAGTCGGTAATGTCGTGCCGACCGCGGGCTTGGCTGCTGTATTCCTGAAAGCACAGGATATGTGGGTTGGTAGTGCGAATGAGCTCGGCTACGCTGCTCTTGGTGCGGCCGACCTCGGCGCGTTGCCGACCGTTTTCCATGAAGCTGCCTATGTTGTAGCTCATCACCCGTATTTCGTTGGGGTTGCTGCTTGTGCTGCTGTACTGCAGGAGCCGATTGTTTACCGGAAATCCCAACACCAGGGTCACAGCCGAAAGCCAGATGAGCCTATCGCGCCGAAAACCCCAATACAGCACGAAAGCAAAATGCACGAAAAGCAAGGGCAGCGCAGCATAGGTTAGGAAAAAGAGGTACCAAAACTCGTCGGGGCTGATGTAGGAGGCAGCGTAGGTGAGTACCGACGCGAGCGCAACCCCTACGTTCAGGAGCAGGAGCAGATGATGCAATCCCCGGGCAAGCAAGCGCATGGTTTATTGTTTACTGGCCCTTAAAAGTAGTGTTTTCTCTTCTTCCGAAAGACTGTCGTAGCCCTTGCGGCTCACTTTATCGAGCAAGGCGTCGATGACCTCCTGCGGCACCCGGCCACTGCGTGGGGGAGTGGTGGTGCGGTGACTTACGGTAAGCTTTGGCTTACGGCGACTGAAACGGGTAACCAGCCAGTCGGCCAGGCGGTTGAAGCCCTTGGCAAGGTCGCGACCACCTTGCAACTGTTTGATGTACACAAAGCCAAAGGCGGCACCGCCGAGGTGGGCGAAGTGCCCGCCGGCATTGCTACCGCTTATCTGCAGCAGGTCGAGGCCTATCATCACCAGCGCGAGGTACTTCAAGGGTACATCGCCAAAGAGCAACAAACGGATGGTGTAGTTGGGAAGCAGGGTAGCCGTGCCCACCACGATGGCCAAAACACTGGCCGAGGCACCTAGCGCATAGGCGTTGGGTACCATGCTGTCGAACAATGGAAAAATATTAAAGGCGGCCACATACACCAAGGCGCCACTTAATCCACCCAAAAAATAGGTGCTCACCAGCTTTTTATTGCCGAGATATTCTTGAAAGATGCGGCCAATCCAATACAACCACAACATATTGAAGAGGATGTGGAAGAAGCCGGTATGCAAAAACATATAGCTGATCAAGGTCCACGGCCGAACCAGCAAGGTAGGCAAGTAGGCGGGCACCATGCCCCAGCGCGCGATATCGGCATACCAGCCGCTGCGCAGGTCGAACAGGGCAAAAAGTACTGCCAGCAGGTTCACTACCAAAAACACCACCAAGTTGGCGCCGATAAGCTGATTCAAGCTGTTGCCAGTGCGGAACAGCTGATTTTTCAACTCCTGAAAAACCGATTGTGCCATAACGCTTTAATAAAAATTAGTTCGGTCGCTGCGGTACCAGTAGCGCACAATCAGAAAGCCAAACAACATCCCGCCGAGGTGAGCGAAGTGCGCTACATTGTCGTTGGGGTTGAATTGTACGGCTTGCCACAGTTCGTACACCACGTAAAAACCAGCGAGGTACTTCGCTTTAACGGGAAAAGCAAAGAAGAGGTATAGGGTGCTGTTGGGAAAAAGGTAAGCGAAGGCTATCCATACGCCGGCAACGGCACCGCTGGCACCAATGATGTTGGGCAGGTTGAGTACGTAGACTTTTTGCGACTCCAGGTAACCTACCTCGGCGCCGCTGGCGGTACTCAACTGCCTGTTGAGTTGCTCGAGTACGGGTTGCAAGTCGATGAGGTATACCACCACATAGTGCAAAAAGGCGGCTCCAAGGCCTGTGATGAGGTAAAAGTTCAGAAATCGTTTGGGCCCCCAGATGTTTTCGAGCACCGAGCCAAACATCCAAAACGAAAACATATTGAAGAAGATGTGCCCGAAGCTGCCGTGCATGAACAGGTGGGTGATGGGCTGCCACAGGCGGAACTCGCTGGCACCAGGTAGGCGCAAACCAAAAATATCGACGAGGTCGACCCGCATGGCGTTGGCCATGGCAATGGTGCCGAGAAAAAACAAGCCGTTGATGATGAGGATGTTTTTGACCACAACGGGCAAAAACTCAAAACGGCCGGGGCTAAATTGTGTACTCATGCGGACTAAAGATAAGCGACTCAGCTGAACCTTCGGGCAATTTCGTCGAGCGGTATTTTTACCAGCGTCGCCCTGCCGTCGGGTGCGAAATGAGGTTGTTCACATGCAAACAACTGGTCGATAATTAGGTTCATTTCGGGACGCTCGAGACTTTTCCCCACAGGCAGGGCGCCGTAGCGCGACAAGGCGCGGGCGAGCTGCTCTCTACTGCGGTAGATGGCTTCATGGGGCTGCTGGCGCAGCTGCTCGAGCAATTCGTCTACGAGTATGGCAAGCTGTGAGGGCTGCAAGTCGGCGGGCAGGCCCGTTACTTGCCAGGGCTCGCCGGTGCGTATCTCTAGCCCCAGCCGCTGCAATTCGGGTAATACGGGCTCGAGCAGCAGGCGGTCGTGGGCCGATAAGCTCAGATTTTCGGGGAAGAGGAGCTGCTGACTGTTTACGGCCTGCTGCTGATTCAGATACCGTTCGTACAGGATACGTTCGTGGGCGGCATTTTGGTCGACGAGCAGCAGTCCACTTTTCACCTGCGAGCAGATGTACCGTTGATGCAGCTGAAAAAGTTGCTGCTCGCCGGCCGGTTGCTCGTCGCCTTCCACGGGTTCGGTGGCCGGAAATATCTGGCCTTGTCGGGGTGCCGAAGCAATTTGATAGAAGTCCTGCCAGCCATCGGGCACAGCGGTGCGCGCTGTGCTGGGGCTGTTGCTCGCCGGTTTTTTTTGATCGAAGGGGTTGTAATCGGGGTTGAATCGGATCACGGGCGGCCGCACATCTTCGGGGGCTTTGGGGCTCAGGTCGATGCCGTCGAGGCCTGTTTCGCGCTCAAAGTCGAGCGAGGGGGCCACGTGGTACTGCGACAAGGCTCGGCGCACCGCGGCTTGTAGGATGGCATAAACCGCTTGCTCTTCTTCGAACTTGATCTCGGTTTTGGTGGGATGCACGTTGATGTCGATGCGGCGAGGGTCTACTTCGAGGTAGAGGAAGTAGGCGGGGTGGGTACCTTCGGCGAGCAGACCTTCGAAGGCGCCCATCACGGCATGGTGCAGGTAGCCGTCGCGGATGAAGCGGTTGTTGACGAAGAAGTACTGCTGTCCCCGTGTTTTGCGTGCCTGTGCGGGTTTGCCGATAAAGCCGCTCACCTGCAGCAGCTGGGTTTGTTCTTGTACCGGCACCAAGGCGCTATTGATGGCATCGCCCATTACGCCTACGATGCGTTGACGTAGGTTACCTGCTTTGAGTCGGTACAAATCGGAGCCGTTGTGTTGTAAGCGCAGTGCCAGTTGCGGCTGGGCGAGCGCTACGCGTAAAAACTCCTCTACCACATTGCGGAATTCGGTTTCGTTTTTTTTGAGGAAGTTGCGCCTCGCAGGTACGTTGTAGAACAGGTTTTTGACCAATATTTGGGTTCCGGCCGGGCAGCTGATGGGCTCCTGTTTGCGTATTTCGCTGCCTTCGATGTGTATGGACGTGCCGAGTTCGTCCTCGTGCCTGCGGCTGCGTAGCTCTACCTGGGCAATGGCCGCGATAGAGGCAAGGGCCTCGCCCCGGAAGCCAAAGGTGCGGATGGCGAAAAGGTCGTCGATGTTCCTGATTTTGCTGGTGGCATGCCGCTCAAAGGCCATGCGGGCGTCGGTGCCCGACATGCCGCAACCGTTGTCGATGACCTGTATCAGTGTTTTGCCGGCATCTTTTACCACCAGTTGAATATCGGTAGCGCCGGCATCTACGGCATTTTCGAGCAACTCCTTCACAGCCGATGCAGGTCGCTGCACTACCTCACCTGCGGCGATCTGGTTGGCCAGTGCGTCGGGTAACAATCGGATTATATCGCTCATTGGGGCGTATTACGCGAAGAATTGCCAAAAAAGCGGTGAAAGGTGCCACTACGCCAGGCTACATAACCGGCCATGAGGATAAGGGTGGTGCTTAGGTCGAGATATCCTTGGATGAGTAGATAAAACATACCGCCCAGCAGTACCACCAGAATGAGGACATGGCGGTTGCTGCGTTTGTTTTCTTGCGCACGGGTGCTGTAGTTGCGCCTGAATTGGATACGTTTCCCGCCGCTGTCGGGTGCTGCCTCGCCGGCGAGTTCGCGTTTGCGCTGCGCACGGGCTTCTGCCTCCTCGTCGTAATAACGCGGGGTGTAGTCGAACTGCCGGACCTTGCGGGTTTTGAAAAACGAAAACAGCATACTGCAAAGATACGAATTTTGGCGCGGAGCGGCTTCGGCCTTCGAACTACTTACGGCCTAAAATTACACCGTTCATATGAAGAAAAATTATATATTTCGGTCAAAACTATTTACATGTCAATGGCCCCCATTACGGTAAGTGTGCGTGTGCAGCTGCCGCCGCAACAGCTTTGGAAGCTATGGAACGATCCTGCTCAAATCGTACGCTGGAACGCGGCCAACGACGATTGGCATACACCCGAGGCAGCCAACGACTTGCGGGTGGGCGGAAAGCTCCAAACACGCATGGAAGCCCGCGATGGTAGCTTTGGTTTCGATTTCGAAGCGGTGTACGAAGTGGTAGATGCACCAAATCGCCTGGTTTATCGCTTGGGCGACGGCCGTAGCGTGGAGCTCGAACTACATGCTGAAGGCCATGAAACCGTGTTGATGCAGCGTTTCGAGCCGGAAAATGAATTCCCTGTAGAACTCCAACAACAAGGGTGGCAAGCCATACTCGATAACTTTAAACGCTGGGCAGAAGCTTACACAGGGGCTACGGCGGTACATTTCGCTCAAGAAATACGCATGGCGCCTGCGGCATTGGCCGAACTCATGCTGCAAGAGCTTCCGTATCGGTATTGGACCGCTGTTTTTGATCCCACTTCGCACTATGTGGGCGATTGGAAGGAGGGCAGTACCGTCGATTTTTTGTGCACCTTGCCCAATGGCGCCAACCGCGGTACACGTGCCCGGGTAGTGGCATTTCGGCCGGGGCAGTACATAAGGCTTGTCCACCAAGGTTTGATCGAAGGCGATACCTTCATCAATACAGGGGCCGAAGCCGAAGTTTGGTTAGGGTTAAACGAAATATACTCCTTTAGTCCGCGCGAATACGGTTGTTTGCTCACAATCGATGTAGATGTTCCCCATCAATATGCCGATTATCTGATGACCCAGTGGCCGTTGGCGTTGGCACGTATCCGCGAATTGGCCGAAACCCAAATTCCATGATCTCAGCACCTTTTCCGTGTTTGTGGACGGCGCACGATGCGACTGCCATGGCCGATTTTTATTGCAAGCTCATTCCCAACAGCCGCGTGGTGAACGATACCCCAGCGTCGATTGAACTGTTGCTTGCTGGCCAACCACTGCTGTTGTTGAAGCAAGGCCGTAGTGATGGGCTTTCGGAGGCATTTTCGCTGGTGGTTTTGTGCGACACCCAAGCCGAAATCGATCATTTGTGGGCAGCACTCACCCGCGACGGCAGCGAAAGTCGATGCGGATGGTGCACCGATCGCTACGGCCTGAACTGGCAGATTGTGCCCCGCGGCTTGTCGGAGTGGTTGCAGGATGCCGATGTGCTGCAGCGGATGCTGACGATGCAAAAGTTGGATATCGACCGACTTTTACACGGAGATTGAGCATTTTTTGGCAGAAAATGCCTCCAACACCGTATTTTAGCGCCAAACCTTCGTTTTGACTTCACTCAAACACAGTTTTTCGGCTTACTTCCTCTTCGCCGCCACCTTGCTTTTGGGCTTATTGGCACTGGCCGGCAATGCCCCTGTACGCCGCTTACCCGATGTAGCAGCCCATACCACAGCCCTCGAACGAAAACAAGCCGTAGTGGATAAACGATTCCATGTACCGCAGAATGCTTGGGTTGATTCGGTATATGCAGCCCTCAACGATACGCAACGTTTGGCGCAGCTGTTTATGGTAGCGGCATTTAGTACCACCGACAAGCCCGATGCCAAGCTTGAAGCCCTGATACGCAACTACAATTTGGGTGGACTCATCTTCATGAAGGGTACTCCCATTCGTCAGGCAAACCTCACCAATCACTATCAGTCGCTAGCCCGTACGCCCATGCTCATCGCCATGGATGCCGAGTGGGGCCTGGCCATGCGCCTCGATTCGCTGCAGCGTTATCCCTACCAGATTACACTAGGCGCCATCGCCGACGATAAGTTGGTGTACGATATGGGTCGTCAACTGGCCATGCAATGCCGCAACATGGGTGTGCACATCAGTTTTTCGCCAGTGGTAGATGTCAATAATAACCCCGCCAATCCAGTCATCGGTCACCGTTCGTTTGGCAGCTCCAAATACGTGGTGGCCAACCGTGGCGCTCGCTACATGCAGGGGTTACAGGAGCAGGGCATCATTGCCTGCGCCAAACACTTTCCCGGCCACGGCGACACCGATGCCGACTCGCACGAGGCCACGCCGGTGATTCGCGGCGACCGCAAACGCCTCGATACCTTAGAGCTCTATCCCTTTCGGCACCTCATCAACGAAGGGGTGGCCAGCGTGATGGTGGCGCATTTGTCGGTTCCCGCCATCGACCCTACCCCCAAAACACCAACGACCTTATCGCCCAAGGCCATCAACGAGCTGTTGCGGCACGATTTGCGGTTCAAGGGTTTGGTCTTCACCGATGCCTTGAACATGAAAGGGGTGGCCGACTTGTATCCTCCCGGTGAGGTAGATGCGCTGGCACTACTCGCCGGCAACGATATCCTGCTGTATTCGATGGATGTTCCCACAGCCATACAGCGTATTTTGAAGGCTGTAGCCGACAAGCGCATCAGCTGGAAGCAGTTGGAAGGGCGGGTGAAGAAGGTGTTAGGTGCAAAGTATTGGGCAGGACTGCACCAATATCGTCCGGTGAATACCGACAGCTTGATGCTGCGCATGCAGCCTTTGGAAATGTACACTTTACATCAACGGATATTTGAACAAGCAGTTACGTTGGTACGCGACGACAAGAAGCAAGTTCCTTTGCGCGCCTTGCCGCTCAATACCTTATACGTTGGCATTGGCGGTGCACAGCCTAGCCGCGAAGCCTTCGATGCCTATGCCTTGTTTCACAGTGCCGAATTCTACCAGCTGCCCATCAAAGCCGATGTAGTGCAGTTGCAGCAACTGCGCGAGCGTATCGCAAAAGCCGACCGGGTAGTTTATGCCTGGCACTTGCCCACCCAGAAGGCCGGTTTGCGGTGGGGCATTGATACGCTCACGCTCGACAGTTTGAAACGTTATGCCGATGGCAAGGCGCTTACCCAACTTATTTACGGCAATCCATATAGTTTGCAGCTCCTCAATTTTGGGGAGTTGGTGGCGGTAGGCTACGAAGAACACCCCGCAGCCTTTCGGGCGCTCACCAACGCACTTTTTGGCAGCGGGAGGTTTAGCGGCCGTTTGCCAGTAACCATCAACGAACAGATGCCTATAGGAAGCGGCTTACGAACCAGTGGGCAGTTTAACCTCCGCTGGGAAACACCTGCTGCCCTGGGGATGCAGCCTTCGGCCTTGCGCCAGCTCGATACCCTCCTGCAGGCGGCGGTGCGTATGGGTGCCATGCCCGGGGGGCAGCTCATCGTGGCGCATCGCCGCAACGTGATTTATGCCCGTGCGGTGGGCTTTCAAGCCCGCGATTCGCTCACACCCGCCACCTTGGCAACGGTGTACGATCTCGCTTCGGTAACCAAAATAACGGCAACCACCGCAGGGCTCATGGCCTTACACCAACAAGGTAGGCTACCGATCGATTCCTCGCTCGGTTTTTTTTTGCCTGAGCTAGTCGGTACCGATAAGGCCGATATCACCCTGCGAGAGCTGCTCAGCCACCAGTCGGGTTTACCCGCTTACCTGCCTTTTTGGAAGAACACCATGAAGGGAAAGCAGCGCAACCCCGCACTTTACCGCAGTGCCTACAGCGACAGCTTTTCGTTGCAGGTAGCCGATAGCCTATGGCTGCGCAGCGACTATGCCGACAGCGTTTGGTATTGGGTGAAGTCGGCACCTTTGAGTGGCCGAGGGAGTTACCGCTACAGCGATTTGAGCATGCACATTGCCTGGCGCATCCTACAGCAACATCTCCATCCGCAGCCAGCCGTTTGGCTCGATAGCATGTATTATCAACGGTTGGGTGCCCATACCTTGGGGTATCGCCCGCAGCAGCGTATTCCAGTAGCGCGCATCGCCCCCACTGAGTTTGATCGGGAATTCAGGCAGCAGCAACTGCAAGGGCAGGTGCACGATCAAACCGCAGCCCTACTAGGCGGTATTGCCGGGCATGCCGGTCTTTTTAGCACGGGTCCCGATTTGTTGCGCTTTTGGGTACATGCCGTAGCCCCTGGCCGTTTGGCCGTAGCAGCCATTTGGCCGTTGGGCACCTTAGAATTATTTACGTCGCCACAATTTGCCGGTAATCGGCGTGGCTTGGGCTTCGATAAGCCCGAAACCGAACGTGGGAAAGCATCACCAACTGCTGCCAGCACTCCAGGCAGTAGCTTCGGGCATACAGGCTTCAGTGGTACAGCCGTTTGGGTAGATCCTCGTAACGAGCTGTGCTTTATCTTTTTGAGCAACCGCATCCATCCCGATGCCGGCAACACTCGCCTGCTCGATGCCAATGTGCGCACCCGCCTGCAGGAGCAACTTTACCGCGCATGGGATGCACGGGTGGTTGCCGATCTAAGAGGGCAAAAACCAACTCTTCTGGAATCAAAAAGTTTAGATTAGATACATTTGTAATGCGCTCTATTTTATGATTTCCTGACGTCAGGAAGATGTAAATTTGAGCCAAAAACGCACTTTTTGAAAAATTGAAAAAAGTTGCGTGAAACGCGACATTCTTGTATTGTTATATTGATTAGGTTTGAATTTCATCCAAACCCATCCGTATGAAATCTGAAGAAATTGAAGCATTGCTCCATACGTTTGAGCGTGCGGTTTACCGTTCGGACGACGGTGAACTGGAAAGTTGGAGCGGCCGTGAGCTTCAACAAATATTGGGCTACACCAAGTGGGAAAATTTTTACAAGGTGATCGAAAAGGCCGTGCAAGCGTGCTTGGAGGCAGGTATAAATCCCCAATTCCATTTTATTTCGGGTTATCGGGAGATTAAGCTGCCACGCGGAGGTGAACGTACCATGACGGAATACGCCCTCACACGGTACGCTTGCTACCTCATCGCGCAAAATGGCGACCCCAGCAAGCCACAAATTGCCTTCGCACAAACCTACTTTGCGATGCAAACGCGAAAATTGGAGCTCGTCGAGGCGAGGTTGAAAGAAAGGGCGCGGCTGCATCATCGCCTGAAATTGACGAAGGCCGAAAAAAGACTGAGCAAATTGGCGATCAACCACGGGGTAAAGGCGACCGAAATGGGTAAACTCCACAGCCGAGGCGATGCTGCTCTTTTTGGTGGCCCCGATACCCAAGCTATGAAACAGCAGTTGGGCGTGCCACCCCACCGTCCACTCGCCGATTTTTTATCTACCATGCTCATCGTGGCCAAAGAGATGTCGGCCGAAATGACCAGCTACAAGGTGGAAGACCAAAACCTGTTTGGCCTAGAGCAATTAGCCACAGAGCACGAGAGCAACAATGCGGCGGTGCGGCAGATGCTTTTGGCCAGAGGCATTAAACCCGAATTTTTGCCGGCTGCCGACGATGTGGAGGAAGTAAAAAAACGCTTGTCGAACGAGCAGAAGCAGCTCTCTAAAAATGCCCGCAAGCGACCACCGCAAAAACCGCTCGATGGCTTTTCGAGTCCCGATGCCTAAACCACAAAACGCCAGATGAGCTTACCCAATACCGTACCTCGGGTAGGATCGGCTTTGCCAGTGGTGGTATCGTAAACCTGGTTTACGATGAGAAAAAAGTCGGTACCAATCCGCGGAATAAACTGCAAGCGAAAGTTGAGGTTAAATTCGTTTTGAGCCGAGTTCCATTGGCTGAGCAACGAGCCAAATAAATTGGGATGTAGCGCATAGGCTACCCTGGCGCCAACCAAATCGGTTTGGAAGCTGCCATAAGGCAATCGTACAACGTTTTTTTCGTAGCGCAGACTTACATTGAAGTATTTAGAAGTACGCCACAGCAACTCGTTGCGGCTTTGTACACTTTCGCCATTGTAAAACTCGCCCCAGCTCCAATTGCTGGTGAGCGAAACTATCCTGCCGCGAAAGGTGCTGAGCCTGGCGTTCGATTGCCGCCACCAGTACAAGCCTGCCGGAATCACGATGCCCGGTGCTATGGTAAAATTACTGCGTAACCCTTCGGCAACTACCGCATGATCGAGAGTGATTCGTTCGCCCTTGCGCGTGTCGAAACCGAGGTACTGAAAGCTATAATTGAATGATTGTATGGCGCCATTATCGTCGTATTGGGTGTTGGTGATGTTGAGCGGACTAAAATCAAACTGACGTATCCAGCGCAAGCGGCCCTTGGGTCGGGGTTTGATGTTGATGCCAGCAAACTGCTCCCTAAAGCTGCGTCGGAGGAGGAGCCCTACTTCGGGATTAAACTCGGCGGGACCGCGTTGGGCCGACGCAAATACGTTGATGAGGTCGTTGGGGTAGCTTACAAAAAAGCGAAAGGCAGTGGCGGCTGGATCGTAGCCGTCGTCGGTATTGTAGGTTTGCAGCACCGCACCGCCAAAATCGAGGTTTTTATTACCCAAAAATTTAGATGTACTGAAGCGCCCATTTACGCCCGTAGTGCTGTGCCAGCGGTTGCCCGTGATGGTATTGGTGGTCATGGCGCCAATCACACTTTGGTTGCCCACATCCTGCCGCCACGAAGCGGTGGTGTAATTGGTAGAGGGCTGGCCTCCACTCGCAGCGGTTTGAAGGCTCATCAAACCAAAGGTGGCATTGTCTTCTTTGCCCAATAAACGAGCGCCAGCAACGATGGGAACGGCTTCGCGTTGCTCGTTCAGGCCAATCCGCCGCGTATAAAACGGGATGATGCGGTTGCCACCAAAACCAAAATTGAAAAAGTCATCGCCTTCGAGAAAGAACTCACGTAGCTCGGGGAAAAATAACGGAAAACGGGTGATATTCACTTGCTGCTGGTCGGCCTCAACCTGGGCAAAGTCGGTATTGAAGGTAAGGTTCAGGCGATAGGTGGGACTGAGCAGGTAGTTGATATCGCCTCCCACATTGCCCGTGAGGCGCTTGGCGCCAGGCTGCTGCTCGCCACCACCGATGGCGTAGGGTTTCACCTCCACAAAACGTTTGTCGCGCAACTGGCGTAAACCGCCCAAGGTACCAGCTAAATTGAGCTGCTCGAGGCGAGCATCACGGCTCCAGCCCTGCCAGCGCACCTGCTCGCGCTTGCGTCGAATGTTGCGCTCGAAATTGATGCCCCACAGCTGCTCCTCGAGATGGGCCCGGTACTTTAAGGTGTAGAGCGGGATTTCAAACTCGGCAAACCAACCTTCGGCAGTAACCCGCGTTTTTACGTCCCAAACGCCGTTCCAGAAGGCATTGGTAGATGCTCCATTGTTGTATACCTGTGCATCAAAACGTGCCGCATTGGGGTTGGTAACAAACAGAAAACCATTGCGTTTGTCGTGGTAGGTGTCGATAATCACCATGAAGTTGTCGTCGAGGCTGTAGTCGAAGTCGCGCCGCAACTCCCGGGCAATAAGCTTGTCGGGCGCGCTGTCGTAACACCAAACGGCCACGTACAGCTTGTGCTCGTCGTAGGCAATGGCCACCTCGGTACGTTCGCTTGCCGCTTCCCCTAATTGCAGCTCTCGCTGTGTAAATCGGCTCACCCGCTCGGCCTGCGACCATACGGCTTCGTCTAAGCGGCCATCTACCACAATTTCTTCGGTCGTAAACTGTGCTCGCATGCGCTTCTCGTCCTGCCCGTGGGCGAGCGAAAGTGAAGTTAACGAAAGCATAAAGAAGAGCAGTAACCGCATGGAAGCGCGAAAATAGCCATCATTGGGGCAGTTGTGCAGGAATTAACATGAAAGCTGCACTTTTTTCTTTCGAAAGCGTTGTACCTTTCAAGCAACTTATTGCATGAACATCGGAATTGTTTGTTATCCCACCTACGGCGGATCGGGCGTAATTGCCACCGAACTCGGAAAAGCGCTTGCAGGCCGTGGCCACCAGGTGCACTTCATCAGCTACACCCAGCCGGCACGGCTCGACATATTCATGGAAAATGTGTTTTACCACGAAGTGGCCATGGTACATTATCCGCTTTTCGAACATTCACCCTATGTGCTCGCCCTCACCGGCAAGCTCGTGGATGTGGTGAAGTACGAAAAACTCGACATTCTCCACGTGCACTACGCCATACCACACGCTACAGCCGCACATCTGGCCCAACAAATACTGGCAACGCAAGGAATTCGGGTGGCTGTGGTAACCACACTGCACGGTACCGATGTGACCCTCGTGGGCAAAGACCCTACCTTCGAGCCCGTGGTGAGCTACGCCATCAACCAAAGCGATGCCGTGACCGCAGTGTCGGATTTTTTGAGAGACGATACCTACAGGCACTTTCACGTCGACAAAGACATTAGCGTAATTCCGAACTTCGTCGACCTGAATCGTTTCACCCACCGCTCAAAAAGTCACTTTAAGATGGCCATCGCGCCCAATGGCGAACGGATTGTAACCCACATTTCCAATTTCAGAAAGGTGAAACGCATCGACAATGTGATACGCGTTTTTGCAGGCATCCTAAAGGAAGTTCCAGCCCGGCTGTTACTCGTTGGCGATGGACCTGAGCGACAAAAAGCCGAAAACCTATGCCGCGAATTGGGTCTCTGCGACGAGATACGCTTTCTTGGCAAACAGGAAGCCGTAGAAGAGCTCCTGAGCATTAGCGACCTCTTTTTGATGCCTTCCGAAACCGAAAGCTTCGGACTCGCCGCCCTCGAAGCGATGGCCTGTCAGGTGCCGGTCGTGTCGAGCGATGCTGGCGGACTTACCGAGGTAAATGTGCACGGCGAAACAGGATATGTGGCACATTATGACGATATTGACGCCATGACTCGCTTTGCGATCGACATACTGCACGACGACCAACGTTTGGCAGCATTCCGCAGTAGAGCGCTCGCCCAAGCCAAACGATTCGATATTCACAACATCTTGCCCCACTATGAAGCACTTTACGAACGCACCCGCGCTACTGTTTTTGCTTAGCAGCCTGCTGCTTGCCTGCGCTAGCCAAAAGCCCGAACCGCTGACGTTTGAATACCTCAGTGGGGTGTACGAGCACAGCTATGTCGAAAAAGGTGCAGAAGCACAGCTCATTGGCAGCGCAGCAGACTACGAAAGTAAGCTCAAAGCACTGGGTTGTACCCCCCAAGGCAAGGAAATTGAGGGCTTCGACTTCGAAAAACGGAGTCTCGTGCTCCTGTTTGGCGGCACCCGGCCGAGCAGCGGTTACAGCATCCAAACCGACAGCCTCATTCGTACTGGCAAGACGCTAAAGCTTGTGGCAGTTTTGCAAAAGCCAGGCGAAAACTGCGTGGTGGCCGATATGATTAGCTATCCCATGCAACTGCTGGCTATCGACAAGCCCGCCAAAGGAACTGAGCTGACGCTCAGCCTGAAAGAAAAAACTACAGACTGTCGTTAATGTTGGCAGCTTAAAGATTTTCGTATATTTGTATTGTTTTGGGAAAAGCCTCTAAAATAGCACTGTTCACCTCCTTACTCATGTTGTTGGGTCACGCGCTTGTGCCTCACCACCACGAGATGGCGCAGCAACATCCATACATTGGGGTGGATTCGAGCGGCTTCCTTGGCGATCTCTTCGACCTGAACATGGGTGACAATCACCTCGAAGAAATACGCCTCAACGAATTTGAAGAAGAATTTGTAGACCTTGCCCAGAGCGATAGCGACATCGCACTTTTGGGTACTTGGCTGAGTCTCCCGCCCATCGAGGGCATGATCGACGAATCGCCCAAGTCGCAAGCTGCTACTGAGCTCATCGTCCGCCTCCTGCGTGAGGCAACACCCCGCCGCGGTCCCCCGCAAGAATAAATCATCCGCTTTCCGGCTTCCTCAGGGAGTCATTGTTTCATTGGTCCGCATGCGGACAGAAAGCCTGATTTATGATCGACCGCATCATTCATTTTAGCATACACAACAAACTAATAGTAGGTCTGCTGGTGGCCTTATTAGCCAGCTGGGGCATCTATTCGGCCTTGCACCTGCCCCTCGACGCTGTACCCGACATCACCAACAATCAGGTGCAGGTTGTCACTGTTTCGCCGGCGCTTGCCCCACAAGAGGTGGAGCGATTCATCACCTTTCCCGTTGAGCTGGCCATGGCCAACTTACCCGGTGTGGAGCTGGTACGCAGCATCAGCCGCTACGGGCTGAGCGTGGTTACCATCGTTTTCGACGACGAGGTAGAAACTCTGCGCGCAAGGCAACTGGTGAGCGAAAAACTCGCCCTCCTGCAAGGTGAACTCGACCCCAGTCTCGGCTTGCCGTACATGATGCCGATTACCACCGGCCTCGGCGAAATTTACCAATACACCCTCACCCCCAAACCCGGTTATGCCTCACGTTTCACCGCCATGGAGCTTCGCAGCATCCAAGATTGGCAAGTAAAACGCCGATTGGCGGGCATACCGGGCGTGATTGAGGTGAGCAGCTTTGGAGGTTTTTTGAAGCAGTACGAAGTGGCCGTAGACCCACAGCGACTCAGCAGCTACGGCCTGACCATCAGCGATGTGTTTGCGGCAGTGCAACAAAACAACGGCAATGCCGGTGGTAGTTACATCGAAAAGGGGCCGAATGCATATTACGTGCGTAGCGAAGGGCTGGTAGAAAATCTCGAGCAGCTGGCGCAAATCCCAATCAAACAAAACGGAGCAACGCCCCTAACCCTCGGGCAAATTGCAGAATTGCGGTATGGCCATGCTCCACGTTATGGCGCCATGACCAAAGACGGCAAAGGGGAGGCCGTGGGAGGCATCGTGCTGATGATGAAAGGCGCCAATGCCAACGAAACGCTCACAGAAGTGCATAAGCGCGTGAAAGAGCTGCAAAGTAGCCTGCCCGAAGGTTTGGAGTTAAAGCCTTATCTCGACCGCTCAGAGCTCGTGGGGAAGGTGATTGGTACCGTGGGCAAAAACCTCATCGAAGGTGGACTCATTGTGGTGTTCATCCTCATAGTGTTGCTAGGAAACCTGCGGGCAGGCTTGGTAGTGGCTTCGGTGATACCCTTGGCCATGCTCTTTGCGTTGGCCATGATGCGTCAGTTTGGGGTATCGGCCAATTTGATGAGCCTCGGCGCAATCGACTTCGGCCTCATCGTCGATGGTGCCGTGATCATTGTGGAGAGCATCGTACACCGCTTGCATCATTCGGGTAAAAGCGGACTCCTCAGTCGCCGTGAGATGGACCATCTGGTCTACGATTCGTCGGTCAAGATCAGGCAGTCGGCAGCTTTCGGCGAAATCATCATCCTCATCGTGTACTTGCCTATACTGGCTTTGGTGGGTGTAGAGGGTAAAATGTTCAAACCTATGGCCCTAACGGTGGGCTTTGCCATCCTCGGCGCGCTCATTTTATCGCTCACGTATGTGCCCATGATGAGTGCTCTGTTTTTGAGTCGTCGCCCCGACGCACGTGAAAACTGGGCCGATAAGCTCATGAAAAGAATAAATGCCGCCTATCGCCCGGCCTTGGAATACAGCCTACGAAATCCGAGAAAGGTTATGCTGGCCTCGGGACTTACCTTGCTGGCTAGCTTATGGTTGTTCACGCGTTTGGGTGCCGTTTTCATTCCCAATCTCGAGGAAGGCGACTTGGCCATGCAAATGACCGTAGCACCCGGCAGTTCGTTGAACCATAGCATTGCCAACAGCACCAAGGCCGAAGCCATACTGCTGGCCAAATTCCCCGAGGTGCGTGCCGTGGTGAGCAAAATAGGTACCGCCGAAATCCCTACCGACCCCATGGCCGTGGAGGATGCCGACATCATGATATTGTTGAAACCCAAAACCCAGTGGACCAGTGCCAGCACCCGTGAAGAGCTGTCGGACAAGATGAAGCAGGCGCTTGAAGCACTTCCAGGTGTGTCGTTTGAATTTACCCAGCCCATACAGCTGCGATTCAACGAGCTACTCACCGGAGTGAAGTCAGACATCGCCGTAAAAATTTATGGCGACGATCTTGCTACCCTTGCCGAGCTTGCCGAGAAGTCGGCCGCGGTGATTCGGCAAGTAGCAGGTGCTGGCGACGTACTGGTGCAACAAACCGAAGGCTTACCGCAGCTGATGATTCGCTGGCAGCGCGACAAAATTGCCGCCTATGGGCTCAACATCGCTACCCTCAACCAAGCGGTGCAAACCGCCTACGCCGGCGCCTTTGCCGGGAAGGTGTATGAAGGTGAAAAACACTTCGACTTGGTGGTGCGTGCAACGCCTGCACTGCGGTCGCAACTGGAGGCCGTTGAACAGCTGCAGTTGCGCACCCCCAATGGGCAGATGGTGCCCATTGGCACCCTGGCCGACATCCGGATGGAACCGGGTCCCATGCTCATCAGCCGGGAAAATACCAACCGCCTCGTATCGGTGCTCATCAATGTGCGTGATCGTGATTACGAATCGTTCGTCAAAGAAGTGGAGCAACGCCTTGCCGAGGAAGTAAAGCTACCTAGCGGCTACTACTTTACCTTCGGTGGGCAGTTCGAAAATCTGCAGCATGCCCGTAGTCGCCTCGCCATTGCGGTGCCCGTAGCCTTGGCGTTGATCTTTTTGCTGTTGTATTTTACGTTTGGCTCGTGGTTACAGGCCGCCATGATATTTTCGGCCATCCCGCTATCCGCCATCGGTGGCATTGCCGCCTTGTGGCTGCGCGATTTGCCATTCAGCATCTCGGCGGGGGTGGGTTTCATCGCCCTTTTTGGGGTGGCAGTGCTCAACGGCATCGTACTCATTGGCTACCTCAACCAGCTCAAACAGGAAGGTATGCACGATGTAGAAGAACGTATTCGCACGGGCAGTTTGGTACGCCTGCGTCCGGTGGTGATGACTGCCGCCGTGGCTTCGCTGGGTTTTTTACCCATGGCCTTGAGTACCGGCAATGGAGGTGAGGTACAGCGACCTTTGGCCACGGTGGTGATTGGTGGACTGGTTACGGCCACCCTCCTTACACTGGTGGTACTTCCCGCCCTGTATTTGCTGCTCGAAAAGCGTAAAAAAATGGGTACAACGGGCATGGCCGCGGTAGTAGTGGCACTTTTAGCTGTTTTTGGTGGCAGTGCGCAAGCCCAGTCGCCTTTTGCGTCGCCCGAAGCCGCCATACGTACAGCGCTCACCAACCATCCCGAGGTCCGCATGGCTCAGCTGGAGGTAGAACGCGCCCAAAGTCAGCTGAGAACGAGCTGGGATCCCGGCGAATTTACCTTCGACTGGCAACGAGGACAGCTCAATGCCGCGCCTATCGACAACTTCTTTACCTTCCGGCAGTCGTTTGGGCAGCCAGCCGTGGCCTTGGCGCAGCGTAAGTACAACCGCATGGGCGTGGCTTTGCAAGCAATTAAGCTGCAACAGCGGACGCAAGAAGTAGCGGCGAGGGTGTTTGAATGCTGGCAACGATGGGCTTGGCAGTCGGCAAGGGTAGCTGCCTTGCAGCAGCAGCTGCTGCGCTATGCAGAGTTTAGCCGCATCGCCGAGGCGCGCTACGAAGCCGGAGCAACCAGCCTGCTGGCACTAACCATTGCCCGCCATCAGTACGACGAAACGCGGCTCCAGCATGCCGATGCAGTGGTGGCGCGGGAAGAAGCCTTACGTCAGCTGCAGCTCGAAACCCGCAGTGAAGCTCTGCCCTCCGACAGCCTTCCGCTGATACAGCCGATACCTCTCCCCGAAACCGCGGCCAGCCTACCACCCGCCATGCAGCTGCAACAGCAGCTTAGCAGGCAGGCGCAACAGGCCTGGAAATTAGAGCAGTGGAAGTTTAGCCCCTCCCTATCGGCCGGCTATTTTGTGCAGGAGCTCGAAAATGTTGGGGGCTTTCAAGGCTGGCAACTTACGGTGGGCATACCACTTTGGTTTCGGCCCCGTGCCGCACAGGCGCAGTCGGCCCGCCTCGGCAGCCAAGCGCAGGCGCTCGCTACCGACTACGCCTTAAGCCGACACGAGATGCAGCTTGTGGCCGCCGGCAGATTGGCGCAGCAGCAATACGAGCGGGTAAAGTACTACCAAACCACCGCCGCCGAACGCGCACAGTTTATGGCCGACAATGCCGAAGCCCTCTTCCGCAAGGGCGAAATCGAATATGTGGAATACATTCAGGCACTCGATGCCGTATTGCAGATTCGCCTCAACCAGCAGCAGGCCCTTTATCAGTATCAACTGGCAGCCTTTAGTTTGCTGCAGTTGCGTAACCAACAAATCCATTAAAATGAAAAAGTTAATCCCTTATATCCTCCTTGTAAGCGTGCTACAAGCCTGCGGCAGCCAGGAGCCTGCGCCCGAAGCAAGCGAAACGGCAGCCGTAGCCGACACCCTACAACTCACAGCCGACCAGCTCGAGAAAGTGGGCATAAGCGCTACCGCTCCGGAGATGACCCAAATAAACACACCCGTGGAACTCAACGGTCGAATAGAATTGCCTCCGCAGTACATGGCCGATTTAAATCCGCCTCTACCCGGGTACGTGGTGGAGCTGCGTGTGAAAGGCGGCGAAGCCGTGAAAAAGGGCCAACAGCTAGCCGTTTTGGAACATCCCGACTACATCGAACTGCAGCGCCGTTATTTGGAGGCCAAAAGTTTGTTGGCTCTCGGCGAACGCGAGTACCAGCGCCAGCGCGACTTGGCCAAGGCCGAAGCTACTGCCGCCAAAAGCCTCGAGAAAGCCGAAAGCGACTACCGCATTCAACAAGCCAACGTTGCCGCCTTGGCTGCACAACTCAAACGTTTGGGCATCGACCCCGATAAGCTCACAGCCACTACCCTACATACCACCATTGCCCTCAAAGCCCCGTTCGATGGTTTTGTAGCCGCGGTTGACGGGGCCATAGGGAGATTTGTTGGTAGCGACAAGCCGTTGGTGCAGTTGGTGAATAAAGCCCATATGCACGTGGAGCTGCAGTTGTTCGAAAAAGACCTCGATAAGGTAGCCATCGGGCAGAAGTTGACCTTCCAACTGCTCAATGCCGGGCAGCGGCGTTTTCGTGGCGACGTATTCCTCATCAGCCCAACGGTCGATCCTGTCACACGTTCGGTGAACATCCACGGGCATATCGACGACGAGAACGACTTCTTACGCCCCGGCATGTTTGTCAAGGCACGCATCGAAACCGGATCACGCCGTGCTTGGGTATTGCCTGGGTCGGCACTGGTACAAAGTGGAAACAGCTATGTGGTATTTGCCGAACTCAAGACGGGCAGCTTCCGCAGGACGGTTGTGGAGTTAGGTCAGCAAGCCGACGGTAAGGTAGCCCTGAGCGGCATCGACAGCAGCATGAAGTACGTGCACGAAGGGGCAGAATACTTAGAGGCCTACTATCAACAACTTCTTGCACCCGAAGAAGAGTGAGCATTGCGTATCTTCGACCAAAAGCAGAGGCATGACAGGCAAACATGAAGATAAGCTACACCAGCAAGGAACGGCATTTGGCAAATTTTCCGACTACCTGGGTGAGTTTGTATACGGCGGAATTGATGGCAGTGTAACCACTTTCGCCGTCGTTGCAGGCGCCGCAGGCGCCGGATTGGAGTCGAATGTGGTGATTATTCTGGGCTTTGCGAATTTGCTGGCCGACGGTTTTGCCATGAGCGTAGGCAGCTACCTCAGCAAAAAGAGCGAGCAGCAGAACTACGAAAAACATAAAAAGGTAGAGTATTGGGAGGTGGATCATTTGCCCGAAAAGGAGAAGGAAGAAGTACGTGATATTTACCGCGCCAAAGGTTTTGAAGGCGAGTTGCTCGAGCAGGTGGTGGAGGTGATTACGAGCGACAAAGACCGTTGGGTGGATGTGATGATGAAAGAAGAGCTGGAGATGATGGAAGAGCAGCGCTCCCCACTCGCCATGGGTGCCGTAACCTTCGCCAGCTTTGTAACCATAGGTCTTATTCCGTTGCTCGTATATGTGTACGATTATTTCAGTCCGCTTTCTGCCGATTTGTTTGTGGTTTCGTCGGTGATGACTTCCGCTGCTTTTTTGTTGATTGGCTGGCTAAAAACCTACGTTACACAAACCAGCCGCTGGAAAGGTATGCTCGAAACCCTGGCCTTGGGCGCGGCAGCAGCCGTGTTGAGTTATGTGGTAGGTAACTGGCTCGAGCAATTGATTGCCTGATGCGCTGGATAGCCTTGCTGCGAGGCATCAACATCAGCGGCAGCAAAATCATGAAGATGGAAGCACTGCGGGAGCTTTGTACTCGTTTAGGCTGGGAAGCGGTGCAGACCTATATCCAAAGTGGCAATATCGTATTTAGCAGCACCCAAACGCAGCACGAAAAGCTGGAAGAACAGCTCGAAAACGCTATTCGTGCGCATTTTGGCTACGAAGTACCAGTATGGGTGTTTAGCGCCGAAGAGCTGAAGAGCTGGTTGGCGCACAACCCTTTTGCAGCTGACCCCGAAAAAGCTGCCGACCGCCATTTTTTTACCCTGCTCAAGCAACCCTGCAGCGACGAAGCCTTTGCCCAACTCGCTGCCAATGCTGTAGCACCCGAAGCTTTGGCGAGGAATGGTAGGATGGTGTACTTTTATGTTCCCGCCAACTATGCCCGCAGCAAGCTCAACAACACCTTGGTAGAGCAAAAATTGAAAATTCCAGCTACCACGCGCAACGGCAAGACCCTCGCAAGTTTGGTTGCGTTGGCCAATTAAACTTTTTTGCGAGCAATAACGTTTGCCTAAAGCCCAAGTAAATCGGGGTATGACCAAAGCATTTGTATACATCGTTTTGCTGCTCAGCAGCCTCGGCTTAAGGGCAGGGGTGCTGCCTTCCGATTCGTCGAAAAAGGACGGTGTGGTGGTAATTCCGCTGCTGTATTATACCCCCGATACCCGATTGGCAGCTGGTGCTGCGGGCGTATACTATTTCCGTACGGCAGCAGGTTCGCTCGACAGTGTTTCGCCACGGCTCTCGTATGTGCAGCTGCTGGCCGATTACACCCAGAACCGACAACTCGATGTGTGGTCGCTCTGGTCGATATTTACCAAAGCCGAGCGTTACCTCATCAAAGGAGAACTGCGCTACCGGAACTTTCCCGACCGCTACTTCGGGGTAGGAAACGCCACTACACTGGCGCAAGAAGAACGGTATTCCTACGACCTGTTCAGCTTTAAACTACTTGCCATGCGACGGTTCGACCGGTATTGGTTTGCCGGTATCGATTACCAGCTGCGCCATCAGTTCAATTTCAAGCAGTTTAGCGATGGCGACCTGTTCAACAACCGTGTAACCGGTGCCAATGGCGGTACAGGCTCGGCAGTGGGGCTCGTGGCTACCTACGACGATCGCGACAATATCGTGAATGCTTCTTCCGGACATTTCTTCGAATTTTCGTCGTATTGGTACCGACCGGGTTTTGGCAGCGACTTCAATTTCAGCAACTACAACCTCAGCTATGCCACCTATTTTAAATTGCCACATAAGCTGGTATTGGGCGTAAATGTAGTAGGGCGTGCCAATTTTGGCGATGTGCCCTTCTTAGACATGGCACGCATTGGCAACGACGATATTTTACGTGGCTACCCGTCCAACCGCTTCCGCGACCGCAATATGTACGCTTTTCAAGGCGAGTTGCGCTTCCCCATCTGGCGACGATTCGGTGGGGTGGCTTTTGCTGGTGGTGGCGATGTATTTGCCACGGCCGACGACTTATCGCTACAGCGGTTCAAGTACTCCATCGGTACCGGCCTGCGTTACGCACTCAACAAAAAAGAAAAGCTCAATGCCCGCGTAGATGTGGGCTTGGGTCGCGAAGGCCCTGCCTTTTACATTTCGGTAGCCGAGGCGTTCTGAAGCAGCATACTTTCGCGCAGATATTGCCCGGTATAGCTGGCTTCGCATTGGGTGAGGTCCTCGGGAGTACCGGCAAACACCAAATAGCCTCCAGCATCGCCACCTTCGGCGCCAAGGTCAACCACCCAGTCGGCGCAACGTATCACTTCCTGGTTGTGCTCAATCACAAGCACCGAGTTGCCTTGGTCGATGAGCGCATTGAGTGCGTAAAGCAGCTTTTTGATGTCGTGGAAATGCAATCCGGTGGTAGGCTCGTCGAATACAAAAAGGGTATCGGTGGCTTGGTTGCCCTTGGTGAGGTAGCTCGCCAATTTAATCCGCTGTGCCTCCCCGCCTGATAAGGTCGCACTCGACTGCCCTAACTTCACGTAACCAAGGCCTACATCTTCGAGGGGCTGCAAACGTTGGACGATGTTTTTTTGGTCGTGGAAGAACACGATGGCTTCACTCACCGTCATGTCGAGTACGTCCGACACATTTTTGTCTTTGTAGCGCACCTCCAACAGCTCGTCTTTGAAGCGCCGGCCTTTACAGCTGTCGCACTCGAGGGTGATGTCGGCCAAAAATTGCATGCTTATGGTCACTGTACCTTCGCCCTGGCAGGTTTCGCAACGACCTCCTTCAACGTTAAACGAGAAGTGCGCTGGCTTATAGCCGTTGATTTTCGAGGCCTGCTGTTCGCTATACAGGGTGCGAATATGGTCGTAAGCCTTGGTATAGGTAACCGGATTCGAGCGGCTCGACTTGCCAATGGGATTTTGATCAACCAGCTCAATGTCTTTGAGTCCCCTGAAGTCGCCTTCGAGCCGATCGTAATTCCCGGGCTTTTCGCCGTAGCCGCTGGTGATTTTTTTCACCGCCGGGTAGAGTATTTTTTTGATGAGCGATGTTTTGCCCGAGCCACTCACACCGGTCACCACGGTTAGATTGTGCAAGGGCAGTTCTACGTCGATGTTTTTGAGGTTGTTTTCGCGAGCACCTTTCACCACGATGCTGCGCTTCCACGGACGGCGGCGTGCAGGGGTGGGTATTTGCTCGCGGCGGCTGAGGTATTGGCCCGTGAGGCTTTGCTTGTCGTGCAGCAAGGCGTCGAAATTACCCTGAAAGATGAGCTCCCCGCCGTGTTGCCCGGCCATGGGGCCGATATCTACCAGCTGATCGGCAGCACGCATCACCGCTTCTTCGTGTTCAACCACGATTACTGTATTGCCGTTGTTACGTAAACGCTCCAATACGCCAATCAAGCGTTGGCTGTCACGGGGGTGGAGGCCTATGCTGGGCTCGTCGAGTATGTACATGCTGCCCACAAGGTTGCTGCCCAGTGAGGTAGCCAGTTTGATGCGTTGTGCCTCGCCGCCACTGAGGCTGTTGCTCAAACGGTTGAGGGTAAGATACCCCAAGCCCACATCGCTGAGGTATTGCAGGCGGTTGGTGATTTCGGCCAACAGGCGGTTGGCGATTTTTTGTTCGGTTTCGGTGAGCTGCAAGGCTTTGAAAAGCGCCAGCAGCCGGTCAACGGGCTGCAACACCAATTCAATGATGCTGTGCTGCTCGTGAGTAGCGGCATCTACCAGCTTCACATAGCCGGCATCTTTCCGCAAACGTGTACCCCGGCAGTCGGGACAAACGGTGCGCCCGCGGTAGCGGCTCAGCATCACACGGTATTGGATTTTGTACGATTGCTCTTCGAGATAACGGAAAAAGCTGTCGAGGCCTTCGAAATAGCTGTTGCCGGTCCAGAGTAGCTTTTTTTCGCTATCGGTGAGCTCAAAGTATGGCCGATGAATGGGGAAGTCGAAACGGATGCCGTTTTTCACCAGTACATCGTTCCATTCGCTCATCTTTTCGCCGCGCCAAGGTGCAACAACCCCCTCGAAAACGCTTAAACTTTTGTCGGGGAAAACCAGCTCCTCGTCGATGCCAATCACGCTGCCAAAGCCCTCGCAGCGTTTGCAGGCGCCGTAGGGGTTCGAGAAGCTGAACAAGTTCACGCTGGGCTCTTCAAAACGTTCTCCATCCGCTTCGAAACGGTCGCTAAACAGTCGGTCTACGCCTTCAATTTCGGCAAGGGCATCGCCATGACCTTCGAAAAAGGCGGTTTGTACCGAATCTGACAGCCGATGCACCTGCTCCTCGTCGGCCGGGTCGATGGTTATCCGGTCGATGACCACATACACCTGCTCACCAGCAAGGGCGGTCAATGCAGCCGCATCGCCGAGCAGCTCTTCGATGCGCAGCAGCTCTCCTTTCACCCGTATGCGGATGAAGCCTTTTTGCTGCAGAACGGTGAGCTCTTGCTTCAGCTGCCTGCCTTCGTGGAATACCAGCGGACAAAGTAACAGCACCTTGCTGTCGGCGGGCAAGGCCAGGAGGCTATCAACTACGCTACTCACCGTGTCTTTGCGAACCTCTGTGCCCGAAATAGGCGAGAAGGTGCGGCCTACACGCGCAAACAGCAGCTTGAGATAATCGTATATTTCGGTTGAAGTGCCAACGGTGGAACGGGGGTTGCGGCTGACCACCTTTTGCTCAATGGCCATGGCCGGCGCAATGCCTTTGATCCAATCTACTTCGGGCTTTTTCATGCGTCCCATAAATTGGCGGGCATAACTGCTCAAACTCTCCACATACCGGCGCTGCCCCTCGGCATACAGCGTATCGAATACCAGCGACGACTTACCGGAGCCCGACAAGCCGGTAACTACCACCAACTTATTGCGGGGAATGGCGAGATCAATACCCTTCAGATTGTGCAAACGGGCATTTTTGATGAGTATGTAGTGCCGGGGGTCCAGCGAATCAACTTGGGGTAGTGACAAGGCAGAAAGATTCAAAACGCGAATTTCGGGAATAACCATTGAACAACAAGGGTCGCCGCCATTTTGTTGCAGCGAGCAGCAAGCTTTCGCCTAATAGCTCGACGAGCGTAAATTTTGCTCCAATAGCGCGTTGTGCACACGTTTTACCAAGCTAATCTACTTTCATAGCTTGCTTATCCAAGCGAAAGTGATGCGGGCTTTCACCAAGCTTTTTTCAGCCGCGCGTGACCTCATGTGAGTTCTTGGGCTGTGTCACGAAAAGATCATTTTGGTTAAAGTTTTCTTAAAAGGGGCGCAAGCATCGTCTAAACCGTATATTAGCACCATCAACCATAAAAAACAAGTCGCCTATCGCCTGAGCTCTACCTAACCAAATCTTCTTACAACTATGAAAACCGTTGTGAGTGTTAGTGACCAAGAGCTCATTACACGTTACCTCAAAGGCCATGAGAACAGCTTAGGCGTTCTTATGTTGCGACACAAATCTCGCGTTTATACCACCATTTACCAACTCGTGAAAGATCGCGATGTGGCAGAGGATATCTTTCAGGACACTTTTGTCAAGGTGATCGACACTGTCCGGTCAGGCCGCTACAACGAAGAGGGTAAGTTTTTACCGTGGGTACTGCGTATTGCGCACAACCTGTGTATCGACCATTTCCGTCGTGGTGCGAAAATGCCTACCATTCAGCCGAAAGACGACGATACCGATGTGTTCAGCTTCCTCGATTTAAAAGAGGAGTCGGTAGAAGATCGCATTGTACGCTTGCAGTCGCACCAAAAGGTGAAGCAACTCATTCAGCACCTGCCCGAAGAGCAGCGCGAAGTGTTGGTGATGCGTATTTACGGCGGCTTAAGCTTTAAAGAAATTGCCGACGTAACCGAAGTAAGCATCAATACCAGCTTGGGACGTATGCGTTACGCATTGGGCAACCTACGCCGACTCATCGATAAATACCACATCAGTTTGTGAGCAGAAGTAACGCTTGGTTGACGATTTTTTTGAGGTGGATATACCAAGCCGCCAAACGTGGCGTTGGTAATTCAAATCTGATCTATGACCGAGAGCGTTACTTCCTTACAACTTCTGCTGCATATCACCAACGAACTGCCCCCCGCGGAGCGCAATTCGTTTGAGCATTTGCTCGTCAGCGATGGCGAATTGCAGCATGAGTACCAACAAACTGAGCAGCTACTTGCCCTCCTGCAATGCGACGAGCTGCTGCAACCCTCCGACAGCACCATGAAGCTGTTGCTCGATTACGCCTCGCACTAGCGAGGTTTTTTTTTGGTGTAGGCACGGTGGGTGGTGGTGAAGTGAGCTTGGCATGTCCGTAGTGGCGAGCTGGAAATAGTATATCAGTGGCCTTTTTTCTTGAGATCGAGTCGCCATGGCCAATAAACGCACCAAAACGATGAACAGTGCAGTGTGCCGTGTAATTAAAGTTATTGAAGTACATGCGTCAACACTTTGGCGTACAAAAGAGCACCACACGCAACCATTGGATACAGCCGCCTTTCTGCGTATTTTCGGCCATGCGCCGGAGCGAACGTTTTGCCTTTGTCATCGATTACTTTTTACGCACAGCTCCCGAAGCTGAAACCGAGCTATTTTATGGCAACCCCTACGAGCTGTTGGTTGCTGTGGTACTGTCGGCGCAATGCACCGATAAACGGGTGAACCTCACCACCCCGGCACTTTTCAAACGTTTTCCCGATGTGTACGCCTTAGCACAAGGGGGTGAGGACGAAATTTTTAGCCTCATCCGCAGCATTTCGTACCCCAACAACAAAACCAAACACCTCATGGGCCTGGCCCGGGTACTCATCGACGAATTCGGTGGCGAGGTGCCCTCCGAAATCAATCAGTTGGTTCGGATACCGGGTGTGGGGCGAAAAACCGCCAATGTCATTGCGTCGGTCATTTTTAATAAACCTGCCATGGCAGTCGATACCCATGTGTTTCGGGTGTCGGCCCGCTTGGGCTTGACCGTGAAGGCCAAAACACCCCTCGAAACCGAGAAGCAGCTGGTGAAATACTTGCCCGAGATGCTTGTTTCGCGGGCGCATCATTGGCTCATTTTGCATGGCCGCTACGTATGTGTAGCGCGCACGCCCAAGTGCACGCAATGTGCCTTAACCGAAGTATGTAGTTTTTACCAAAAGCAGCAACGCAAGGCCGCTTTAAAGTCAGTTACACATGTTTGAAACCTCGCTCACCGGAAAAACCGCGCTCGTTGGTGGCGCCACCCAAGGCATTGGCCGGGCTGCCGCCATGCTACTCGCCGCTCAGGGGGCCAATGTTGTGCTCATGGCACGCAATGTAGATAGTTTACTAGCTACCCTGCAGGCGCTGCCCAACTCAGGCAAACAAACGCACAACTTTTTGGCTTGCGACTTCAACGATACCGCCATGCTCCAGCAGCTCTTGCAAACTTGGACCGGCAGCGGAATGAGCGCCCACATCCTGGTGAATAATACGGGCGGTCCGCCAGCAGGTCCGATCGTGTCGGCCAAGCTCGAAGAATTTGAATCTGCTTTCAGGCAGCATTTGTTGGCCAACCATTTGCTGGCGCAGGCTGTGATCCCCGGCATGAAAGAAGCCGGCTACGGACGTATCATCAACGTAATCAGCACCTCGGTGAAGCTACCCCTCAAGGGTTTGGGTGTAAGCAATACCATTCGGGCAGCAGTCGCCAACTGGTCGAAAACCCTCTCGAACGAGCTGGCACCCTTCGGCATTACGGTGAACAATGTGCTGCCGGGAGCAACCCGGACGGGGCGTTTGGAACAAATCATCCAGAACAAGGCCACCAAAACCGGGCATGAACCCAGCGACGTCGCCGCCGAAATGTTGGCCGAAATCCCCGCCGGGCGTTTTGCCGAGCCCGAGGAGGTAGCTGCCGCCATCGCTTTTCTGGCCAGCCCGGCCGCTTCGTACATCAACGGCATTAACCTACCGGTAGACGGCGGCCGCACGGGAAATTTGTAAGTCTATGGAAATCCTCAACTACATCGACGGTCGACTTCAGCCTGCACGCAGTGGGCAATGGCTAAACAATTACGAACCTGCCACCGCGCAAGTGTACGGCAGGCTGCCCGATTCCGATGCTGCCGATGTGGAGGCGGCAACAGCTGCTGCCCACCAGGCTTTTCCAGCTTGGTCGGCCACGCCGGTGAGCGAACGTGCCCGACTGCTCAATCGTTTGGCCGATTTGCTCGAGCGCGACCTGGATGTACTTGCCGCTGCCGAAAGCCGCGACCAAGGCAAGCCTGTGGCACTCGCCCGCCGCATGGATATCCCTCGTGCCATCGATAATTTTCGCTTTTTTGCATCGGGCATTCAGCATTTTGCCAGCGAAGCGCATACTACCGATGGCACTGCAATCAACTACACCTTGCGGCAGCCGCTTGGCGTGGTGGGCTGCATTTCGCCTTGGAATTTGCCTTTGTATCTGTTTAGCTGGAAAATTGCTCCCGCCTTGGCGGCAGGCAATACCGTTGTGGCCAAACCATCGGAAATCACCCCAGCCACGGCCTTTTTGTTGGCATGTTTGTGCATGGAGGCGGGTTTTCCGGCGGGTGTTCTCAACATCGTATTTGGTTTGGGGCCCAAAGTAGGGCAAGCCATGAGCGAACATCCCCGCATCCCGGCCATTTCGTTTACGGGCGGCACGGTTACCGGTGCCACCATTGCCCGCACCGCTGCACCGCTGTTCAAAAAGTTGTCGCTAGAGCTGGGAGGTAAAAATCCCAACATCATCTTCGCCGATGCCGACTACGACAAAGCGTTGGCTTCGGCCGTGCGTTCGTCGTTCACCAACCAGGGCGAGATTTGTTTATGCGGCTCGCGTTTGTTGATAGAGCGTAGTATTTACGATCGCTTCCGCGACGATTTTGTTGCTGCCGTGGCACGGCTAAGCTTGGGCGACCCAGCAACCGACCCCGATTTGGGCGCCATTGCCAGCGAAGCCCATTACCGCAAGGTGTTGCATTATATTGACTTGGCGCAACAAGAGGGAGGTAAGTTGCTCACTGGCGGCCATGCTGTTTTCCCGGAGGGCCGCTGTGCTAGCGGGTGGTTTATAGCCCCTACCGTATTCGAAAACCTGCCCAACCACTGCCGTACCAATCAGGAAGAGATTTTTGGTCCTGTGGTCACCCTCATCCCGTTCGATACGGAAGAAGAGGCCCTCGCACTGGCCAACGATACCGTGTATGGGCTCGCTGCACAGCTATGGACCGAAAATTTGAGTCGCAGTCAGCGTCTTTCGGCACGTTTGAAATTTGGGATTGTTTGGGTAAACTGTTGGCTTTTGCGCGATTTGCGTACCCCCTTTGGTGGCGCCAAGGCCTCGGGCGTGGGGCGTGAAGGTGGCTGGGACGCCCTCAAATTTTTTACCGAGCCCACCAATGTGTGTATTCGTTACTGAGCGGTACCACCATTTGATTATTTGCCTGTAACTCGCTGATGCTAGGAGGTCGGTATGGGACCACTTGGTAAGCTATTTTTTCCTTGTTTTAACAAATACGGCTTTCGGATTGTTGTGCTCTACTGGCGCGAGAGAAATTTCATGCCCGGTAAAAAGCTAATAATCAATTAGATATAGGTGATTAAAATAAAAATTTAAATCTCTTGTAACGTTTGGTGATGGATTGGGCTATTGGGTGTGAATCTAAATCAATTCAAAAAATGAAAAAGAACATTGTATTCGGAATGCTGGCTCTGGGAGCCTTCTTGATGAGCTGCGAACCCCAAGAGGTTTTTGATCAGCAATTCACACAAGCGCCAAAAGACACGGTTTACACCAGTGGCTCACGGGCTAACTTCAGATTGAATGGTGTAAACGCTGTTCAGCAGTCGGCAGGCTTCGGCCTAGCTTGCTTCGATACTTTAGGAAGTTTCTGGGCTTTGGCAACGGGCAATACGGTTGGCTTCGATCCTGCAACGCGCAGTTTAACAGTTGGCGCCAACGACACCATGTTTGCTCTTTTCTGGGATGCTAGCACCACTGCGGTTGGTACGTACACCTTTACGCAGCCTTTAGAGGCGTTTTGTTTTATCCAATCGCCTGGTCGGTTTGCTCGCCAGTACGACCCTCGTCAAATCACAGTAAACATTGTGAACATTACCCCTGACTCCATTTTTGGTAATTACAGTGGTGCGTTACGTGAGTTTGATGGAATTATCACCGACTCACTTGGCAATGTAAGTTTTAGCTATACCGGCTTGGTCGATTCGGTAAACGCTGTATTTGGAGTTAAACGGTACTCTTGTTTCTAATCATTCACCAATTACCACCAAAAGCGGGAGATGGTCTCATCTCCCGCTTCTACTATGCTTAGCCAAGATCAATTTTTGCAACTGCTACATGGCGCGCTTCGCGGCGACAAACGCTGTGAGCGCCTCATTTATGAGGGCTATGTGGGCTTTGCCTACAACTTGGCACGTAAGTATGGTTTCAGCGACGACGATGCTGCCGATGTGGCCCAAGAAGCCCTCATCATCGCCTTCGAAAAAATAAAAAAATACCAAGCCGACAAAGGGACTTTTAAATCGTGGCTCGCCAAAATCACCATTAATGTTGCTCTGAAAATGAAAAAGAAATTATCGGTCCACACATCGATGGAGAATTTAGACCAGCTCGAAGAGTTAGTTCCGCAAATCGACGCACGCATCTTCAAATTGCAGGACGTTTTGCCGCGCCTGGATGCCGAACAGCAAGAACTCTATACCCTATATTTCGAATATGGCATGAACCACCAGGAGGTGGCCGATAGTTTGAGCATCAGCACGGCGAATTCAAGAGTACGCATACACAGGCTCGTTAAACAACTCAAAACCCTCTTCCAATGAGTCCACTACATCCAAAATTGAATTGGGAAGAATTCGAAAGGGTTCGGGCCGAGCGCAAACGCCGCAAGTTTTGGCTCTGGTTGGGCGCGTCGTTCAGCTTGATAGCTTTGGTAGGAGCTACCAGCTACTGGGTGTACGTTGAACCCGCCGCAGAGCAAACCAATACGAGAAGTCGCGTCGAACAGCCGCTCATTCAGCAGCAACCAACCCAACAGCCAGAAGGTGCGTTAGCAGAAGAAAAATCTGTATCCACTCAACCCAATACCCCAACTGGACCAACCCAAAAAGCCACCAATACACCTGCAAAAGTGACGACAACTGTGCGAGAAACAAGTCCGCTCACAGCTGTAATAGATGAAAATGAGATGGCAACAAACATCTCAGCAGTCGAGAGCGAGCCAGTAACCGCCGTTGCATTACCAGAAGTGGCGCAGCAGTCGGTTCAAGCGAAGCCTACTCCAGCAGAGCCAACGGTTCCGGCACCAAGCGTGGTCGCCGCCGAGGCAGTCGATTCGTTACCGGCTGTGACCGACCAGCAGTTGGCTCCTAAAAAATTACGTACTCCACGAAAACTCGATAGCTGGCTTACGCTGTCGTGGGTGCCTTGGCATACTGCCGAATTACGTACCGATAGGTCGCCCGACGGGGGTTCGCTCAAGTATCGTCCACTCAACAGTGTTCAATTGAGCTGGGGTGTGTCGGTAGTGAAGCGCGTAAGCTGGCGTTTGAGCGTTGAGCCGCAGTATGCCTGGCAACGGTTTCAAATGCAGTTGAAGGGCGATTTGGAGTCGTTTCAAATTGCGCCCGGCTCGGTAGTGGGCTATATACAGGATTTTAAGGGCATTGAGCCCATCATTTCCGATACCGTTCGTGGCAAAGCCATGGTGCAAGCCTATGCCAATGGGGCACAGCACGATTTGTTTTTACCGGTGACCTTAACGGCTCAACTGTGGTCGCGCAATAGCCTGCAAGTACGGTTTAACGTATCGGCAGGGATGAACTATGTGCTGTTGCAACGCGGACAATGGTTCAATGGGGCAGAGATCTATAGCTTGAATGCCGCTGCCAGTCGTTTTGGGCTCATGGGTGCAGGCGGATTGCAGTTGGTGTATCAGCCCGGCAGAATTGCGTACCAACTGGCTATTCAGTCGGTGTACCGCACCACCGCCACGGCCAATCAGCTGCCTTGGCGCAATCAGCTCGGGCTTTCGGTGATGTTGCCACTCAATCGGTGAAGAAGGTGTGCATGAAGTGAGTGGTCACTCTTGCTAAAACGATCAAGAGCGTAGTGCATTCTAACTTTTCTAGTGTTTCAAAGTAATTTGGCAATGGTTTTCATCGATAGCACCATGCTGTTTGACTCGGGTAATTTTTCAAAGCCATACGCGGCATAAAAGTGAGCAGCCTTAGCATCTATTGGATCAACCAATACCGCCATGGCACCTATACTTTTGTTGGAGAGTTCAAAGGAGCGAAACAGGGCGTCGAGTAAAAGCAGTTCACCGAGCCCTTGTCCTTTGCTGGCAATATGCCGGGCAAGTCGACCTAAAAGAATTACGGGTGCCTGATAATTTTGAGGTAACTTCTGTTTAAAGGAATCGGGAATTTGATGATTCCCAAGCGAAGCGCTACTGAGGGTGTAATAGCCCAACACTTCTTTGAGTTCGTTACAACAAACAAAACATACGGCGAGTTTTTTGCGCATATCCTGACTGGCTTGCTCGTGCAAATACTTGGTCAGCAGCTCCGATTCGCACACAAACGACTTTTTGAGATGATCCCTTCCCAGTACTTCGAAATTCACGGAAATAGCTTTTTATAGCGTTCCGAGGCAGTTTTCAATTTTAGTGTTGGCTCATTTCCTGAAAGCGCTATTTCAAAAAAACGCTCTCGATCGCGCGTGCTTAATTCGAGTTGTTCCGACTGCCGAATAATTTCTTGCGCTTGATTTTTAACTACACGTAGGATAAAGCTACTAATCGAACGATCGCCACTTAGCGCCTGTGCTTTTGCAAATAAGGCTTTCTCTTCGGCCGAGAGCCTGATTTCGAAACGGTCGTTTTTAGATACACTAGTTTCCACGATGCAATTTTCTACAAATGTACGGTATTATGCCGTACAAAATTCCATTTGTATTTACGTTCATGAAGGTACGCCTAGTACAAATGGGAAAACGTTACCTAAGTTTTGTTTCAGTCTGGTGGATTTGCGTGGTCGAACGGCTTGCCTGGTGCCACATTTGTTTTCGCTACTTATGCAAATGCACTATTTTACCTACTTTTAGGCATGCCCAATAGTGCTTTCATTCGTTCCGAAATTCGATTACAAGCCTGGTTAGTGGTACTTGGTGTGTTGCTCATGGGGGGTAAACTGTTGGCTTGGCAGCTTACCGGCTCACATGCCATTTTGAGCGATGCCGCCGAAAGTTTGGTGAACGTATTGGCGGGGAGTTTTACCTGGTACAGCTTGATTTGGAGCGCCCGTCCCCGTGACAGCAATCACCCTTATGGGCATGGGAAAATAGAGTTTTTGGCGGCAGGCATCGAAGGAGCTTTGCTGGCCCTGGCCGGTGTGCTCATTGTGCTGAATGCGGTGATCGGCTTGTTTGAGCAGCACGAACTAAAATCGCTCGACTGGGGACTGGCCATTATCGCCACTGCCGGCCTCGTGAACTTTATGCTGGGGACTTGGGCACGGAAGCGTGCAGCCAAAACGCACTCCCTACCCTTAGACGCTGGTGGCAAACACCTTCAGGCCGATGGCTACACCACTGCAGGTTTGTTGGTGGGCTTAGGTTTGGTTTGGCTTACCGGCTGGTGGTGGATAGATGCTTTAGTCGCCCTGCTGTTTGGTTTGTTTTTATGTTACACAGCCTGGGGCATCTTGCAGCCGAGTTTAGCCGGCATCATGGACGAGGCCGATGAACAATTGCTCGGTAGGGTGGCCGAAGTACTACAACAAAATCGGCAAACCGACTGGGTTGATTTTCACAATATGCGCATGATTCGTTACGGAAGAATGCTGCATGTAGATGCGCATCTTACCCTGCCGCGGTATTACGATGTGGAGCAAGCGCATGAGGCCATGGATCAAATCGACCGCTTAGTCACTGCTGAATTCGGTCAAAAAATGGAATTTTTCATCCATGTAGATCCTTGCCTCCCGAGTAGTTGTGGCATTTGCGCAAAGGCCGACTGCCCGGTGCGCAGCACTGCCTTTAGCGGATCTATGTCGTGGGAGCTTTCGCTATTGATGCAAAACAAGAAACATCAAGCTACTTCGCCTGTCGGTTCTTGATGGTTTTGGTAAAGCCAGCTCGAAAAAAGACGTACAACAATACACCCGCCATACACAACAATTCGAGCCACCACAAGCGCGCTTGCATGCCCGCCACCAAGCCGCCGCCCAGGGCCAATCCTAGCGCAAAGTGCATCAAGGTATTTGGTGCAGGTGGGGTTTGAGGCGTACTCATTTTCCGTCGGGGATTACGGCCATACATTTCAATTCGATGGCAATGGCGGTAGGTAAAGCACCCACTTCCACCGTGGTACGGCAAGGTTTAGGATCCATATCGCGGAAGTATTCGGCATAAACGCGGTTAAACGTTTTGAAATCGCGCTGCATGTCGGTGAGGAATACCGTAATGTCGACCAAATCTTCCATGCGGGCGCCGCTGGCTTCTAAAACAGCTTTTACATTGGCCAAAACCTGATGTACCTGAGCTTCAAAGTCGAATGCTTCGAAATTGCCGTTTTTGTCGAGCTGCAAGCCGGGTACCTGCGGGTTGTTGGCATCGGTACCTGCTGCGCGTGGGCCAATGCCCGATAAAAAGAGAAGGTTGCCCACACGTCGTGCATGGGGATACAGCCCCACCGGATTGGGGGCGCTGCCAGTGGATATACTGCTCATGCAGCTAAGTTCGTAGGAAATTGCGGCCCGTCAAAGCCTCATTGTTTGTTGGCCACAATGGGTGTTTCTTGAATGATTATGGGCAAGTCAGAGTTTTTTCCGCCCAATTGCAAGCTATTCAGCAAGCACTGTGCTGTTGTAGTACCGATTTGAAAGCCGTCGTGGTGCAAAAAGTGAAGGGGTTCGTTGAACAGATAGGGCAATTTACCATCGGAGATGCCAATCACCTTGCAGCTGGTCTTTTTGTTTTCGGTGAGCATACTCAGAGCGGGCATCACCCCAGCCAGCACTTCGTCGCTCATGCAAAAAATGCCATCGGGTTCAAATTGCTGCCAAGAAGCACGTAACTGCCGTGCTGCATCGGCTTGATTCAGGGCATGCACGCTTTTAAAGGCACTTCCGGCGGGCAGCAGCTGCATACAGGCCGTTTCAAAACCTGCTCGTCTTTGGTTGGAAATACTCATGTGTGGATGGCCAAAAATGCCAAGCAGTTTAGTGCAGTTTTGAAAGCTCAACCAGCTAACGGCTTTTCGAGACGCATTTTTATCGTCGATGCCTACAAACGGAAAGCGGTTATTGGCTACGGTTTTGTCAAATACGACAATAGAAATGCCCATGTCGGCAGCTTCTATGAGGTGGTCGAGTTGTTGGGTGTCGCGGCAGAGCGAAATCATGATGCCGCTCACCCGTAGGTTGATACAAGTTTTGATGTTTTCAATTTCTTGCTGCAGGTTTTCGTGCGATTGCAAAACCATGAGCTGATAACCATGCTCCCGTACCTTTTGTGTAATGCCCTCGATCACCGACGGAAAAAAGAACATGGTGATTTCGGGGATGATGAGCGCCAGTGTTTTGTTATCGCTTTGTCGCAGCTGCGATGCCATGGCATTGGGATAATAATGCAAGGCGGCTGCTAGTTCTCGAACCTTTTCCTTCAGCGCAGCCCCAATATCAGGATGGTCGTGCAGGGCACGAGAAACAGTCGACGGACTAACGCCCAACAAGCGAGATAGATCTTTAATGGTCGTGCGTTTGGTCATGATCGAAAGCCTGAGCAGCAAGATCGCAAAGTTTGCGGAATTTCTAGGGTATTCGTCAGGCGCCGCCCACCGGTACAGTCAAAATCAAGGAAATCGAAATAGAAATTCAATTCTTTGGAGAAAAATTAAAAAGTTATCCACCGCAAACGTTTCCGCAAACGATTGCGGAATTTGCCAATTTCGATATCCCTTTTTTTAGTCCGACGGCCTGATACATTTGAAACACCAAAACTTAAAAACCTAAGTATGAAACTCTTCACTTTCTTAAAAAGTCTGGCCTTGCTGCTGTTGCCTGCAATGGCATTTGGCCAGGGTGTAATCAAAGGAAAGCTATCCGACGAAAGCGGTGCTCCTTTGATGTATGCCACCGTTCAGGTGGAAGGATCCTCACGTGGTGCAGTGGCCGATATCGATGGGCGCTACGAGATTAGCGGCTTGCCAGCAGGTAGCTACAACTTAAAAGCTTCTTTGATAGGCTTCGAATCGGTACGTCAAACAGTAGAAGTAAAAGGAGCTGCGGTGGTCGTAGACTTCACCCTCAAGCGCGACGTACTCAGCCTCAAAGACGTGGTAGTAACCGGCGTAACCAACAAGATATCGAAACTCGAAAGCAGCGTATCGATGACCACCATCAATACAGCAACCATTACCAACCAAAACCCGAGCAATACAGCCGAATTGTTCCGTACCATTCCAGGCGTGCGCTCAGAAGCGTCGGCAGGTGAGGGCAATACGAACATCGCCGTGCGTGGTGTGCCCATCTCGTCGGGTGGTTCTAAATACTTGCAGTTGCAAGAAGACGGTTTGCCCATTTTGCAATTTGGCGATATCGCCTTCGCTACGGCGGATATCTTCTTGCGTGCCGACCAAACCATACAACGCATTGAAGCCATACGCGGTGGTTCGGCTTCGACCATGGCCACCAACTCACCGGCGGGTATCATCAACCTGATCAGTAAAACGGGAGGTATAGCTGGAGGAAGCGTGATGACTTCCTACGGACTTAATTTTGATCAATTCCGGACCGATTTTGAATACGGTGCCCCTTTGAACGAAAGCGTTAGTTTTCACATGGGTGGTTTTATTCGTCAAGGTGAAGGCATGCGTACTACTGGCTTTGATGCCAACCAAGGCGGCCAGTTTAAGGCCAATCTTACCAAACGTTTCAATAGCGGCTACGCTCGCGTTTATCTCAAATACCTCAACGACCGTACGCCCGCCTATATGCCCATGCCCATGCAAGTAAGTGGAACAGGCACCAACCCTGTATGGGAATCGGTTGCAGGCTACGATGCCCTTCGCGGAGCGTTGCAAACGCCCTTCCTCACGAACAACCTAGGTACTGGCGTGGCAGGCGATTTACGCACCAGTAACCTCATGAGTGGTATGAATCCTCAGTCGACCGCAATCGGCTCTGAGTTTGTGACCGAGCTGGGTGAAGGATGGAGCCTCGAAAACCGCACGCGCATGTCGTTCAACAGCGGCAGATTTGTTTCGCCTTTCCCAGCACAAATTGGCGATCCTTCCCAAATAGCAGCCAGTATAGCGGGTAATGGAGCTAGCTTGAAGTATACCGATGGTACTGCCTTTGGCACCGGCAATGCCGGCAACAACCTGCTCATGCGTATGCACCTGTTCGATACCGAACTCAACAACTTCAACCTGTTCGTGAACGACTTTAAACTCAAAAAGAACATCAAAGGAGTAGACCTTACCGTAGGATTCTTCCGCTCGCAGCAAAACATTGATATGTCGTGGCTCTGGAACTCGTATCTCATGGAAGTAAACGGTAATGGCGCACGTATGGTTGATGTTTACGATTCGACAGGAGCGGCGTTCAGCACGAATGGTTTGTATGCTTACGGCACACCGGCATGGGGTAATTTGCACCGTTCGTACAATACCCAGCACACAACTTCGTCGCCTTATGCAGCAGCCAGTTGGGTCATGGCCGAGCGGTTGTTCGCCGATGTGTCGGTACGTTACGACATGGGCAGCGTATACGGCTCTTTTGCGGGCGGTGCCAATCGCCCATCGGATGTGAATAACGACGGTACGGTGAGTCCCTGGGAGCAATCGGTAGCGTATATCGATCACGAGAACCGTACACCAGTTGCGTACGACTATGCTTATTTGTCGTATTCTGCAGGCTTGAACTTCAAAATCAACGAACAATCGGCCGTATTTGGTCGCTATAGCCGCGGTGGTTCAGCCAAAGCCGATCGTATTCTTTTCCAAAATCTGCCGTACACAGGAGGCGTAGCCTTGAACGCTGTCGACATGATTGACCAGGCAGAATTGGGCTATAAAGCCAATTTCAAAAACTTTGCTTTGTTCGCTACGGCCTTTTACGCAGCAACTACCGAAGCAGGAGGATTTGAATTGACAACACAGCGGATCATCGACAATAACTACCGTGCCTTTGGTCTTGAACTCGAAGGTGCTGCTCAGTTTGGCAAGCTTGATTTGCGTACAGGAGCAACGTTCACCGTAGCCGAAATCAGCGGAGGCGCCGATACGGCCAACTGGGGCAATATGCCGCGCCGTCAGCCGCGCATCATGTATTTTATTGCTCCCAATTACCAGCTACTTAAAAACTTGCAGTTAGGTGCAACCATCATTGGTCAAACAATGGCCTATACCCAAGACAACAACAAGTTGGTGATGCCTGGTTATGCCTTCGTGAATGGCTACATCCGCTATCAACTGAATGGCAACATTTCGGTAGCTTTGAATGGCAACAACATATTCAACGCCTTAGGCATTACAGAGGCTGAAGAAGGTTCTATCATCGACAATCAGGTAAACTTGGTACGTGCACGGCCGATTACTGGACGTACTATCGGATTTTCGGTGGCCTACCGCTTTTAAACCAATAAGTCGAGCACTACCCACCGCATGAATCCCAGAGCACATCTTTGGACAGCACGTGCCAGCTTAAGTCTGGCACGTGCTTTTGTTCCCGAAGGCATCCTAGCCTCCGAGCGAGCCGTTGATAATTACCAGCGTGTATGGGCCCGCGACGGTATCATGGCCGGAGTGTTAGGTGTGCTTACGGCCGATGCCGCTTTGACGGAGCAGTTGCGGCTAAGCTTGATGACCTTGGCGCGTCACCAAGCAGCGAACGGACAAATACCATCGAGTGTGGGTTTGGGGGAGCATGGCCAAGTAAGCTATGGCACATTAGCAGGTAGGGTAGACGCGAGTTTGTGGTGGTTAATTGGCGCATCGTTGTTGGTTAAACACACCAACGACAAGGCGCTAGGTGAACAGTTTGCCCCCACGGTTGCCAAACTGCTGGAGCTGTTGAATGCCTGGGAGTTTAATCATGCCGATTTGCTGTACACTCCATTGGGTGGCAATTGGGCCGACGAGTACGTTACCCACGGACATACCTTGTACGACAATTCCTTACGGGTTTGGGCGCAGCGTTTAGCAGCTCAGGTATGGCCCAAAATGCAGGCAGCAGAAAAGTCGATTCGGCTCACACAGAAGGTAAGGGATACCTTCAACCCTCAGCCGAGCGCAGGTAGGTATTACCCTGAGGCCTACGCGCGTTTGGTGCTACCCTTGCCTGGCTATTGTTTTGCTGCCTGCGGCCCGTATGGTTACGATAGCCGATGGGATGCCATGGGCAATGCCTTTGCGCTGCTTTGTGGCCTTAACCAGTATCCCGAGGGTGTGGCGAAACAAACGGAATGGTTTTTTACCCATGAGCCAACGGGACTCGTTCCAGCGTTTTGGCCCGTAGTTTTTCCTGGCAATGCCGATTGGGCACTTTTAGCAGGTCAACACACACATCGGTTTAAAAACCATCCCTATCATTTTCATAATGGCGGCAGTTGGCCCATTGCCAACGGTTGGTTGGCTTTAGCGTTGGCTGCTAACGGGTACCACAAGCTTGCTGAGCAGCTGTTTGAGCAATATGTGCTCTACCTCGATGAGTACGACGAAGAGTGGGCATTTGCCGAGTATTATGCCGGCGATACAGGCGTACCGGGAGGCGTTACACCGCTGAGCTACAGTGCCACGGGATTGCTGCTGATGCATTGGGCTGTGAAAACGAATTCGGAAACTATCAAAGCATTTTTCCAATGATTGGCGACGTTATTGGCGTAAAGCCTGCTTATCTTGAAACTGGGAAGCGCATTCTGGAGCTACTTCCAGACGGTTTTTTTAAGCAAAAAAGAATCATTCAGATTGCTGGAGAATCGGGTAGTGGCAAGTCGGTAACGGCCGTAAGCTTGCAACGTTTATTGGTAGAGCAGGGTATAGATGCGTTTGTGTTGCATCAGGACGATTATTTTCATTTGCCTCCCGCATCGAACCACCATAAGCGTTTGAACGATTTACATTGGGTGGGGCCGCAAGAGGTGAAGCTCGATTTGCTTAGCGTGCACCAGCAAGCTTTCAAGCAGGGGGAGACGCGTCTTGAAAAGCCGTTGGTAGATTACCACGAAAACCAGATTTTATCGGAGGTGGTTCGACTCGATGCCTACCAGGTGTTGCTCGTTGAAGGCACCTATGTATTCGCCGCTGGTGGTGCTGACTTACGAGTTTTTATGAACCGTAATTATTTACAAACACGTAAAAACCGAGAAGAAAGGGCGCGAGAAAGCCCGAGTGAATTTCTAGAAAAGGTGCTCGCGATTGAGCATCGTATTATTCAACAACAGCGCGAAATGGCGCATGTGCTGGTGCTCGACGATTACAGTGTTCAAACTTTACAACTACCCCTATGAACAAACGAAAACTGAGTTTCTGGCAAATATGGAATATGAGCTTCGGCTTTTTGGGTGTACAATATGCTTTTGGTCTCCAACAGGCCAACATGAGTCCGGTTTACCGCTATTTAGGTGCCGACGAAGCACAGATACCCTACCTTTGGCTGGCGGGTCCGATTACAGGCTTATTGGTACAACCCATTGTAGGTGCACTCAGCGATAAAAGCTGGCATCCGTTCTTAGGTCGGCGACGGGGTTTTATTCTCGTTGGTGCCATCCTAACCAGCCTGGCCTTGGTCTTGATGCCGCACTCCAGATCGCTTTGGCATGCCGCCGCCTTGCTTTGGCTCCTCGATGGCGCCGCCAATGTAACCATGGAGCCTTTTAGAGCTTTGATAGCCGATAAGCTCGATGAAAGTCAACGTCCGCTTGGTTTTTCGATTCAGAGTTTGTTCGTGGGTTTGGGTCAGGTATTGGCCAACCTCATGCCTTTTATTTTGGGATTTTTAGGCTTTTTGAGCAGCCCCGACCTGAGCGGTTCAGAAATCCCACTATTTGTTCGGCTTTCGTTTTATGTGGGTGCAACGACCATTTTACTGGCTGTTTTGGTTACCGTACTCAGTACCCGTGAAGAGCCACCATTAGCAAGCGAAAAGGTTGCAAAAAAGGGGCTTGGGATTTCTGCAGCCATTAAAGATGTAGCTACGGCGGTGCGTGAAATGCCGTCGGGCATGCGGCAGCTTTGGTGGGTGAAATTTTTCACCTGGATGGCCTTGCCCCTCATGTGGCAGTACTACGGTTTGGCCATTGCACGACATGCATTTGGTGCTACAGCAGCGGGCATGGAGGGATTCGACGAAGGTATCAAGTATGGCAATTTGGGATTTGGCGTATTTAGCGCGTCCTGTTTTTTGTTTTCGCTTACCCTTCCTTACGTTGCACGCAAAATAGGCCGACGAAGCACGCATGCGCTGCTGTTGCTCACAGGAGCTTTGGGTTTTGGCGGGATGTGGTTTGCCGAATCGGCGTATACCTTTGTGGCTTTAATGCTGCCCGTTGGTATCGCTTGGTCGTCGATTATGGCCATGCCGTATGTGATGCTTGCCGCTGCTGTACCCGAAGACCGCATGGGGGTTTACATGGGCATCTTCAATATGTTCATCGTTATTCCGCAGATTTTGAGCATGCTGTTGGTACCGCAGATTTACAACGGTTTTTTGCTTGGCGATCCACGAAATGCCTTGTTGTTTGCGGCCATATTGTTGGTTTGTGCTGCTATTTCTAACCGCTGGGTAAAACTTCCCAAAACTTCCGACGCACAAGCGTAGCACGAAAAGTTACGCATAACAAAGGTCTTCTCTGGTGGCGTGCAGCTTTTCAGTGCTGCTTATGACGCATGAAGTAGTTTGGACCTGGAGGAACTCGTACGTCAAACCACATTGAGCCGAACGCGGATTTTTTCCCAAAAAGGAGCGTTTGGGGCGTACCAGCTGATGCGGGCTTTGATTTTTTCGCCTTGCAAAAGCGCTTCACCGGTAAGCTGAGCTTCGGGCAGGGGTAAAAATCCTAGGCTTCTTTTTGCGTGAAACAATTCAATGCGGTGCAATCGGGTAGCGCGTTCATAATGGTGTTTTATTTGCAACGGTACGTCGGTCGATAAACCGCCGAGATCGCGACTGCCACACACCAGAAAGGCATCACACAACAGGCGGTAGTTGCGTATTGGCGCAAGTGCCGCCAAACGAAAGGGCCGCCAGCTGCCAGCAAGGGGAAAGTGCAACTCCATGATTACTTTTTTGCAGCGCTAACAGGAATGTAAATGCTCTCGAGATAGGCTTCTACATCTTCAATTTCCATGGGAACCATGTCGAGAATTTCGGTGAACTTGCTTTCGTGTACCATCTTTTTTCGTTTTTCTTACCCCAAAGTTGAGCCATGGCCTTGACATCTCTTGTCAAGTTTCGAAAAACCAAAATCCGACGTTAAAAGGTGGCTGTAAAGAAGCGTTAAATGAGTTTTGTTGCTTTTTGTCGGAGGTAGTCAATAAACTCTGCAGGCCCCAAAGGCTCAATGTCGTCGATGAGTCCAAGGACAAAACGACCCACACCGTCGTAACCGCCTACTTCGCCTTCGAAGCGCACGCTACCGTCGTTTTCTTTATGCAGGTGCATGGCTGCCGCGGGGTATTCTTCTCTGAGCAAGTTGGAGCTGAGCAGCCCCATCTTAAAACGAACTACTTTTGGTTTGTGCAAGGTCATGCCAAAGGCGTCTTGCTTGCGGCTCTCGTGCAAGTACTCAAATTGCCAGGGGCTGCCTTCAATGCGTACCAAACCGATGCGTTCGATCTTGAAAAATTTGGTAGTTCGGCTGCTTACTTCCAAACATTGTACGGTGCTGTACTGGTCGGAAAAGGCAAAAGGTTCAACGAGGCGGTTGCTGATTTGATGTGAGCTGGCCGAGCGATAATCGAGCAGCACCACTTGCCGCTTGTCGCGGATGGCCTGCGCCAGGAGATGGAAGTTGGCGCTCATGCTTTGTCGGTGGAGCAGGCCAACTTGTTGTGCTGAGCCACTCAGGGCCTGTACTTTCTCCAACAAAATTTGACGCAACGGTCCTTCGGGCAAGCCCACTAGTGCTTCTTGTAAGGCTTCGGCTTCTTCACGTTTGAAGGCGATATTTTCACTCAATTCTTCGGCACGCGACAATCGAAATCGTTTCGACAGCTCATTTTGGATAAGTTCGAATCCGGTTTCTTCAAAGATGCGCAAATCGCGGTAAACGGTCCGGTACGATACTCCCACCTTCGCGGCAAGTTCGTGTACGGTATAGCCCCGTTTCGACGACGAAAGGAGGTTGAGCTCGCGAAAAAGCCGCAAGAGCTTGCCGGGATCTTTCATCGGCGCAGCACCTCTTCAACCCAGCCCTTGCCCCACTCGTCGATTTCAGTGGCCGACCACAGTTCGGGATAAAAAATCCGTTTTTGGAAGCGTGGCGGCAGGTATTTCTGCCAGTTGGTGCCTCCAGTAGCGGCGATGTCTTCGGGTTTGCGCTCTAAGTAGCGTACGGCTGATTTGTAATGCATCAGCGGCCAGTTCACGTTTACCTGTAAATCAAATTTGCGCAAGGCTTCACGCACTTGCTCCTTCGATTTTCCATCGGGCATGGCGCGGTAACGGCTGTATAGGTTATTCCCTTCACGCATTTTGCCTAAAGCGATGAGCGACTCTTCGTAACGCGCTTCAAATTGTTTGAGGGTGAGGGTCTTTTTACCGGTGCTTAACTCTGTGGCGCCTTGTTTCCAATAGATGTACTCAAATTGTTCTTCCAGCGGCTTCTTGAGTAGCTCCTCAGTCCGGTGGTTTTTGTCGATGAGGTTCACAAAATCGGTTGCATTGATCTCGATTTTGCGGTATTGTACCGACTGAAATCCGCTTGCTGGCAGCAGGGCCATGCGGAACTTCAGAAACTGGTCTTTTTCCATGCCTTCAACCATCACCTCAAACGAGTCGATCAGCGCGCGGAAATAAGCGGTTAATCGTCCCACACGAGCTTCCATCCACTCGGCCGAACGCTCGCCAGGGGCAAACATCTGGTCGAACTCGTGCATGCACAAATTGAAGTAGAGCTCGGTTATCTGGTGGTAAACGATGAATATCTTCTCGTCGGGCAGATGGGTGCGCGGATTTTGCAGATTAAGCAGCACATCCAAGTGGATATAATCCCAATACTGCAAATAATCGGTATGTATGAGTCCTTCTAAATACGAAAGCATGTCCTGCCCCATGGCGGCATACTTCTCTTCGAGGCGTTCAAGTTTAGCGCGGATTTCAGACGTAATCTCCATAGAACGAAAGTAAGGACTTCAAGCCAAAAAAAAACCGGCCGGCCCGCTTGGATGCTGTAGACCGACCGGCACGAACCTAAATACACCTCAGGTGAACAACACCTGTGTATTTTCACCCGCACAGCGGGCATAAAAGTCTCCTACGGTGAGAATTTCGTCAACACCTTCCCAGAGGTCTTCTTTTTTCATATGGAACATATCCATGGCAAGCTTGCACACAAATATTTTACCGCCCGATGCCTGGATAATTTCCAGAAACTCGCCCACGTCGGGGATGTCGAGTTTTTCCATTTCTTTTTTCATCATGTGCGTTACGAAGTTCTCCATGCCGGGCAAACCTCCCACCAAGGTGGGCATGTGCAAGGCAGGATTACCCACAGCGGCTACATGCAGGTGATTCATACGTTCTTTTACTACGGCTTCGAGACCAAAAAAGGTGAAGAACATCTCGGCTTCGATGCCTTCCATGCGTGCGCCGTTTGCAAGGATAAGTGCCGGGTAAACGCCGTCAAGCGTGCCTTTCGACACAATAATCATCACTTTTTTCACTGGCTTGGCTTCGGTCATTACCTCTGCTTCGGGCATAAATTGAGTTTCCATGATGTGAGTCTTTAAATACAACTAGCGGGTTTAGGAATTCCGGCAATTTTCGACGCTTTTTTCAGCGGACCATTGGGGAATAGCTCATAAAACGTTTTGATGTCGACAACACCAGATTTGCCGATACCACGAATAGAGAGGGCCGAGCCTTTCAGCTGTTGGTCGCGTAAGTAACGAAGCACCTCCCAATGACGGGCGCCGAGCGGGCCTACCTGTTCTTGGGTAGCAATTTCTTCGGCTATGGCTTCAGTCCAGTCTTCAGCTTTGGTGAGATAGCCTTCGGCATTCACGTCGACGGCTTTTCCTGCAATTAATTTTTCCATGATTGGGTGTATTTAAGGGTGGATGGTTACGAGATGTTTTCCGCTTTTCTGCATTTGAGGCGTAATCATCGGTATCGACTTGCCTTCGAGCAACATGTGGAAGTAGATCCAGTGAAAGGCCAGTTTGCCCATATGATTCATGCGGCTCTCGTTGAGTAGTTGCATGGGGCCTATGCCTGCAATAGGGAAGGTGCCTTCAACGGGTTCAGTGTCGTAGTTGAAGTCGAGCAATAAGGCCTTACCGTGACCGGTCTCCACGAAACAGTTGGCATGGCCGTCGAAGTCGGGCTGTACAGGCAACTCCAGCAGGTACCGAACAATATTCGCTGCCAGCAATTCGGCTTGGAAGTGGGCTACCGAGCCGGCTTTGGAGGTAGGGGCATTGGTTGCGTCGCCAAGGGAGAAAATGTTGTGATATTTCTCGTGCTGCAGGGTGTTTTTGTGCACCGGTAAAAAACCAAAGTCGTTGCCCAAACCTGAATCGCTGATCACGGGATCGCCTAAATTGGTTGGTACGGTCACCAATAAATCGTAAGGGACTTCTATGCCGTCGTACGAAATCAGTTTTTTATCGGTATTGTCGATTTCCATGACCGAAAAGTCGGTCACTACCCGTATTTGTTTTTCGTCCAGCAAATGCCCGAGTTTCTCAGCGGCAATGGGTTTGGTAAAAGCTCCCGAAAGTGGGGTTACATACGTAATTTCCACCTTGTCGCGCATGCCTTTATCGGCAAAATAGGCATCCGATAAAAACGCAAATTCCAGCGGTGCTACCGGACACTTGATGGGTGTTTCGGTGATGTGCACCACCAATTTACCGCCTTCCCAGTCGCGCAACTTATCGCGCAGGGCCATGGCACCTTCGAAAGTATAGAAGTCGAAGATGTTTTTGTGCCAGTCGTCGCCAAGCATACCCGGTGTTTCTTCGGGCGCAATGCGGGTACCGGTGGCCACCACGAGTAGGTCGTAGTGAATTTCCTGCCCATCGTCGAGCAAGAGGTGATTTTCGTCGGGTTTAATCAAACTGGCCTTAGCATGTTTGAACTGAATTCCTTTGGGTATGTAGTCGGTTTTCTGACGGTAGCAGTCTTCCGGCTTCATTTGATCGAAAGGGATAAAGAGAAATCCGGGCTGGTAATAATGCCGGGGTTCAGGATCGATTAGCGTGATTTTGTACAAATCATGCGGTAGTTTTTTGAAGAGATGCCGGGCCAGCATGGTGCCTCCCGATCCGGCTCCCAATATCACGATGCGTTTCATGGGGTGGAATTTTCAGTAAAGCTATATAAATAGATAAGAATATCCAAATATATACTAAAGAAAATTCAGGAGAACATCACTGAATGTGTGAAAAAGTTAAAAAGGAGAGTTAAAATTGGCTAAACGGGGCAGTATCAAGTCTTTTTCGCTCAAAACAGGCTGATCAATACCCCATTCAATACCTAAATCGGGATCGTTCCACAGGATACCACCTTCCGATTCTTTGTTGTAAAGTCCGGTGACTTTATAGGCAAATAAAGTTTCTTCTACTAGGGTGAGAAAACCGTGTGCGAAACCTGGCGGTATCCAAACCATGGTTTTGTTTTCTTCGGTAAGCCGTATCGAAAAATGCTTGCCATAGGTAGCCGAAGATTTGCGCAAATCTAAGGCTACATCCAGCACCGCACCTCTGATTACACGTACCAACTTACCCTGTGCATAGGGCGGTGCCTGAAAATGTAAACCCCTCAAGATGCCCTTGCCCGAAAAGGATTGATTGTCCTGAACAAAATCGGTAGGCAAGCCGGCAGCGCGGAATGCCCCTTCGTTGTAGGTTTCCATGAAGTAACCGCGGTGGTCGCCAAAAACTTTTGGCTGAACAACCAATAATCCTTCAATAGGGGTTGTTGTAATCTGCATCAGTGAATGGGGTGCACAGCTAGATAAGGATAAATGAGCAGATACACGATGGTTCCTGCGGTGTACCCCAAAAAGGCCAACAACGATATCTTCTTGAAATACCAAATGAAATTGATACGCTCCATACCCATCACGGCAACACCTGCTGCCGAGCCAATAATGAGAATGCTACCCCCAGTACCGGCGCAGTAGGCCATCATTTCCCACATCCAGTGGTCCATTGGGTATGTATTTAAATCGTACATGCCCATACTCGCGGCGACCAGAGGCACGTTGTCGACAACTGCCGAGAGCAACCCGATCACATATACAATTACTTTCATGTTGCCAATCGAGTCGTTGAGCCATTCTGCGGTAACACGCAAGATGTTCATGGTTTCGAGGGCCGAAATAGCCAATAAAATACCCAAAAAGAAGAGCACACTCGAGGTATCAATCTTACTCAATGCATGAATGGCCGAGTACGGTTTCTTTTCTTCCTCGGTTTTGTCGATGTGAATCATTTCCGAAACCACCCACAATACGCCTAAGCCAAACAGCATGCCCAAGTAAGGTGGTAGATGTGTAACGGTTTTGAAAATAGGCACGAATAACAATGCACCTACGCCCATCACCAACATCAAACGGCTGCCCTTCACCAACTCCATGTGTTCCGCAGCAACATAATCGTAAGGAGCCCGTATCACCCTGCCTCGCATTTTACGAGCCACGATGAGTAATGGTATCGCTAAGCAAACCAATGAAGGCAAAAACAGCGTTTTCATGATGTTTACGGCCGAAATTTGCCCTCCTATCCACAACATGGTGGTGGTAACGTCGCCGATGGGCGACCAAGCACCGCCAGCATTGGCGGCAATGATCACCATGCCGGCATACAACTTACGTTGCACATGGTTATGCACCAGCTTACGTAAGAGCGAAACCATCACGATGGCTGTGGTTAAGTTATCGAGTACGGCCGAAAGGAAAAACGCCAGAACCGATACGATAATCAGTAACATCTGGCTGTCTTTGGTTTTGATGCGGTTGGTAATCACCTTGAAGCCCTGATGCGAGTCGATGAGCTCCACGATGGTCATTGCACCCAACAAAAAGAACAAAATTTCGGCAATCGAACTCAAGTGGTGAGCCAGTTCGTGACCGGCATATTCGCGAAAAATTTCAGTCTGGCTAAGTCCGTCAATCGCGCCTTCTAACTTCAGTTTTTCCACGAAATGCGTAAAAATCTCGGCGGAGAAAATACTATCGGGGATAGGAAAAAGGGCAATGATGGTCCAACTGAGCACAGCCGTTAGCAAGGCAGAGGCTGTTTTGTTGATTTTGATGGGGTGCTCCAGTGCAATGGCTGCGTAGCCAAGCACAAACACCAGAATCATAGAAAGTATCATAACGCTGTGATATGCGCGACGAAAATAAGAATTAAACCACGCAATGAGGCCCCCGCTTTGTTATAATTCTGCTACTAGTTTAAAGGCGAAGCGATTCTCTACTTGCGGTGCTGCGTTTGGACCAAAACCGTAAAAAACACCAACACCCCAAAATTGGTCTAAAAGGCGAATTCGCGTGATTTTTATCCCTGTTTCGTAATAGCCTTGCTCCAAATCCCTCACGCTCACAAAAAAGGGCTCGGTAAATTGATGTTGCTGAGGACTACGCATACTTCCGAAGATCAAACGATTTTCGACAGAAAATATCGGCGCCTGTTTGGGAGTGCGCAGCAAAAGCGACCCAAAACTATGCGTCCAATGCAGTTGCACAAACTGCCGTGTAACAAAATCGTTGGCATCGAAGGTTTGAAAGGTGTTGGGCGTGTACACCAAATTGTCGGCCCCCACACCTCGGGCAAAATAATGTAAAAAGAGGGGTAGGTTGTCGCCAATGAGTAAGCCACCGCTCAGATTGAAGGTCGATTTACCTGCATTGCGCACGGTAAAGCTTTTTTCGACACGCCCTTCCATGCGCTGGTAGTTGAATTTACCTCCGAGAGCACTCAAACCCTGGGTATAGTTGAACCAGAACACGGGGTAATTGGTACCAACGCTATATTGCCTGTTTTCTAATTTCACATAACGTTCTCTAAAGGCGTACCGTAACTGCACTCTAAATTCTGTTACAGCGAATTCGTTCGGATTTAGCGCCGTTGGCGCAATGCCGTCGGCCACGTCCTGCAGCTCAATAAATCGGTAGAGGTACCAAGGGGTTTGAGTGCGGTATTGCGTACGTAAACCGATTTCGCCGTTCAAATAGCGCCAGTTTTTAAATTGTAAACGGACTTGATTTTGGCGCACACGGTCAAAATATTGCCTGAAGTAATTCCACAGCAATTCGTTGTCGGTCGAAAATATGGCTGTTTCCCCAGTATAAAACTGATATCCACCCGAGGCCTCTAAGTCGTTTCGGTGATCAACCCTCAGTATCCAGTTCTTACGCCGGTCGAGGTGAATATCGAAATTCCCGCCATATTTGGCCTGTTTATCACTGAAACCCCATGCAATGTATCCGCCCACCGAGAAGTGGCGACTCACTCGGTCGTTGGTGGCTGCACTCACCCCCAAACGGAAACCCTCGTAGCGGTTGGCCGAAAACATCTCGCGAAGCCTAAAATCGACAGGCCCCACAGCCAACTTGCCCGTAGTAAGTGCCAACAGCCACTTGGTGCGCTGCTCGAGTTTGGCAATTTTGCTTATGCTGTCGAGAAAACGGTAAGTTTCTTGGTCGCGGGCGGTGATGGTATCGAATAAATAAGGCTCCCAAAAGCTTTGCGGCATTTGTGAGGCTTTATCGGCTACTTCCACGCCGTTCATGCCAATCTCGCGGCGAGTCAGCACGGGGTTTATTTCGATGTCACGGAGATAAGAACGACCAATGCCCAACGGCTGGATGCCAGCAAGCCCATTTAGGCTTGTAAAACGGATGTCGGTGTGCAACTGCTCAGGAAACCACTTGCCGTTGCTCGCCTGCTTATACAGTTGCCGGATGGCGATTTGCATGTTTTCGACCGTATCGGCTGGCTCGGCTATCACACTCTGCAAAGCGTAACTGCTGGTATTGATGTACAACAAACCTCGCATGCCGGAAAAATTTTTCCCTTTTCGGGGCTTGAACGATACAATATACACCGTGTCACGTTCGGTATAAGTGGTGTCTTCGATGGTAAAAAAGTAACGCGAGGTGCTGCCCGGACTGATTGGGTTGAGGTATTCTACCTGCAAAATTTTGATGTAATCCTTATAGAAAGAAAACGACTGCAACTGAGCCGACATCAACACAAAAACCGGGTTGTTGAAGCCAGAAGTGCGTGTGGCAAGTACCTGTTCGTTGCTTAAATCGGGCGAGCGGTAGCTTCTCCGGCTAATGGATTCGGTGAGAAACAAATCCCGTTCGCGGCTATAGTTGCGGACTTGGTAAGCGGTAGAGTCGTAAATGATGGTGTCTTGTCCGTTCTTGAGCCGTTTACGCTCATACGGGATGGTATCGAGTTTAACATTACCGGTATCGAGGGTGACCACAAATTTGTTGTAAGCCATATACCGAAAGGCGTTCAAATTTTCCGGGTCGTTGTCTTTGCGGCGTTCTACCGCTTGGCGGATGATGCGGTGAGCGGGATTTTCGCCAGCTACTACTTGTACCTCTTGCAAGGAGAGCGTTTTTCGTTCGAGTTTGATTTCGATATACCGCACATTGGGGTTGTACACCACCTTGGGGGCATAACCTACATAACTTAGGCGGATAAGTTCAATACGCCCCGAAACTTCCACCTCAAATTTACCGTCGATGTCGGTGATCGTACCCGTTCGGGCATCGTTCACCACCAGGTTGACGAATGGCAGGGGCTCGCCGGTTTCACTGTCGATGACTTTACCTCGCAAACTTTGTTGCGCCACGAGCATAAACGGGCATAAGAGCAAGAAAATGAGCAGTCTGTACATGGTTTAGTTTGGTATACGAATCTAAACCTACTTCACATTAAATAGTTTATCATGGGTTAAAAAAATGATGCAACAGCTTGCAGTAGAGGCTTTGCTGTTGGTTAAACGCGTATTTTACATCGGTGAACTTCGATCCAGCCGATCCCATAGCCGTACAGCAGGTGGTAGATGCCTACCTGCAACAATTTATGGCCGATTTTTTTGGTGAGCGCCAGCCCATATCGGCGGCCGACCGGAAGCATAATTTGCTGCAGTCGCTCGACTTTGTACCCGATACCGAACAGTTGGAGTTGGTAGATGCTTTGGTGCACTATCTCGACGAAGGAGCAGCCGGCTCTGTTTTTTTGTTAACGGGCTCGGCAGGTACCGGGAAAACCAGTCTGCTGAAGGGGTTAGTGAGTCAGCTAAAAAAGGAGGGCACCCAGGTGTATCTGCTTGCCCCAACCGGACGTGCTGCCAAAGTATTGGGCAGTAAAACCGGTGTAGCGGCTTCTACCATTCATAAGCAGATTTATCTGCTCGAAGAACGTTTCGACGCCAAGGGGGCGATTCACGGCTTCAGCTTTATGCTGCGTGAGTTCGAGACCGAGGAGCCCGCGGTTTTTATTGTAGATGAAGCCTCGATGATTGCCAGTTTGCCGAGTCGCGAAGGCTTATTGCGTACCAATGGATTGCTACAGGACCTGTTGCATTATGTTTTCGATAATTCGGGTTGGAACCGCCTCATTTTTGTCGGCGATCCATATCAACTTCCGCCGGTGCACGAGCTCGAATCGGCTGCGTTGAGCCCTGCCACCCTCGAACAACTTGGTTTAGAGGTAGGGGGTTATCAGCTCGAAGTGGTGAAACGTCAGCAAAGTCATTCGGGCATACTCGAACTAGCAACAGCACTGCGCGACCGTTTGGTACAACGCAAAGGTTTTGAAGCTGCCGATATGGAGTTGCCCGACGACATTGTGCAGATCAACAGTGTAGATGCGGCGCTGGAGCATTATCTCGAGCTGTATCGACATGATCCAGAGCAAGCTACTTTTGTTACTTACAGCAACTTTTGGGCGCACCGCATCAATACCAAGTTTAGGCGCCTGCTGTACAACGAACGAGATGCCTTACCCAAAGCAGGTGAGCAGCTCCTCGTGATCCGAAATCACTACCTCAATAAAACCGACTTCATCGCCAATGGCGAACAAGTTGAACTCATTGCACACGAGGAAGAGCTCGAGGACTATGCAGGCTTACGCTGGCTCAAGGCGGAGTACGGTTATTCCGACATCGATGGACGTTACCACCAGAAGCGCGGCCGTTTGGTGTACGATTCGTTGGTGAGCAAAGAAGCGGGCTTAAGTCAAGCGCAACACCAATTGTTGCTCATTGCGCGGAAAAATGCAGAAAGTTACGGGCCCTTCGATCCGTATCTGAATGCCTTACAAGTGAAATATCCCTACGCTATCACCACCCACAAAGCCCAAGGTGGTGAATGGCCTATAGTTTTTGTATTGATGGAACGCCCTTACGGCGGCGAAACAGCCTATATGCGCTGGCTCTACACCGCCATCACCCGTGCGGGAAAGCAGCTGTGTTTGGTTGCTCCGAACTAACTAAAAGGTAAAAGCCAGAGAAAAGCCTGGTAGGAATCCTTGAAGGTTAATGCCAGTACTCATTTGAAAGCTCTTTTGGGTATAACTGTATTGCATTTGCAGCAAACGAAGCTCCGACCCTAACATCCAGCGCCGATGTAATTTGTACCACAGCTGCGCCGAAATAATACCATTCGTTGCTCTTTTGTTGTGGGCAATTTCGTAGTTAAGCCCCCAGTTCCAACGCGCATTGATAGGGTATAGCCGCAAGTGGTTTAGTCCAGCGGTTATTATTTGGTTGCTGTTTACCTCATTTTGGAAGGTGGTTTGATCTTGCTGGGCTGCAAGGGTTAAGCCGAGCGCTTGTTTTTCGTTCAAAAATCGAAGGTAGCTTGCGTAGATCATGCTGTTGTATCCCCTGTTTTGCTCCGACGTATAAAGTGAAACGTTAAAGCCCCCGCTTAACCAATTTTTGGGAACTTGAGGTTGTGCTTGGACTGTTACACACCCGCTTAGGAGTGCGATTGCAAGAACGAGGGCAGGTATTTTTTTCATGAGCTTTTAACGTGCTGTCTACTTTTTTGGTACAAAAAAGGCCGCCCGAAGGCAGCCTTGTCGTAAAATGATCATTTTTTAACTTCCGCAAGCTTCGCAAGCGTCGGGGTTGTCGAGCGAGCAAGCCATCTGTGCGAGGGCTTCTTCTTTGCTGAGCTCGGCCGCGTCGACGGCAACTGCTGCTGTTTTGGGCTCGAGTGCCACTTCGGCTTGTTTCTGGATGGTGAACTTCACCGCATTGGCTGCAGCCTTGGTACGCAGGTAGTACATGCCCGTTTTTAAGCCGCTCTTCCAAGCGTGGAAGTGCATCGAGGTGAGTTTTGCAAAGTTCACATCGCTCATGAACACGTTCATGCTCTGGCTTTGGCAGATGTATGCACCGCGGTCGGCAGCCATGTCGATGATGGTTTTTTGTTTGATCTCCCAAGCGGTTTTGTAGATCTCTTTCAGCTCATCGGGGATCTCGGGAATATCGAGCACCGAGCCGTTGGCTGCAATGATTTTGTCTTTGAGCTCTGTACTCCAAATGCCGAGCTCGATGAGGTCGCGCAGGAGGTGTTTGTTCACAACCACAAACTCGCCGCTCAATACCCTGCGGCTGTAGATGTTTGATGTATACGGCTCGAAACATTCGTTGTTGCCTAAAATTTGGCTGGTCGATGCTGTTGGCATAGGTGCCAGCAGGAGTGAGTTGCGAATACCGTGTTTTACCACTTCTTTTTTCAGACTCGCCCAGTCCCACCGATCTGTAGGGGTTACATTCCACATGTCGAACTGGAAAATACCTTTCGAAGCTGGCGATCCTTTAAAGGTTTCGTACGCACCGTCTTTGATGGCCAAATCTTTCGAAGCGGTCATGGCGGCAAAGTAGATGGTTTCGAAGATATCGCGGTTCAAAGCCTTGGCCTCGAGCGAATCAAAGGCATAACGCATGAGGATGAATGCGTCGGCCAAGCCTTGAATACCAATACCAATGGGGCGGTGGCGCATGTTCGAGCGACGTGCCTCTTCGATTGGGTAATAGTTGATATCGATTACCTTGTTGAGGTTCAACGTAACGGTATAGGCGATATCGTACAACTTTTGGTGATCGAAAGTTTTGTCGGCCTTCACAAAACGTGGCAATGCAATGGACGCGAGATTACATACGGCCACTTCATCTTTCGAGGTATACTCGATGATTTCGGTGCAGAGGTTGCTCGAGCGAATGGTGCCCAGGTTTTGTTGGTTGCTCTTGCTGTTGCAAGCGTCTTTGTACAACAAATACGGTGTTCCGGTTTCAATCTGCGATTCGAGTATGGCAAACCACAGGTCTTGTGCTTTTACGGTGCGACGGGCGCGGTCTTCCTGCTCGTAGCGGGTGTACAGCTTTTCGAACTCTTCACCCCAGCAGTCGTACAAGCCTGGGGCTTCGTTCGGACAAAACAAACTCCAGTCGCCATTGGCTTCTACCCGTTTCATGAACAAATCGGGTATCCACATGGCGTAAAACAGGTCACGGGCACGCATCTCTTCCTTGCCGTGGTTTTTCTTCAGGTCGAGGAAGTCGAATACGTCGGCATGCCAAGGCTCGAGGTAGATGGCGAACGATCCTTTACGCTTGCCGCCACCTTGGTCAACATAACGAGCAGTGTCGTTAAATACCCTCAGCATGGGTACAATACCGTTAGAAGTACCGTTGGTGCCTTTGATGTAGCTGCCGGTTGCACGGATGTTATGAATGCTCAGCCCGATGCCGCCTGCCGATTGGCTGATTTTGGCGCACTGCTTCAGGGTGTTGTAGATGCCGTCGATGCTATCGTCCTGGGCCGAGAGTAGGAAGCAGCTCGAAAGCTGTGGCTTTGGTGTGCCGGCGTTGAAGAGGGTAGGCGTGGCGTGGGTAAACCAACGCTCACTCATCAACTCGTAACTTTTAACTGCCGATTCAATGTCGTCGCGGTGAATGCCAACGGCTACACGCATGAGCATGTGTTGCGGGCGCTCTACAATTTTACCGTCGATTTTGAGGAGGTACGACCGGTCGAGGGTTTTGAAGCCAAAGTAGTCGTAATCGTAATCGCGGCTGTAGATGATGGCCGAATCAAGCTCTTCGGCATGACGATCGATGATTTCCATCACATCGTCGGCAATAAGCGCTGCGGGCTGACCGGTTTTTTTATCGACATACTGATGTAAATCGCGCATGGTTTCGGAAAACGACTTTTTCGTTTCCTTGTGCAGGTTCGATACAGCGATGCGCGCAGCGAGTATGGCGTAGTCGGGGTGCATTGCCGTCATCGACGCAGCAATTTCAGCGGCGAGGTCGTCGAGCTGCGTAGTAGTCACACCGTCGTATAAACCGTTGATGACCTTTTTGGCCACTTCAATAGGCTCTATGTACTCGGGATTGAGCCCGTAGCACATTTTCTCGATGCGGGAAGTGATTTTGTCGAACTTAACCGGTTCCCTCCGGCCGTCTCTTTTAATTACATGCATGCTTTGGCTGGTTTAGGGTTTTCATTAAAAGTCTTCGTCCATGCTGAAGGTCTGCTTCTCGCGATTCGAGCCCACGCCAGCCTTTTTGTATTCGGCTACACGCTTTTCGAAGAAGTTGGTTTTGCCTTCCATCGAAATGAGCTCCATGAAGTCGAATGGGTTGCTCACATGGTAGTGCTTCGGCAAACCGAGGGTACTCAGCAAGTGGTCGGCTACATACTCAATGTACTGGCACATCAAATCGGCATTCATGCCAATCAAGCGTACAGGGATGGCGTCGACAACAAATTCTTTTTCAATTTCTACCGCATCTACAATGATTTGTGTCACGCGGTCGGCTGGCATCTTGTTGGCCAGGTGGCTGTTGTACAGCAGGCAGGCAAAATCGCGGTGCAGACCTTCGTCGCGGCTGATAAGCTCGTTCGAGAAGGTGAGACCGGGCATGAGGCCACGTTTTTTCAGCCAGAAGATAGAACAAAATGAACCCGAGAAGAAGATGCCTTCTACTGCTGCAAATGCAATTAAGCGCTCAACGAACGATCCATTGCTGATCCAGCGGAGGGCCCACTCGGCCTTCTTGGTCACGCACGGCAAATTTTCGATGGCGTGGAATAAATAATCCTTCTCTTTTGGGTCTTTGATATAGGTATCGATGAGCAACGAATAGGTTTCGCTGTGGATGTTCTCCATCATGATTTGGAAGCCATAAAAGCAGCGCGCCTCGGGATATTGCACCTCGTTGAGGAAGTTGATGGCGAGGTTTTCGTTTACAATCCCGTCGCTGGCTGCAAAAAATGCGAGCACATGCTTGATGAAATGTTTTTCATCGGCATTCAGTCGGTTCTCCCAATCGGTGAGGTCCTGCGAAAGATCAATTTCTTCCGCGGTCCAGAAACTTGCTTCCGATTTTTTGTAATACTCCCAAATGTCGGTGTGTTTGATCGGGAAAAGAACAAAACGGTCTTTGTTCTCTTGTAAAATGTGCTCAACCATATTAGTATATCTTGTTTTTGTTTTTTGTGTGCTGGCCGAGCATTCCGAAGCGGTACCGACGACAATTCCAACTACAGCCCGGAGAGAACTGTAGCAATTCAATTGAGAAGGTCAGGTGGCTGTAGCGTGTTCAGCAGCTTTACAAAATTTGAAAACAAACAGTCGTCGTTGTCCACAACCATTTTTGACTTATACACAAAGGCCTTTTTTTAAATTAAATGCTTGAAAAACAGATAAATACACAATTTTATAAAGTTTACTTTAAGTAATTGTTAACGAAATGCCTGGCAATAGTCCTGAAAATCAGGATAAAATGGGCTCGATATAAGAAAATAGGGGCGAATGCTGTTTACTTTACTATACAGTTGTAATTTTAAAGCCTTGCTTACCCCTTGCTTATGAACAAACGAATTGGAATCCTCCTGCTTTTTGCCCTCTTGATGGGTACAGCACCTGCCGTTGTGGCCCAGGTGAAGTTTAGCAAAGACCTTCGCAAACTCACCGAGTGGTATGCGGGTCGTTACGAAAACGTTTCCCAGGTACGTCGCGATAGCTTGGCCCAGCCGGTTTTGGTATACGTTACCCCCATATGGGAAAATCTGGTCTCCGACGGCATTTGGATGTACGAAGAAATCACCGACCTGCAAAAGAATGTGATTAGCCAGCGTATCTACCGCTTTGCCGATGTAAATGCCTTTCAATGGGAAGCCGTGATTTACGAATTGCCCGGTATTGAGCAATATGTGGGTGCCTGGCAAAATCCGTCGGCTTTCGACGAGCTCGACCCCGAGGTAGACCTCAACGGCCTGGCCGACTGCACCATCATCTTCAACAAAAAGGGGGAGACCAAATACGCAGGTGCCACCATTCGTAAGGAGTGTAAATACGGTAAGAAGAACGCATATTACGTTACCAGTGCGATAGAGATTTACGAAAACAAGATTATCCGCGCCGATCGTGGTTTTGAACACGACCATACCCAGCTTTGGGGACCTGTAGGGGAAGAAAAGGGCTGGGAAATGAAAAAAATAGACCAGAAACTGGTTGACGCCAAAGAAAAAGCCAAAGCAGATGCCGAAGCAGCCAAAGAGAAAAAGCGGAAAGCTGCTGAAGAGAAACGGGCTGCGGCAAAAGCAAAGGCCGAAGCCAAAAAGGCGAAATAATAAACCGAAAATAAAAACGGCTGCTCCATCGAGCAGCCGTTTTGTGTTTTAGGCCTTAACAGCTTGTAGAGCCGCCTCGTAATTGGGCTCTTGACCTATTTCGGGGACTTGTTCGCTGTATACCACTTCTCCGTTTTCGTTGATGACTACCACGGCACGGCTCAACAAGCCGGCGAATGCTCCAGTGGTGATGGCTACGCCATAGTCGTTACCAAAATTGTGGTTTTTGTATTCGGCCAAACTCACGCAGTTGTTAATGCCTTCGGCTCCGCAAAAACGTTTGTGGGCAAAGGGCAGGTCGCGGCTGATGTTGAGCACCTGGGTGTTTTCAAGTGCTGCAGCCTCTACATTAAACTTACGCACCGAGCTGGCGCATACGTTGGTGTCGATGCTCGGAAAAATATTCAGAACGAGCTTTTGCCCTTTGAAGTCGGCCAAACGTACGTCCGACATGGCCGTGTTGGTGAGCGTAAAGTCGGGCGCTGGCGCACCTTTTTGGGGTAGTGTTCCGCTGGTTTCAATGGCGTTGCCGCCGAGGGTGATAGTTGCCATAGGGTTATTTTAAAATCCAATAAACAGCAAAGCCGGAAAAAGGTTGCTTTCTCCGGCTTTTTTTTGGTTCGGTTTGGTTGATTTATTTGCCGAAACGAGTCCAGGCCAATTCGGTGAGTGCTTCACGGTGGTCGGGGTGTGCAATCGTGATTAGGGCTTGCGCACGCTGCTTTAGGTTTTTACCGTACAGGTCAACCACTCCCCATTCAGTGGCTACATAATGCATGTGGGCGCGGGTAGTGACAACCCCAGCACCTTCTTTCAGGGCAGGAACTATCTTGCTAATGCCTTTGGCTGTTTGCGAAGGCAAGGCGATGATGGGCTTGCCTCCTTCCGACAGAGATGCACCCCGGATGAAGTCCATCTGTCCGCCTACACCCGAGTACATTTTGTAGCCGATGGAATCGGCACACACCTGACCGGTGATGTCGATTTCGATGGCCGAATTGATGGCAGTTACTTTAGGGTTCCGTCGGATGACGGCCGTATCGTTTACGTATTGCACGTCGAGCATGGCCACCTGCGGATTGTCGTGGATGAAATCGTACAGCTTGCGGGTACCCATGGCGAAGGTCGACACGATTTTACCAGGGTGGATACGTTTCATGCTGCCGTTGATGACCCCTTTTTCGACTAGTGGCAGTATCCCGTCGCTGAACATTTCGGTATGAATACCCAGGTTTTTGTGGTTCATCAGGAATTTTAGAACTGCATTGGGAATGCCACCAATACCCATTTGGAGGGTGGCACTGTCGTCGACCAAGCCTGCCACATGCTGACCAATTCGGGTTTCGATATCGTCGGGTTCGCCCAAATCGAGTTCGTGTATGGGCTCGTCTACTTCGCACCAAGCATCAAAGCGGCTGATGTGCACGAGTCCGTCGCCATGCGACCGGGGCATTTGTTTGTTCACCTGCGCTATCACAACTCTGGCCTTTTCGATGGCCGCGTGAGAAGCCTCAACCGAAATACCCAACGAACAAAAGCCGTGGTTGTCGGGTGGCGACACATGAATGAGCGCCACATCTACCGGGAGAATGTTGCGGCGGAACAGCAACGGAATTTCGCTTAGGAAAACAGGAATGTATTGCGAAATGCCAGCCTGCACTGAAGGACGGATGTTGCCGCCGATAAAAAATGCACTCACTTTAAAGCTATCGGCATATTCGGCTTTGGCGTAATCGGCCGGACCTTCGGTATGCATATGATACAGTTCTACATCGCGTAAATCGGCATGACGGCGCGAAAGTGCTTCTACAAGTTTGATTGGCGAGCCTGCGGCGGCTTGTATATAAACGTGATCTCCTGAACGAATGAGCGATACCGCTTCATAGGGTGTAACAGCTGGTTTCATCGGTGGATGTTTTTGACAAACCAAAATTAGATATAATTATCCAAAATAGATAAAGACAATTTTATCTTTTTTAAAAATACATTTTTTTATTGCCTCGTTTTTGAAAAAGAATTCGCGCATGTATCTTGACCCATTGTAACAAATACATCAAATCGCTATGCGTTTTTTACTCTTATCCGTTTTGTTTGTTTTGGCACTTTCGCCCGCACAAGCTCAGCTTCAAAATTCGGGGCAAATGCTTAACAATGCCAATGAGTTATACCTCCAGGACAACGATTCTATGGCCATGGAGCTTTATAACGAAGTTTTTATGGGCGATACCAATTACGTTTTGGCTCAGCTGCGCGCCGGAAAGATTGCCTACGAACTAAAAAAATATAGCCGTGCTATTGAACAGCTCAAACGTGCCGACCAAATCCCGTCGCCTTTACGAAATGAGATTTACAATTTGTTGGCATTGACCTACAACCAGCTTAAAATGAACGATTCGGCCGATTATTATATCTCCGAAGGTATGCGGTTGTTTCCTGTCGATCCTGTTCTTGTTTCGAATAAGGGGTATTTCCTGTATGCGCGTAACGATTTTAAATTGTCTGAAGAAGTGTTGTTCAAGGCACTCGACATGAACCCGTTTGCTTCAAATCCACACTACTTTTTGGGGTATCATGCAGCGGGGCAGCAGCACATGGTGCATGCCTTGATGGCCTGGGGCATGTATTTGCTTACAACTCAAAATTTCAAGATGCTGAAAGAGATAGAAGCACTCAGCGATGGAAGCTTTCAGATAGAGGAGGGATTCAAGCCTAAAGCGCCTTACTCGGTGAATGATTTTGAGTCGGTAGACGAAAAAATGCTTGCTAAACTTCCACTGAACCAGGCTTACAAAACCAAAATAAAATTCGATGCGGCATTGATTAAACAATATAAGTACCTACTTGAGGCATTTAATTACGACCCAAACAGCACCGATACCTATATGAAAGTGTATGGGCCGTTTTATGCTGAACTTAAAAAACAGGACTTGCTTGAACCTTTTGTACGCTTGTTGATAGGGTCGATGGATAGCGAAAACAATAATAAATGGCTGGAATCGAACAAAAAGAAAACACAAGTGGTGATTGATTTAGCCAATGCCGAGTTGCGGAAAATCATGGACCGTCAGGAACTCATAATACAAGGAAAAAAAGTTGAGGCCGAATGTTGGTACAACAGACAAAAAATAGAAGCGCTCGGCGAAGCCGAAAATGGCGATCTCAACAAACGTTTGGGTTATTGGTACATATTTGCGTCGAATGGAGTTTTAAAAGCTGAAGGAAACTACAGTTCGGGGAAGCGCTCGGGCATCTGGAAGTATTATCATCTTACTGGTTGGCTCGAAAATGAAGTAGAGTTTGTCGACGATAAAAAGAATGGCTTTTTCAAACAGTATTATGAAAATGGTCAACTGCAACAAAACATTTCGTACAAAAATGATCTTGCAGAAGGTGAAGCCAAGTTCTACCATCCTTGTGGAGCATTAAAAAAGGAGGTGAATTTCACGGCCAACGAGCAAAATGGTATGGAAATCACCTATCACGTGAATGGTAACCTGGAATCGAAATGCCGAGTAGTAAATGGCAATTATATCGATACGGGTTATACGTGGTACGTGAGTGGTCAACCTGCCTTGAAGCTGATTTACAATGACGGAAAGCTGAATGGCGCTTATGAAGAATTCTTCGAGAATGGAAAGCTGATGGCCAAGGGAATGTACAAAGAGGGGAATAAAAGCGGCATTTGGTTGTATTACCACAACAATGGGAGGCTAAGAAGTACCGGAAACTACAACGATAAAGGTGAAGAAGAGGGTGAGTGGAGGTATTACAGCGAAGATGGCCGTAAGGACCGTGTCCTGAATTTTTTAGCTGGTGAGCTGAATGGCCGTCAAGAATATTACGATGATAAAGGCGTACTCCGTCAAATGTCGATAGCCCAAAAGGAAGGCAAGTTTGTTGAAGAGGTAAGGTACAATGAAAGAGGCCAGGAAATCGGAAAGTTTGGCAATCGGAACGGCAACTTTACCATAGAGTCGAAAAATACTGCAGGCCGAATCACCATGAAAGGAGCCTACAAAAATGGCTTCATGGATGGGACTTGGGTGTGGTACTTCCCCAATGGACGTGTTTCTAAAACAGCGGAGTACGCGAATGGAAGAAAAAATGGCAATGAAAAAATTTATAGCATAGAAGGGGCTTTACTTGAAGACAACAACTACGCGGAGGGCAGCCTAGAGGGCGTTTGCACCGATTATTATGAAACAGGCAAAGTACGCGTGGTAGCCGGTTATAAAAATGGAGAATTGGAGGGTCGTAGAGTCTTGTATTATTCGAATGGAAGCCTCCAGGAAGAAGCTTTTTTTGCCGGAGGCGAAGCTCAAGGTATTGAGCTGAATTATAATCCCGACGGCAAATTGAGTAGCAAGTCACTGTACAATTCGACTTATGGGTATGCTACAGAACAAGGCTTTGACATCAATGGCCGGGTTTCGATAACTTCAAATCCGTTCACCTTGAAAGGCACCATTCAAGCACGTACTACAAATGGTGACATACGTATAGAGCACCAAACGAATTGTGGGTATTTGGTCGGAACAAGTATCTTTAAAAATGCGCTAGGCAAAACATCCAACATGAGCAATTACCAAGTTGGACGCCTCCACGGTACAAGTCAAAGCTATTATTTCGACGGCTCCGAACGGATGACCATGCATTATACGTACGGCGTTCAAGATTCGCTCGAAATAAAGAAGTATCCCAATGGAAACATCGAAGCCAAAGGGCGCTACCACAATGGCTACCAAGTAGGCGTGTGGGAATACTACCACGATAATGGCAAGCTCGATGGCAAAGTGCATTTCGATAGCCTTGGTCAGCGCCAAGGGTGGGTCCGCTATTACGATATGCTGGGTGAGTTGATATATGCCAAATTTTACTCCGACGGAGAAACCGATAGCATTGCCTGGATGGACCCCAGTGGTAAGCTAGGGAAAGCCATGGCTATCGCCAAAGACAGTGTAACACTCACGACTTACTTCCCCAACGGTAAAGTTTCGGCCATCGAAACTTTTGTGAATGGCAAGATGTCGGGAAAAATACAGCGCTTTCATTCCGATGGTAGCGTCATGGAATCATTTACTCTGCTCAACAGAAAGTTGAATGGGACATTCTACTACGGCTATCCAGGTAATAAACCAAGAGCTACAGGCAACAGCGTGAGCGACGATTATCATGGGCGCATAGTCTTGTATCGCAAACCGGGCATTTTATTTTCGGAAGAAGAATACAATGCTGATATGCTGGATGGAGAGGCTATTTATTACGACACGGAAGGCAAGCAGATTGCCAGATTAAAAATCAAATACCATGAGAAAGTTGCAGATTAGCCTCATTTGCTTCCTCCTTTCTTTACAACAACTGCGTGCCCAGTACCCGCTTGAATTACTCGAAAAGCACTGGGAGATGGAGATGTACCACGAGAAGGGCGTACCTCAGGCCCGCGTGAAAATCAAAGAAGTATTTGTATTCAATACGAGCCAGGGAGCGCAACATTCCAAACACAGCATATCGTATGGGTTTTTTGCCAAATTGAGCGATGTTGAGGCTTATACGCTCGTGCCCATTGCTGGGGGGAAAATGAAGAAGGTGAAAGTAACCGACTTCAAGGACCATTCCGACATAGACGACAACATATTTTACGACGACAGCAGAGAGCGGAGCTTTAACTTCCCTGAGGTGAATGAAGGCGCACAGGGCCATGTGAGTTATACCCTCACTTTTCCGGATGTGCATTTGTTGGGCTCTTTCTTTTTTTCGTATGGCTTGCCTGTGAAGCACGCTTCCATGACGCTGATTGTACCAGAAGAATTTACCATGGACGTTCGGCTTTGGAATGGTGGTGACTTGCGTATCGATTCGAGTGTAAGCCGGAAAAAAGGAAGTGCCATTTATTTTTGGGAGGCCAAAAACCTCAAAGGGTTAAACGGCGTAGACAATGCGCCTTCGCCACGGTACTTCCATCCGCACCTGACGTTTCGGGTGAAGTCGATTACGCGAAAAGGTAAAACCGATGATTTCGACGGGGTTGCAGGTTTATACCGTACATATTACCCCAACATCCGCCATGTGTACGAGGAGGAACATCCAGAGATTAGGAAGTTGGTGGATTCAATTATTCAGGGTAAATCTGATGAGCTACAAAAAGCAGAAGCGATTTACAGTTGGGTGCAAGAACACCTAAAATATGTGGCTTTTGAAGAAAATTACCGTGGTTTCAGACCCTATTCTCCTACCAAGGTGCTGAATGCGCGTTTTGGCGACTGCAAAGACATGAGTTCGTTGCTCTACAGCATGATGCGGGAAGCAGGCTTGCCAGCTTATATGGCTTGGATAGGAACCCGCGATTTGCCTTATCGATATAGCGAGTGGCCGGCACATCATGTAGACAATCATATGATAGCGGTCTTTCATCGCAGCGATACGACCATTTACCTCGATGGTACAGGAAGCTTTACCCCTTTCGGCTATCCAACTTCCATGATTCAAGGCAAAGAAGTGCTCATTGGTATCGACAGTCAGCGCTTTGTGCTTAAACAGGTTCCAATCCTGACCCCGGAAGCGAATCAAAGAATCGACAGTTTAGTGCTTCGTTGGAACGGTAAATTCCTCGAAGGAACTGGAAATAGCTTGGTGAATGGGTATTTCAAAAGTGATTATACGTATCTCTATGGATTTTCGGATGCCGAGGAGTTGCGTAAACGATTGAGTGAATATTTAGCATTGGGTAACAACTCCTTTTCGGTAAAACAGGCCAAATTCGTGAGTGGAGCTCGATCCAGTGCGCTGAGTAGGGTCGATTTCGACTTCACTTTGCGGGAGTATGCGATTCCGCTCGACCAAGAACTGATAGTAAATCTGAATCTCGATAAGTCGTTCTTGAACTACAGGGCCGATATAAAAACCCGTGAGTTACCCATCGAATTTGAAAACAATAGCGAGATTATACGACATGTCCGTTTCGATATACCTGAAGGTTATGAGCTTAAAAGTGTGCCTCAGTCTACCAGCTTACATGCCGACGGCTTTTCGTTTGAATTGAACTATGTACTCGAGGGCAACCGGGTGTTGGCACAGAGCAAACTCACCAACCGGTCGCTTTTATTGAATAGTAATGAGTTGATTGCCTTTAGCAATTTTCTTGATGAACTACGTAACACCTACAAACAAGCCATCATTCTTAAGAAGAAACCATGAATAAAGTCCTTTTTTTCAGCCTCTTGCTGTTGAGCACGGCGCTTAACGCGCAAAAGCTGGCCTACAAAAAATACGATTGGAAGGCAGCTCAAAAAGCCCCTGAATCGGATACCAGCCAAAATGCAGTTATCCTGGAAGACTACAAAGCCATGGAGTTCTTTTACAATCCCGAAAAAAAGAACAATCTCGACATGGTACGTACGTATCATCGTCGTGTGCAGGTGAATACCGAGAAAGGCATAGAGCAATACAACCGCATTTCGTTTTATTACAATCCCGACGAGGTAATCCTGACCATAAAAGCACGCACAACTGATAAAAATGGTAAGGTCACCGAGTTTTCGAAATCTAATCTGCGCGAAGTAGACAGTGAAGAGGGCAGAATGCTCAACTTTCCGATCGACGGAGTCAAGAAAGGGGATGTGATTGAATACCTATACCAAGTAAATGAATCGCCATCGTATTGGGACAGGGTTTTCATTCAGTACGAATACCCGGTGCAGCATAGCAGGTTTGAGCTCATTTCTCCCGAGAATTTGAAGTACGATGCTAAAATTTATAATGGTACTATGATGCGTACCGATACCAGTTACGATGAGCGCAACTTCACCACCATTTGGGCCGATAACGTTATGCCTGTACGGGAAGAAAAGTATATGTATGTGCAGCCCAACCGCATGCGTATTGACATGAAGTTGGCCTTTAACAGCGCTCGCGGTAATGCGCGCTTGTTTACCTGGACCGATGCTGCTCAACGTGTGTTCGAGGGGCATTACACCTATACCAAAGGGGAGTCGTCGGCCATAAGGAAATTTGTTAAGGGACTGAAGATGCCCGAGGGTATGACTACCGATCAACAAATTCGCTGGCTTGAGCTACGAATCAAAAACGACATTGCCGTGCAGATGGGGGCGTACACCGACTTAGCCGAAGTCATTAAAAATAAGGTAGCCAGCCCAAAAGGAATTAATCGTCTTTTCTCTGCCGTGTTTTTAGAACTGGGCATCGAACATGAATTAGTGCTGACTAGCCCTAGAAACAAAATTCGATTCGATAAAGAATTTGATCATTGGTCGGTATTAGACGAGTACATGATTTATTTCCCAAGTACCAAAAAGTTGATGGCTCCAGATGAATTAGGTTATCGTTACCCGTACGTTAACGCCTATCTAACGGGTACCGATGGCTTGTTTATTTCACAAGTGAAGCTTGGCGATGTACTTACCGGGTTGGGAAAGGTGAAGTACATTCAACCTTTCACGGCTGAGCAAAACACGGATGTACTCTATGTAAAAATGAAAATCAATCCCGATAAGGAAGAAGCCATTTTGGACATCGACCACGGTTTGGGAGGGTTGAGCGGTGCTGGTTTTGTGCCTTATCTCGGCTTAATGAAACCTGCCGATGCCGATGAAATTTGTGAGCGTATTTTGAAGTCGGACATTGCTGATGCACGCTTGAAGATGAAGCCCTATCGGAAGGAGATGACCGTTGCGGGCTTGGACGAACGTTTTCACCTACAAGGGGTAGTTACAACCAACGAATTGGTAGAAGTAGCAGGCGAAAAGTTGCTATTTAATATTGGCCAGTCCATTGGTCGTCAAACCGAACTGTACCAAGAATTTGATCGGGTGCATCCGGTCGAAAATAGTTGGAATAGGAAGTACATCCGCGAACTGACGCTAGAAATTCCGGAAGGGTATGTGTTACAAAATCCCGATGCCTTGAATTTTGATGTGAAACATACACGTGACGGTAAGCTGCTTAGTGTTTTTGCGAGCAGGTATGAATTGCAAGGCAATCAACTCAAGGTTATAATCGACGAGTATTACACCGAAATCTACATGCCGGTAAGTGAGTTTGAGCAATTCAAGGCAGTAATTAATGCAGCTGCCGATTTTCAGAAGGTTAAACTGGTATTCGAAAAGAAAAAATAGTGTGGGGTATTGCCCTTGTATTGGCTTTGATTCTGGCGCCAGTACGCAGCGATATTAGCCCAGAAGCACTAACCGCTACTTACGCCCCTTCACCCTCGGCATTTGTCACAGTGCAGGGGATGCAGGTACATTACCGCGTGCAAGGAAAGGGCCCGGTGCTGGTATTGTTGCACGGTATGGCCAGTTCGTTGCACACTTGGGAAGGATGGGTGGCGGTGCTCGAAAAAGAGTATACTGTGGTTACGCTCGATTTGCCCGGCTGGGGTTTGACCGGTCCCGATCCGCAGAAACGTTACCGAACGGCCGATCAAGTCGATTTTTTGAAAGCCTTTACCAGCGAGCTGGGGCTAACTCGCTTTTTTCTAGGAGGCAATTCCATGGGGGGCAACTTTGCTTGGAATTATGCCCTCCACTATCCTGCCGATGTGCTGGGATTAATATTAGTAGATGCTGCTGGTGCGCCTCCGGTTAAAGCACAACAAGGCGGTCGCCCGAATTATTTTTCGGTGGTAGAAACCCCTGTGCTCTCGGGCTACTTTAGCAAGGCCACCCCCAAGGCGGTTTTTCGCTCCTTGCTCAAACAAGTGTATGCCGACGATACCAAACTCACTCCTGCCTTGGTCGATCGGTATTATGCGCTTATGCGGCGCGAGGGCAATCGCCAAGCTTTCATCGACCGCGCTGCTCAGCGCGACGGCCAAACGAATCGCTTCGCTGAATTGAAAACGCTGGAGCTGCCCGTTTTGATCTTATGGGGAGCCAAAGATGCCTGGATACCCGTTAGCGACGCGCACCGATTTTTAAAGCAGCTGCCCAATGCAAGCTTGGTGGTATTTGAGCACTTGGGGCATTTGCCCATGGAAGAAGATCCTGCAACCACTGTACAACCCGTGGTGCACTGGTTGGCGAAGCATTAATTACATCCTTTCTCGAACAAAATAGGGCAACATATTGCGCCAGGTGGGCCAATCGTGCGTCCATTCGGTTCCCCAAATGCTGAGCTCGTGCGGGATACTTTTGCTGTTTAAAACGCCACCAAAGTCGTTGGAGGCATTGGGGTCTTCGTAGCTGCCGCTGCCGGTGGCAATGATGATCCTTCCCTGACGGATGGTCTCGAGCAGGTGATGGTCTTCGAGGTTGGGGATGTAGTGAGAAGGACTGTTGAAATACACTTGATCGTTGTAAAAACCTTTGGTGTACTCCATGAGGTTATATACACCACTCATGGCAATTACGCCGTTGATGAGGTCGGGGCGGCGCAGGAAGAGGTTCATGCTGTGCAAAGCTCCAAACGAAGCACCCGCTACCACGATGGGTGTTTGTTCGGAGGTGTTTTTTTTGATGTATGGAATTACCTCGTCGAAGATGTAGCGGTTCCATTGCTCGTGTCGGGCTGCTTTGTGCTCGGGGTGCATGCTGTCGTTGAGCCAGCTTTCGTTGTTGATGCTATCGACCGAAAACACCTTGCACTTACCTCCATCAATTTGTTCTTGCAAGCTGCTGATGAGGTGAAAGCGCTCGTACTCGAGATAGTCGGCCGCAGCTGTAGGCACCAAAAGCAGCGAGAAGCCGTAATGTCCGTAAGTAGCGATGGGCATGGGTTTGTTGAGTGCCGGACTAAACCAGCCGTTGATTTCGCGATGCATAGCGGTGATTAAGGGTTTAAGTTCAAAAACTAAGCATAATTTGTCAAATGCGGAAATACGCGAGCGACACCCACAAGTTAGAGCGTAATTGAACAGTTGTAGGTTATCGAACTAAGCGAAGGTTGGCGTCAAAAAGGGCATTGATTCGTCTTGAATATTAGTCGAAGTCAGTAGTAGAAGACTACTCTCTTTGGTGAATTTCTGCTTCAATTTCCTTGTATATTTCAGTTATACTTCGAAAAATGCAAGGATAATTGGTTGAAGGAGATGAATTGGAGCAGTTCATGAGTATTAGCAATCATCCTTTTATGTTCGTTACCCATTGTAACTTCAAGAAGGTAGTTTGAGCACCACAAGGAGGTAAGTTTGTCAGGAGGCCTTCTTGCACGGGTTGGTGGAGAAACTCCTTGTGAAAGAAATTAAGTCTCAGGGTTCTGTCTTCAACGCATGAGAGCAGCAGTTATTTGCCGTATACTTGCTGCATAAAAGGAAGAAATACAACATGGCCAAGAGCGCTCAAATGAGTCTATGAAAGGAATACGCTTATACCTATACACGACTTTTGGTAATTTAATGGTCATGCTCCTGGGTAAAGTACGTGCCAAATATTTCTTCGAATCAAGCTACTGGCGATGGATGTGGATTACAGGAAGCATGAAGTTTTCGAACTCCCACTATCAAGCTGCATTTACCGATGTATTTGGTTTATCGGTGGACTATTACGAAGGAAAAAAGATATTGGATATTGGTTGTGGACCGAGAGGAAGTTTGGAGTGGGCACCTGAAAGCAGCATTTGTTTTGGTCTCGACCCATTGGCAGAAAAATACACGCAAATGAATGGTGGTCGTCACCGGATGACGTACGTGGCTGCCGCAGCTGAAAGTATGCCTTTCGAAGATGGTACTTTCGACCTAATAAGTTCGTTCAATTCACTCGACCATGTAGACGATTTAGAAGACACTTTAGCTGAGATATGGCGGGTATTAAAGTTAGGTGGAGATTTTTTATTGATAGCCGATGTGCACGATCAACCAGCACTGTGCGAACCGGTTTCTATTGGTTGGGATTTGTCAGAGCGGTTGAGTGGTGAATTTAATTTAGTGTTTGAGCGCCGTTTGAAACGCGACGTGAAGGTGTATCAAAGTGCACTTGACGGTATTCCCTACGAAGGTGGTGATTATGGCTTGTTGGTAGCACGCTTTACAAAAAAATAGCACTTAATTGCCATTTAGGCATACAAGATTTTTGGAATTGTGTTAATTTTGCATCAGCTTATCCAGAAGGACGGAGGGAACGGCCCTACGAAGTCCTGGCAACCGCAAATCAAGTCACTTGTCTTGGTTTGGGCTGGTGCCAATTCCGCTGCCACTAACAACTACTTGAGGCAGGAGATGAGCAAGCAGTAATCAGCTGAAAAGGGCTGTGTGCTACTTGCAAGTATGTACCCGACACCTTCGGGGATGAGCTAAACAAAACGTTTGGCTTTTTTTATGCACTACGATATTCAGGAAGAGGTTAAGAAGCGCATTCTGGTGCTCGACGGTGCCATGGGCACACAAATTCAGAATTACAAACTCAGCGAAGCTGACTACCGCGGTAGCCGTTTTGCCGATTGGCCCTCCGACCTCAAGGGCAACAACGAGCTTTTGTCGCTCACTCAGCCGCACATCATCGAAAACATCCACCGCGCCTATTTTGAAGCAGGTGCCGATATTGCCGAAACCAATACCTTCAACGCACAGCGCGTTTCTATGGCCGACTACAACATGGAAGCGCTGAGCTACGAACTCAATGTGGAATCGGCTCGATTGGCGCGCAAAGTAGCCGACGAATTCACCGCAGCAAATCCCGACAAACCACGCTTTGTGGCTGGCGCCATGGGGCCGACCAACAAAACGGCGAGCATCAGCCCCGATGTGAACAACCCTGGCTTCCGCAGCATCAGCTTCGACGAATTGGTAGAAGCCTACTACGAACAAGTGAAGGGACTGGTTGACGGTGGCGTGGACGCCCTGCTGGTGGAAACCATCTTTGATACGTTGAACGCAAAAGCGGCACTTTACGCCATCGATAAATACTTCCGCGACCGTCAGCGGCAGCCTTTGCCCATCATGGTGAGCGGTACCATCACCGACAACAGTGGCAGAACGTTAAGCGGACAAACGGTAGAGGCTTTCCTGTACTCGATGTCGCATTTGCCGTTGTTGAGCATCGGTTTGAACTGCGCTTTGGGAGCTGCTCAAATGCGTCCCCACTTGCAGGCCTTGTCGAAAGCGGCCAAATTCCGCATCTCTGCCCACCCCAACGCCGGCTTGCCCAATGCCTTTGGTGAATACGACGAAAGTCCGGCCATGATGCGTGCCCACATCAAAGATTTCCTCGACAACAGCTTTGTGAACATCATCGGTGGCTGTTGCGGCACCTCGCCCGACCACATCCGTGAAATTGCAGCCGAAGCGGCACTGCACCGTCCGCGTACAGCCCCTGCCTTCGAGCCCGTGATGCACCTCAGCGGCTTGGAACCTGTGAGCATTACCAAAGCAACCAACTTTGTCAACGTGGGCGAACGCACCAACGTTACTGGCTCGCGTATGTTTGCCCGCCTCATCAAGGAAGAAAAATACGACGAGGCCGTAGAAGTAGCTCGCCAGCAGGTGGAGAACGGCGCCCAGGTGATCGACGTGAATTTCGACGAAGGCATGCTCGATTCGGAGGCAGCCATGACCCGCTTCCTCAACCTCATTGCCGCCGAGCCCGACATTGCCCGCGTGCCGGTGATGATCGACTCCTCGAAATGGAGCGTTATCGAAGCCGGTTTGAAGTGTGTGCAAGGCAAGGCCATTGTAAACTCCATCTCCTTGAAAGAAGGCGAAGAACGCTTCCGTCATTACGCCCATCAAGTGCGGGCCTACGGTGCAGCGGTGATTGTGATGGCCTTCGACGAGCAGGGCCAGGCCGATAGTTACGAACGCCGCATTGAGATTTGTCAGCGAGCCTATAACATCCTAGTCAACGAAATAGAGTTCCCGGCCGAAGACATCATTTTCGACCCTAATATCCTCACCGTAGCTACAGGCATTGAGGAGCATAACAACTATGCGGTCGACTTCATCCGTGCCACGCGTTGGATCAAAGAAAATTTGCCAGGCGCTAAAGTCAGCGGCGGGGTGAGCAACATCAGCTTCAGTTTCCGTGGTAACGATAAGGTGCGCGAAGCCATGCATGCAGCCTTTTTGTACCACGCCATTCAAGCCGGTATGGACATGGGCATCGTAAATGCTGGGCAGATTGAAGTGTACGAAGAAATCGACAAAGAGCTGCTCGAGCATGTAGAAGATGTGTTGTTAAATCGCAGACCTGATGCTACTGAACGCCTCATTCAACTAGCCGAACAATACAAGGGCGGCAAAGGCAAAGAAGCGATGGCCAAAGACGACAGCTGGCGCCAGCAGCCGGTTCAGGCACGTTTGACCCATGCCTTGGTAAAAGGCATCGACGAATTTATCGACACCGACGTAGAAGAAGCCCGACATCAGTTCGACAAACCTCTACAAGTGATAGAAGGTCCACTGATGGACGGCATGAACGTGGTGGGCGATTTGTTTGGAGCAGGTAAGATGTTTTTACCTCAAGTGGTTAAAAGCGCGCGGGTAATGAAAAAGGCGGTTGCTTATTTGATGCCCTATCTCGAGGCCGAGAAGCTGGCCAACCCCTCCGAAAACCAACAAGCCAAAGGCAAAATACTGATGGCCACTGTGAAGGGCGACGTACACGACATTGGCAAAAATATCGTAGGCGTGGTTTTGCAGTGCAACAATTACGATGTGGTGGACTTGGGCGTGATGGTAAGCTGCGAAAAGATTTTGCAAGCCGCTATTGAGCATGAGGTAGATGTGATTGGCCTTTCGGGTTTAATTACCCCTTCGCTCGACGAGATGGTGTTTGTGGCCTCCGAAATGGAACGTTTGGGCATCAAAAAACCACTGTTGATTGGCGGTGCTACCACCTCACGGGCACATACCGCCGTAAAAATTGCACCTGTATTCAACGGCACGGTGGTACACGTACTCGATGCAAGTAGGTCGGTGCCCGTGGTGAGCTCGTTGCTGAGTCACGATCAACGTGAAGCCTTTGCGGCACAAACCAAAACCGAATACGACAAGCTACGTGAGGGCTACCTGAGTCGCGGTCGCGAAAAGGCCATGTTGAGCCTCACCGATGCGCGTGCCAACCGGTACCTTATCGATTGGAAAGCCGAAGATTTGGTGGTTCCTGCCCAACCCGGCATCCATGCATTGCGCCAATACCCGCTGGCCACTTTGGTGAATTACATCGACTGGACACCATTCTTTCAGGCTTGGGAGCTGCACGGCAAATACCCGAATATTTTACACGACGAGGTGGTGGGCGAAGCCGCCACCAAACTTTTTCAAGACGCCCAGGAGATGCTCAAGAAGATCGTGAAGGAGCAGTGGCTCGAGGCCCGGGCGGTATTTGGGTTGTTTGAGGCCAATGCCGAGGGGGATGATGTATTGCTGGAGGACGGCACGCGCTTCCTAACTCTTCGTCAGCAAGCGAAAAAGGCCGACGGTTTGCCCAATATAGCCCTGGCCGACTTTGTAGCACCCAAAGCCACCGGCTTGAAAGATCATTTTGGGCTCTTCGCCGTGGGTATTTTTGGGGCCGAAGAGCGCGTAAATACCATGAAAGCAGCCCACGACGACTACAATGCCATCTTGCTGCAATCGTTATCCGATCGTTTGGCAGAGGCTTTTGCCGAGCATCTGCACGAGAGGGTCCGCAAAGAGTACTGGGGGTATGAGCCGCAAGAGCAACTGAGCAACGACGAACTGATTGCCGAAAAGTACCGCGGCATACGTCCTGCACCGGGTTACCCTGCATGTCCCGACCATCTCGACAAACGTACCCTTTGGCAAGCGTTGCAAGTAGAGGAACGAATAGGGTTAACGCTCACCGAATCGATGGCCATGTGGCCTGCAGCAGCAGTTAGTGGGTATTATTTGGCCCACCCCGAAGCCAAATACTTTGGTGTAGGTAAAATTGATAAGGACCAAGTAGAGGATTACGCAGCGCGCCGAGGCATTGCCTTGAAGGATGCTGAAAAATGGCTAGCACCAACGTTGAATTACTAAAGGAGAGTGTTTATGAACGGTGTAATTGGCTTAATGACAAATGTTAATCTACATAAATTGCAGAAAACGAAATAATACTAACTGCGAAATTGCTGTCTAAAAACTAAGCTATGGACAAGCTATTTCATGCAGAATTAACGAACGAAGTGCTTGGGGCAGCTCTCAATGTTCATCGACAAATCGGACCCGGATTGCTGGAGAATGCTTATAAGTTTGCCTTGATGCACGAATTGAATGAAAGAAACTTAAACTATCGAATAGAAGTACCTATTCCTATGATTTACAAGGGGCATAAGTTGGATTGTGGTTTTCGCGCGGACCTCCTCGTCGAAGACAACTTGATTGTTGAGCTCAAAGCGGCAGAGCATATGCACAATCTATTTAAAGCTCAACTGATGACTTATCTGCGTTTATCAGGGAGAAAAGTAGGATTACTCATAAACTTTAATACTGAACTTTTAAAAAATGGAATAATACGATTAGTCATTTAGAATGCCCAGTGCACCTGGTTACCTCCGTTTTTAACGCGTAGTCTTCCTCGCACCTTCATTCTCCGTGACCTCCGTGACCTCCGTATTTACCCGATATGAAGATTACAGAACATATTCATACAGCCAAAGACACCCTTTTCTCGTTTGAAATCCTTCCTCCACTCAAAGGCCAGGACATCAATCAGATTTACGCAGGCATCGAACCCTTGATGGAGTTCAACCCGCCGTTTATCGACGTTACCTACCACCGCGAGGAGTTTATCATGAAACCCCTGCCCGACGGCACCTTCCGGCGTATCACCACCCGCAAACGACCTGGAACCGTAGCCATATGTGCGGCTATCATGAACAAATTTAAGGTAGATGCCGTGCCGCATCTCATCTGCGGCGGCTTCAACCGCGAGGAAACCGAAAACGCCCTCATCGACCTACACTTTTTGGGCATCGATAACGTATTGGTGCTCCGCGGCGATAACTTGAAACACGAAACTGTATTTACGCCCGACCCCGATGGCAATGCCAATGCACTCGAGCTGCTGCTTCAGGTGAAGGAAATGAACCAGGGCAAATACCTCGACGAAGACCTGGTGAATCCGGTAGCTACTAATTTTTGTATAGGCGTTGCCGGCTATCCCGAAAAACATCAGGATGCACCCAACATGAAGTCGGACTTGGCGTGGCTCAAACAAAAAGTGGATGCAGGGGCAGAGTTCATCACAACCCAGATGTTTTTCGACAACAGTGCCTACTTCACCTTCGTAGAAAAATGCCGCAAAGCAGGGATCGATATTCCGATTATTCCCGGCATTAAGCCACTGGCTACCAAAAAACAACTCACTGTATTGCCGAAGGTGTTTCACATCGACATACCCGAAGCTTTGTCGGACGCTGTGGAAAAAGCCAAAGACGACAGGCAGGTGAAAGAAATAGGTATTGAATGGGCCATTCAGCAATGCAAAGAGCTCAAAGCGTTGGGAGCACCAGTGCTGCATTTTTACACCATGGGCAAAAGCGACGCCACCAAACGCATCGCGAAGGAAGTGTTTTAAAAAGCAAGCAATGGGTTGAACGAAGGCGACTGCATACAGCTTGGCAGCTGACCAAGGGCAACGCTACAACAAAGTTGGAGAAGCGGCTTTTCTGAAGTACCTTCGTCACCAAACGTCAATACTATGATCGGCTGGATAATCTTTGCAGTACTCGCTTTGGGTGGATTTGTATTCGCACTGACCTATTACACCCGCGAATCGCACTAAAACAAAACCCTGACCTCGGTCGGGGTTTTTGCATAAAAAAGCGGACCTATCTCTCGACGGGTCCGCTAAGCGAAATCTGATCTATGTACAAAAGCTAGTTAAGCTTAAGTTCGATGGAGTAACGCTGACCACTCAATACCGGGTCGCCAGCTTTTTGGATGTCCTCGAAACTGCGGCGCAGTTGCTTTTCGAGCAAGGGAGAGGCCGATTCAATTTCGAGCACTTTAATTTTCCCCAGCGAATCGACGGTAAAATGGACGACCGGTTTTTCGTCGGAGAAGAGCGATACAATACGCGATGGGATGCGCAAGTCGCGGTTGATTTTGTCCCACATCTGTTTTACCGTTTGCGTGGAACTGTTTTTTTCTTCGGCACCGTTGGCACGAAGCTGACCAATAAGGCTGCCGATTACAAGCAAGGTGAGTACTACTTTTTTCATGACGTTTACCGCTTAGGGTCTTTAATAAGTTGGGTGTAGTTGGGCTACATCATACAAGTCGTACAAAGATCACTCAGGGTTGCATCACTTCTGGTTAAGTTGGTGTTAAAGCCTCCTAATGGAATGTTAAATGTTTAAAAATGTGCCCTTTAAGCACCATTAGAAAGGTTTTAGGTCGGTTAAAAAAATTTTAAAAAATTCAACCGTCATGCAATCTAATTAGGTCGGGATAAAGAATACACCAGATAAATATCACGAAATCAGCAGTTAACGAATTTTATTACAGCGATTTAGTCATAAGTCGGGGAATAACTGACCTAAGGCTGTCGGCAGTCAGGTCGCACGATTGATTATCTTAACGCAACAAAGTAAGGATATGACGCAACGACTGAGTGGCCAAGTAGCCATCATCACCGGAGGAGCCAGTGGCATTGGCAAGGCAGCAGCACTTAAATTCGCCCGTGAGGGTGCGCAGGTGGTGGTGTGGGACATGAATGCCATCACGGGTCAAGAAACCTTAACGGAGTTGGCAGCCATCTCAGCCGGTCACCGCTTCGAGCAGGTAAACACCACCAATTTGGAACAAGTAGAAGCCGCTACTGCAGCGGTTTACGCCGCCTATGGTAAAATAGATATACTGGTGAACAATGCCGGCATCACCCGCGATGCAACTTTGGCCAAGATGACCACCGAACAGTGGCAGCAGGTGATCGACGTGAACCTCACCGGGGTGTTTCATTGCACCAAGGCCATCTCGCCCTACATGGCCGAAATGGGCAGCGGCCGCATCATCAATACGTCGTCGGTGGTGGGTTTGTACGGCAACTTCGGACAAACCAACTACGTGGCCACCAAAGCCGGTGTGATAGGCATGACCAAAACCTGGGCTCGTGAACTAGGGCGTAAGGGTATTTTGGTGAATGCCGTAGCTCCTGGATTTATTGCTACCGATATGGTTGCCGCCATGCCCGAAAAGGTCATTGAGATGATGAAAGCAAAAACGCCACTCAACCGCCTGGGTACACCCGAAGATATCGCCAACATTTACTGTTTTTTGGCTTCTGAAGAAGCATCTTACATCAGCGGCACCTGCATCAGCGTAGATGGCGCCTTAAGTCTTTGATATGCGTAAAGCCGTCATTACCGGAACGGGTCATCATGTACCCGAACGAATAGTTCCGAATCAATATTTCAACGATTTGCTGGGCGAGGACGTGGATAGCTGGCTGCGGCAGAACGTGCACATCGAAAATCGGCGATGGTGCGCCCCCAATGAGTCGACCGCCGACTTATGCGTGGCCGCAGCGCTCAAGGCCCTCGAGGCCGCAGGCCTCCCCGCCGATGCCATCGATTTACTGATAGTAGCCACCGACACCCCCGAATACATCTCCCCGTCGACTGCAGCCGTAGTTCAGGACCGACTTGGAGCACGTAAGGCAGGTACCTTCGATTTGAATACCGCCTGTGCTGGATTTGTGACGGCACTGGATGTGGCGGCTAAATACATTGTGGCCGACGAACAGTATGGTCATGTGCTGGTGATTGGCGCCTATGCCATGAGCAAGTACCTGAATATGCACGACAAAAAGACCGTTACCTTATTTGCCGACGGCGCCGGCGCCGTGGTAGTATCGGCCCAGCACGATACCCAGCGGGGATTTTTAGCCAGCGAACTCCGCACCGAAGGGCAATATGCCGGCTGGATGGGTATTTATGCCGGAGGCACCCACCAACCGGTAGATGCCGGCGTGGTGGAGCGTAAAGAGCAGCTGCTGCAGTTCGTACACAAGTTCCCCAAAGAGCTCAACCCTACCTACTGGAGTGAGATGACCCGCAACCTCTGCCAACGCATCGGCGCACAACCTGCCGATATCCAGCATTTTTTCATCACCCAAATCAATATCAACAGCATTTGGGCTACACTCGACATCCTGGGTCTGCCGCACGACCGTGCCACCTACATCATGCAGCAGCATGGATATACCGGCTCGGCAGCCATTCCCATGGCCTTAGATATCGCCGCAAAACAAGGCACCATCCAGCCCGGCGATCTCATCTTTTTAATCGGCAGCGGTGGAGGTCTTGCCTTCGCAGCCGCCGCATTCCGCTTTTAAAATCCTAGTGTATGCAAAGCACCCGCATCGTCACCCCACGCATTACCCAGCATGTGCTGCTGGGCGGACAAGCCGACAAGCCTGCCCTGCTGTTTATCCACGGCAATGCCTCCTCGTCGATTTTCTGGAAACGGATTATCGCGGCCCTCGAGGACGACTATTTCTGCATAGCACCCGACCTGCGGGGGTATGGCGGCACCGACGACCTCACCATCGACGCTACCCGTGGCTTTGGCGACTTTGTCGACGACCTCCTGGCGCTGCTTGCCCAGCTGGGTGTTGACCGCTGCCATGTGGTAGGTCACTCACTCGGTGGCGGGGTGATTTGGTCGCTGCTCGCGGCGGCACCTGCTCGTTTTTACAGTGCTACCCTCGTGAATCCGGCATCGCCCTTTGGGTTTGGAGGAACGAAAGATGTCGACGGAAACCCGTGTTTCGCCGACTTCGCCGGTTCAGGGGGCGGCATTGTGAATCCCAACTTCGCACAAAAAATCGCCGAGGGCGACCGCAGCAGCGACGACCCGCAAGCCAGTCCGCGCGTGGTGATGAATGCCTTTTACTGGAAGCCACCCTTTGAGCCCGACTGGATAGAGGAATTGCTCGACGGCTTGCTCACCGAAAAGATTGGCCCTGAACGTTATCCTGGCGATTTTGAAGCCTCTGCCAACTACCCCTTTGTAGCGCCCGGTAAGTGGGGACCCATCAACGCCTCGTCGCCCAAGTACCTGGGTACTACCGTGGCCGACTTCATTCAGCGGTCAGTGGCCGTACCCATTTGGTGGGTGCGTGGCGATGCGGATCTCATCGTGAGCGACCAGTCGTTTTTTGATTTTGGCACCCTCGGCAAGCTGGGGTATATCCCCAACTACCCGGGTGAAGCGGTTTACCCTCCGCAGCCCATGGTGAGCCAAACCCGCGCAGTGCTGGAGCAGCGCGCTGCCTTGGGAGGTGCGTATACCGAAACCGTCATGACCGATTGCGGACACAGTCCATTTATTGAGCAAGAAGCCGAGTTTTTGCAGCAATTCCGTCAATTTTTGAAAGGCCGATGATTACCGCCACCTGGATTATGCTGTTGGTGTACATGGGGCTCACGGTAGCCATCGTGGCCCGTGCTGCCTTGAAGGTGAAAAGTTTGTCGGACTATGCCGTGGGCAATGTGCGCTTTTCGCCAACCGCCGTGGGCCTAGCCTTGGCTGCGAGCATGACCAGCGCCGCCACCTTCATCATCAATCCCGGTTTTATAGGCCTCTATGGCATTAGTGGGGTAATTAGTTATGCCGTTGTCCTGCCCATTGCCGCCCTCAGCTCTCTGGTCGTGCTCAGCAAGGGCTTCCGCAAATACGGCCAAACGGTAAAAGCACTGAGTTTGGCCCAGTGGATGAGCAGCCGCTACAAAAGCGAAGGTTTTGGTTTGTTTTTCGCTTTTTTGGCCTTGTTGCTCATCACTTTCATCGTGCTGATTGTGGTGGGGCTTACCCAAATTTTAGCGCAGTCGTTGCATGCCGACCCCATGTGGGTGATGTTGGGCGTGGTGGTTTTTGTGTTCGGCTACATGATGTTTGGCGGCGCCAACTCGATGGTGTATACCAATGTGATTCAGGCCGTGCTCATGCTTGTGGTAGCGTTTATCCTGCTTGGCAGCGGCTATGAGCACTTCAGCGAAGGGGTACATGGCTTCTTGGCCAAGCTCGAAGCTATCGACCCCAGTTTGGTGGCCACCACCGTACCCAACAGCTTGTTGTTTAGAGATTGGTTTGAGATAGGTTTTGCGCAATTTATGATTGGCATCGCCATCGTTTGTCAGCCCCACATCATCACCAAAGCCTTGCTGCTCAAAGAAGAGCGCGAGGTGAATCGGTTCTTGACAGTAGCCGTAGTCGTGGAGCTCATCTTTTTTTCTGTGGTGTTTACCGGTCTGTACGCCCGCCTCATGTTTCCCGACCTCATGCTCAACGGAGCAGCCATCAAACCCGACGCCCTTTTGTCGGCCTATGTGGTGCGTGAGTTCCCCGTTTGGATTGGTTTGGTAGTGGTTTTGGGACTCATCTCGGCTGGTATTTCAACGCTTGAGGGGCTTATCCAGTCGATCAGCACCACCGTTTCGAACGACCTGCTGCCGCCGCTGTTTCCGGCCTTGACCGAATGGTCGGACCGCCGCCGCATTGTACTCAACCGCCTCATCATTGTAGCTATTGGTGTAGTGAGCGCCCTGCTCAGCGCCCGGCAGCTGTTGTCGCCCAGCCTGAGTGTGGCCATTTTTGCGCAGAATGGTGTGTACGCCTACTTTGCCGCCGCCTTCGTGCCGGTATTGTTTGGCATGTTTGTGCCCCGTGCTGGCCAAGGTGTGGTGATTCCCGCCTCGCTGGTGGCCCTGCTCATCCATTTTGGCGTGTATTATGGCGAGCTCACGCCCTGGATGCAGGCGGCAGTGAAAAACCCTGCTATTCCTGCCGCCCTGGCCATCAGTGGTAGCGTGCTTACCGCTGTGCTTTTGTATCTTATGTCGTCAACCTCAAAAAAGTAAAAGGTGTTATTCGATTGGAGTAGCCGTTGGAAGCAGTACAGTCCCGAGCAGGTGGCCGTGAAAGAAGCGCTTACCGGGCGGGCCATGACCTATGCCGAACTCGATGCCGCCGCTTGTCGGCTGGCGCAGCTGTTTAGTACCCAGGGCCTGCAAGCCGGCGACCGTGTGGCCGTGCTCAGCGAGTTTTGCCTCGAGTATATCGTGCTGTTTACCGCCGCTCAAAAGACGGGTATCGTATTGGTGCCCCTCAACTACCGACTAGCCCCCCGCGAAATCGACTACCTCCTGGGCGACAGCAACCCAGCCCTGCTGGTGTATGCTCCCAAGTTTGCCGACCAGCTCGAACACGCCCCGCAGGCCGCCGGCATCCCGCAGCGCAGCATGGCCCAAATTGGCGCCATCGCCACCGACAGTGCAATTCCTGCCAGCTTTACGGCCGTACCGCTGCACGAAAACGACCCCATCTTCATCCTCTACACCAGTGGTACCACCGGCTTCCCCAAAGGGGCACTGTATACCCATAAAATGTTGGTGTGGAACAGCCTCAATACTGCCTTGCGCCTGCAAATTACGGGCAGCGACCGCACCCTCATGTGTATGCCGCCCTTCCATACCGGCGGCTGGAACGTGCTCACCACGCCCTTCCTGCACTTTGGCGCCACGGTGGTGCTGCTGCCGCAGTTCGATGCCGACCAGGTGCTGCGGCTGCTCGAAGAAGAACGCATCAGCCTGTTTATGGTGGTGCCTACCATGATCCGCATGCTTGCCGACTCACCGTTGTTTGCGTCGGTGCAGCTTCACGCCCTGCGCTACTTCATCGTGGGTGGCGAAGCCTTACCCATTGCCGTTATCGAGCGCTGGGCCACAAAGGGAGTGCCCATCCGCCAGGGGTACGGACTCACCGAGGTGGGGCCCAACGTGACTTCCCTGCCCGAAGCCGACGCCATCCGCAAGCGGGGCTCGATTGGTTTTCCGAACTTCTACCTCGAAAGTAAGCTGGTGAACGAAGCCGGCGAAACCGTGGAAGGAGCTGGCGAAGGAGAATTTTGGCTCAAAGGAGAGGTGGTAAGCCCCGGCTATTGGCGCAATCCCGGAGCTACGGCCAAAGCCATAGCCGACGGCTGGTTCAAAACCGGCGACCTGCTGCGGCGCGATGAGGAGGGTTATCTGTACGTAATCGACCGTTTGAAGAATATGTACATCAGCGGGGGCGAAAATGTGTATCCCGCCGAGGTGGAGAAATACCTGCTGCAACACCCAGCGGTGCAGGAGGTGGCCGTGATTGGCGTGCCCGACGATAAGTGGGGCGAAAGCGGCAAGGCCATCGTGGTGCTCAAGGCCGGCGAAACCGCCACCGACGAACAGCTGCGGTCGTTTTGTTTGGGAGGACTGGCCAAGTTTAAGGTGCCCAAACATTACGTTTTTGTGGAGGCCCTTCCCAAAAACGACACCGGCAAAATCGACCGCAAGCAGCTGCGATAATTCACCTATAGGTGGAAAAATGAAATGATTCGCTCTACAAATTAACATTCCTGAAATTTTCACGTAATTTGGTTTGCGCGTTAACACACCTCCATCGTGATTAAAACAACAGGAAAAGCAAGAAAGTCGAAGTTGATTGTGTGGGCACTGCTGCTTTTTCTGGCGCCCACCGCAGCGCTAGCCCAAAATCTCATACAAAACGGGCAGGCCGATTTGCGGGGCCGTAGTTTCAACGAAGCCGTGCAGCTCGATGGGGAGTGGGGCTTTTACTGGCATCAACTCATCGATCCGAAAACGTTCGACGGCAGCAGCCCCGAGACCATTTACTTCCCGAAACGTTGGCGCGAGCTCGAATACCAGGGCAAAACCTTGCCAGCACGGGGTTATGCGTCGTATACCGCGCGCATCCTCATTTCTCCTTCGATGCGTGAGCTTGGGCTCGACATGCCCGATATGTACACCAGCTACCGTTTGTACATCAACGGCAAACTGCTGGTCGAAAACGGTAACCCCGACAGCATTTCGTCGCGCGCGGTGCCACGTTGGGAGCGTAAGATTGTAAACTTGCCCGAATCATTGGGCGACACCCTCGATGTGGTGATCCATGTGGCCAATTTCTGGCATTCGAAAGGCGGGCCCTTCAAACCCATACGGCTGGGCGATGCCGAGATGCTGTCGACCGACCGGCGGCTCGACAATGCCTTTGACCTGGTGCTCTTTGGCTGCCTGCTCATGGGCGGCTTGTTTTTCCTGGGCCTGTTCCGCTTTGGCAATCACGACAAGGTATTGCTCTTTTTTGCCCTCTTTTGCATTACCTACAGCTACCGCATCATCGGCACCAGCAACTATGTGTTGCACCAGATTTTGCCGGGGCTGAGCTGGCATGTGGCCGTGGTGCTCGAATATTTTTCGCTCTTCGCCAGCATCGGCTTCTTCAGCTTATACACCCTGCGGCTGTACCCCAACGAGTCGAACGAACTCATCATGCGCATCGCCGTAGGCATCAATATGCTGCTGGCTGTGCTGGTGCTCATCACGCCACCGTCGATATTCACGATGACCATCAATCCGTTTTTGATGCTCATGGGTGGCTTTATCGTCTACATGTTTTATGTGTACTTCAGGGCCTACAAAAACAAGCGGCTCGGTTCGGGTTACGCGCTGCTGAGCACTGCGGTGGTGCTGGGGGTGATGACCCTCATCAACCTGCAGTACTTTGGCATCATCATGCCCGATAAGTTCATCATCTTTTTGGGATACATCGCCTTCTTCTTCCTCCAGTCGCTCATCCTCAGCTACCGTTTTGCCGAGCAGCTCAACAGCGCCCGCCGCGAAGCCGAAACAGCACTTAAGGTGAAGTCGGAATTCCTCAGCACCATGTCGCACGAGATACGCACCCCGCTCAACTCGGTGATTGGCATGACCCACATCCTGCTGCGCGAGCGGCCGCGCACCGACCAGCAGGAGCAACTCAATGTGCTGCTATTTGCCGCCCGCAACCTGCTGAGCATCGTCAACGACATACTCGACTACAACAAAATCGAAGCCGGCAAGATTACCCTTGAGTCGATACCCGTCGACCTCACCAACCTCTGCCGTAACATATTCTTGGGCTTGCGTGCTCAGGGCATCGAAAAAAACCTGGAGATGAAGCTCGAGCTCCCCGAGGAGCTGCAGAAGAAGTTGCTCACCGACCCTACACGCTTGAGTCAGGTGCTGGTGAACCTGCTGCACAACGCCATCAAGTTCACCAAAGAAGGCACGGTGAAGCTAGAGGTGAAGTTGTTGAGCAAGGAAAAGCGCAAGGTGAAGCTGCACTTCGCCATCATCGATACCGGCATCGGCATCGCTCCCGAGAAGAAGGAGCTCATCTTTGAGCGCTTTACGCAGGCCGACTCGTCGACCTCCCGCTCCTTTGGCGGTACCGGCCTCGGACTATCCATCGCGCGCCGGATCCTCGAGTTGCTCGGCACCCGCCTCGAGCTCGAGAGTGTGGTGAACCGCGGGTCGACCTTCCATTTTACCCTTCAGCTCATCGAGAGCGACGAAGACATTACCCTCGAAAACAGTCAGCAGGCCCTGCTTGCCGACGAGGAGCAAGGCAAACCCCTGCATGGCGTCGACATATTGTTGGTAGAAGACAACACCTTGAACGTATTGGTTGCCCGCGCCTTTTTGGAGCGCTGGGGAGCCCATGTAGATGTGGCCAACAACGGCCAGGAAGCCATCGATCGGCTCGACTCGGGCCGGCACAAGCTGGTGCTCATGGACCTGCACATGCCCGTGATGGACGGCTACGAAGCCACCCGCAAGCTCCGCGCCCGCGGAGAAACGCTGCCGATCATTGCCTTGACCGCCAGCTTGCCCAAAGAAATAGAAAAAGACGCCCTCCGTGCTGGCCTCGATGCCATTGTGGTGAAGCCCTTCGACCCCGAGGACCTACGCCACAAGCTACTGCAGTTTGTACAAGCCGCCATTCCGGCCAACCCCAACCCCGGCGCATGAAGCAGCTGGCGCTAACGGTGGGCTTGCTACTGCTGGTGACTGCAGCAGTGGGCAAAGACAAAGAGAAGAAGTCGAAGAACACCTTCATCGGTCTCGGCCTCGGCGGCGCACAAGCCGGTTTTGTCGATCCTATCCAGTCGCCTCGGGTGTACAGCGGCTACGGCTTGTTGACCAGCATCGCCATCGACCGCTACCGCAAGGGCTACCAGCAATACACCCAGCTGCAGTTTAGTCCCGTTACCGTAAACAACGGCAGCGGCAGTCGTTTTGGTGAAAACCCCGCCATGAGTTATTCGTTGCAGGTGAGCAGCGGCTGGCTGTGGCGTATTCCCGCACCCTTGGGTCGCTTTAAGTGGTATGCAGGCCCTGCGCTGCAAACCTTCACCCGCGTCAACATCAACCCTGCCTTTGGCAACAGTACCCTTGGCCTCATGGCCCATGCCGGCGTAGGGGTGGCCAGCAGGGTAGAGTTTCCCTTCCGGCTGCGCGACGACCGCGAGCTGCGCATCTGGTTTTTGACTTTCAAGCGTAAAGAACACCGCCCGCTGGTGGCAGGCTGGGAATGTGAGCTGCCGCTAGCCGGTTTCCACGCCCGCCAGCCCTATGCCGGATTGTACAACGCCATCGGCAACGACCCCGTGGGTGGCATTTTGCAGAGTCTTGGAGAGAATACCCGTTTTGCCGCCGTGGGTAGCTACTGGTACTTCCGTCAGCAGCTGTACCTGCACTACTACCTACGCAACGGCAACGCCCTGGCTTTTGGCTGGAACTGGAACGCCTACCGCCTCGAGCGCGACGGCTTGGAGGCCCGCTCGGCCTTTGGCGGCATACAGCTGAGTTTGAAGTTTAGGCTCGACCAAAACAAACTGCACCGATGAACAAGTGGATGTACCTGCCGTTGCTGGTGCTGAGCACCGCCTGCAGCAGCTCGTTTTTGGGCGAGCAGCCCGCCGACGATGCCCGCGAGAACTTTGAATACCTGTGGAAGGAAGTGCAGCAGAAGTACAGCTTCCTCGACTACAAAGGCCTCAACTGGGACTCGGTATATACCGTGTACAGCGGCCGTATACAGCCGCAGATGAGTCAGGAAGCACTCTTTGAGCTGCTCGCCGAGCTCACCAACACCCTTCGCGACGGACATGCCAATGTGTTCGCTCCCTTCGACTATTCGGTATATTACCCCACCTTTTTGAATAGCCCCGAAAACTACGACAGCCGCCTGCTGCTCGAGCGCTACTTTTTGCGCAACCCGCGGCAGTACAGCGTTACCGGTCCGTTCCAGCATACCGTGCTCGACACCTTGGGCCAACGCATCGGTTTGGTGGCCTACCGCTCGTTCGGCAGCAACTTCACCCGCGCCGAGATCGACTATGTGCTGCAGCAGTTCACTGGCGTTGACGGTGTGATCCTCGATTTGCGCAGCAATGGTGGCGGATCTATCCAGCTGGCGCACCAGCTCGCCGGTTACTTTGCCGCCAACCGCGTAACCAGCTACTACAGCCGCATCAAAAGTGGCCCTGGCCGCAACGAGTTTACCCCCGAGCAGCCCGTAGAGGTGATCCCCAGTGGCTCGCCCTACCGCTACACCGGCCGGCTGGCCGTGCTGGTGAACCGCCAGTCGTACTCGGCCACCAGCATGTTTAGCTTGCACGTTCGTGCCCTGCCGCAGGCGCGACTCGTGGGCGACTCAACCGGCGGAGGACTCGGTGCCCCCAATGGCGGTGAGCTGCCCAACGGCTGGACCTACCGCTTTTCGGTGACCCAGAGCTTGAGCGCCGAGACCGACCCCAGTGGTGCCCGCTACAATTGGGAGGACGGCGTGCCGCCCCACATCCGCGTAAACATGCAGGCCGCCGACGCCCAGCAGGGCTTCGACAGCATCGTGGAGCGGGCGATACGCTACATCATCGACGGCAACTGAGCGTATGAAGCCCAAGCTGAAGATATTCCAAGACTTTGTGGCCAGCCTGCTGCCCCACGAGCTCATCTACCTGCAAGGCATCCACCAGTTTCAAGACGCCGAAAACATCGACATCCTGCAGCGCATGTACCGCTGGGTGGTTGAAGGGCAGCGGCAGCCGTTCGACGATAGCATCGACAAACGCAAATATTCGGCCCTCATCCAGTGGGTGAACCACAAGCTCGCCGCCATTGATGTAGACATGGCCTTTGAGCAAGCCAATGAGCTCGACCGGCGCATCATGACCGATACCGTAGATGCCGTCGTCGAAAAGCAGCTCATGCAGCTGCTGCGCAGCGACGGCTCGGCTTACTACTTCATGCGGAATTACGAGCTGCTGGGCAATTACCGCCAGTATCTACTCATCCGCATGCGGTTTCGCGAACACCGGCAGGTGAACGACTGGCTAGAGCAGCATGCCACCCAGTTTGCACGCGCCCAGCACGACTACCAACGGCTGCATGCCGCTACGCTCGAGCTTACGCAGGCCTACCGCGGCGGTCAGCTGCCCACACAAGATTGGGCCCGCGAGCTCGGCGACCTCTTCCTCGACGCCAGCCGCGACGGGCTGAACCGCTACCTTGCCTTGGTGCGGCTCACCTTTTGGCACTACAACCAACGCAGCTATGCGCAGTTGCTGCCCTTTTTCGATGCCCTAGAGTCGGCCTTCACCCACGGGCAGTTTTACTCGAAGCGTTTGCTGATGAACTACTACAGCAATCGCCTGCTGCTGCATGCCCAACTCGATCAGCTCCCCGAAGCCGCCAGCTATGGCTATTTGTCGGTACGCAACCGCAATGCCGACTACGTATACTACCTCACCAATTTGAGCGCGGTGCTGCTGCGGCAGCATAAGGCCCGCGAAGCCATGGAGCTGTTGCGCAAGGCCTTCCCCGACCTTAAGCAGAGCACGAGCTTCCATACCCGCACCAGCTTTGTGGCGCATTACGTGCGCTGTCTCAACGAAACGGGGCAGCCGCAAGAAGGCGAGAAGTACGCCGAGAACTTTGTGAATGCCTACAAAGAAGAGGTGTTTGAACAACGCTGGCACCTGCTGTACACCAACTACCTGCAAGCGCTGCTGATGCAGAAGAAGTTTGCGAAGCTCATCCGCACGGTGCGGCTCAACAAGCTCATGGAGCGGGAGCTCGACTACCGCAAGCGCCGCCACTACTCACCCGCCCTGAGTTGGTACTACGCCATTGCCCGTTTCCACGAAGGTCAGATTGAAAAAGAAGAGCTGCGACAGGCCGTAGAAGCCTCGCTCGAAAGTTTGCAGGCCGACCTCCACCGCCGCACACACCTGCTGCAGCTGTGCGATGAGTTGCGGAAGTGGGCTCCCGATGTTTTCGACCGAATACGGTCGGGCATACTCCAAGAGGGTGTATATGCCTGAATAATAGCTTTATACAAAATTATAGCGCTGAAAAGCTCCTTATGTCGGGGGAATACTACCCGAAGCACTAAAACCGAGCAGTCGATAAAAGAGGTAGCTTAATGTACACTTAACAGAAAGCCACTTCTATGAAAAAAAATCCTTTGTATTTGCTCCTCATGCTTGTAGCATTAGCGGTAGGCGTTAGTTCATGCGCCGAAGACGAAGACACTACACCAACACCCACCACGCCGGTAAATCCGATAGTGGGCACTTGGAAGTCGGTAGGCACCGACATCGCCTTTTTGCTTCGTTTTCCGCCGGTGAATTCCGACTCTATTTGGGCAAAATTTTCGGCCAACAACACCTATGAAGTGAAAAGTTTCGACACTGCCGGAACTGCGCTCACCTTCACCGGTACATGGACGGCCACCAAGTCGAGTGTAAACAACATTTACACCATCACCCTCAACCAGTCGGCACCGTCGGCGGTAACCTCGGAGGGTATCTTTGAAGTATATGCCGCCAGCACCGACAGCATGTACTACGAAGTGTTGCAAACCAACCCTTCGTTACCCGGCTTCACCGGACCTACCCCGGCCACCGGTTTTGGCTCTACCTCGGGCACCGGTTTACAGCCAGGCTGGAACCTGCAGAAGTTCAGAAGGCTGAGCAACTGATTTAGCGTAAGGAGATGGCGGAGTTTTCCGCCATCTTCGTTTTTACCAATCTTGAAGTATGAAAAAGTACCTATTGGCCGCGCTGCTTAGTCTGTGCCTGGCTCCCGTGTGGGCCCAAGAAAACGGGCAGGGCAGCATTCACTGGCTCGACAGGCCTGTGCCGCAGAAAGAAGAAAAGGAGCTGCAAGTTTTTGCGCTATTCTACAACCAGTGGGTAAACAGCAATTTGCAGGTGACGCAGCCCTTTTTCCAGGGGCAAGTAATTGGTAGGCTCTTTGGCAGCAATACCACCACCACCCACGCGGGCCGCTCGAGTTATTTCGAGCAGCGGCTGTTGCCCTTTTTTATTTACCGGCCCAAGCTGCTCGACGGGCGGGTGCTGCTGCGCACCTCTTTTGAGATTGACTGGACCTGGGGCGACAACTCTTACGGAGCTGCCGGCAACCAAGGTGCCGCCATCGCCGGCGACATGGTGAACCTGCAAACGCAGAACGTAGAGCTCGAATTTCTGCTCAACCGCGGCTGGACCATCAATATGGGGCTGCAGCGGATGTTCGACAATGGCGCCAACCCCTACCGTGCGCTGTTCGACGAGCTCACCAGCACCGGCTACCGCCTCACCTATTGGGGTACCGACGGCGTGGGCATCAACATCCGCCGCGACCGCGACTTTTACCGCTACAGTCTAGGCTTTTACCAGCTGTACGAAAACGACATCCACGAAAACGACGACGCCACCCTCACCATGTTCAATTACGAGCGCGACTTAACAAAAAGGTGGACGCAGGGTGTGAGCGCATGGTATGTGCAAGACCGCGCCAATGGGCAGGGCGGCGCCATCGGCAACGGCCCCGGTTCGGCCCTCGCCGAGATGAACGGCGCCTACCGTTTTTCGCTGGGCGCTACCCCCTTCAAGGCCGATGTGGTTTGGCTGGGTACCCACGGCAGCTACAATGCCGGCTTCCATACCGGTAGGCTGTTGCTATCGGGTTACGTAAACGCCAATTTGGGCAATATCCGCACCGACAGCAGCAACGCCCTGCTCTCGCGCATCGCAGGCGTGGGTGCCAACCTGCGAGCCGGCTACAAATACGGGCAGACGAGCGAAGATGCCGTTTTTGCCGACCTGATTTATACCAGCGGCGATAAAGACTTTACCGACAAACGTTACACCGGTGTGATCACCGGCAACACCTGGGGAACTCCCGCCGCCATCTTCATCAACCACGGTGCCTACCTGCTGTTTACCCACGGCAATGTGGTGAATCGTTTTGCCGCCGCCGTGAACGACATCAGCAATGCCGGCTACGGCCTCGTGGGAGGCACGGTGAACTTCCACCGCTCGCTCATCAAAAACCGCCTCGACGCTAAGCTAGGCGGTGCCTACGCCCTCGCCAACGCCCAACCCGCAGGTGGCGGCAGGCATATGGGCACCGAGCTCAACTTTAAGCTGCGCTACGTGCCTAAGGTATTCATGGACTTGGAGTTGCACACCGCCTACCTCGCTTTAGGCAACTTTTACGACTCGCCCGTGGTAAACGGCAACAAAACCAGCCGCCCCCTCGACCCGTGGACGGTGCTGTTGGTGTATCGTTGGTTAATCTTTTAACGGCTATGAAAACGTTCACCCTCCTCTTTTTGCTGCTTTCGGCTCAACTTTTTGCACAGCCTTATGCCCACAAGCCGCTCAAAACCATGGACGAGCTCGACTATCCCTATGCCGTGAAAAAGCTACGCCTCGACGCCGAGCTGGAGCTGGCCTATATGGAAACCGGCTCGGCCGACAAGCCCGTGCTGCTGTTTGTGCACGGCTTGGGCTCGTACGCCCCCGCCTGGAAGAAGCAGCTCGACTACTTCGCGCAGCAGTACCGCTGCATCGCCATCGACCTGCCCGGCTACGGCCGCTCGGCCAAGGGCCCCTACGAGGGTGGCATGGCCTTCAATGCCGGCGTACTCCTACGTTTTGCCGACGCCCTCGGCCTCACTAGCTTCACCTTGGTGGGCCACAGCATGGGCGGACAAATCGCCATCACTGCAGCACTCACAGCCCCACAGCGCATCAGCAAGCTGGTGCTGGTGGCCCCCGCAGGCTTCGAAACCTTCGATGCTGGCGAAAAAGCGTGGTTCCGCGACATTGTGACTGCCCGCGGCACCAAAGTGACGCCCGCCAAGGCCATCGTGCAGAGCTACCACAGCAACTTTTACAACTTCCCGCCCGAGGCCGACTTCATGATACGCGACCGCCTGGCCATTCGTAGCGCTGCCGATTTTGATTGGTACTGTTACATCATCCCCAAGGGGGTGCAGGGCATGGTGAATGAACCGGTTTACCACCTGCTGCCGCAGCTGAAGATGCCCGTTTTGGTGGTATTTGGCGAGAACGATCAGCTTATCCCCAACCGCTTTTTGAACGGAGGTCCCACCGCTGAGGTAGCCAAAGCCGCCGAGCGTATCCCCAACCACAAGCTGGTGATGCTGCCCAAAACCGGGCACTTTGTGCAGTTCGAAAGTGCCGAAGGCTTCAACAAAGCCTTGGCCGAATTTTTACCGTAAGATCCTGAAAAGAGAGAAAAGCGCCCGAGGGCGCTTTTTTTATTCGATGCGGAAGGTGGCGTTTACCACGGCGGTGATTTCCTTTTCGATGCTACTGGCATCGTTGATGCCGTAATCGGAGGTGAGGTTGCTGTTTACGGGTGTGATTTGCAGCACGCCCATGCGCGCGCCTGTGAGGGGACCCAACTCGCGGCCCGTGGCCTCGGCGATGCGTGCAGCCCGTTCGGCAGCGTCTTTGGCCGCTTCGGCCTGTATTTCAATTTTGATATCGCCTATTTGGCTGTAGTAGTATTCGGTGCTTTCGATGCTTACGTTTACGCCCTGCTCAATGAGGCCGCCGAGCTCTTGGGAGAGGGCTTCTATTTTTTTTACGTCTTTCGAGCTCAGCTCAAAACGTTGGCTGTATTGGTAGCCGCGCAAGGTGGTTTGTTGTCCATTTAGGTTGTAGTTGTAGTTGGCGAAGCTAAACACGGGGTAAAACTTCACCGAGGCCGGGTCGATGCCTTTTTCTTGGAGAAAAGCGAGGATGATGGGCTTTTGGGCGGTGATGGCGCGGTAGGCTTCGAGCTGATCGGCCATTTCGAGGCTGGCGTTGGCACGGAGTACGCCGATGTCGGAGGTGAGCAGCCGTTTGGCCGATCCGGTGACGGTGATGTTTTGGTTGGCCGAGGAAGTACTTCGCCAGGTGTTGCCGATGAGTACAATGCCGAGGATGAAGCCGATAGCCAGAATGCTGCTGCCGATGAGGGTGGCGCGGGTGTTTTGCATGATGCTCAGGGGAGGGTTTAAGGGTTAAGCAGGCGGACGATTTGCAATCAAATATACCTTTTGGCAGGCAAAACGCCGTATGTGCTGGCTTAGTACACCCACACTGTAATTTGGACTTCACCTAAGCCCCGATCCGCCGGCAGCCACGTCGTAGGGAGGGCTCAACAAGCCATTCGACCACCATAACGCTACCCCAAAGCACCCAAAATATGTACCAAGCCGACAATACCACAAGCCGCACAAAAAAACACAACTTAACCTTTGTGTTGATTACGAGATTTGTTAGCTTGCTGTTGGAAGTGTTAGGTTACTTAACAAGTGCGGTCTAGCTTGTGTAGCAAGTCGAATCCGGTAAGTGGCCATATTTGGACTTTAGTCGAGGTATATGATTGAAAAAAGTACTATTTCCAAGTGATGCACCTACCAAATTCAACCAAAAATGAAAACGCTTTTGAAATCACGCAAGTTTTGGATGTAGATGTACGGGAATTACTTTTATCAATCAAAGACAAATAATTTAATATTATGGCTAGGCTACCTCTTAAACAGTCAGTTGTAAAAAGACTTTTCGCCCTCTCAGGAAATAATTGCGCATATCCGAATTGCCCTGAGGATTTAGTTAATGCAAAAGGAACGGTTATAGGCGAAATTTGCCACATTGAAGCGGCAGAAAAGGGAGGTGAACGATTCAACGAAAAGTCCAATGACGAATACAGGCGCAGTTTCGAAAATTTAATCTTGATGTGTGGAAAACACCATAAAGAGACAAACGATATAAATGAATACACAACTCCAAAACTTAAGAAGTTTAAAGCTGATCATGAAAACAAGTTTCTAAAGAAACCCTATAATGCTTCCGATCAAATTGTTCAACAAGCAATTGAAAATTACATGAAACAGGAAAATAATAACAGTGGTTCTGGGACTCAAATTAACAACCAGGCTCAAACGCAAAATATCGGAATGCAAATTGGCTCGCAACATATTCATAACTATGGAAGTGAAAATGATAAACCTTATATTGATGGTTCAAGAGTAGTCATTGAGAATCTTAAAAAAGTAATTGATAGTAATAAAAAACAGGCAAGTCCACCAGATGTTGCCGTAATTGATTATCAGAACGAACTACAAGATAAAATTCCAAGACCAGTTGAGTTAATTCCAACAAGACTTTTAAAATTTCGAAAAGACAATGGTCGAATTAAAGCCGATGTTGAAAGCCATGAGAGGACTCTCAATGTAATTCTTGATGAGAGCAGCGAAGAAACTCAAAAACTGCTCAGGAGTTTTCTGATTAAGAATGATCCTGAAAAAAACGATGAATTAAAAAAGGCATTAGTTCATAAGGGTCAAAAAGATCCCGCAATTATCACATGCGATGGATTCTTGATAAATGGAAACCGCAGAAAAATGGCATTAGAGGAGCTCTTCAAAGAGAGGAACCACGATCCAAAATATGAAATGATGCGGGTTGTTATTCTTCCAGAAGGGGCAACAGAATTAAATATTCAAAAAATTGAAAACAGATTACAGTTGCAAAGTGAAGGTAAGTCCGAATACCAAGGATTGAACCGCGCATTAACAATTAGAGCTAATGAGAGAAAAAATTTCCCTTTAGAGGCACAATTGAGAGACGACCCAAACTATCATGATCTTGGGCCAAAAGAGTTTAAAAGGGTTGTTGACGAGTATCGAAAGAAATACTTACTGCCATTAGAACGGGTTGATAAATATTTATCAACGTTTAATCGAGAAGGCCTTTACAATACCATATCAGAAGGCACAGGAGACAAAGAAGGAAGGTGGCAAGCATTCATCGACTATAGTAACTTTTATTACAGCACACTGGAAAATCCAACAGAAAGATTAAAGTTAGGCATTAAAGAAGAGGAGATTGGGTTAATCGAAAATGCAATTTTTAAGATAATTAGAAAACGAAATTTGAATTCTCCTGAAATTGAAAAAGTCTTAGGCAAACTTCATGCCTTTGTCCGGGGTGGAAACTTAAAAAAATATCTAGGGAATTCTGATGCTAAGAAATACCTAATAAATATAGCAAAAGAAGTGAAGGAAGATATTCCAGAAGAGAAAAAGCAGAACAAAGAGGGAGAAAGGTATACTGAAAGGGAAATTGACGAAAAATGGTCAAATGATGCTAAGGTAAAAGAAGGCGTTTTAGGAAATTTGATGAAAGCATACAAAGCCGTTAATTCGCATACTGAACGCAACAAACCATTAGAGTTATTGGAGGATGCCTTAAAAAAGTTGAAACATGACAATTTAAAAATTGAAAATATGGATACTAGTCATTATGACAAAGCAATGGAGCTAACAAAACAAATTGGTGAAGAGGCCGGTGTAATTTATGTTAGCTTAGATAAAGCAAGGTATGAACTTAAAAAGCTAATAAAGAAAGGTAAATAGTGAAAGTTCGTTTTGAAAATAACACCCTCATTCTCTATCATACCGAAGATTTGAAAAAGTATCAAATTTCACAGTTGGAATATTATGGATTTGTAAAGAGACAAGAGGGATATCAAAAACAATCGAACAACATTGAATTAGATGTTTTGAACATCATAAAATATTTTAAAGAAGAAGAATTTCCAATCGAATTTAGTCCTGAGATTCAGAAAATAATTCTCGAAGTAGACCTGAGACGAGAGACACTTAATAAAACCGTTCTCCTTGCTCATGAAATTAAAGAAGGGGTAATTGATACAAACTCATTTTCTGAGTTTAAAAAACATATAGAGTCTTTGCCAAGGAAGTTAAAGCAGCACCAAATAAAAGCAGCATACCATTTATACTCTTTAAAAAATGGTGCAAATTTTTCTGTGCCGGGAAGTGGCAAAACTTCAGTTGTTCTATCAGTGTACGAAAAATTCAAATCTGAAGCGAAGTGCAATACTTTGTTTGTAATCGGCCCTCCTTCATGCTTTCAATCTTGGAAGCATGAGTTTCTTGAGACTTTGGGTAGAAAAGTTGATTCAATTATTCTTTCGGGAGGCAGTAAAATTGAAAGAAAGTCTGAATACTACAAATCAAAAGAGGATTCTTATGAGCTATACTTGTGTACATTTCATACGGCATTAAATGATTATCAAGAGATAATAAAATTTCTTTCGCAACCTGGTATTAATGCTTTTGTAATTGTTGATGAGGCCCATTACATGAAACAAATAGGTGGTTCATGGGCAAACTCGCTATTAAATATCGGGAAGCACGCTAGTGCTAAGTGTATTTTGACGGGTACTCCAATTCCTAAAAGTTATAAGGACGTTTTTAATCTTTTTGAATTTTTATGGGAAGAAAACTCACCGTTAGAATACAAAGACAAAATTCAAATTGAACTTTTGGAAAAGAAAAAAAAGAATGAAGACGTAAAATCTCTTCTTGAAAGTAAAATAGGGCCGTTATTTTATAGAGTAAGAAAAAAAGATTTGGGATTAATACCACCTGTTATCCATCCTCCGGTTCTAGTTAAGATGAATTCGAATGAGGAATCCATTTACAAATATGTAAATGCAAAAATTCTTGATCTTGCCCAAGAAGATTATTTTAAGAATGAAGATGTTTTGAATAAGCTATGGAAGGGGAGAATAATGAGATTAAGGCAGGCTGTTTCTTATCCTAAACTACTTCTTACTTCAATTGATGATTATTCCGAAAAATTTATTGATGATTCTGATCTTAAAACAATGATTCAACAATACGATGAACTCGAAATCCCGGGTAAATTAAGGGCATTGACAGATATCGTATTGAAATTAAGAGAAGAACATAAGAAGGTACTTATTTGGTCCAATTTTATTGGAACGCTCGAATTGATAAAATCGCATTTTACCCTTTTAGGTGAGGGTTGTGAACTCATTTACGGCAAAACACCTATAAGGAAAGAGGATAGCATTGAAATAAGTGAAGAAAAAACACGCGAAGACATACGGGATGAATTTTTAGACACTTCTAGCGGACTAAATATCTTAATTGCAAATCCGGCAGCTTGCGCTGAATCAATTTCGCTTCATAAAACCTGTTTTCATGCTATTTACTATGATTTATCATACAGCTGTTCTCAATACATTCAATCCTTGGATAGAATACACAGAGTTGGCGGTTCAGAAATTAATGAAGCTAATTATTATTTTCTACAATATGAAAACTCACTCGACCAGGATATAAAGAAGAATTTAGATCTGAAGGCTCAAAAAATGTATGATGTAATTGAACAAGATTACACTATTTATGACCTTGACCTTTTTGAGGATTCTTCGGATGATGATATTGCGGCTTATAAAAGACTATTCAATACCAAATAACCAGAGAACTTGATGATAGAAGTGGAACAAGTTAAGAAGAACAAAAAGATTAATGCGCCCTTTGGGTATTTTGGATCAAAAAACAAAATAGCATTACAGTTATCTACTGACCTTCCACCCCACAATTGTTGGGTTGAGGCTTTTTGTGGTTCGGCAGCTTTGACTTTACGAAAGGCTCCAGCCCCTATTGAAGTCATCAATGATATTGATAATGAAATTGTGAATTTATTTAAACAGCTACGAGATAATCACGAAGCATTGTGCAGAAAAATAGAACTTACCCCTTATGCAGAGCAAGAGTTAATTAGTGCTAGAATTAAATCTAACAGATTGAGCAATCTCGAAAGAGCAAGACGTTTTTTAGTGCAATCAATGATGGCAATTAATGGTGTTTTTGGAGAAGAGCGTGGTGGATTCTCTTACTCTGACTCATATTCACGAAATGGGCACGATGCACGTGTGAATAGATGGAATAACTTACCGGATCGTTTGAATCTTGTTGTTTCACGATTAAAAGATATAAGAATTGAAAATCGAGACGCAAGAAAGCTTTTAAAGAAATATTTGAATAGACCCGCTACTCTAATTTACCTTGATCCACCTTATCTAGGCGATAGAACGAACGGATATTCGAGAGATGCAAATGATGAAGACTTTCATAGGGAACTTTTGGAGCTTTCAAATAGAGCTAAATGTATGATATTTATCAGTGGTTATGAAAATGACTTATACAATTCTATCCTTTCTGAAACGAACGGTTGGACTAAGAAACTAATTGAGACATCAACCAGGGATTCTAAAGGAAAAGAGCACAAAAGGACTGAAGTTGTTTGGAGGAATAAACACTTTAATGAAGCGTTACAATCTGGCGAGGTTCCGATTACTTTAACGGAAAAGGAAAAAAAACAAGGAAAAATTAATCCGGTACGATAAATAATAAAGTCTAACTGTTTTATTCATTGATTAGATAATTTAGCATAGTGTTCTAATGGAACAGGTAAGAGTAAGATGAAAAGGTTTCTTGAAAATTCACAAAAATTATAATAAATAAATAAATAGGTGAGGGTAACTGGAAAACAAATTAGGTCGGCTTTAATTCTAGATGCTGAGCATATTTTATACTCTCATAAAGGTGATTGGTATCATAATTTAGCTAGATTCCCGGGAATACTCGCAGATAAGGAGGGTTATGTTAGGTTTGAGACTGAAACGTCCTATATTAGCAATCATCTGTTGAAACACGGAAAACACTTACATGTTAATGACGGGATTCGCTCATTGCCCGATTACATTGAATTTACGGAAGAGGAAAAATTTATTCTTGACCAGCTCTCTAATAATGAAGATAATTCAAATGATCAAGCAGAGCGACGTCCGAGAAATATTGATAGTATTGTAAGAAATCAAAAGCTGGTAAGACAAATTAAAAAATTAAGGAATCATGCCTGCCAAATCTGTCAAGAAAGACTAAAAATTGGTAACAATTCATTTTATTCTGAAGTACATCATATTATGCCATTAGGAGAACCTCACCATGGACCTGACGTTAAAGAAAATATGATGTGTGTTTGTCCAAACTGTCATATTAAGCTAGACTATGGTTTTACTGCAATTGTGTTTGAGAATATTAGGCAGTTATCAAATCATAGAATTAGTAAGGTTTATGTTGATTATCACAATGCAAACCTTAGATAAAAACCTATCGTTAGATTTCGGTTGTTAACTACTGTCAACTGGAATTTTTGCGGTTAATTCTGGTAGCATGCATTTTTTTATAGAATAAAAAAGTCATTTCAGAGTTCTGGACTTTAGTTTCTTCACCTAATTTCCCGCCTTAATCATTTTTGTCGTACTAACTTTTTATTAGATTCGGTTTAGTAGTAGGGTTAGGATGTCAATGCTAGATTGAGCCTAAGTACTCATGGAACCTTAGTAGGTAAACCCTTTATTGGCTAAAAAAAATTGAAATTGCCCGTACAAAGTTCAAAATGCAGATACAATTATAACGTGAGACCATGCAAGACTTCATAGCTCAAGCAAGCAAAAATGGTGTATTGCTTTCGGAAACGGGCCCATGCCAATGTTGTGGGGCAGATTTTGAGCAAGGGATTTTCGACTGTATGCACCATTACCAGTACGGTCTGGAACTAATCGACTTTAGTCAGGCCGAGAACCTGATCTTCCGGTTTTTAAGTGTGGATGCACATGCTTTACAACATCCAGAAATACATGGTCGGTGGAGCAATCATTTCCATTTGACCAGGCTGAACTTAATGCTCGAAAAGAAAATACGTTGGGATTATCAAAGCTCGCCCGTACTCAGCAACTATTTAAATGCTTACAAAGCCGATAGACCCAACGAAATCCTGATTCCTCCTGCGCCCACGTACAGGGGGAACATCACCACCAAAGACTTTGTTGCCGTTAGCTCGGCAGAGGCGTGTATGCGTTTGATTAAACAATGGGCCGAACAAGTGTATACTGCATGGCAGGATAATCATACGCTAGTTTCTACCATCGCCGATGGATTTTTAAGCACGAAATACAAGACCTAAAAATAGGCAGGCAAGTAGCTAGCTATTTTATTCAGCCAACGGGTATTGTTGCTTCAATTTCACTTTGATTTCATCCGCATGTGCATCGGTTAAACCAACGGTGGAATTGGTTAGGATTAATAGGTATTTATGGTTTTGGGAAAGCACCACACTGAGTTGCAGCTGTTGACGGGTTTTTGCTGGAAATTTGCACACCTATAAATTAAACTGCGGCGGCTGCTTCGTTACTTATCCGGGCTGTAGAACCAGTTGGAGGATGAAATCCGATTTTTCCATTGTTCTGGTTCATGGAGTGGCTGTGGGGTAACAACACGCGCGGCAACTTGCAGCTTTCCTGCTAAGGCGATGCGGCCGCCAAGCACGAAATAGTACAGGGTACTTATATTTACAAGCGATAACCCTAAACTAAAATTTTAGCATGCCAGTACAAGGTCAAACCATCACCAACCCAACCAATGGCGACTCTTATACCTTTATAGAAACGGCCAAAGACACAAACGGAGCACGTGTTTCGATGAAAGCATCGATCAAAAGTAAGGGGCAGCTTGTCCCCAAACATTACCACGTGCTGCAAGACGAAACCTTCGAGGTAATCTCGGGACAATTGACTGTTTTTTTTGAAGGACAAACCCGGAAAATTACGGCTGGCGAAAAAATAACCTTTCCCAAGAACATTCCCCACAATCACTACAACGACGACGACGATACGGTAGTGTACATACACACCGTGACCCCAGCCTTAGACTTTGACTATTTGATCGAAAACTTGGTGGGCTTGGCTGCAGACGGCAAAAGTAAAAATGGAAAATACGGTTTGGTGCAGGAGTTGGTATCTCTGAAATATTTGGATAGTAAGTCCTACCTCGCCGACCTACCGATGGGGGTACAGAATATACTCATGAATACGGTGGCACCTGTTGCACGACTATTTGGTTACCGCGCCATTTACCCAAAGTACTCCGGTATCGAAAAATAAAGGCCCTCTAGGCACCAAATTTTTCACATAGGCTATCCAAGTTAATGGTCAGTGCAGCTTAACCACCCCTTTGTGTGGTAGCGGCGTTTGGATTTCTGGGCTGTGGCAATTGTATTGCTTTTTTCGCGTTGAGGAGAGTGGTCGAAGGGCATTTCAGCCCACACGCCACGCCGAACCGAGCTAAACCAAACCAACCATGGGATATACCCTTGTGCTAGCTACATGCTTAAGCTTGCTCGTAAATACCGCCTGCTCAGAACAGCCCAATCCGTCCAACGGCAAGCAATCTCCTCACGCGGCAGGCACAGCCGTGGCCGATACGCTCGAATTTACAAGCGGTATTCGGTCGATTTTACACGATAGCCAAGGCAATTATTGGTTTGGTAGTGACCAGGAGGGTGTTTGTAAATTCGATGGAGCAAAATTCCAGTACTTTACCCCCGAGGATGGCTTTTGTGGCAAACAAGTCATCACCATCCAAGAAGATAAAAGCGGGCGCATTTGGTTTGGGACCAGCAGTGGTGTGTGTTATTACGATGGAAAAAGATTCCATGAAGTGGCTACGACAGCTCCAGCCCAACTGCTGGGTGAGCCAGCACAATCGGCGTGGTTGGTGCGTACAACCGACCTCTATTTTCCGGGCAGGCGCAAAAACGAGCTCATCCGTATCGACCAGGGAAAAGCGCAGAGTTTGCACTTTACGAGCCCACCGCCGGAAAAAGGCAAGCCACTCGACTACGGAATTACCGCCATGGTCAAGAGCAAACGCGGTGGCCTGTGGATAGCGCATTATGCCGGGGTGAGTTATACCGACGGCAACAACTTTCGGTGGATCAACGACAAGAGCATGCACTTCGACGGTGTTTCGAAATACATGCACGTACGCAGCATCCTGGAAGATTCGAAGGGCCGCCTCTGGATAGGCAACAACGGCATAGGCGTACAGCTTTTAGAAGGGGATTCCATCGTCCACTTTTCCGAAAAGATGGGTCTTTTTAAAGGCGACATTTTCGCATTTCCGGGATTGCCAGCCACCTTGATGCACGTTTTTGCCATAGCCGAAGATGCCAACGGAACCATTTGGTTTGGCGATCGCGATACAGGTGTGTGGCGCTACGACGGAACAGCCATGAAGAACTTTACGCTCGATGCAAAGTTGGCCACGAATCACATCTGGCAGATTTACGAAGACAAAAAGGGCCAATTACTCTTTGCTTCGGGCGATAGGGGCGTTTACCAATGGAATGGAGCTGGTTTCGACCGCGTATTTTAACACCGTAACGGAGGTATAAAAATGAAAAAGATGATGTGGGCACTTTTAATCGTAACGACTGAGCTAAACGCTTGTCGTTGTGCACCAACTCCTTCTTGTTAACAGGAATTCACACAGCTTTTGGTTGAATAAGGGCAATAAATTTGGTATAATTTACCTGAACACGTATAATTGTGATAATAAAAACACGTGTAATGACGACTAAGCTAACCTTGACAATAGACGACGCGGTAATCTCGGATGCAAAGAAATATGCGAAACAAAAGGGCAAAAGTTTGTCTGGCCTGGTAGAGAACTACCTCCAGTCGCTCACTGCGAATGAAGGCAGTTCAGCAGACATTTCACCCAGCGTTTTGAAGCTTATGGGCGCTATTGAATTGCCTGAAGATTTTGACTATAAAAAAGAGGTGACAAGAGGTTTGGCCAAGAAGTATAAATTATGAAAGCCATTTTCCTCGATACCAATGTGCTTATTGATTTTTTGGCAGACAGAAAACCCTTTTCGCGAGACGCAGCAAGGCTTTTTGACTATTCATTAAAGAAGATGCTGACGATTTACGTTTCTGCTGTTTCTTTCAACAACATCTATTACATCATTCGACAGTCGCGCTCACACGCCGTTACGTTAAAACTGTTGAATGAATTGAATACTTGGACGGAGGTTATAGATGTTACCAATGTTGTTATTCAAAAAGCATTGGTGTCAGAATTTAAAGATTTTGAAGATGCCATTCAGTACAACTGTGCGAAATCGGTGAAAAAGGTTGAGTTTATTGTAACCCGCGACACCAAAGACTATAAAAACAGCGCACTTCCAGTTTTAACACCTACTGAAGCTGTTTCGTTGCTTGAGAGCACAATTGGCTAATAGCTGAGTTCACCCTAACTCAATTTTAAATTAACCGAGCAGCCTCGGCTACCACCTTTTGGGGTGGTTGGCGATAAGGATACACACTACCCTATAGAAGTAGATGGTTTTGAATACCATAAAGTCGGTACTCAACAAGCCGAAAGAGATAAGCTCAAGGAACAAGTGCTGGCAAAGTATAATTTCCCAGTACTCCGTTTTAGAACCAATGAAAGCAACGAAAAGGAAATATTGAGGCGAAGGTTGTTGGAACTTCAAGAACGTAGCGTTTAAACCAATTGTGGTATTTAATCTTCACCCTTGTGCACACATTACAGCCCGAATCTCCGCTTCCAAATTCGGTAGTGGGTACGAAAGGATTCGGCCGTTTTTTATGAAAATCACGGTAGAATCAGGGAATTAATCGAGTACATTTATTGCGTTACTCATGCCCTGCCAATAGATGGAACTGCACCAGTACTTGAATCTTTTTCATCCCATTGGAGCTACCGATTACGACTTGCTTGCCAAGTGCTTCAAACCAAAAAGCTTCAAGAAAGGAGAACTGATAACGGTTGCGGGTCAGGTGCAGCGTGAATTGTACTTTGTGAAAAGCGGCGTGCAAATGTCGTATTTCGATGCCGAAAACAAGCAACATGTGCTTGCTTTTACCTACCCGCCTAACCTATGTGCCATCCCCGAATCTTTTGCGCTGCAAACACCATCGAAGTACTACTTAAGCTGCCTTACGCCGAGCACTTTCCACTACATTACCTTCGATGAACTGCAGATGCTCTTTGATAAATCGCAACAAATTGAGCGTCTTTTCCGGCGTATGACCGAGCAAATTCTAGCGGGAATGATTAGCCGCCACATTGAGTTGCACAGCACCACCATAGAAGAGCGTTTTAAATTGTTTTGCCAGCGGAGCCCACATTTACTCCAGCTGGTGCCCCACAAATACATTGCTTCCTACCTAGGCATCGATCCCACCAACTTTAGTAAGCTATTCAATAGCGTGAGAATTTAGGGTTGGTATACACCAACTTCATTGACGAGAATATTGCCAAGTTTTGCTGCTCCGATTCAATCTTTCCCAACATGGCAAAACAATGGCTCAATACAAAAGAATATCCGTTTCGGTCGAACTACATGAACATAAACGGATACAAATTGCATTACATCGACGAAGGTGCGGGTGATATCCTGCTATTTGTGCATGGCACACCTTCGTGGAGCTTTGATTTTAGAAACGTAATCAAAGAAATGAAACAGCACTACCGATGTATTGCGGTAGATCATATGGGGTTCGGGCTTTCGGACAAACCAGAGCAGTACGATTACACCACGCCAAATCACAGTAGTACGCTAGCGTATTTTGTTTCACAAAAGCAATTGAACAACATAACCTTGGTTGTTCATGACTTCGGAGGACCAATCGGATTAAATTTCGCGATGCAGTACCCTGAAAAAATCAGACGTCTCGCCATCATCAACTCATGGTTGTGGAGCAGTGAAGCCGACCCAGAATTCCAGAAGCTCAAACGGGTGTTGAAGAGCCCTTTGCTCCCTGTGCTTTACCGATACTTTAATTTTTCGCCAAGATTCATTTTACCGAGGTCGTTTGGCGACAAGAAGCTGCCAAAAGCACTGCTGTCGCAATACACCCAACCTTTCGCCAACCGCACCCAAAGAAATGGTGCCTTGGCGTTTGCAAAATCGTTGGTAACAGACCAAGCCTGGTTCGAAGAACTATGGCAACAACGCCACGTGCTGTCCGACAAGCCAAGCCTATTGCTTTGGGGCATGAAAGACCCGGTAGTGAAGCCCCACAACCTATTGAAATTTCAAGAGGGATTTGGTCAGGCGAAAACGGTTCAATTTGAAACCGCCGGTCATTTTCCGCAAGAGGAGCAAGCCGAGAAAATGGTTGAAGCCTTGTTGAATTTTATGCAAAGCGATTAACCGTAGTTTAGCTGTGGGCAAGTTAAAAGAGAAACGGTGTTGGCGAATGGCATGTCGCCAAAAAGCAAAGCTGCGCATATGGTTGCCATAGCGTATGGGCTACAACTGTACCAGGCGGTAGCTTATTTACCGTCGCCAAGCCACGACCTCTGAGCCGAAGGAGTAGCCTAGCCTGAGGAAACGAAGTGTCGACAGCACCAGTGAAGCAACAAAGCAACATCCTGAACTATCGTCTTCCTTCGTTGGTAGAAAGCTGTTTACCTTTACCCCATGCACGATTTGCAGCTCGAAACCCCTCGCTTGTATATTCGGCCGTTGGTGCTGGACGATTTGGCCGATTTTTACGACTACCGCAGCAAGCCCGAAGTGGCCCAATACCAAGGCTTTGATGTGTTTAGTTGGGAGGAGGCCAAACGATTTATCGAAGAAAACAGCACCAAAAGCTACGGAACGGCCGGCGAATGGGTGCAATATGCCATTGAGAGCAAACTCTCGGGTCGG
>VFQR01000225.1_pt1 | contig 108621 bp, 121 predicted proteins | sample 3512321 | NCBI WGS metagenome assembly VFQR01 (sample SAMN10412374, study PRJNA504923) | tailings metagenome | isolation source: Relicate 3 Philex TSF1 revegetated site | place: Philippines: Tuba, Benguet | collected 2017-08-29 | reverse complement strand
GGCTGGAGTTCCTCGACAAGGTCATCGACATCGACCAGTCGCCGATCGGCCGCACCCCGCGCTCGAACCCCGCCACCTATACCGGCGCCTTCACGCCGATCCGCGACTGGTTCGCCGCCCTGCCCGAGGCCAAGGCGCGCGGTTATCAGCCCGGCCGCTTCTCCTTCAACGTCAAGGGCGGGCGCTGCGAGGCCTGCCAGGGCGACGGCGTCATCAAGATCGAGATGCACTTCCTGCCCGACGTCTACGTCACCTGCGACGTCTGCAAGGGCAAGCGCTACAACCGCGAGACGCTGGAGGTCCTGTTCAAGGGCAAGTCGATCGCCGACGTGCTCGACATGACGGTCGAGGAGGCGGCCGATTTCTTCGCCGCGGTGCCGGCCGTGCGCGACAAGATGGAGACCTTGAAGAAGGTCGGGCTCGGCTACATCCATGTCGGCCAGCAGGCGACCACGCTCTCGGGCGGCGAGGCGCAGCGCATCAAGCTCGCCAAGGAACTGTCGCGCCGCGCCACCGGCAAGACGCTCTACATTTTGGACGAGCCCACCACCGGCCTGCATTTCCATGACGTGGCGAAGCTGCTCGACGTGCTGCACGAACTCGTCGACCAGGGCAACACGGTCGTCGTCATCGAGCACAATCTGGAGGTGGTGAAGACCGCCGACTGGGTGCTCGACCTCGGCCCCGAGGGCGGCGACGGCGGCGGCGAGCTGGTCGCGCAAGGCCGCCCCGACGACATCATCGCCCAACCCCGCAGCCACACCGGCCGCTTCCTCAAGGAGGTGCTGGAGCGGCGGCCGGGCGGGAAGCGGGAAGCGGCGGAGTAGTCGGCCATATGGCACCTCATGCCGATTGTGATAATGTCCGGCGGCAGGGAGACGGACCATGGCCGGCGCCGTGACACGGGACGAATTCGACGAGCTTGCCGACGAAGTCGCCGGCGAGAAGATCGTGACCCGGCACATCCTCGAGCAGACGCGCCGAAACAGCGACGATCTCGCTGCGTTGAAGACACGCACCGCCCGCATCGAGGAGAAGGTCGACGGGCTGGAGCGCAAGGTCGATGGGCTCGAGCGCAAGGTCGACGGACTTGTCCGCGATCTTCCAGGCATCGTCCGCGATACGATGCGCGAGGTGCTGCAGGAGCGCCCGGCCAGGAAGTGAGGGCGCGTTGCGGGCCGGGGAAATTGCCGCCACGAGCCGGGCAGCCTGGTGTGCGATAGGGCAAACCGCATCTTCCGTTTCTATGCGACGTCCCCGAAACCGTGTTCGACGCGATCCGGCGCAATTGCCGTCCGGCGGTGGTCCGGTGGGATGGCCGCCGGCTGGGGTCCCACGACTTCTGGCTCGTGGTCGTCGTGCTCGATGAGGAACAGGCGGCAGACTGGCTGCACGGCTGGCCGAGACAGCACGGACGGACCGAGACCTTGAGCTTGAGCTCCGGGCCGGCCCGTCGGCCTGCCTCCCTTCTCCCCCTGTGGGAGAAGGTGGATCGGCGCGCAGCGCCGAGACGGATGAGGGGTAGCAGCGCTCCACCGGACGGGTGGCCTCGACTCGGCGGCGCTCCCGCCCCCTCATCCTCCAGCCCCGCCCCTCTCGGCCCCTTTCGCCAGATACCCCTCATCCGGCCTCGCTTCGCGAGGCCACCTTCTCCCACAAGGGGAGAAGGGAAGGCGCGCGGCACCGCCGTCTCGGCAAGTCGCCAACGCAGACGATCTGCGGCGACGCCCATGCCAGTCCCCTTCTCCCCTTGTGGGAGAAGGTGGATCGGCGCGCAGCGCCGAGACGGATGAGGGGTACGCTCCAGCCACACCCGCGGGACAGAATCCCCCGCCTCCCCCACCCAACCCCCTGTTCCGACTGCCGACTGCCGACTGCCAACTCCCTTTCCATCCACCCCTTCCGCCCCCCAGCGATACTCCTCCCCGAAAGGAGCGGCGGATGGACTGGGCCGGCATCATCGAGGACTACCGCACGGCGCTGAAGCGCATCGTCGGCAGTGCCGCCGCGATGGCCGGGCTGGACGCGGCGGCTCCTCAGTCCCCCTCCCCCTTGTGGGGAGGGGCTAGGGGTGGGGGTACGGGCTCGGCGGACGCGAGCACCCCCACCCGGCGGTCTGGCGACCGCCGACCTCCCCACAAGGGGGAGGTTGAACCCGCTCCCGCCACCCTCCCGCGCTACCTCCACCTGATGGTCATGCGGCTCCTGCGTCCCGCCGAAGCCGCCACGAGGCGGCTGGTGGTGCTGGTCGCCGCCTATCTCCTCCCGCCGCAGGCGCCTCTCCCGAAGCGCGAGAAGCCGCTCCGGTGGCGGCGCATGCATGAGCCGCTGCAGCCGCCCGGGCCGGACACGACCGTCCGCCTGCCGGGCTTCCGCCTCTTCGACCCGAAACGGCGGGTGCCCGGCCCGCGGCGGCCGCGGCGCAACAGCATCCCGCGCATCTCAGTCCCCGGCTGGATGGAGCCGGCGCCGCTGCCAAAACCCCGTTCCGCCTTCGACGAGCTCGACGCGACCCGCCTCGCCGCGCGGCTTTCAGCACTCGCGGCCGCGCTCGACGACCTGCCGCGCCACGCGCGCCGCCTCGCCCGCTGGCGGGCCTCGCTCCCCAGGCCGGGCGAAGCGCATCCCGCCCCGCGGCCCGGGCGTGGCGCCCGATACCCCCGCTTCTCGCCGCTGCGGACCGGACGTCCGCCGGGCTCCCGCCGCCGCAAGAAGCTCGAGCTGCACGAGATCCTCGCCGACCTCCACTCCCGCGCCTTCTGGGCGCCGGCAGCCCCCGACACGTCGTGAACGGGATGCGTGTCGCTGTCAGCAGCCTGCCGCCCGGCGATGGACAAAACCGCGCCGGCCGCGCAGGCTCGCGCCCGCATCTGGAAGGGAGACACGCGTGAGCGAGAAGGGAACCGTCCGTGCCGGGATCGGCGGCTGGAATTTCGAGCCGTGGGAGGGCACCTTCTATCCCTCCGACCTGCCGAAGAAGCGGCAGCTCGAATTCGCCTCGCGACGCCTCTCCACGATCGAGATCAACGCCACCTACTATCGCGGCCAGACGCCGGCGACCTTCGCCAAATGGGCGTCGGAGGTGCCGGAAGGTTTTGTCTTCGCGCTCAAGGGCAACCGCTTCGTCACCAACCGCAAGGTGCTCGCCGAGGCTGGCCCGTCGCTCGAAAAGTTCTTCGCGCAAGGGATCGAGGAGCTGGGGCCTGCGCTTGGCCCCATTGTCTGGCAGTTCGCGCCGACAAAGAGATTCGAGCCGGAGGATTTCGAGGCTTTCGTGAAGCTGCTGCCGAAGGAGCATGCGGGCCGCACCTTGCGCCACGTGCTGGAGGTCCGCCACGCCTCCTTCGCGGTTCCCGAATTCGTGGAGATCGCGCGCCGGCATGGCGCGGCGATCTGCTACGCCCATCATCACGACTATCCGGAAATCGCCGACGTGACGGCCGATTTCGTCTATGCGCGGCTGCAGCAGGGTCGCGACGACGTCCCGACCGCCTATCCGGAGGAGGAGCTCGAGCTCTGGGCCAGGCGCATCGACAGCTGGGCCGCGGGCGGGCAGCCGTCCGACCTGCCGCTCGCCGATCCCGGCCACAAGCCGGAGAAGGCGCCGCGTGACGTCTTCGTCTACATCATCCACGAGGGCAAGATCCGCGCGCCGCAGGGGGCGATGGCGCTGATGCAGCGGATCGGCGGGCTCTAGGCGGGGAGCGCCGGGAGGGAGACGACGAAGCGGGCGCCGCCGCCTTCCGCCGCCTCGCAGCGCACCTGGCCGCCGTGGCGCGCGGCGATCTGGCGCACCAGCGCCAGGCCGAGGCCCCAGCCGCCGCCCTCCTCGGCCCGGCCGGCCGGGCGGTAGAAAGCCTCGAAGACGCGGGCGCGCTCGTCCTCCGGCACGCCCGCCCCGTGGTCGCGGACGGAGAGCACTGCCCGGCCGCCCTCCCGCGCGACGCTCAGCTCGACCGGCGGCGCGCCGTGCCGCAGCGCGTTCTGGACGAGGTTCTGAACCATCCTGGCGATCAGCTTCGGGTCGCCTTCGACCTCCGCCGGCTCCCCCGACACGTCCGCTCCATGCGCTGCGCCGGCCTCCGCCGCCACGGCGAGGAGGTCGATCCGCTCGCGCCGCTCCAGCCCCTCGACATGGTCGAGCCGACTGGCGAGCAGGATCTCCTCGACCAGCCCGTCGAGCTCGGCCAGGCTGCGGACGATCTCGGCCCGCCGGGTTTCGTCCGGCCGGGCAGCGTCGAGCTCGACGGCGAGCCGCAGCCGGGCGAGCGGCGAGCGCAGCTCGTGGCTCGCGTTGGCGAGCAGCGCGCGATGCGAGCGCACCAGCCGCTCGATCTCGCCGGCCGCCCGGTTGAAGCTCGCCGCGACCGCCGCCACCTCGTCGCGGTCATGGACCGGCACGCGGGCGACGAGGTCGCCCTGCCCCCAGGCCTCGACGCCGCGCCGAAGCTCGTCCAGCCGGCGCGTCAGGTGGCGCACCACCGGCCAGGCGGCGAGGCCGATCCCGCCCGCGGCAAGCGCGATGAGAAGCAGCGGGTTGGTGCCGCGTCCGCCGAAGAAGGGCTCGAAGCGGGCGACGAGCCGGCGCCCGCCCGGCAGGGCGAAGGCCTGCAGCCGGCCGCCTTCGTCGCGCATGCGGTGGCGGCCCCCGAGCCCCGCCTCGGCAGGGATCGGCCGGCCCGCTGCGGCGAGCAGCGCCCCGCCCGCGTCGAAGACGGCGATGTCGGCGTCGAGCGCCCGGTTGAGCCGCTCGACGATGCGCCCGAGATCGGCCGCGTCGTCCTCGGCCGGGAACATCGCCAGGATGAAGCGGTCGCGCCGCTCGCCCCAGCTCGTCTCGTCGCGCCGGTCGCCGAGATGGACGCCCAGCGCGATTGTCACCGCCACCACGGCGAGGCTGGCGACGATGGTCAGGTAGATCTTGAGGAACAGGCTCATCCGCATCGCTCAGAGCTCGTCCTGGTTGCGGGCGAAGACATAGCCCGCGCCGCGCACGGTGATGATGCGGCGCGGGTTCTTCGGGTCGGCCTCGATCGCCGCGCGGATGCGGGAGATGTGGACGTCGATCGAGCGGTCGAAGGCGGCGAGCTCCTGGCCCCGGACGAGGTCGAGCAGCTGGTCGCGCGAGAGCACGCGCCCCGCATTGTCTGCGAGGGCGGAGAGGAGGTCGAACTGATAGCTTGTCAGGGGACGGTCTTCGCCGTCGAGGCGGACGGCCCGCGAGCCGCGGTCGATCTCCAGGCGACCGAAGCGGAGGACGTCGCCGCTTACCCCGCCGCTGCGCCGGCCGCGGCGCAGGATCGCCTTCAGCCTGGCGAGCAACTCGCGCGGGCTGAACGGTTTCGCGAGATAGTCGTCGGCGCCGAGCTCGAGCCCCACCACGCGGTCCGTCTCGTCGCCCTTGGCCGTCAGCATGAGGATCGGGACGTCGGAGATCGCCCGGATGCGGCGGCAAGCCTCGAACCCGTCAAAGTCCGGCAGCATGATGTCGAGAACGACGAGCTGCGGCGGCCGGCGGCGGATCTCGGCTACGCCGGAGGTTCCGTCACCGGCACGGCGGATGGCGAAGCCCGCTCCCTCCAGATACTCGCCGAGCATGGCCGAGAGGCGCGTGTCGTCATCGACGATGAGCACCTCGTCAGCCATGCCCTCTCCTGTCACAAATCACCAGCGGCCGTGCCAGCCGCGCTCGCCGCGCGGACCGCCGCGGCGGTCCTCGAAGCGCTCGATCAGCGCAGCACGCTGCTGCGGCGTCAAGACCTCGGCCGCGTCGAGCAGCGCCTCGGTCATGCGGCGCGAGGCCTGGTCCATCGCGGCTACGCGCTCGGCGCGCAGGCGCTCGGCCGCGGCGCGATCGACCTGCGGGGCGCCGAGCAGGCCGGCGATCTCGCCGCGCAGCTCGTGAAAACCCTCGCGCATCGGCATCAGCTCCTCGCGCGCGTCCTCGAAGATGGCGCGCAGCCGCTCCGCCTGCTCCGGCGTCGCCTCGATCTCGTCCATGATCCGCTCGAACCTCCGCTGCACGAAGCCGCCTCCCATGCCGCCGCCGTGGGACATGGCCACATGCATGGCCGGCCCGTAGAAGGTCGAGAGGCCGTTCTGGGCCGCGGCCGCGCCGACGCCGGCCACGGCGACCAGGGCCACGCCCCCGATGGCGATGCGGCTCGCCCAGGCGGCCCTCTTCCTGTCCGGCCGCGCGGCCGGCTCGATGTCGTGTTCGTCACTCATGAGATTGCTCCTTCGGCTGCCCGGCCCTTTCGCCGGCATGCCAAAGCTAGGCCGATGCCGTTTCGCCCGTTCGTCCGGAATGTGAAGAAGTGTGAAGCTGCCGCGTGGAAGGCGGCGTGGCGGCCTCTCCCGTCAGCTTCTGATATGGCGCAGATGGCAGACCGCTTCCTCGGCTGGGCTGAGCGAGCCGTTGGTGCAGGCGACCAGGGCATCCGCATCGTCGATCGTGCACTGGTGCTCAATTCGGTAGCTGGTCCCGTCGATGTCGCCTTCCAGCTCGATGCGAAGCTCGCAGGCGTCGCCGATCTCCTGCCGGGTCCAGTTCCAGTCGCCACGTGACATCAGGCGCAGCGCCGCCTCGTGCTCGGCCGAGCCGATCTGCGTGCCGTGGCCGATGCAGACCGAGACCGCCGCTTCCGACAGCGACCAGAGGTCGCCGCAGCCCGCGCCGGCGGGCGAGACCGCCGCCAATGTCGCCGCAATCGCGGCGAAGGGAAGGAAGCTGCGGGGCATCATGATCTTCCTGGCTTGCCGGTGAACGCGACGCAGGCGAATAGGTTGCCGGCGAGGGTTCTTCACATGTCACCCTGCACCGCGGCGGAATTCTTTCGCTCCTCGCCTTCCGCCACCCTCGCCCGCGCCTGCGGCGATACCTACATCTCCGGCCGCGACAGAAGCCAAGGAGAGCCTGCGTGAAGTGCCCGATCGACGATACCGAACTCGCCATGACCGACCGCCAAGGCATCGAGATCGACTATTGCCCCAAGTGCCGCGGCGTATGGCTGGACCGCGGCGAGCTGGACAAGATCATCGAGAGATCCGGCGCCGCCGAGCCAGCCCGCGCGACGCAGCGGCCCGAGCGTGACGACCGCGACCGGCGTGAGGACCGCGACTACCGGCCCTACAAGAAGCGCAAGTCCATCCTGGGCGAGATCTTCGACTTCTAGTTCGCAACCATGGTTTGGCTCATCCTGCTTGCCGGCCTCGTGCTGCTGCTCGTGGGCGGCGAGCTTCTGGTGCGCGGCAGCGTCGCCGTCGCCTCGCGCCTCGGCGTGTCGCCGCTCCTCATCGGACTGACCCTCGTCGGCTTCGGCACCTCGACGCCGGAGCTCGTCGCGAGCCTGCAGGCCGCCCATCTCGGCGCGCCGGGCATCGCCATCGGCAACGTCGTCGGCAGCAACATCGCGAACATCCTCCTCATCCTCGGCATCTCGGCGATCATCCTGCCCGTCGCGACGACGAAGGAAGCCTTCCGCCGCGACGGCTCGGTGCTGGTCGCTGCCAGCCTGATCATGGTCGCGGTAGTGCTGACCGGTACGCTGGGACGACTGGCCGGCTCGTTCTTCCTCGGGCTCCTCGCCGCCTACACGATCTACAGCTACAGCAACGAGCAGCGCCGATTCGCTGCCGGGCCGGCGGCCGCGGCAGCGGCGGCGGAAGCACCGCACGGCATTTCGCTCGGCGCAGGCCTTGCGCTTGCCGTCTGCGGAATCGCCGGCGTCGTGTTCGGCGCCGGCCTGCTCGTCGACGCCGCGATCGAGATCGCCCGCGAGCTGGGCCTCTCGGAAGTGGTCATCGGCCTCACGCTCGTGGCGGTCGGCACCTCCCTGCCGGAACTCGTGACGTCGGTCGTCGCGGCCATCCGCCGCCAGGGCGACGTCGCCTTCGGCAACATCGTCGGCAGCAACATCTTCAACATCCTGGGCATCGCGGGAGCGACCGCCGTCTACGTCCCGCTCGCCGTGCCGCCCGAGATCGCCGCGCTCGACATATGGGTGATGCTCGCCGCCGCAATCATCCTCGTCGTCTTCGCGGTCACCGGCTGGCGCGTGAACAGATGGGAGGGCGGGTTGCTCCTGGCTGGCTACGCGGCCTATCTCGCCGTGCTCTTCGTCGTGTAGCGCCGCTGGGGGTGCAACCTTCTTCAACGGCAGCTGTTAATCGGCGCGGACCGCAGGAACGGCCGCGGAGGAGGAATGACCATGCGCTGGAGAGGACGCCGCCAGAGTTCCAACGTCGAGGACCGGCGCGGCTCGGGCCGCATGCCGGGCGGCTTCGGCCGCGGCATGGGCATCCCAATCCCGATCGGCCGCTCGAGCGGCCGCGGCGGGCTGTCCGGCATCGTCATCCTGGTCGTCCTCTTCTTCGTCCTGCGGGCCTTCGGCATCGATCCCCTCGCGCTGCTTTCCGACGGCGCCGGGCCGCAGAGCGAGATCACGCGGCAGGAACCGGCCAATGACGAGACGACGCAGTTCGTCCGCACAGTCCTCGCCGAGACGGAGGACGTCTGGCAGGAGCTTTTCCAGGCGGAGAGCGGCAGCTACCGGGAGCCGCGGCTCGTCCTGTTCTCCGGCCAGGTCAGCTCCGCCTGCGGCTATGCCTCGTCCGCCAGCGGGCCCTTCTACTGCCCGGGCGACCACCGCATCTATCTCGACACCAATTTCTTCACCGAGCTCGAGCGCCAGTTCGACGCGGCCGGCGATTTCGCCGCCGCCTATGTCATCGCGCACGAGGTGGGCCACCATGTCCAGAACCTGATGGGCGTGCTGCCGCGCTTCGCCGAGGCGCGCCGCTCGATGAGCGAGCAGGAAGCGAACCAGATGTCGATCCGGGTCGAGCTGCAGGCCGACTGCCTGGCCGGCGTCTGGGCACATCACACGAACCGCCGCGGGCTGCTCGAGGAAGGCGACATCGACGAGGCGCTGAACGCCGCGAGCCAGATCGGCGACGACACGCTCCAGCGCCGCACCCAGGGCTACGTGGTCCCCGAGACCTTCAACCACGGCACCTCGGAGCAGCGCCGCACCTGGCTGCGGCGCGGGATGGAAACGGGCGAGCCGGCGTCCTGCGACACCTTCAACAACCCGATCTGAGGGTCGGGTTCAGGCGGCGAGGAAGCCGCGGCCGCCCAAGCCGGTCGGAAGGAGCGCCTGCGGCAGGCGCGCCTCGCGCCGTTCCTCGACAAGTCTCAACAGGGTTCCGGCGATGCCGTCGACGGTGACGCTGCATTCGATGGCGAGCGGTGCCGCCGCATCCGCCGCCAGCAACGCCGCGATATCCTCGTTTCCGGTCGCTTCGAGCATCGCGAGCACCGTGCGGAAGCGGGTCCTCGCGGGATCGGCGCGGAAGGCGGCGACAAGCCGGCGCAGCAGAGGCGATATCCGGCGCGCCGGGATCGGCCGCGCGTGCGGCCTGAGTCGGGCGACGACGGTGCGCAGGAAGGCGGCCTCGCGCCGCCGGTCGAGCCGCCCCTCCAGCGCGGCGATCTCTTCCGCGCAGCAGCCGAGAAGGAAATGCGCCCGCGCGAGCGGATCGCGGGCGAAGGCGAGGATGCGGTCGGGGGCGGCGCCGGCGCGCCGTATGGCCGTGCAGATCGGCACCGTCGCCTTGGGATAGCCGCTGCCGACGCGCGCGGCCAACTCGGCGACGAACAGCTCGGGGGCGGGTAACCACTCGATACTGCGAACGAAATTCATGCCCCTCCCTAGGGGAAGCCGCATTCGATCACAATATCAAAGGTTACCCGCTGCGGGGCCGGCTCAGGCCTGCCGCTCGCCCGAGGTCAGGTCGGCGAAGAGGACCATGATGCCGAAGAAGGCGAACATGCCGACGATCGGGAGAAGCTGGAGGAGGGTTTCGCTGGTCATCATTCGAACTCCGTTCTGAGAGTTCGGAGATCGCCCCTTTCCCACCGCCCCGCCTTGATCCGGATCAAGGGCCCAATGGCTGCAGCAGCAGGAAGTGCGACACTTTGTGCAATGCACAAAACGCAATGGTGCTATGCAACAAACGCTCTGGAATGACGCGAGCGGCGCGCCTATCTTCCGATCACAAGAAAGCAAACGAACCGAGACGACAATGAACCTGATCCGCAACTATCGCAACTGGCGCCGCTACCGGGAGACCGTGAACGAGCTGAGCCGCCTGTCCAACCGCGAGCTTACCGACCTCGGCATCAACCGCGCCGACATTCCCTTCGTCGCCCGCCGGGCGGTCTGACGAATTCCAGTTTCGGCAGGGCCTACCTCCTCCCAGGCCCTGACGGAGAGATCGGCGACTACCTCCTCCCAGTCGTCGATCGACAAAACGACACCCGCCGGACCTCCTCCCCCGGCGGGTGTTGTTTTTTTGGCGCAGGCTCAGCCGCGCTGACCGAGGAACCCCTCCGACATCCATTGCCGCAGCGGCTTGATCTCGGGCGCTTCGCCGCCCGCGCCGTACCAGCTGTCCACTGCCCAGCGCTCGCCCGACCGCTCCCTAACGACCGCCGTCGAGTGGTAGTAGGTGCCGTCGATGATCAGCCCGCGCGAGATGTTGGCCTCGACCGAATGGTGGCGGAGCAGGCCGAGCAGGTCGAGGTGGAGGAGCAGCGAACGCGTGTTTGTCGATTCGTCGATGCAGTCCATCTGGCCGATCTGGCCGGTCTGGCCGATATGCGATTCCGGCAGGTCGCGGACGCCGATCACCTCAGTGTAGCGGCGCTCGAAATAGGCCACGGCGCGCGAGATCGCGGCCCGCTCGGCCGCAGCACTCTCCGCCCCCGCCGCCATGATACTCGTGAATTCGCCCCGGTCGGCCTCGGTCAGGTCGAGCCGCGTCGTGTGGTAGCAGTTGAAGCCGTGGCAGACATGGATGCGCGCCCGGTCGGGCCGCGCCATCTCGCCGTCGAATCGGCTCGAGGCCGACGTGCAGGCGCCGAGCACCAGCGCCGTCAGCGCAATGCCGATGAAGCGCGCGCCAATCCTCATGCGTCGCCTCAAGTCGAAGGCCCCTGGTGGGGCGGCCGCGTCTGCGCCAGCATGTGCCGGACCAGCGCGAACAGGCTGCTGCCCGTTGCCATCCCGAGCAGATAGGCCGCAACGGCAACGATCGCGACCGGCGCAGTCAGGCTCCAGCCCAGGAAGGCGAGCGTCACGCTATCCAGGTTCTGCAGCGCAAAGACCAGCACCGCGAGCGCCAGCACGACGGTGATGCCGATATAGACCCAGCGCATGCTCATGTCCTTTCGTGTCCGGGGGCAGGCCGCCCATCCTGCACCATCGGGCGGGGCCATGGAACAGCCGGGTCAGCCTGTCGGGAGCGGCACCGAGTGGACGTGCAGCGCGGCGATGTCGCGCAGCGCGACCAGCGCCATGGCCGCGGCCGCACCCTGCCCCGCCGCCGGCACGGCGGTCGCGATGCCGTCGAGCCCGATCGCCGCGGCGGTGGCGGCACTCACCGGGTCGCCGATTGCCACCCTGCAATGGGCGGCCGCCCCCGGCGCCGCAGCCTCCAGCACCGCTGCCGCGGCCAGCGCCGCGATCCCCTCGACGACGACCGGCACCCGCTCCACCCGCGCCGCGAGCATGGCGCCGGCCGACGCTGCGACCTCGCGGCCGCCGAGCCTGCGCAGCGCCTCGAGCGGATCGCTTAGCGCCGGTCCGTGCAGGTCGATCGCATCCTGGGCCGCCTGCGCCTGCCGCGCGGCGAGCGCGCCCTCGGCCGGGTCGAGAAACGCCTTCGGCCCGTTGCCGAGCAGCACCGAGAGGATCGCGGCCGCGCCCGGCTCGCCGCCGACGCCGAAGGCGGCCAGCGCCATCAGGTCGGTGCCGCCGGCGATCGCCTCCATGCCGAAGGCCATGGTGGCCGCGCAGCCGCGCTCGTCGAGCGCCGGCGCGATCCGGATGTCGTCGACCGGCAGGTCGAGCGCCAGGTCGAAGAGCCTCAGCCCGAGATCCTGGGCGCCGCAGATCTGGCTGACGGGCGCTCCGCCGGCCGCCGCATGCTCGACGAAACGTGCCTCGTATCCTTCGGACAGCCGCGACAGCCCATCGCCCGCCCCGCGATGCGTGCCGATGAAGATGGCGACGAGGCCGCGGCCGACAAGTGGCCGCTTCCCGCTCCAGGCGGCGAGCCACTCGGCATGGCCACCCGCCGCGCCGAGGTCGAGCCCGCCGGCCCGCAGCGCCTCGTTGCGACGCCGCGCCTGCGCGGCGGCCTCCTCGTCCGGCGCCCGCATGCTCTTCAGGAGGTTCCTGTAGTCGTCGAATGGAAGGCCGCTGACCATCTCTGCCCCGCTTGCTGCGCGGCCTGCATATCGAGCCCGGGACGCTTCCACAACACGTGCGGTCGCTTGCGCGCGCGCCGGCCGCGCCGCAACTTGCAACCTTCCGGGCCGGTGCCCATCTCAGGCGGAGCGAAGGTCTTCATGAGCGTCATCGAATCGCCCTGCATCCTCGTCTGCTCGATCGACCTCGCGACCGGCTACTGCTTCGGCTGCGGGCGAACGCGCGACGAGATCGCCGGCTGGATCGGCATGACGCCGCAGGACCGGCGCGCGGTCATGGAGACGCTTCCGGCCCGGCTCGCGACGGTCGAGCGCAGGCCGAGGCGCAAGACGCGGCGGGCGCGGATGGCTCGCGAGCGCCAGGAAGAAGGCGGTGGAGATCGATGAGGCTGTTCTGGATCGTGATGGCGCTGATGGCGGGCGGGCTCGTCCTGCTGGTCGCCACCAACGATTCCGGCGGCGTCTTCGGCATCGAGAGCGACGCCTTCGCGCGCACGCTCTATCTCGGCGTTCTGGGCGTGGTGATCGCCGCGGCACTCCTCGGCTCCGGGCTCCGCTTCGGCAATGCGGTGCGCAGCATGGCGATCTGGGCGGCGATCGCGCTGCTCCTGATGGGCGGCTACCAGTACCGCTACGAGCTCCAGGACGTGGCGAGCCGGCTGACCGCCGGCCTCATTCCCGGCAGTCCGATCGCACTGCGCGACGACGACGGCCGCGCCGCGGTGATGCTCGACCGCCTGCGCAGCGGGCATTTCGAGGTGCGGGCCGAGGTCGAGGGCCAGCCCATCCAGTTCCTGATCGACACCGGCGCGACGAGCACGGTCCTGACGTCGGCGGACGCCGGCCGCATCGGGCTCGATCCCGCGGCGCTGCGCTACGACGTCACCGTGATGACCGCCAACGGTGCCGCGCGCGCCGCCCGCGCCACGGTCGACGAGATCAGGGTGGGCGAGATCACCCGCCGGCGGCTGCCGGTCCTCGTGTCGGAATCCGGCGCGCTCGACCGCAGCCTGCTCGGCATGAACTTCATCGGCACGCTGTCGGGCTTCGACATGCGCGGCGAGCGGCTGATCCTGCGCGACTAGGACGCCGCCGCCGGGCCGTTCGTCTCGACCAGTTCCACGCCATGCTCCTCGCAGATGCGGCGGATATTGTCGTCGGGACAGCGGTCGGTAACGAAGCTGTGGATCTGCGACAGATGCGCGATCCGCACCGGCGCGGTGCGCTCCAGCTTGGTCGAATCGGCGACGAGGATCACGCGCCTAGCATTGGCGATGATTGCCTGCGCCACCTTCACCTCGCGGAAGTCGAAATCGAGCAGCGCGCCGTCGTCGTCGATCGCCGAGACGCCGATGACGGCGAAGTCGACCTTGAACTGGCGGATGAAGTCCACCGCCGCCTCGCCGACAATGCCGCCGTCGGAGCCGCGCACCACGCCGCCCGCGATCACCACCTCGAAGCTCGGGAACACGCGCATCCGATTGGCGACGTTGATGTTGTTGGTGATCACCATCAGCCCCTCATGGTCGAGGAGCGCCTCGCTGACGGCTTCCGTCGTGGTGCCGATATTGATGAAGAGCGAGGCGTTGTCGGGGATGATGCCGGCGGCGGCGCGGCCGATCGCGGCCTTCTCCTCCGAGGCGATCTTCCGCCGTGCCTCGTATTCCACGTTCTCGATGCCGGACGGATAGAGCGCGCCGCCATGCACCCTGGTCAGCAGCCGCTGTCCGCAGAGATCGTTCAGATCCTTGCGGATCGTCTGCGGCGTGACGTCGAAATGCGTGGCCAGATCCTCGACCACCACGCGCCCGTTCTCCTTCGCCAGCCGCACGATCTCGGCATGGCGGGGCGACAGAAACATGGACAGACCTCCCTCCCCGACTCTTTCGCGCACTCTATAGGCATTTGCACGGCCGGTGGAAGCGGCGTGGCGGCGCGCGCCGGCTTCCCTATCGACCCGCAAGCGGGTTAACTCGCCGCCGAGAGACAAGCGGGAGGCGGGAATGACGGGCTACGTTCTGGCGATCGACCAGGGAACCACTTCGAGCCGGGCGATCGTGTTCGACGGCGCGATGAAGGTGGCGGGCGTCGGCCAGAAGGAATTCCCGCAAATCTACCCGTCGTCGGGCTGGGTCGAGCACGACCCGGAGGACATCTGGTGGTCCGTGGTCACCACGGTTCGCTCCGCCATCCGCAAGGCCGGCATCAATGCGGCCGACATCGGCGCGATCGGCATCACCAACCAGCGCGAGACCGCCGTCATCTGGGACCGCGAGACCGGGGCGCCGATCCACAACGCGATCGTGTGGCAGGACCGGCGCACGGCGGCGATGTGCGCCAGGCTGAAGAAGGAAGGTCACGAAGCGCTCTTCGCGCGCCGCACGGGGCTGCTTCTCGATCCCTATTTCTCCGGCACCAAGTTCGCCTGGATGCTCGACAAGGTGAAGGGCGCGCGTCGCCGCGCGGAAAAAGGCGAATTGCTGGCCGGCACGATCGACAGCTTCCTCATCTGGCGGCTGACCGGCGGGCGCAGCCACGTCACCGACGCGACCAACGCCTCGCGCACCCTGCTCTACGACATCGGCCGCAACGTATGGGACGAGGAGCTGCTCGCCATCCTCGGCGTCCCCCGCAAGATGCTGCCGGAGGTGCGGGACTGCGCCTCGGAGTTCGGCACGACGGATCGCAAGCTGTTCGGCGCGGAGATCCCGATCCTCGGCGTGGCGGGCGACCAGCAGGCGGCGACGATCGGCCAGGCCTGTTTCGAGCCGGGCATGATGAAGTCGACCTACGGCACGGGCTGCTTCGCCGTCCTCAACACCGGCGACCAGCTGGTCCGCTCCAAGAGCCGGCTTCTCTCCACGATCGCCTACCGTCTCGGCGGCAGGACGACCTACGCGCTCGAGGGCTCGATCTTTGTCGCCGGCGCCGCGGTGCAGTGGCTGCGCGACGGGATCGGCGTCATCGGCAAGGCCGAGCAGAGCGGGCAGCTGGCCGAACGGGCCGATCCCGAGCAGCAGGTCTATCTGGTGCCCGCGTTCGTGGGGCTCGGCGCCCCGCACTGGGACGCGGAGGCGCGCGGTGCGATCTTCGGGCTGACGCGCAACTCGGGCCCGGCGGAGCTTGCCGCCGCGGCGCTCGAATCGGTCGCCTTCCAGACGCGCGACCTGCTCGACGCAATGCGCAAGGACTGGAAGACAGGCGAGGCCGGCAAGGTCCTGCGCGTCGACGGCGGCATGGTCGCGTCGGACTGGACGATGCAGCGGCTGGCCGACATGCTCGACGCGCCGGTCGACCGGCCGACGATCCGCGAGACGACGTCGCTCGGCGCGGCCTGGCTTGCCGGCTCGCAGGCCGGCATCTGGCCGGACGCTGCGGGCTTCGCACGTTCGTGGGCGCTCGACCGGCGCTTCGAGCCGAAGATGGACGAGAAGACGCGCAGCGCCAAGCTCAAGGGCTGGCGCGACGCTGTCCGCCGCACGCTGACGCAGTAAGGGCCGACTAGCGGCGCATCATCAAACTCGCCAGCAGTCCCAGCACGGCGAGGCCTACCACGGCGGCCGCGGCGGCCGGGTGATCGTGCACCGTGCGGTTCGCCGAGCGGGCGTGACGGCGCATCGACTTCAGGTCCGGTATCGAATCGAGGACGCGCGACCACATCTCCTCGAACATCTCGCTCGTGCCGTCGCGCATGTCGCGGTAGTGCGAGCGCGAGCTGCGCGACAGCGACTTGCGCATGGAACGCACCTCGCCGCTGAGCTCCGCGATCTGCTCCTGCAGTTCCCGCCGCAGTTCCTCGATGTCGGTCATCGAACGACTCATCTCACTTCCCCTTGCATGAATGTCCTGCAACGGGGGAAGGAAGGCTCTTGTTCCATGGCGGGTGCCCGCCGCGGATCAGAACAGCTTGAGCTGGTCCGGCGGGGATTGCGGCTGCGCCTTGGGTGCGCTGGCGGGAGGCGGCTCCGCTGCTTCCGGCTCGATGAGGTAGGGCCCGACATTGGCGACCTTGTTTACCCGGTCGGAGACCGGCACCGCCTCGAAGAAGTCGTCCTCCACCGGAGCGAGCAGGTCGCCAATTGCGTCCGCGCTGCCGGAGGAGCAGTCGAGCCAGCGCTCGAAATCCTCGGGCTTGATCACCACCGGGATGCGGTCGTGGATCGGCGCCATCGTCGCGTTGGCGCCGGTGGTCAGGATCGCGGCCGTGTCGATCTCGGAGCCGCCCGGCTCCAGCCACGTCTCCATCAGCCCGGCGAATGCGATCAATCCCCCGCGGCGCGGCCGCAGCCAGTAGGGCTTCGGCTTCTGCCCCCGCACGCGCTTCCACTCGTAGAAGCCGGAGGCCGGCACCAGGACGCGTCGGTGGCGCATGGCGCCGCGAAAGGCGTTCCTGGTCGCCGCCGTCTCCGACCGGGCGTTGATCAGGAGCGGGAAACCCTTCATGTCCTTGAGCCAGGACGGCAGGAAGCCCCAGCGCACCAAGAGGGCCCGCCGCGCCGGCAGGTTCGAGCCCGGCGGCGGCTTCGGCGCCGATGCAACGACCACGATCGGCTGCGTCGGCGCTATGTTGTAGCGCGGCGGCAGGGGCTCGTCGTAGCCGGCGAGCCCGAACAGCGCCTCCATCTCGGCCGGTGTCGTGGATAGAACGAACCGGCCGCACATCGTCCTACCTCAGCGCCTCGCCAACCCCGACTGGAAGACATAGTAGTCGTAATCGCGCTCGGCGTCGCGCAGGTTGCGTTCGGTCGTCCGCAGCGCATCCTGCTTGACCGAAATCTCGGTCTGCAGCTTGCGGATCTCGTCGCGATCCTCCTCGTCGCGCAGCTTGCGCATCAGGTCGTCCAGCTCGCGCTGGCGCTGGTCGCGGGCGCTCCGGGCGTCGTGCAGGCGCTTGCCGATGCGATACGGCTCCTCGAAGCCGGCGCGCAAATCGGCCGGACAGGAATTCGCATAGGAACGGCCGGCGATGCCCTCGTTCAGCCCGTTCTGCGGCGTGCAGTACTGGCGGATGCCGACCTCCCAGCCGTCGCGCCAGGACGAGGCGTCGATCGGCAGGCGGTGGCGCTCGCAGGAGCGGCGGTGCTCGTCGACATAGGAGGAGTTGCGCCCGACCTGACCGTCGTCGCGGCCGAGTTGCCGCCAGTCGACCGTCCGGCATTGATTCTCGTCCAGCGTGCCGCAGGCGCTCAGCGCCAGAAGCCCTGCGGCCAATGCTCCGGCCCGCAGGCCCCAGTGAACGAAATCCCCCATGATCCCCTTCCTCACGATCCGAGACAGCTCTTCTTCCTTCGTGACAAATATGATGGGGTGGAGCAACCGGATTTGCCAGGAGCACGCAGGAGTTGCACAAAAATGATCCGTCCGGCGCGGCGATGATCGAGGCCGTATCGGTGGCCGCCCGGCGCGACGACCGCTTCCTGCTGGTCAAGCGGCTGCTGCCGCCGGCGCAGGGGCTTTACGCATTCCCGGGCGGCCGCGTGGAGCCCGGCGAAACGCGCGAGGCGGCGGCAAGGCGGGAGCTGATGGAGGAGACGGGGCTTGCGGCCGGTGCGCTGGCCGCGGTCGCCACGATCGACATCGCCGCCGAGCCGCCGGACGAGCGCTGGTTCCGCCTGACCGTCTTCGCGACGGACGACGCCGAGGGCGAAGCGGTCGCCGCCGACGACGCGGAGATCGCCGGCTGGTATTCGCTCGAGGAGATGGAGGCGATGGAACTGACGGCGTCGGTGCTGGAGGTGGCCAGGACGATCGCCAGCAGGCGCGAGGAGGACTGAGCGCCTTCGGCGTCAGGAGGATTCGGGCGGCGGAGCGCCGAGGATCGCCTTGCTGGCGCCTGAATCCTGGCTATGGGGAGAAACATGGGAAGATGCCGCTCGATACCGCGCCTCCTGCTGGCGCTTGGCCTTGCGCTCGCCGCCGCCGCTCCGGCACGCGCGGCCGAGCCGCCGTTCGAGCGGCAGTTGCTCCGCCTCGCCGAGGTGCTCGGCTCGCTCCACTTCCTGCGCCCGCTCTGCGGCGAGGAGGAGGATACCTGGCGCCGGCAGATGGAGGCACTGCTCGAGAGCGAGAATCCCGACGCCGAGCGGCGGGCGCGCTTCGTCGCCAGCTTCAACCACGGCTACTCGGCCTTTGCCGCCAATTACCGCATCTGCACCGAATCGGCCGTCGAGGCGATCCGGCGCTACATGAGCGAGGGCGAGACCCTGACGAAGGACGTCGTCAACCGCTACGGCAATTAAGACATGGTTAACTTTTGCGGGAAGCCAGGCGTGCATCCCGGGCCGGTTGTGCTACAGGTGTTAACGGGACATTAATCTAATAAAGCTGTAAGCCCACGTAAGCACGGGTAAGCAGCTGTAACTAAGTCCCTGTTTTCAAACCGTTATTCCAGCTTCTTCTGTGTTAATGTGCGGCTTAGGCCGGGACGCGAAATCCCGCGCTTTCGTTATTCAACCTTATTGAGAGGCTCCGCACAGCCATGCCAAACGCACCCCGCTCCCGCTACCGATTCAACCAGAAGTGGATAGACGCCCTCAAGGCTCCTGATCCGGACGGCAAGCAGAAGGTCTACTTCGACGACACCGACCGTGGATTTGGCGTCCAGGTCAGCGGCACGTCCCGCAGCAAGGTCTATATCGTCCAGCGCGACATATGCGGGAAAACGCACCGTCGTACCGTCGGCTCATGCGAGGAATTGCAGCTTGCGAGAGCGCGCGAGATCGCGCGCGACATGATCGCCGCTATGCGCAGTGGCGCCGATCCGAAGAAGCGCAAGATCACCGACGAGATCGCCGAGAAGATCGAGGAGATGACGCTCGACCAGGCGTTTCGGGACTACATCAAGCTAAAGGAGGCACGGAAGGGCGGGCTTTGCGGACCGGATGAAGTCCGTCGGTCAAGGCGCCAACATTCGCAATCTCTCGCAGGGGATTTTGTCTAAACTATCCGTTCCGCTCCCGGACCTGAACGAACAAGTCATAATCGCTGCGGATATCGAAGCCGAACAAGCGATTGTGGATGGCAACCGCGACCTGATTACTCGGTTCGAGAGAAAGATCGATGCCGCCATAGCCAATCTTTGGGGTGACGCACATGACAGCGCAGAGGCTGCCTGATGGACGAGGCGCTGGAACTTGGCGGATACTTGCCGCAATCCTTCGCGAATGCGAACGAGCAGTCCTATCTCGATTTCCTGTGGTCGGCCTTCCAAACCAATTATGAAGCCGAACGCTACGAATTCGCCAGCCTCGCCTTTCACCTGCTCTACATGAGCTTCGTCAGTTTCTCGATTTGGCAAATCAGGCTGGCGCGGCCCAACCAGTTCGCAATGGCAATGGTTGGCTTCCGCAACGAGGATGAGGGCGACCTCCTGGCATGCGAGAGCCCCTTCAAGTTCTACGACCGGCTGAAGGAAAGCCAGATCTTCCGCTTTCTGAAGCTGATCGGCTGCACAAACCAGCAGGTGGGCGAATTCGCAAAATTCGTCAAGCGTCGCAACAAGATTGCTCACCCGACTGGAACGGTCTTTTTCAATGACCGAGCTGCCATTGACGCCGAGATAGCTAACATGATGACGGAAGTTCGCAACATCGAGGCGCATATGAAGCCAATAGTCGACGAATTGTACAAAGCGTTCCTGCGCAGTGACAGTGCAGACCCGGAACTGCGGCAATATGCAGATCTAGGCGACGAGGTTCGCATCAATCTGGTCCATGCAAACTACATGTCGAGCGCAGACATCGCCTATTGTCGGGCGTTCAACCTGTCTACGCTGGGTTCAGAACCGCATCACAACGAAATGCTTCTATTGCATCAGGCTCTTGTAACGGCTATCTCGGCTATGGTGTTGTTACGACCGAGAAGACTCCAGCCGTCGATTTTCAGACGCCGGACGGTCCGCTGCTCGAACAACCGTTATTTGGTCAGAACCTCGGACATGACGCTGAAAACCCTGAGTTGGCGGAGTACGTTGTGGGCATCGATTGGAAGAAGACGTTCGATCGGAGCCACGGGAAATGGTTCAAGGGAGCTTTCGCTAACCAAAACGTCGTCTGCAAAATTCGCGACCAAGCCACAGTGGACTTCTTAAAGTCTGAGTTTGGTTTGGAGAATTAGCCCTTGTCTACTTGATCCTGCAACTTCAGGCCATGTTTTTGATTGGCGACCCCTGCTCACCGCGATCAAGCCGCGTGTCAGTGCGTTCAAGCACCATCCGCCGCGCAGCCTCAACCCCCTTCTTCAGTTCCGCGAGCGCGGCCTCGGCTTCCTGCCGGTGCCTGACCTGATCGGGATGAAGGCTCGTACGGGCGCGGTCGCGGATAAGATTGTGGGCTTCTGCGTTCAAGCCAGACAAGAATGACGGTGCATGGAGAACGGCTCCGACGACGCGCGGATCATTGAGGTTGTTCATCACGAAGTCGATGGGCGAGGCCTGTCGCGCGATATGCTGCCGCAGCTCCTGCGCATTCGGCTGCAGCTGCGAGCGGATCACGTTCCATCTCGTCAGCGATCAAGCTCTCGGCCAGCGTCGGGTTCATCGAGCGGCTGTCGGCCCGCCACACAAGAATGTCGCCGACCTTGCCATAGTGGCGCTGGAATGTGTCGTAGAGCGCGCCGCGCCGTGCCCACGGCGACGATGCGGCGAGCAGCAGGGCGTTGGGGAACTGCGCCATCGCCGGGCGCACAGCGCGCAATATCTCGACGTCTGGATCGGCGGAATCGTCGCTCGGCCAGAAGGCAATCTCATCAGCGAGGAATGCGATGATCGCATATCCTTGCCCTCCATCTGCAGGACCTCCATGTGCTCGGCAAGCGCCCGCAGAAATGCGGCACGTTGAAGGAGGGTCTGTCGAGCGAGGGAGACGTGGTCGACGCCGCCTAGCTCGTCTAGGATGTCGGCATACCACTGCTTAGCGCGGATAGCGGCACTGGTGCGCCCGTGGAGGTCTTCAAGGGTCCGCAGCTTGAGCTTCTTGGGGTCGCTACCTTTGAACGCCCCGCCTCTTTGGATTAGCCCGTGGGGCTGATTGATTTCGGCGGCAGAGATGCCGGCGCCGCGCTCCCGGTGAATGACCATGCGAAAACCTTATTCAGACCTTATTCGCTAATACAAATGTTCCTCGTTCATTTACAATAGCGCAGGAAACAAGGATCAGCAAACAATCGCTGCGTTATTGTTTTGTTAGTTCTACAATGGCGCCTATTGGATTGAAATGGTGGCGCGACCTATTCCAAACTATGCGAATCTAGATCAAGGACCATAAATTCAAGCGCCAATCGACCAGCAAGATCCACATCGCGTTGGCTGAGTAAGTGGAGTTGGTGATCCGCAATTACTCGTCAGTAGACATTCGCATCGCTCCCATGCGCTGCTATATCCGCAAAGAGCTACAATGGCAGCAATCTCTCTCAGGCGTCCTGATGTGTTAATATGAACATGTTTTCCATAGTAAGCGGATGAGACCATAAGCTGAGGGTTCTGATGCCGCTGACGAGTAATTGCGGATCACCAACTCCACTTACATAAGCAATCGAGAGTCCCTCATCCAAGGGCATCGTTCTCAGAACGGGATTTCCTCGTCCAAGGAAGGGTCTTCCGATGAGCGTCTACTCAGGTTGCTCGCGGCCGACAACTGTGCGGCTGCAGATAGTTCCTTGCGCACGTAGATCACCTGACGCTTGCCGTCGACCTTCCAGAGCCCGTCACTCGGCGAGTATGGATTTCGCTGGGGGACGAAGCCGACTTCGTCCATGCGGTGGGGAATCCGCTTCCTGTTGCGCCTGTCCATCAACCACTCGCGGAAGCTATTCTCCTGCGGATCATAGATCGACAACGTGTTCACCAACATATTCAACGTCACGGCCGGGGCTTCGGAGAGACGGTCAATCACATCCGCAAGTTCGGCGTTTTCGGGGGCATGATGAGCATTGACGATCGCCCAGAACGCTTCAGTCTTGCGCGGCGGAGCCTTGGGGTCGAACCCAGTCAAATCCAGCGTTCGCAGGTAGTGGGCCACGATCTCGAATCCGCCCTGCTCGTACCAACTCCAAAGCGAACTGAAGTACCCGTCCTCAAAATCGCGCCGCTGTTCGCTCTGCTGGCATTCGGACCACGCAACAAAATGACGTCGATCGTCGCCAGCAAGGTACATTCCATCGGTCTTGTGGTTGGTCGTGTGTATCAGGCCCACGATGTTCGGAATCATGTATTCGGGCTTGAACTTCTCGTCGATCCGACTGGTCGCCGGCGGGGCCGCTGACATGGTTTTTGTAGCTTCGTAAAATGCGAAGCGATCAACGTCGCCGAGGTCACGCACCTCGCTAATGCGCAAGATGACCGCCTTCAGGTACCCATTGAACCGGCCTCCGATCTGCTTCGGCGAAATTTCTGCACAGTTCCACTGCCCAACAGCCCTGATGACGGGCTCCAGTAGGGTGTCTTTGCCAATCTGGGGCGCGCCACCGAGCACGAGCGCGTGGTTTATCTTGATCTCTGGGTGCTGAACTCGCTGCGCAAACCACTTGATCAGGTGTTCGGCATCTTCGCCGTACAGCTTCCTCAAATGGTTAAGCCAAGGCGAGGGATCGCCCTCCTGCGGGACGATTGCCGGAGGTCGGTACACATTCAGCACCCGCGCGCCCACATGCTCGATGAAGCCGCTGTCCGCGATCAACAAGTCCTTGATGATCCTCGGACGACCAGGAGCCCACGTCATTTGCTCGACAGCGCGATTTCGATCAAGCCAAGCGGTTGCCGCAACCGGCTTCTCCTGCCCTGGAACGGGCACGTCTCCGATCTTGGCATTGACGCTGGCGCCAGACCACATCTCCATTGTCGGGAGGAACATGTAGCTGTGGGTAGGCATGTAGGCAACGAAATGCCCCAACCGAACCCCCGGCCCGCCAACGCCGTAGGATCGCGTGAGACAAACACTTTTGTTGCAGTGCGGCGCGATCGGAGCTTGCGAGCACTTGTAGCCGTAATCCCTCCTGCCGTGTGACCGCTCCAGCGACTTAACGAGTTCCCGGTCTTCGAGCGGCGGAAGGCATAGTTGCTGATTCAGCTGCTCAAGGTGGCGCTCCCAGTCCCGCGGATGCTTCTTCTTGACGTAAACCGCTACGTTGAACATACCCTGATTGCGCTCTCCTTCGCGAAAGCCCCCATGAGCCGCGATCGTCTGCAGGCATGGAGGGCCATCGGAGAAGACCGACGTGCCTTCTTCCGTCGCATCAGGTTCGTCATCGATGGCGACAAGCTCGGCCCCCTGCACGATAGGCTGGGCAGAAGCCTTGCGCGCCAGCGGCTTAGCTGCCTTCGCCGCCGCCACGGCGGCATAGAACTCCTCGCGCGACATGGCGACCTTTGCGAGATGGGCTTCGCACTGCTCCAGCGTCATGTGCGGCTGATCGGCTGTGAACGCAAAGCGCGTCGAACGGTCTCCGCCGAAATAGGGGAGGTTTATCCAGTTGCCCGTATCGCCGGGCTCTCGCGTGATCTGCTTAGGGAAAAGCTCGGTCTTCTTCGGCAGTCCGAGCAGCTCGCGACACCGATCGAGGAAGCCCATCATGTCGGCAGCAGGGACAGGCTCGCGCACAAAGCAGAATAGGTGCGCTCCGGCACTTTTACTCCGGAAAGGAGTCAGCGGAAGGTTAAGGTCGGCAACCTTCTGAGCCAGCGCCTTGTGGTCGATCTTGTAATCGTCGACGTCGATTGCGGCGAAGCGGACCGTGTTGTCGGCGAGCAGCGGGACGAGCCCGAGCCCTTTGCGACCGCCGCGCAGGTGCTCCGCCCAGTCCGCCTCAGTGGCGCCCCTAGGCTCCGTCCACGCGCTGCCCTCAAGCTTACCGTTGGGCGACCGCTTGCCATTCGCCTCAAAGAAGCCAGCGCCGCGGTCGTAACCAACGAAGAAGTCCCAGATCCGACTCGGAGTCGCTCCCGCTTCCTCAGCTTCCGAGTATTGCCGTGGCCCAACGCAGACGCTCGCGCCTACCGCCAATTCTGCCCATTCGGCAAATCCCATGCGATCTTTGAAGAGCTCTTCGGCATCGCCATCCCAAATCACACCATCCTTAAGCATCACTGGAAGAACCCTTGCTCGTGACTCAGTTGATGGACCCGCAGGTCGCGTCGGCCAAGGCTTCCTCCGCGCAAGCACAACGCCCGCCAGCCGCCACCGCGAGCCTGCACGCGGTCCGATGATCGAGCGCGAGCCCCAAGGCAAACAAGGCGTCGAAAGCGGCCGGCGTCAGCCCGAGACGCCGCAGACTGCGGCGAGCGAACTGGCCGAACTGCGGGACTGCTTCTGAATGGTGAAGCAACAAGAGGCAGGTAACGACCGGGCCGGGCAAGTGGCAGCTGTCCCCGTCGGACTTCTGAAGGCGCAGCGCGGGCCATCCGTCGAACGTCTCGGAGCCTGGCACGACGATCAGCTTGGCGGCGCCCTCCTTGGCGAAGAAGACGTCGATTTTTTCCTTACATTCGATAATGTGAGCATTATACAATTCGGCTTCCATCGATTTAGTCCTCCCCGGCCAAGTCATCATGGGCAGATATCGGCTCACGCGCCACCATTTCTTCTTTTCATGCGGCAATCCCACGCCTCGCCCTACTGACAAAAGACTCCAGATCTCGGGTCCAATACCGAACTGAGCCGTTCGGCAATTTTACGAACGGTGGCGACTTTTCAGGCGTGCGGGACCGGCCCATTCGCAGAGCGGGCTCGGTGGTGCCTAGAAGCTCGGCCGCCACCTTTGCAGTGACGAGCCGAGGCCTGCCAAAATTAATGGCGTGCTGATCCATCTCCGACCTCCGGTTGTTGCAGCAAAGTACGGCGTGTTGCGGTCGCTTGCAACCAAAAATTTGCGACATTCCGAAAATTCTACTTTCCGCTTTACATTTTAGACTTTCATTCTTGAGATAATACCGCTCAAGATAGCCGTAAAGCGGAAATACAATCGACGATTTCATCTAGAATGGCGGATATCATCGATCAGCCGTCATATTGCGGATAACCGTGTGAGAGCGAACGGGAGACTGCGCCGCGCGGGCCGGCGGCATTGTGCACTGAAGGCTATGGGCGACCCAGGAGGTGCCCGTGGTGACTGCCCGCGTAAACCATGATTCAAATTTGACGGATCAGGCTATGGGACTGCCGCAGCGCAGACCTTATTCTGCCTTATTGAGAGCTCGTTATTCGCGCGAATCCTTGACATTCTTGGGCTTGCGTTTAACGGGACATTAAAGGGACGGCTAAAAGGCCCGGCAATCCGGGCAGCCGACGGTGGAATCATGCAGCACGGCACTTCCGACATCGACGCGATGATCCGCGAGGAGAAGCGCCTCACCGCCGCCGAAAGCCATGGCGAGGCCTGGGCGGAAGGCATCTCTGCCGGCATCGAGCCCGAGATCATCGCCGAGGCGGCGCTGGCTACCGCCGTCGCGGAGTTCGTGAAGGCCGCCGGAGAGGCTTCGGCCGTCGCCCTGCTCGAGCGCATCCGTGACAAGGCGCTGGCTGGCGAGTACGATCCAAGGCGGCGGGTGCACTGACGCCCCTCAACCGCAGGTCTCAGGATGATGCCGTCGTTGCGCGACAAGGGCCCGTCGGGGCGCATGCCGCTTATCGTCAGCGGATTGGTGCTGATGCTTTCTGCCGCGCCGGCATATGCCTTCAGCGAGCTGCAGCAGGACGACCTGCAGCCGCCGCCGCAGCCTGATACCGAGACGATCGAGCGCGAGCCGCTGCCCGACCTCACCGTCCCCTTCCCCGACCCGATCCGGCAGCCGCCGGATCCGGACGACGAGGATGATGCGGAGGACTTCCCCGAGGAATTCACCCAGCCCTTCCCGCTGGTCGATCCGGACAATCCGCCGGAGATCCTCTACGACATCGCGCTGCTGCCCGAGCCGGTGCGGCTCACGCGCGAGCGGCTGATGGAAATCGCCCGCGCCGGCGACCTGGAGGGGCTTCGGCCGCTGATGGGCGAAGGCGACGAGGGCACGCAGATCTCGCTGATGAGCGTGCCGGAGGACCCGATCGCCTATCTGCGCGACCTGTCAGGCGATGCCGAGGGCCACGAAATCCTCGCCATCCTCTACGAGGTGCTGGAGGCGGGCTTCGTCCACATCAACGGCAGCGAGCCTGAAGAGGCCTATGTCTGGCCGTATTTCTTCGCCCTGCCGCTCGAAGGGTTGCAGCCCGGCCAGCGGGTCGAGCTCTTCCGGCTGGTGACGGCGGGCGACTACGAGGACATGAAGGCCTATGGCGGCTACATCTTCTACCGCACCGGCATCGCGCCGGACGGGCGCTGGGTGTTCTTCGTCGCCGGGCACTGACCCCGTTCAGGAGGCGGGCAACGCCTCGGAGAACAGCGCCGGCGCACCGGTCGAGGGGATCACGATCTCCCCTTCCCACATCACGCGCCGGCCGCGCACGACGGTGCCGACCGGCCAGCCGGTGACCTCCTTGCCGTCATAGGGCGTCCAGCCGGCGCGCGAGCCCGCCTGCGCATTCGTGATCGTCTCGCGGCGCTTCATGTCGACGATGGTCAGGTCCGCGTCCCAGCCGGCGGCGATCCTGCCCTTGCGGGCGAGGCCAAACAGGCGCTGCGGGCCATGGCTGGTGAGGTCGACCAGCCGCTCGAGCGAAAGCCGCCCCGCGTTGACGTGGTCGAGCATGATCGGCACCAGCGTCTGGACGCCGGGCATGCCCGACGGCGACGCGGGATAGGGCTTCGCCTTCTCCTCCAGCGTGTGCGGCGCGTGGTCGGAGCCGAGCACGTCGACGATACCCTGCCCGATGCCGTGCCAGATGCCGTCGCGGTGGCGCGCGGCGCGCACCGGCGGGTTCATCTGGATCAGCGTGCCGAGCGCGGCGTAGTCCGCGTCGGTCAGCGTCAGGTGGTGCGGCGTCGCCTCGCAGGTCGCGACGTCCTTGTGGTGCTGGAGGAAATCGATCTCCTCCGCCGTCGAGATGTGGAGCACATGGATGCGGGCGCGAACGCTGCGCGCGATCCGCACCAGCCGCTCGGTGCAGCGCATGGCGGCGATCTCGTCGCGCCAGACCGGGTGCGAGGACGGATCGCCTGCGACACGCTCCCCGGCGCGCGCGCGCAGGCGCATCTCGTCCTCGGAGTGGAAGGCGGCGCGCCTGCGGGTGCGGCGCAGGATTTCGGCCACGCCCTCGTCGTCGTCGACCAGCAGGTCGCCGGTCGAGGAGCCCATGAAGACCTTGATGCCCGCCGCCCCCGGCAGCCTCTCGAGCTCGGCCACCTCGTGCGCGTTGTCACGCGTGCCGCCGACCCAGAAGGCGAAGTCGCAATGCATGCGCCCCGCGGCACGGCGGACCTTGTCGGCGAGTGCCGCCTCGCTGGTCGTCTCGGGCTTCGTGTTGGGCATCTCGAAGACGGTCGTCACTCCGCCCAGGACCGCGGCCCGAGACCCCGTCTCCAGATCCTCCTTGTGCTCCAGTCCCGGCTCGCGGAAATGGACCTGGCTGTCGATGACGCCCGGCAGGACGTGAAGCCCGGTGCAGTCGATCGTCTCGCCGGCCGACGCGCCCGAAAGGTCTCCGATCGCCGCGATCCGGCCGTCGGTCACGCCGATGTCGCGGCTCCCGACGCCGTCCTGGTTGACGATCGTGCCGCCCGTCAGCAGCAGTTCGTAGCTTTGCGGCATGGGGCCTCCGGCTCTTGCCCGTCATCTGCGCCGGGCTTACGTAATGGGCTTCGACAAGGCAACAGGGGAGCCGATGCCCGTCGTCCATCTGGCAGATCGCGCGACCATCGGCGTTTCCGGCGCCGACGCGGAACACTTCCTGCAGAACCTGATCACCACCGACCTGGCGAAGGTCGAGGCCGGCACGTTGCGTGCGGGCGCGCTCTTGACGCCGCAGGGCAAGGTGATGTTCGACTTCCTCGTCTCGCGCGACGGCGACGGCTTCCGGCTCGACTGCCGGCGCGAGCTGGCCGCCGACCTCGAGCGCCGGCTCATGCTCTACCGGCTGCGCGCCAAGGTCGAATTGAGCCGGCAGGACGAGGCGCTTGTCGCCGTTTCCTGGGAAGACGGTTCAAGCATGGCCAAGACCGGCGAGGGATGGCTCGTGGACACGCGTTTCAGCGAGGCAAGCGTCTTCCGCCACTACGGCGGAATGGGCGAAACCGATGGCGCGATCGCGGATTGGGACGCGTTGCGCGTTCGCCACGGCGTCGCCGAGAGCGGCGCCGATTATGCGGCGGGCGATGCCTTCCCGCACGACATCCTGCTCGACCAGAACGGCGGCGTCGGCCTGCGCAAGGGCTGCTATGTCGGCCAGGAAGTCGTCTCGCGCATGCACCATCGCGGCACGGCGCGCCGCCGCGTGCTGGTGGCGGAAGCGGCCGCTCCGCTGCCGCCGTCCGGCACCGAGATCGCCGCCGGCGGCCGCGCGATCGGCACGCTCGGCACGGTCGCGGGATCATCCGGCCTCGCCATCGCGCGCATCGACCGGGTCAAGACGGCGATGGACCGTGGCGTCCCGATCCTCGCCGGCGCGATCGGCCTCACGCTCTCGATCCCGCCCGGTGCCACCTTCACCTTTCCCGACGACGCTGCCGAGGCGGACCAGGGCTGATGGCGGGCGCGGCGAAGGGCGGCGCGCCACGCGCCTGGCAGCGCATGCTCTCCGGCCGCCGGCTCGACCTGCTCGACCCCTCCCCGCTCGACATCGAGATCGCCGACATCGCGCATGGCCTAGCCCGCGTCGCGCGCTGGAACGGCCAGACGCGCGGCGACCACGCCTTCTCGGTCGCCCAGCACTGTCTGCTGGTCGAGGCGATCTTCTCACACCTGAGGCCCGAGGCGGCGCCGCACGAGCGGCTCGCCGCGCTGCTCCACGACGCGCCGGAATACGTGATCGGCGACATGATCTCGCCTTTCAAGGCCGTGGTCGGCGGCGGCTACAAGGAGGTCGAGAAGCGGCTGCAGGCGGCCATCCACCTGCGCTTCGGGCTGCCGGCTGAATGCCCGGCGAGCCTGACGCGCGAGATCAAGCGCGCTGATCAGATCGCCGCCTATCACGAGGCGACCCAACTCGCCGGCTTCGGACACACGGAGGCGCTGAAGTTCTTCGGCCGGCCGCAGGGTTTTGCGGCCGGTACGGGCGAACTCGACCCGCTACCGGCGACGCTGATCGAGAAGGCCTATGTCGGCCGGTTCGAGGAGATCGAGCGCGCGCGGAGCGAGGGCTGACCCGCCCCCGCCGCGCCGCGCCCTGTGCTCAGACGATCGCCATGACCCGCGCCGGGCCGCCTGTGCCGTTGCGGTGTTTTGGAGCACCGACGAAGACCGTCGCGCCCGAGGCCGGCACGCTGTCGAGGTTGGCGAGGTTCTCGATGCCGTAGCGGCCGCCCGGCAGCCACGAGAAGTGGACGCCGAAGTCGGCCGAGTTGCCGGGGTCGAGCGACAGCGTGTCGACGCCGATGGCGGCCACGTCCATCTCGGCCAGCATGTCGGTCGCCGCCTTCGAGAAGCCGGGGAAGGCGAACTCGCCCGCCTCGTTGGTGCGGAAGGACGCGTCGCCCACCCTGGCCGCCCAGCCCGAATGCATGGCCACGCACGCGCCGGCGGGGATATCACCATGGTCGGATACCCAGGCCTCGAGATCCTCGGGCTCGACCATCGCGTTGGCGTCGTCGGCCGCCTTGCCGGTGATGTCGATGACGCAGAGCGGGCAGACCAGGTTCTGCGGCTCGATCTCGTCGACGCTCGCCCCGTCCTCGCTGAAGTGGAACGGCGCGTCGATATGGGTGCCTGTGTGCTCGAAGATGGTCAGCTTGTAGAGCTGGTAGCCGCTCGCCGCCATCTCGACCGCCCACTCGTATTCGATGCCCGGATTGCCGTCGAAGGTCGGGAAATCGGAATCGTAGGTGTGGGTGAGGTCGATCACACGTCCCGAACTCTGCGCCAGAGCCGGCCGGGACGAGAGCGCGCCGGCGGCGACCGACGCCGCTCCGGCCGCCGCCGCACCGCGGAACAGCGCGCGCCGCGACAGCATGGTCTTCCTCACACCTTCCATAACGCACTGATTGCACATGGCCGATCTCCTTCGGTGACGCCGTGGATGCGGCACCAACGTTACGCCCGCCGAGAGCCGGGCGACAAGGGGATCACACCATGGAGTCCTGCTACCGCCCCGCCTTCTCCAGCCGCTCGATGAACCAGCCGGTAAGGCGGCGCCAGACCTCGTCGCCCTCGCCCGCGTCTTCGCAGCCGTGGTCGAGATTGGGATTGTCGTTGACCTCGATGACGACCACGCCGTCCGGCGTCTCCTTGAGGTCGACACCGTAGAGCCCCTGGCCGATGCAGCGCGCGGCACGCACCGCGGTCTCGACGACGGGCGGCGGCACCTCGGCCAGCCGGAAGGCGCGGTAGCCGCCCTGGTCGGGCTTGCCGCGCCGCTCGTGATTGACGATCTGCCAGTGCTTCTTGGCCATCATGTACTGGACCGCGAAGAGCGGCTGCCCGCCCAGCACGCCGACGCGCCAGTCGAACTCGGTCGGCAGGTATTTCTGCGCGATCAGGAGGTCGGAATCCTCGAGCCACGCATCGGCCAGCGCCCTGAGCTCCTTTATGTCGCTCGCCTTCTTCACCCCGCGCGAGAACGAGCCGTCGGGGATCTTGAGGACGAGCGGGAAGCCCAGCCGCTCGGCCGCCGCCTCGAGGTCGGCCGGGCCGGCGATCGTCACCGTCGGCGGCACCGGCACCTTGTTCAGCGTCATCAGCTCGTGGAGATAGACCTTGTTGGTGCAGCGGATCATCGACAGCGGGTCGTCGATCACCGGCATTCCCTCCTGCTGCGCGCGGCGTGCGAAGCGGTAGGTGTGGTTGGAGATCGACGTCGTCTCGCGGATGAAGAGCGCGTCGTAATTGGCAAGCCGCGCCAGGTCCTTCCTGGTGATCGGCTCGACGTCCACGCCCATCCGTGCTGCGACACGCGACCAGTGCTTCAGCGAACCCACCGTCGAGGGCGGCAGTTCCTCCTTCGGATCGATCAGCGTCGCGAAGGTGTAGCGCGCCGGCGTGCGCGCCTTGGTGTCGCGCCATTCGCGGCTCGTATAGGCGTCGAGCTGGGCGAGGAAGCGCTCCTTCTCCTCCGCCGTCATCCGGGCGAGCGGCAGGAAGGCGACGCGGTCGACGAAGGCCCAGCTGCCGTTGTCCCTGATGCGCACTTCCAGCGCCGGCGCCCTGAACCAGTCGAAGAGGAGCCGCGAGAAACGGTCCCATGCCTTGCCCGGACCGGCGCCGAAGAAGATCGTCACCCGGGTCGGGAAGGCGCCGCCCAGCTCCTTGCGGCTCTTGTTCAGCGCCTGCTCGAGCTCGGGAATCGCATTCTCGTAGAGCTTGCGCGCCGAGAGGTCGATCATCGTCTCGACCGACGGGATGACCCGGTGCCCGCGCGAGCCGGCGAGCAGCGAGGCGTAGTAGCCGCGGCTCTGATAGGCGAAGCTCGTCGACAGGTTGATGATCTTGGGCCGATGCCCCTGGAAGAGCGCCGGCCGGGTGAGATAGTCGCGATTGGTGATGACCTTGTGCGGCGTCGCGGCGTTGTCGATGTCGCTCAGACGACCGACGAGGATGACCCAGGTCGAGGATTGGACCATGCGGTGCTCAGGAGGCAGGGAAAGGCCGGTGCATCGGCGCCTTCACGGGTGGAGCTTGACAAACTTCAGGCATGACGCGCCATCGGGATAATAGTTCCCGACCTCGCGGTACTGCCGGTATCCGAGCGCGGCGTAGCGGGCGCGGAGCTTCTCGTTGTCGGCCCGCACCTCGCACTGCACCGCGAGGCCTCGCTCCCGCGCCGCCTCCTCGATCGCGGCGAACAGCGCACGCCCCGCCTCGCCGCCCTGCGCCTCTGGCGCGACGGCGAGCGAATAGAAACGAAGCTGGCGCCGCTGCGCGTGCAGGAAGCCAAGCGCGTAGCCGACGACGTCGCCGTCCTTCTCGACCACGATGACGACCGCCCGCGGGCTCTTGAGATGCATGGCGAACTGGCGCCGGCTCATCCGGCCGTAGCGCGCGGCGTCGAAGGTTGCGTCCTCGATGGCGACGAGCCGGTCGAGGTCGCTGCGGCGTGCAATACGGGTGGTGGTGGCCATGGAGGCGGCGCGGCATTGAGCGGACGCCAAAACTCCATCCACGGGAGGAGCCTGCGTGTCGTCCGATTCCGCGCAAGCATGAAGCGCTAACGCTCCGCAATTGAGGCCGAAATGTGACTGACTGCCGCCAAGCCCGCGCCGGCTGCGCGAACCTTCTTTCGCAGGCCCGACTCGGCTAAGGAGAAGGCATGGAAACGACCTTCCAGCCGGCAGTCGCCACGATCGATGCCGTCGAGGCCGCAGCGCTCGTCGTCAGCCAGCATCTCGTCGGGTGGCTCATCTCGGCGACGGGCGCGATCGTGCTCCTCATCGTCGGCTGGATCGCCGCCGGCCTCGCCGAGCGCTGGGTCAGCACCGCGATGGGCCGCGTCGGCGGCTTCGACGAGACGCTGCGGCGGTTCTTCTCCAAGGTGGTGCGCTACGCGATCCTGATCGTCATCGGCGTGGCGGTGCTGGCGCAGTTCGGGGTGCAGACGGCGAGCATACTCGCCGCGCTCGGCGCCGCGGGCCTCGCCATCGGGCTGGCGCTCCAGGGCACGCTGCAGAACATCGCCGCCGGCATCATGCTCCTCGTCCTGCGGCCGTTCCGGGTCGGCGAGTTCATCCAGGCGGGCGGCGTCTCGGGCGGGGTGCAGGAGATCGGCCTCTTCGCCACCGAGCTCAAGACCTTCGACGGCATCTACATCATGGTGCCCAACAGCCAGCTCTGGAACACGGCCGTCACCAACTTCTCGCGCAACCCGTTGCGCAGCAACGACATGGTGACCGGCATCGGCTATGGCGACGACATCGACAAGGCCTGCGCCCTCATGCTCGGCCTGATCGAGGCCGACGAGCGGGTGCTCAAGGATCCGGCGCCGCAGGTCTTCATCTCAGACCTCGCCGACAGCTCCGTCAACCTCACCGCCCGCTACTGGACGTCCAATGCCGATTTCTGGGCGACCAAGCTGCACCTCAGGAAGGCCATCAAGAAGGCGCTGGACGAGAACGGCATCTCGATCCCCTTCCCGCAGCGCGACATCCACGTCATCGCCGCGGGAGACGGCAAGAGCGGTGTGGTGGCGACTCCGGCCGCATCGGATGCCGATCGCTCCTGACAAACTGCTGTCAGGAGGCATCTGCTAAGGCTCCCTCGCCACACGAGAAGGAGATCGGCCGATGCTCAAGTTCTACCATGCCCCCTGGTCGCGCGGATCGGGCATCCTCTGGCTGCTCGAGGAGCTCGGCGTCGACTACGAGCTCGAGCATGTCGACATCCGCGCCGAGGGCGGCGTGCCGGAAGCCTATCGCGCCGTGCAGCCAAACAAGAAGGTGCCTGCGATCGAGCACGACGGCACGATCGTGACCGAGCGCGCGGCGATCAGCATCTATCTGGGCGACGCCTTCCCCGAGGCGGGGCTCGCGCCGGCGATCGGCGATCCCGACCGCGCCGCCTACCTGACGATGCTCGTCTATTCCGATTCCGTCTTCGACCCGTGCCTCTCCGCCCGCGCGCATGGCTGGAGCTACAAGTCGAACGACTTCTCCTTCGGCCTCTTCGAGGACATGGTCGCCTATCTGGAGAAGGTGCTGACCGGCCGCCCCTTCGCCGCCGGCGACCGCTTCACCATCGCCGACACGCAGCTGGCGAGCGGCATCGGCTTCACCATGCGCCAGCTCAAGGTTCTGCCGGAGCTTCCCGCCTTCACGGAGTACATGGCGCGCGTCGAGAACCGGCCGGCCTATCTTCGCGCGCAGGAGAAGGACTATGCGCTCGCCATGGCGACGCCCTTCTTCCAGGCCCAGTTCGCCGCGCAGCAATAGACCGGTCCGACTGTCCAAAGCGCGGGGCACCGTGGTGCCCCGCGCCGGGCACCCCTACCAGGCGCCGACCTGCTGGCGGACGGAGGCGTTGAAGCGGTTCCAGACATTGATGATGCCGATGGTTACCAGGAGGGCTGCGAGCGAGCGCTCGTCATAGTGCCGCGCAGCCTCGTCCCACACCGCGTCCGGCACCGGCTCCGGCCTGTCCGCCAGCCGCGTCACGGCCTCGGTGAGGTCGAGCGCCGCCCGCTCGGCTTCGGTGAAATAGGGCGTGTCGCGCCAGGCGGCGGTGGCGATGATCCGCTCGTTCGACTGACCCGCCTCGCGCAGTTCGCGCGCGTGCATGTCGACGCACACGCTGCAGCCATTGATCTGGCTGGCGCGGAGATGGACCAGCTTCTGCGTCGCATGCGGCAGCCCGTCCGTCTCCGACGCCTTGTTGAGCGCGTGGAGCGCCTTCATCGCCTCGGGCAGTACGAAGGCCGGGTTCTTCATCCGCTGTTGCATGTCGTCATCCTCTTGCTCTGTCGGTTCGCGAGGAGTGGCTGGCACGCCCTCGCCTCTTGACGAGCCGCCAGCGCGCCGGGCTCCTGTCACACCGGTCGGAGGCCGCTCGTCATGGTCATGACGGAACGGGAACGGGGAATGTGACCGATGGACGGAAAAACTCTCGACCAGGCTTTTCGTGCACACCGCGCCCACCTGCAGCGCATCGCCTACCGCATGCTCGGCTCGCGGGGAGAGGCGGACGATGCGGTACAGGAGGCGTGGCTGCGGCTCGGGCGCAGCGGCGGCGACAGGATCGCCAATCTGAGAGGGTGGCTGACGACGGTCGTCGGGCGGATCTGTCTGGACATGCTCCGGGCCCGGGCGGCGCGCCGCGAGGACGCGGACGCCGAGGATGCGATCGAGCAGCTGCCGGACGAGGCGGATACCGGGCGCGATGTCGAGACGGCCGATTCGGTCGGGCTGGCGCTGATCGTTGTCCTGGAGACCCTGTCGCCGGCGGAGCGGCTGGCCTTCGTGCTGCACGACATGTTCGACGTGCCGTTCGACGAGATCGCCCGCATCCTCGACAAATCGCCTGAGGCAGCCCGCCAGCTGGCAAGCCGCGCACGACGGAAGGTGCAGGGCCGCGAGAGCACCGCGGGTGCCGATCGCGCGCGGCGTGAGGAGGTCGTGCGGGCGTTCCTCGCCGCCTCGCGCGAGGGGGATTTCGATGGGTTGGTCGCGCTCCTCGCGCCCGACGTGGTCTTCCGCGCCGATGCGGCGGCGGTACGGCTTGGTGCGGCTGCCGAACTGCGGGGCGCGGAAGCGGTCGCCAACACCTTCAATGGCCGCGCGCGCGGCGCGGTGCCGGCGCTGGTCGACGGCGCGCTGGTGCTGACGGTGACCTTGCGCGGCAGGCTGCACGTCGTCCTCCGCCTCGCCTTCGATGGCGACTTGATCTCCGGCATCGAGGCGATCGGCGACCGCGAAAGCCTCGACGCCATGGCGCCGGTGCAGCTGTGACCTTGGACCGGCCGCATTGCCGCAATCCTGCCGCGCGGCCGGCGCATCAATTCACGATGAGAGCCCTTGCCGCCGCCCTCCTCCTCGGCCTCCTGCTGCCGGCCGCCCCGGCGCTCGCCTGCGGCGGGCGGGCGGCGGTCGCCTACGGCGAGACGGTGGCCGCGGTCGCGGCGCGCTGCGGGGTCAACCCGGAGGCGCTGCGCCAGGCCAATCCCGGCCTCGACGACGTTTCGATCCGCGCCGGCACGTTCCTCGTCGTGCCGCGCCCGCCACTGCCCTCGCCGCAGGTCGGGTACAACCGTCCCCACGTGCGCGTGCAGCCGCCGCTGACGCGCCCGGCGCCGGCGGGCATCGGCGTGGGCATTGCCGCACCGCCCATCGTCCACGCGCCCGACGGTTACCGCCAGCAGTTCCCGGCGCTGCCGCAGCCGGCGCCCTTCGTCGACCTCACGGTGCCGCCCGGGCATCGTTGAACGCATGCTTCAACAGGATTGAAGCAAACCATCCGATCAATTTGTTTCGCTGGTGCAGCGCGCTGCGATATGGTCGCGGCTTCCGCAGCAGGATCCTCGCCATGACCGCCGTTGCCGCCCCCGCCCCGCAGAGCCGCTCGGCGCTGCCCTGGCTCATCATCGCCTGCGGCTGCCTGATCGCAGCGCTCACCTTCGGGCCGCGCTCGGCGATGGGCTTCTTCCAGCTTCCGATGCTGGCCGAGAAGGGCTGGGACCGCACCACCTTCGGCCTCGCCATGGCGATCCAGAACCTCGCCTGGGGCCTCGGCACGCCGGTCTTCGGCGCCCTGGCCGACAAATACGGCACCTGGCGCGTGCTGGCGCTCTCCGGCTTCATGTACTGCGCCGGCCTCATCATGATGGCGATGTCGGACACGCCGACAATGCTGCATGTCGGCGGCGGCCTGCTGGTCGGCCTCGGCGTCGCCTCGGGTTCCTTCGGCATCGTGCTCGCCGCCTTCGCCCGCAACGTCGCGCCGGAGCAGCGCAGCTTCGTCTTCGGCCTCGGCACGGCGGCGGGCTCGGCCGGAATGTTCCTGTTCGCGCCGCTCAGCCAGGGCCTCATCACCGCCTATGGCTGGTACGACACGCTGGTCATCATGAGCCTGATGATGCTGGCGATCCCGGTGCTGGCGATCCCGCTGCGGGGCAACTCGCGCAGCGGCATGGCGCAGCAGGCCGTCTACGAGCAGACGGTCCCCCAGGCGCTGCGCGAGGCGCTCGCCCACCGCAGCTATGTGCTTCTCGTCTCCGGCTTCTTCGTCTGCGGCTTCCAGGTCGCCTTCATCACTGCCCACTTCCCGGCCTATATCGCCGATATCGGCGTCGATACCCGCTATGCGGTGATCGCGCTGTCGCTGATCGGCTTCTTCAACATCATCGGCTCGCTGGGGGCCGGCTATATCGGCCAGCGCTATTCGAAGCCGATGTTCCTGGTCTTCATCTATCTCGGCCGCTCGGTGCTGGTGACCGCCTTCCTCCTCCTGCCGCAGACGCCCGCCACCGTGATCACCTTCTCGATCATCATGGGGCTGCTCTGGCTGTCGACCGTCCCGCCAACCAACGCGCTGGTGGCGATCATGTTCGGCACCAGGCATCTCGGCATGCTGGGCGGCGTCGTCTTCTTCTCGCACCAGATCGGCTCGTTCATCGGCGTCTGGCTCGGCGGCTATCTCTACGACCGCTTCGGCACCTACGATCCCGTCTGGTGGCTGGGCGTCGCGCTCGGCATCTTCGCGGCGGTCGTCCACTGGCCGATCCGCGAGGCGCCGGTCGCACGTCCGGCAATTGCGGCGGCGGAGTAAATCGGCGGCCTAACCGCCCGGATCATGTCGCGGCGCGGCGGAGCACGCTGAACTGGAACGGCTGCCTCACTCCTGCCGGAGTGATGTGGACGTGGCGCAGGCTATCGACGAGGACGAATGGCGCGCCGATGATCTCCGCAAGCGCCTCGGGAGAATAGCGCATCACCGGGAGACCGCTGCAGCGCTCCGGCCCGTCGGGCGCGAAGGTCGCGATGATCGCATGGCCGCCTGGCGACAGCGCTTCGTCAAGCCTCTGCGCATAGGCCGTGCGATCCGCAGCCTCGGTCAGGAAGTGGAAGGCCGCGCGGTCGTGCCAGATGTCGTATCTGCGCGCGGGCTGCCATTTCATGACGTCGGTCAGGATCCAGTCCACCCGCTCGGACGCGGGTCCGAGACGCTGGCGCGCGAGGTCGATTGCCGCACGCGACAGGTCGAGAACGGCAAGATCGTGCCAGCCCCTCTCGATCAGCTCATCCACCAGCCGCGACGCCCCGCCGCCGATGTCGATCAGCGACGTGCCGGGCCCGGCTCCAAACCTCTCGATCAGCTTGATCGAGGCTGCAGGCGATTCCTCGAACCAGCTTACGCCCCCCTCCCCCTTCGCGGAGTAGGACCGGTCCCAGTGCCGTGCTTCTTCCATCGGAGCGATGTCCCGCCGGATATTCGAGCGTAGATGGGCGCTGGAAAGCCGGCAAACAAGCTGCTCCTGCCCCTGCGAGGTTCGAAACGGCGGGGACCGGTTCAGCGCGGGGCGAGATTGCCGAGCGGGAAGATCGAGCAGGTCTCGGTGCCGAAAGCCAGGAGCCGCCCGGCGGCGTCCGTCAGGCGCGCCTCCGAGACCGCTGTGGTGCGGCCCCGGTGGATCACGGTCCCCTCGCAGGACACCTCGCCCGTTCTCGGCGTGATCGGGCGTATCAGGTTCACCTTGAACTCGGCCGTCGCATAGCCCTCGCCCTTGTCGAGCAGTGTGTGGACGGCACAACCGAGCGCGGAATCGAGGATAGTCGCGGCCCAGCCGCCATGCACGCCGCCGAGCGGGTTGAGGTGCCTGTCGGTCGGAAGGCCCTTGAACAGCGCCCTGCCTTCGCCGACCTCGACGAGTCCGAAGCTCATCTGCAGCCCGATGCTGGGGGCCGGATAGTGGCCGTCGATCAGGCGCTGGAGGAAGTCGAGGCCGGTGCGGGCGGCAATCTCCTCATGCGGGATGAGCCCGACGCCCAGCCGCGAGACATAGCCGGGGAAGAGTTCGACGGCTTCTCCCGTCATCTGGTCGTTCATGCCGCATCCTCTCCTTCGCTGGAACGGGAAGCGCCGCGCACAAGTGCGGTAAGCAGGGCGGCCCGCGCCTCCGGCGGTTCTATGCCGCGCGGCTCGTAGACATGGCGGGCAAGAAAGAAGCCGGTCAGCCTGAACGCCTCGTCGAGCGCTGCGATCTCCGCCCCCTGGCCGGCACGGGACAGAAGGAACGCAGGCAGCGGAAGCATGCGCTCGCGCCATGGCAGGCCCGCCCCGCGGCTGACGGCGCGGCCGGACTTGGGCGAGACGTAGACCAGTTCCTCGCGAATGCCGGTGGCCGCGCAGCGCGAGAGATCGAGACCGAAGCCGAGCTCGTCCAGCGTCATCAGCTCGAAGCGGGCGATCAGCTCTGCAGCCGTCGCCGGCTGGTCGAGCTGGTCGAGGATGACAGCGAGCGCCTCGTAGAGCCCCTCGTGCGGGTCGCGCTCGGGGAGGAGCCGCAGATGCGCGGCCAGCGTCTGCAGCGCGAAGACCGAGGTCGCGCTTGCCATGAACCGCGCCGCGTCGAGCGCCACCGGCTCGACCGCATAGAGGCCGAGATGCTCGTCGAGCCGCGCCCGCCAGGTGACCGAGACGCGGTTGCCGGCCTGCAGCACCGGCTGCATCCTGCGCGAGCGGCCGCCGCGCACGAGGCCCAGATGGCGGCCGTGCGCCCGCGTCATCACCTCGAGGATGGCGCTCGTCTCGCCGTGGCGGCGCGTGCCCAGCACGATGCCTTCGTCGGTCCACTCCATGGCGGGATTTGTCACGGGCGCCCGCCTCCTGGCAAGGCCTCGTCGAGCTGCGGAGTGCCTCTCCGGACAGTTGCCGAAGCGTGATTATCTGACTAAAGTCAGGTAATGGATCCTGCTCACCTCGAACGCGTCCGCAGCTTCAACCGCACAGTGACGCGCCGCATCGGCGTTCTGGACGACAGCTATCTCGGCCGGGGGCGGCCGCTCGGCGAGGCGCGGCTGCTGTTCGAGATCGGCCGCGGCACCACCGACCTCAAGGAGCTTCGGGAGCGGCTGGGCCTCGATTCCGGCTATCTGAGCCGCCTGCTGCGCCGGCTGGAGCGGCAGGGCCTCATCCGCCTCGCCGCGGATGCGGGCGACCGGCGCCGCCGCCGGGCTGAGCTGACCGCTGCCGGCCGCGTCGAGCACGCAGCCTACGAGGCGCTGTCCGACGACCTCGCCGGCTCGATGCTGGAGCCGCTCGGCGCGGCGGAGCGGCAGCGTCTCGTGGCGGCGATGGCGGAGGTCGAGCGGTTATTGGTCGCGGCGACCGTCCGCATCGCGGCCGAACCACCCGATGCGCCGGATGCGCAGGCCTGCCTTGCCGCCTATTTCCGCGAGCTGGACGAACGCTTCGAGGCCGGCTTCGACCCCGGCCGCGGCGGCCCTGCGGCAAGGCCGGAGCGCATGCTCGTCACGCGCTGTGACGGACATGCGGTCGGATGCGGGGCGCTGCAGCGGCTCGACGACTGGACGGCCGAGATCAAGCGGATGTGGGTCGCGCCGGAGATGCGCGGGCGCGGCCTCGCGCGGCGGCTGCTCGGAGCGCTGGAGGACGAGGCGCGCGCCCTGGGCTTCGCGCGCGTGCGGCTCGACACCAACCGCGCGCTCGGCGAGGCGCAGGCGCTCTACCGCCGCGCCGGCTACCGCGACATTCCGCGCTACAACGACAATCCCTACGCGGATTTCTGGTTCGAGAAGGAGTTGTAAGGGAGCTGGTGGAGGCCGCTCACGCAGGGATCAGGCGCTCTCGACATCGGTGTGGATGAAGTCGCTGCCCTTGAACAGCAGCGGCAAGCCGTAGGATCGGGCGCATGCATAGGCAAAGCAGTCGCCAAAATTGAGCTTCGCCCGATGACCGACCGTACGACCATAGGCCTTGCTGGCACCCACGGCTGCTCGTGCGATGTCGAGCGTGACGTCGATAGGCCTCGCGCCAGTTTCGACAAGGAAGCGCTCTACAACCTCCTCCGCCTGCTCGAGCAGGTGGACGGGTATCGGCTTCTCCTGGTGATCGGTTTGCGCCTTCTTGCGCGCAAGGCCCGCGACGGCTTCGTGGTAGGTCACCGGAGAATAGAACGGGCCGCTACGCGATGCCTGCATCTTCGCCAGCATCGAGGCGGCATCTTCCTCGTCACCAAGGATCGCGATGATCGCCGAAGCATCGAGGAACATCAGATGTTGTCCCACATCTCGTCCATGAACGCCTTCATGTCGAGATTCGGGTCATCCGGGCCTATAGCTCGCGCGGCATCCTGAAGGCGCCTGATGCGCACTTCCAATGGCTCCGCCGTCCGCGCACGCTCGAGTTCGCGCCGCAACGCCGTCTTCACGGCCTCAGTTTTGCTCCTCGTGTCGAGCGCCTCTTGCACCTGGCGCGCCAGAACATCGACTTCATCATCACGGATGTAGAGCGCCATCGCGCCCTCCATGGGCTGTATATCGCGCCAATATCTACAGACTCATCCCGGCCAGTCGAGGCCCATCTCGCGGTAGCGCTCGGGGTCGTTGCCCCAGTTCTCGCGCACCTTCACGAACAGGAAGAGGTGCACGGGCTGCTCCAGGATGCCGGCGAGTTCCTCGCGCGCGGCCTGGCCGATGGCGCGGATCGTCTCGCCCTTGTGGCCGAGCACGATCTTCTTCTGGTTGTCGCGCTCGACATAGATGACCTGCTGGATGCGGACGGAGCCGTCCTTCCTCTCTTCCCACTGCTCGGTCTCGACATGCGAGGAATAGGGCAGTTCCTGGTGAAGGCGGAGATAGAGCTTTTCGCGCGTGATCTCGGCTGCGAGCTGGCGCATCGGCAGGTCGGAAAGCTGGTCCTCGGGATAGTACCAGGGGCCTTCCGGCAGCGCCGCGGCCAGATAGTCGATCAGGTCGTCGCAGCCGGAGCCGTCGAGCGCCGAGATCATGAAGGTGCGGTCGAAGGGCACGCGGGCGTTCGCCTCGGCAGTCAGGGCGAGCAGCGTGTCGCGCTTCACGCGGTCGACCTTGTTGAGCACCAGCACCTTCGGCTGGCGCACCTTGTCGAGGCCTTCGAGGATGTCCGCCGCGTCGCCCTTCAGCCCGCGTTCGGCATCGATGAGGACGAGCACGATGTCGGCGTCGCGCGCCCCACCCCAGGCGGTCGTCACCATCGCGCGGTCGAGCCGCCGCTTCGGCTTGAAGATGCCGGGCGTGTCGACGAAGACGATCTGCGTGACGCCGCGCGTCGCGATCCCGCGCACGATCGCCCGCGTCGTCTGCACCTTGTGGGTGACGATCGACACCTTGGCGCCGACGAGGCGGTTGACCAGCGTCGACTTGCCGGCGTTCGGCGCCCCGATCAGCGCCACGAAGCCGGAGCGCGTCGCGCCTTTCGCCTCTTCCGGATTCTCAGTCGTCGGCTCCATGGGCCACCTCGCGCTCCAGCATGGCGGCCGCGGCCGCCTGTTCGGCCTCGCGCTTGGAACGGCCCGTTCCGCGCGCGGGTTCCACCGCGCCCACCGTCACGCTGACGGTGAAGAGCGGTTCGTGGTCCGGCCCCTCGCGGGCATCGATTGCATAGACCGGGCTCGCCTGGTGGGCTTGGTGCGCCCATTCCTGGAGCGCGGTCTTGGCGTCGCGCCGGGCGGCGGCGGGCGCTTCTGCCCTGCCCTCCCAGTGCCGGCGGATGAAGGCGCGCGCGGCGTCGAGCCCGTGCTCCAGGTGGACGACAGCGATCAGCGCCTCCATCACGTCGGCCCGCAGGTTCACCTGCTTTCGGCCGCTGCGCACCCCGCCGCTGGCGCGGATGAGCCCGGAAACCCCGGTCTCGTCGGCGATCTCGGCCAGCGTCTCGGCATTGACCAGCGCGTTGAGGCGCAGCGACAGTTCGCCTTCGCTCGCCTCGGGATGGTCCTCGTAGAGCATCTCGGCCACGACGAGGCCGAGCACCCGGTCGCCGAGGAACTCAAGCCGCTGGTAATCCGGATCGCCGCCGCGGCGGGCGCTGGCATGGGTGAGCGCGGCAGAGAGCAGTGCCGCATCGCCGATCTCCACGCCGGTGATCCCGCGGATCGCGGCGGCGACCTCGTCGCGTTGCGGCCGCGCGCGCGGCATGGGGCGGCCTATCGCACCATGTTGAAGATTCGCGAGGCGCGCATCTCCGTCGGCCAGCGCCAGATCTCGAGCGGGCTGGCGCCCCCGGCGATCGAGAAGAAGATGATGTTGGCGCGGCCGACCAGATGGTCGTGCGGCACGTAGCCGACGGCGAACCGGCTGTCGGTCGAGTTGTCGCGGTTGTCGCCCATCATGAAGTAGTGACCGGCCGGAACCTGGAACTCGCGCGTGTTGTCGCCGATCGAGTTCCGCGTCAGGTCGAGCGTGTCGTAGGTCACGCCGTTGGGCAGCGTCTCGCGCCACACCTCGACCGGGCGGGCAAGCTCGGTGATGTCCTGGTTCTCGATAGTGCCGACCAGCTCGCGCGGCACTGCCTCGCCGTTGATGTGCAGCACGCCGTCGCGCATCTGGACGGTGTCGCCCGGCAGGCCGATCACGCGCTTGATGTAGTCGAGCGACGGATTCGGCGGGTACTTGAAGACGACGACGTCGCCGCGCTCGGGCATGCCGTCCCAGATGCGCCCCTCGAAGAGCGGCGGCGAGAACGGCAGCGAATAGCGCGAGTAGCCGTAGGCCCACTTGGTGACGAAGAGGTAGTCGCCCTCGAGCAATGTCGGCCGCATCGAGCCGGAGGGAATCGAGAACGGCTGGAAGAGCACGGTGCGGATGACGAGCGCCAGAAGCAGCGCCTGGATGATCACGCTGATCGTCTCGCCGACGCCGCCTGACTTCCTCGATTTCTCAGCCACGCTCATACCGTCCTCGTTTTCGGGATCGCGTTCCCTTTAGCCGCTCCCCCCGTGCGGGGCAATCTCGGCGCGGCGCTCAGCCCGGCAGGGCCTCGATGATCACGAAGGCCTGGGCGAGCGGGAAGTCGTCGGTGATGGTGACGTGTATGACCGGAATGTGGCCGGCCGGCATGAGTGCGTCGAGACGCCGCGCCGCGCCGTTGGTCAGCTTCATGGTGGGCTTGCCGCCCGGCAGGTTCACGACGCCCATGTCGCGCCAGAAAACGCCGCGCGCCATGCCGGTGCCGAGCGCCTTGGCGCAGGCTTCCTTGGCGGCGAATCGCTTGGCGTAGGATGCGGCGCGCTGGCGCCGCCGCTCCGATTTGGCCTGCTCCACCTCGGTGTAGATGCGCTGGACGAAACGGTCGCCGTAGCGCTCGAGGGTCTTCTCGATGCGGCGGATGTCGATCAGGTCGCTGCCGATGCCGACGATCATAGGCCCGGCGCCGTCTGCAGCGCGAGCGCCTTCCGACGCGCATTGTCGGCGAGGCGCTTGCGCCGCGCCTCCTGGAAGGCGGCGGTGGCCCAGCGGGTCATGATGTAGAAGCCGAGCGCGAAGGCACCGCCGAGTGGTATGCCGCCGAGCGTCATCGGCAGGAGCAGCGGCTCCCAGACATGGGCGAATTCCAGCTCGCTGAGCGCCCTGCCGAGCTGCAGCGGCACCACGTTCTCCGGGTGGCGCCCGTAGAGGATGAAGCGGCCGATCGCCAGCGTCGCCGCCCAGATGAAGGGGAAGGTGATCGGATTGCCGATCGCCGTCCCCAGCGCCGAGGCTACGAGATTTCCGCGCAGGCACCAGGCCAGGATCGCCGCGATGAAGAAGTGGAAGCCGATATAGGGCAGGAAGGAGGCGAACACGCCCGCCGCCACGCCGGCCGCGACCGCGTGTGGGGTCGCCGTCAGCCGCAGCACCCGCTTGGTGTAGTAGCGCACCGAGCGCCAGGCCGACTTCCTCGGCCATACGAAACTCTTGATGCGGCCCCAGAAGCCGAGGTTCTTCCTACGCCTGAAGAGCATGTACTCCCGTCGGGCTCCCACGCCGTTTTGTCCCGCGCCGCGGGGCGGCGGCGGGCGTCGCCTCGTTGTTCGACCGGATCAACGCTACCGGTGCTTCGCGGCTTGTGACGGCTTCAATTAACAACAGTTCACGTCCTGCAACAAGCAGCATCATTTCGTGCTTTAGGAGAAGTCGCCAGGGGCGCTGAGGTTGCAGCCGCTGTGGCGATTCGGTTCAAATACCCCTGCTACCAGGCTTCACTGGCGGAATTGCGGCAAGCTCAGGGGGAAGCGCATCCGCGGGATAAGCCGGCACCTCGTACTCGGCGAGCGCGATGAGCTTCGTTCCGACGTCCGCCTTGCCGGCCGAGCGATCGATGAGGCAGGCGGCGGCCACGACCTCGGCGCCGATCTCCAGGAGTGCCTCGACCGTCTCGCGGATCGAGAGCCCCGTGGTGACGATATCCTCGACGATCACAACCCGGGCGCCTCGCTCGATTTCGAAGCGGCGCAGCCGGAAGCGGCCCTTCTCGCGCTCGACCCAGATCGCCGGGACGCCGAGATGGCGCGACGTCTCGTAGGCCGGAATGATGCCGCCCACCGCCGGCCCCACCACGTAGTCGATCTCGCCGCCGGCCGCCTCCCGGATGCGCGCCGCCAGTGCCCGGCACAGTTCCTCGGTCATGTCGGCATGCATGAAGACGCGCGCCTTCTGCAGGAAGACGCGGCTGCGCAGCCCCGACGTGAGGATGAAATGCCCCTCGAGGAAGGCGCCCGCGCGGCGGAAGATGTCGATAACCTGCTCGGTCGTCATGCGCCCTTCCGCGCCGTCCCCGTGACGTTCAGCCATTGACCCGGTGTACCTCGCTTACTGCAGAATTGTCCTTCAGCTGCGACAGCAGCCGGTTCAGGTGCTTGAGGTCCCAGACTTCGAGGTCGATGACCAGTTCCGAGAAGTCGGGGGCCGTCCGGCCCATATGGAGCGCGTGGATGTTGGCATCGTGGGCCGCGATGACGCCCGCGATCTCCGCCAGCGATCCCGGCTCGTTGATCGCGGTAACCGCGATGCGGGCCGGGAAGCGCTCCTTGTTGTCCTCATCTATGTCCCAGCGGACGTCGATCCAGTTCTCCGGCTGGTCGTCGAAATCCTTCAGCGACGGCGACTGGATCGGATAGATGGTGATGCCCGTGCCCGGCTGAACGATGCCGACGATGCGGTCGCCCGGAACCGCCCCCTCCGGCGCGAAGCTGACCGGCAGGTCGCCGCGCACGCCGCGGATCGGCAGCGCGCCCTCCGCCTGCTGCCGCTTCGAGCGACGTGCCGAGCGCCCGGGGATCTGGAACAGCATGCCGGCCGCGTTGCGCAGGTTGAACCAGCCCTCCTCGCGCAGCTTGGGCGGCGCGCTGACGCGCTCGTCGTGATGGTCGGGGAAGACCGCCTTCATCACGTCGGGCGAGGAGATCTCGCCGCGGCCGACCGAGGCCAGCACGTCCTCGACGTCCTTGCGCGCCAGCCGGTGCAGAACCGGCTTCAGCGCTTCCTTGGAGAAGCTCTTGCCGGCGCGCTCGAAGGCGCGCTCGAGGATGCGGGTGCCGAGCCCGGAATACTGCTTGCGGATCGCGTTGCGGGTGGCGCGGCGGATCGCCGAGCGCGCCTTGCCGGTGACGACGACCGATTCCCAGGCGGCCGGCGGAACCGCACCCTTGGCGCGGATGATCTCGACCTCGTCGCCGTTCTTCAGCTCCGTCATCAGCGGCATGATGCGGCCGTTGACCTTGGCGCCGACGCAGGTGTCGCCGACATCGGTGTGGACGGCATAGGCGAAATCGATCGGCGTCGCGCCGCGCGGCAGCGCGATCAGCCGGCCCTTGGGCGTGAAGCAGAAGACCTGGTCCTGGAACAGCTCGAGCTTGGTGTTCTCGAGGAAGTCCTCGGGATTGTCGCCCTCCGACAGCGCTTCGATCGTCTGGCGCAGCCACGCATAGGCGTTGGTCTCCTTCGACAGCGCATGTTCGTGGCCGTTCGCCTTGCCGGTCCCGTCCTTGTAGATCGAATGCGCGGCGACGCCGTATTCGGCCACCCGGTGCATGTCGCGCGTGCGGATCTGCAGCTCGACGCGCTGGCGCGAGGGCCCGACGATCGTCGTGTGGATGGAGCGGTAGTCGTTCTGCTTGGGCGTCGAGATGTAGTCCTTGAAGCGGCCGGGCACCATCGCCCACGACGTGTGAATGGCAAACAGCGCGCGATAACAGTCCTCGACACTCTCCACGATCACGCGGAAGCCGAAGATGTCGGAGAGCTGCTCGAAGGACAGCGCCTTGGTCTCCATCTTGCGGAAGACCGACCAGGGCTTCTTCTGCCGGCTCGTGACGTCTGCCTTGATCCCGTACTTCTCGAAGAGCTGCGACAGCGCTGCCTCGATCTCGGTCAGGACGTGGCGGTTACGCGTCGCGAGGTCTGCGAGCCGGTCGGTCACCGCCTTGTGCGCCTCGGCGTTAATGTAGCGGAAGGCGAGTTCCTCGAGCTCCTCGCGCATGTCCTGCATGCCCATGCGGCCGGCGAGCGGCGCATAGATGTCCATTGTCTCCTCGGCGATCCGCAGGCGCTTGTCCTCGCGCATGTGGTCGAGGGTGCGCATATTGTGGAGCCGGTCGGCGAGTTTTACGAGCAGGACGCGCACGTCCTGCGAGATGGCAAGCAGGAGCTTGCGAAGGTTCTCCGCCTGCTCGGCCTTGCGCGAGACGAGGTCGAGCTTCTTGAGCTTGGTGAGCCCCTCGACGAGGTGGCCCATGTCGGGGCCGAACAGCTCGTCGATCTCCTGGCGGGTGGCGGACGTGTCCTCGATCGTGTCGTGGAGCAGCGCGACCGCGATCGTCGCCTCGTCGACATGCATGTCGGTGAGGATCGCGGCGACCTCGAGCGGATGCGAGAAGTAGGGCGCGCCGGAGGCACGGCGCTGGCTGCCGTGCTTCTGCATGGCATAGACGTAGGCCTTGTTGAGGAGAGCCTCGTTGACCTCAGGCTTGTAGCGCTGAACCCGCTCAACGAGCTCGTACTGACGCATCATACCCGGAGGATCCAAATGGCCAAAACGGTTCGTGCGCCGCGGCGAGCCACGACGCACGATCTAGATAAACAGTCTCGGGCCGCGGCGGAAGGCCCGCCGCAGGGAGATCAGAAGTCGTCGTTCTTCTCCGGCGGCACGAGACCCTCGATGCCGGCCAGAAGCTCTTCCTCGCTCATGCGGTCGAAGGCGATCGTCTCCTCGGGGGCATCGCCGCCCTCGGCTTCGCCCGTGGCGCCCTGCTCGATCTGCTCCGGCAGGTCGGCCTCGGGCTCGTCGACCTCGACATGCTTCTGCAGCGAGTGGATCAGGTCTTCCTTCAGGTCGCCCGGCGAGAGCGTCTCGTCGGCGATCTCGCGCAGCGCGACGACCGGGTTCTTGTCGTTGTCGCGGTCAATGGTGATCGGCGCGCCCTGCGAAATCTGCCGGGCGCGGTAGCCGGCCAGCAGAACCAGCTCGAAGCGGTTCTCGACCTTGTCGATGCAATCCTCAACGGTAACGCGGGCCATCGGTGCCCCTTTCAGTCCTGGATGTTCGGGAATTCGGGCCGGTGCATAGACCGGAACGAACGGAAACACAAGGTAATGTGCGCGGATGACAGATGCCAGGCCAGGGCCCTGCCCAATCGCATTTGCGTGATCGAAGCCGCCTCCTTGCCTCTTGAACTTCAAAGCCGGCGAAAAGCGGACTATGTGGTTGCCGCGAAACGACCCGGAACTACCCTTATTCCATAAGGTGCGGCCATTGCCGGCCGCCTTCCGCCATGATTGCAGAGAAGGACATTTGAGCATGTTCGACCAGCGAGAGAAGATTGCCCTGTTCATCGACGGCGCCAATCTTTACGCGACCTCCCGGGCCCTCGGCTTCGATATCGACTACCGGAAGCTGCTCGCCAACTTCCAGAAGCGGGGCTACCTCATCAGGGCCTACTACTACACCGCGCTCGTCGAGGATCAGGAATATTCATCGATCCGGCCCCTGATCGACTGGCTGGACTACAACGGCTACACGGTCGTGACCAAGCCGGCGAAGGAGTTCACCGATTCGACCGGCCGGCGGAAGATCAAGGGAAACATGGACATCGAGCTCACCATCGATGCCCTGGAACTGGCCTCCGTCGTCGAGCACTACGTGATCTTCACCGGCGACGGCGACTTCCGCTCGCTGGTCGAGGCGCTGCAGCGGCGCGGGCGCAAGGTGTCGATCGTCTCCACCATCACGTCGCAACCGCCGATGATCTCGGACGACCTGCGCCGTCAGGCCGACACCTTCATCGACCTGATGTCGCTCAAGGCCGAGATCGGCCGCGACCCGGGCGAGCGGCCGGCGCGGCGCGTCGAGCAGCTCGAGGACACGTCCGAAGACAATTTCTGATGGTCGCGCTGCCCGAGACGGGGGAGCCCTCCCGGGACTGCCCGCTCTGCCCGCGCCTGCACGGCTTCATCGCCGAGTGGCGCCGGCGCGAGCCCGGCTGGTTCAACGCGCCGGTGCCGACCTGGGCCGATGCACGCGGCGACGAGCACGTGCGGCTCCTGATCGTCGGGCTGGCGCCCGGGCTGCGCGGCGCCAACCGAACCGGCCGCCCGTTCACCGGCGACTATGCGGGCGACCTCCTCTACCGCACGCTCGGCCGCTTCGGCTTCGCGAAGGGCGAGTTCGCCGCCTCGCCCGACGACGGGCTGCAGCTCGTTGGGGCCGCCGTTACCAACGCGGTCCGCTGCGTGCCGCCGGAGAACAAGCCGGTCGGTGCCGAGATCGCGACCTGCCGCGCCTTCCTCGTCCCGACGCTCGCACGCTTCCCCAACCTCGCGGCGATCGTGACGCTGGGGACGATTTCCCACCAGTCTACCATCCGGGCGCTCGGCGAGCGTGTGCAGGCCCACCCATTCGGCCATGGCCGCCGAAGCGAGGCCGCCGGCATCGCGATCTTCCCGAGCTACCACTGCTCCCGCTACAACACGAACACCGGCCGGCTGACGGAGGAGATGTTCGTCGAGGTCTTCGCCGCCGTCCGTGGCTTCCTAGACACGCGGAGCGAGGCGGCGTGACCGGCGCAGCCTTCGTGGCCGAGGAAGGCCTCGCCGCCTTCTTCGCCCGCCCTGCCCCGCTCGTCGCGCGCGAACTCATCGGGATGGAGCTGCTGGTCGGCGGAGCCGGCGGCACGATCGTCGAGACCGAGGCCTACGCGCCGGACGATCCCGCCTCGCACAGCTTCCGCGGGCCAACGCGGCGCAACCGGGCGATGTTCGGCCCGCCGGCTCATGCCTATGTCTACCGCTCCTACGGCATACACTGGTGCCTCAACTTCGTCTGCCTGCCGGGAAGTGCCGTGCTGATCCGGGCGCTTGTCCCCCGCGAGGGACTGGCCGGGATGGAGGCGCGACGCGGGACGAGGCTCCTGCGCCAGCTCTGCGCCGGACCCGGCCGTCTCTGCCAGGCGCTCGGCGTCGACGATGGCCTCGACGGGCTGCCGCTCGGGGAGGCGCCTTTCCGCCTCTCGACGGGAAGCGAGCCGGTCGAGGTCGCGGCCGGAACGCGCATCGGCATCAGCCGGGCCGTCGACCTGCCCTGGCGCTTCGGCCTGAAGGGATCGCCCTTCCTCAGCCGCCCGCTGCGCTAAGTATCCTCATCTGCGCCGGTAGATGACCAGCGTCAGCGGCGCGAGCAGCGCCGTCAGCAGCGCCGGCGCGAGGAGCGCCAGCCCGATCTCGCCCATCGTCGCGGTGCCTGCCATCAGCCCGCGGATCGCGGTCGCCATATGCGAGACCGGGTTGAGGTCGACGAAGACGCGCAGCCATCCGGGCATGGTTGCCGGGTCGACCATGATGTTGGAGGCGAAGACAATCGGGAACAGGAAGGTGAAGCCAAGCGTCATCACCGTCGTCGGCGTGCGGATGAGCAGCCCGAGCACGATGAAGACCCAGCCCATGCCGAAGCCGATCGCGACCAGCAGCGCAAACGCCGGCACGATGCCGAGGAACCCGCCCTCCGGCCGATAGCCGAGGATGAGGCCGATCGTCAGGATGATCGCGCCTGCGATCAGGTGGCGCAGGATGTCGCCCACCATCAGCCCTGCGAACGGCGCCAGCGACCAGATCGGCAGCGAGCGGAAGCGGTCGAATAGCCCCTTGCCGAGGTCTGTCGAAAGCCCCATCCCGGAATAGACCGCGTTGAAGACGACCGTCTGCACGAGGATGCCCGGCAGGAAGTACTGGAGATAGTCCGCCGTCGAGCCCGCCAGCGCGCCGCCGAACACGAAGGTGAACAGCAGCGTGAACATGATCGGCGTCATGACGAGATCGAAGAGCTGCTCCGGCACGTGCTTGAACTTCAGGACCGCGCGCCAGCCGAAGACGAGCGCGTTGGAGAACGCCGAAGGCGGCGCCGGGCGCTCGACCCTGTCGAGGCGCAGGACGAAGGCTTCGCTGTCCGCGTTCATGTCGCTTGCTCCTTTTCGGCCGGCACGGCCCTGCCGGTCAGCGCGAAGAACACCTCGTCGAGGCTCGGCTGGCCCATGGTGAAATCGGATACCTCGATGCCCGCGGCGAGCATCGCGCCGACTGCGGCCGAGGCGGCGCCGGCCGATCCCGCCACGACCGAGAGGCGCCCGCCCTCGGCGCTTCGCTGCACCGGGTGGCCGAGTTCACGCGCGAGCAGCACCGCTGCCTCGTTGAGCCGCGCGGGATCGGCGAGCGAGACATGGAGGAAGCCGGAGCCTGTCGCCGCCTTCAGCTCGCGACTCGTGCCCTCGGCGATCTTGCGCCCGTGATCGATGACGGCGATGCGGTCGGCGAGCTGGTCCGCCTCCTCCAGGTATTGGGTGGTGAGGAGGATGGTTACGCCGGATCGTGCCAGCCCGCGGATCAGCCGCCACACGCCCTGCCGCGCCATCGGGTCGAGGCCCGTCGTCGGCTCGTCGAGGAAGAGCACGCCCGGCGTCACGATGAGCGAGGCCGCGATGTCGAGCCGCCGCCGCATGCCGCCGGAATAATCCTTCACCTGCTTCCTCGCCGCATCGGCAAGATCGAAGGCGGCGAGGAGATCGTCGGCACGCCTGGCGGCCGCCCTGCCCCGGAAGCCCCAAAGCCGCGCCAGCAGCACCAGATTCTCGCGCCCCGTCAGGTCCTCGTCGAGCGAGGCGAACTGGCCGGTCATGGCGATGACGCCGCGCACGTCCTGCGGCGCGGCGAGCAGGTCGTGGCCGAGCACGGTCGCGTTTCCGGCGTCCGGCCGGGCGAGCGTCGCCAGCATGCGCATCAGCGTCGTCTTGCCGGCGCCGTTCGGCCCGAGGATGGCGAAGATCGCGCCGCGCGGCACGTCGATGTCGATCCCGTCGACCGCGCGCAGTTCGCCGAAGGACTTGACAAGCCCGCGCGCCGATATCGCCGGCGCACCGGCGTCGAGCACGGACAGCGTCCGGGGAGCCGGCCTCTCGTTCATCGTCGCATGTCTCCGATTTCGGGCGGCGGGGCGAATCCCGGCCGGGCGGCGCCAATATCAGAAGTTGCACCCCGGGACCAACGGGCCTGACCATGGGGAAGCTTGGTCCAGCCGCGCCGGGCCTGTCGTTCTAGCCGCGTTCCTTCAGCAGCCGGCTCTTCTCGCGCGCCCAGTCGCGCTTCTTCTCGGTCTCGCGCTTGTCGTGCAGCTTCTTACCGCGGGCGACGGCCAGGAGCAGCTTCGCCCGCCCGCGGTCGTTGAAGTAGATCTTGAGGGGGACCATGGTCATCCCCTCGCGCTCGACCGCCTGGGCGAGCCGCGCCATTTCGTTCTTCTTCAGGAGCAGCTTCCGCCGCCGGCGCGGCTCGTGGTTGAAGCGGTTGCCCTGCAGATATTCCGGCAGGTAGGAATTGATGAGCCAAATCTCGCCGCCTTCGACGGAGGCGTAGGATTCCGCGATGTTGGCCTTGCCCTCGCGCAGCGACTTCACCTCGGTGCCAGTCAACTGCAGCCCCGCCTCGAGCGTGTCCTCCACCTCGTAGGAGAAGCGCGCCTTGCGGTTCTCCGCGACGGTGCGGCCCTTGTTTTCGTCCTTCTTCGCCATGGCGTGGAGGTGGGGCCCGAAACCTAGTTGATCAAGCCCGCGTGGCGCATAGCCTCGTCGATGCGCGCGGCGGTCGCGTCCTCGATGCCGACGAGCGGCAGGCGGACGACGTTCTCGATCTTGCCCAACCGCGACAGCGCGTACTTGGTGCCGCAAAGGCCCGGCTCGATGAACAGCGCCTTGTGAAGCGGCATCAGCCGATCCTGCAGCTCGATCGCTGCGGCGCGGTCGCCGGTCAGCGTCAGCTTCTGGAACTCGGCGCAGAGGCGCGGCGCCACGTTCGACGTGACCGAGATCGCGCCGACGCCGCCATGGGCGTTGAAGCCGAGCGCCGACGCGTCCTCGCCGGAGAGCTGGATGAAATCGGCGCCGCAGGTGATGCGCTGCTCGCTGACGCGCTCGACCTTGCCGGTCGCGTCCTTGACGCCGACGATGTTGGCGAAGTCGGCCGCCAGCCGGCCCATCGTTTCCGGTGTCATGTCGATGACCGAGCGGCCCGGGATGTTGTAGATGAAGATCGGCAGCGCGGTGGCACGCGCGATCGCTGCGTAATGCTCGTAGAGGCCGGCCTGTGTCGGCTTGTTGTAGTAGGGTGTGACGACGAGCACCGCGTCCGCGCGGACCTTCTCGGCATGGCGGACGAGCTCGATCGCCTCCTGCGTGTTGTTGGAACCGGCGCCCGCGATCACCGGCACCCGGCCCGCGGCTACCTCGACGCAGCACTCGACGACGCGGCGGTGCTCCTCGTGGCTGAGCGTCGGCGACTCGCCGGTCGTGCCGACCGGTACCAGCCCGGTCGTGCCCTCCGAGATCTGCCACTCCACGAAGTCGCGGAAGCGCGTCTCGTCGAAGGCGCCATCGCGCGTAAAAGGCGTCACCAGCGCGGTGAGCGAACCCTTGAACATCGTCTTCCTCTCCATTCCCGCGCAGCCTGCGTCGCCGCGCCGCGCCTGCGGGCGCGATTTGCCGGCCTTCTATCGCAAGGATGCCCCGTAGACCATAGTGTTGACGCGATCTCGGGGCATGGCACCAACAACAGGCCGCCCGCTCGATTGCATCCGATCGATGCCGCTAACGATTGGTTTACTCACTCTTCACCCCCCGGGGCTAGTGTGGACCAACCAAGCCGGCCACCATCACGGAAAAAGCAGGTACAGCGCTTAGATGTTCCAGAGACACCTCGTTCGCAGCTCGGTCGCATTCCTTGCCCTTGCCGCACTGGCCGGGCAGTCGGTGGCTGAGGTCGCTCTCCCGCAGACGATGCCGATCCCGCTCGAACGGCCCTACACGCGCAACGTGGTCCCGGCGGCCGCGGTGCCGCAGGCCTTCACGACGGGGTCGGTCGCCTCGCATTCGGCGGCGGCGATGACCAACCTCGTCTCGGGCGGCGACATCTCGCGCCTCAGGGGCGCGCTGGATTCGCTCGCCGGCGGCAACGTCGCGCGCGCGCTGACCACCCGCAACGCACTGCCCGCCAACTCGCTCGACCGCGCGATCCTCACCTGGGCGATCGCCATGCAGGGCGACAACGTGCCGAGCGGCGAGATCGCGGAAGCTGCACGGACGCTGCAGGGCTGGCCCGGCGTGGCGACGCTCCGCTCCAACTCCGAGCGTGCGCTCGCGCGCGAGAATGCCGGTCCGCAGGCCGTGCTGCGCGCCTTCGGCGACACCCAGCCGCAGACGCTCGAAGGCGCCGTCGCGCTTGCCCGCGCGCTCGTCTCCGTCGGTAATCTCGACCGGGCCCGCGCCGTCATCGGCCCGTTCTGGCGCACCGAGCGCCTCGAGGCTGCGCAGGAGAACGCCATCATCCGCGAGTTCGGGCAGATCATCCCGGCGAGCGACCACCGCCACCGCATGGAGCGCATGCTACACATCGACCGCATCACCTCGGCCGAGCGCGTCGCGCCGCTGGTCGGCGGGCAAGCCCTGGTTCGCGCCTGGGCCGCCGTCATCCGCGGTGAGCGCAACGCCAGCGCCCTGCTCGACGCCGTGCCGCAGGCGCAGCGCGGCGGCGGCTGGGTCTTCGCCAAGGCACGGCAGCTGCGCCGGGCAGACCGCTTCCGCGAGGCCGCGCAGGTCATCCTGACCGCGCCCGCACAGGTCGCCGATCCGGACTCCTGGTGGTTCGAGCGCCGGGTGCTGTCGCGCGAGCTGCTCGACATCGGCGATACGCAGAACGCCTACCGCGTCGCTGCCGCCCATGCCGGCGGCAGCACGACGACGCAGGTCGACGCTGCCTTCCATGCCGGCTGGTATGCGCTGCGCGCGCTCAACGATCCGCGCACGGCGCAGCGCCACTTCGCCCAGATCGTGGGCGTCGCTGAAGGCCCGATCTCGCTGTCGCGCGGGCACTACTGGCTCGGCCGCGCTGCCGAGGCGGGCGGCCCCGGCAACGCTCGCCAGCATTACGAGGCGGCGGCCGCCTTCGGCACCGCCTTCTACGGCCAGCTGGCCGCCGCCAAGCTCGGCCGCCACGCGATCCCGGCCGCCTTCCCGTCGCCCAACGACGTCGATCGTCGCAACTTCGAGGGCCGCCAGGCCGTGCAGGCGATCCGCCGGCTCGAGCAGGCCGGACACGAGCGCCGCGCCGACATCCTATACCGCGACCTCGCCCAGCAGCTGACGAGCACCGGCGAGCTTGCGCTGCTGGCGGTCATGGCGGAGCGACGCAGCCACTTCCTGGCGCTCAGGGTGGGCAAGTGGGCGGCCGCGCGCGGCCTCGACGTCGGCGCGCTCGCCCATCCGGTCGGCGCCATCCCCGCCTCCGCCAACATCTCCACGGCCGGCAAGGCCCTCGCCTATGCGATCGCCCGCCAGGAGAGCGAGTTCAACATCTCCGCCCGTTCCGGCGCCGGCGCTCTGGGGCTCCTGCAGCTCCTGCCCGGCACAGCGCGCGACATGGCACGCAAGGTCGGGCTGGCCTTCAACCAGAACCGACTGACGACCGATCCGGGCTACAACGCCACGCTCGGCGCCGCCTATCTCGGCGAGCAGCTGGAGCGCTTCTCGGGCTCCTACATCCTCACCTTCGCCGCCTACAACGCCGGCCCCACGCGGGCCCGCGAATGGGTCAGCCGCTACGGCAGCCCCCAAGGCCGCAGCATCGAGGAGGTGGTGGACTGGATCGAGCGCATCCCCTTCACCGAGACGCGCACCTATGTCCAGCGCGTGATGGAGAACTACCAGGTTTACAAGATGCGGCTCGCGGGCAGCGTCGACGTGGTGGCCGATCTGACGGGGGGCCGGCGCTAGCCGGCCCTGCCCCGACCTTCCCGACCCGGCAGCCACTTGACCGCTATGCGGCGCGAGGCGAGGTAGGCGTTCATGAACGAAGGCTTCACCGAACGCTTCTTCTCGGCCGAGGACGGACTGCAGCTCCACGCACGGGTCTACGGCCCGTGGGTGGCGCAGGCCGTGCCCGTCGTTTGCCTGCCCGGCCTGACGCGCAACGTCCGCGACTTCCACGAGCTGGCCGTGATCCTATCCACGGATGCCGAGTATCCGCGCAAGGTGGTCGCCTTCGACTATCGCGGGCGCGGCCGATCCGCCCACGATCCCGACTGGCGCAACTACGACGTGATGGTCGAGGCGCGCGACGTGATGGCCGGGCTGACCGCGCTCGGCGTCGGGCACGGCGTCTTTCTCGGCACGTCGCGCGGCGCCCTCATCATCATGCTTCTCGCCGCGCTGCGGCCGGCGGCGATAAGCGCCGCGATCCTCAACGATGCCGGTCCGGTCGTCGACGGCGCCGGCCTGGCGCGCATCCGTTCGCAGATGGAGCGGATGCCCAAGCCCGCGGACTGGGACGACGCGCTGCGCATCCAGCGTGCGGGCCTGGGCCATTTCTTCCCGGCGCTGGCCGACGAGGACTGGCAGCGCTACGTGCGCGCCATCTATCGCGACGAGAGCGGCAAGCCCGTCCTCGACTACGACCCGAAGCTCCTGAAGACCGTCATGGGCATCGACTTCAGCCAGCCGCTGCCGGTCCTGTGGCCGCAGTTCCACGGGCTGGCGCGGGTGCCGGTCATGGTGATCAGGGGCAGCAATTCTGACCTCCTTTCGGCGTCGACAGTGGAGGAGATGGCCGCCCGCCATCCCGACCTGGAGGCCATCGAGGTCGAAGGCCAGGGTCATGCGCCCCTGCTCGAGACCGGCGAGCTGCCGGCCCGCATCAAGACCTTCCTCCAGCGCGTCGACCGCCGGTTGGCGCGCCCTTAAGCGCCCTCACCCGCCGAAGAGCGGCTCGGGCAGCCCCTTCACGCCGACGTCGACTGCGAGTAGCCGCCCGGCCGCCGGCTGACGCGCCAGTTCCTTCTCGCCGAGCCCGTATCGCATCGAGGTGACGAAGAGGGTCGAAAGATCCGGCCCGCCGAAGGCGACGCTGGTCGGCTTCGAGACCGGCAGCTCGATCGTGCGCTCGCAGCGGCCGGCAGGGTCGTAGCGGCCGATCCGCCCGGCCTCGACTTCGGCCACCCACAGGAAGCCCTCCGCGTCGACGGTGCACCCGTCGGGCGCGCCCTCCCGTCCCGCGAAGTCGATGAAGATGCTGCGCCTGCCGATCGTACCACTCTCCATGTCGAAATCGTAGCGGTACACCTGTCCCGGCCGTGAATCGGAATAATAGAGCGTGCGCCCGTCGGGGCTCCACGCAATCCCGTTCGACATGTTGATGCCGGTGTCGACGCGCGTGACCGAGAGGTCGGGGTCGATCCGGTAGAGCGTGCCACGGTCGGTCTTCATTGTGGGGTCGAAGGTTCCGGTCCAGAACCGCCCCATTGCATCGCAGGCTCCGTCGTTGAAGCGCTCGACCGCGAAGTCGATGCCGTGGCCCTCGATCTCCCGGTCCTCGCCGGTCTCGGGGTCGAAGAGCGACAGGCGGTTGCGGAAGGCCGCGATCATGCCGCCGCCCCTGCGGTGGCCGAAGGAGCCGGGCATCTTGGGCAGCGGCCAGCTCCGCGTCGCGCCCGTCGCGTGGTCGAGCCGGTGCAGAACGCGGCCGGTGACGTCGTGCCACCATAGCGCCTGCCCGGCGTCGTCCCACACGGGCCCCTCGCCCAGGTCGCAAACGATATCGCCGCCAATTGTCGTCGCCTCGGTCACAGCCACGTCTCCCGCAATCGCCTCGTCACTGTGAGAAAGCACGGCGCGGCCGGGAAGCTTGCCGCGCCGCATATCCGAATTCGCGAGCGTGCATGGGGGCAGGCTCGCGGGACGCGGCGGGCATTGCGGAAGGACGTCTACCGCCACCAGAAATAGATTATCAGCAGGACGACCACGATGACGGCGAGCGCGGTGATCTGCCAGGGCTTCATCCTGCGCCAGGTGAAGGATTCGCGGGCGAATTTCGGGTCGTTGTCGGCCATCGTGATCACTCCTGTTCGCGCGCCCGGAGCCGCCGGCCAGCACATCGTACGATCGGCAGCCGCAGGAACATCAATGATGATCTAGGGCCGGCGGAGCCTAGGGACAGGGGCTCCATGTCGACCTGGCCGCCTGGGATCGGTGCGGCGGCTAAAGAAGTTTGCTGGCCCTGAGCGCGCCGACCAGTAGCGCCGTCTGTCCGCCGACGCGCGTGTCCGCCTGCTCGCTGAGGGGCAGCGCGTGCCACCGCGCCAGGGGCTCGATGAAGGGGGCAAAGGACGGTCCGATCTGCATCAGGAAGGCGGAGGCGCCGTCGGCGGCCTGGGCCAGCACCAGCATCCTGCCGGCACCGGTCCTGAGCGCGGCGATTCGCTGGATCGACGGATCGTTGATGACGCGGACGTTGAAGAGCAGCGTTCCCGAAAGCAGCGACGCCTCGCGCGCGGCGAAGGCGCTGAAGCCTTCCTGATCCAGCCTGATCCGGCTGACCGGGACCCCACCGCTTGATGGCTCGACTGGTGCGTTCTCAGCCAAGGGCTCTTCACACTCCGTTGCCAAACGCCACTTTCCTACAAGCCGCCATGAGTAGCAAGTAGGAAAAGCGTGTATTTTCAATATGGTAAAGTCGCGCTCTCAAATCCGTGGCAGTGCAGCGCACCAAATCGCTGGTTCAACGCTCGCCGCTGACCCCCCTGAAGACCCCGCAGGACTGGCCGCTTCCACATCCAAAGAAGCCCCTACCGGGACTACAACGACATCCGCGTCATCGTGGAATGCCCGGTCAGGGAACGCGTCGGCGACCTCGTGGTGAGGCTCGCCGGAGTTCCAGCGCGGTCGAATGCTAGACAACCGCGCCGGCAATTTGGCGGAGGGATTTGACGAAGAGGCTAACCGGGTAATGACTGGCGACTGCGACCCCGGCTCTACCAATCGGAACCGCCGGGACCACCGGGCCCCCCTGGCCCTGATGCGCCACCAGATCCGGTGGTCTGCTCGGGGGCGCTTGCAGGCCGGCGGACAGCGGCTTGCCGCTGTTGCGTCTGCCGCGGAGCGGTCGCCTGGGCCGCACGCTGCTGGGGAACTCGGGCTGCCGTTCGGGGCTGCTCCGTCGCGCATGCTCTGTTTTCTCTGGCAACGCGTGGGTCCGAACAATCAACGACCGTCGTGCAGGACGCCAGGTTCAGGGACGCCAGACCGATGAAAAGCGAACAGGCTATGAGGCGCATTATTCTTTTCCTTTGCCTGGCTGCTAGAGCATGTCGAAACGTGGATGCCCCGCAATCCATTCGTGGTTGGCGAGTTCGATCAGCAGCTCGGTGACTTCGCTGGGGATCGCCGTTCCGAGAATGGCGGATGCGGCGTCTCGTGTTCGGGGACCCAGCGCGCCGTCGGCTACCACTCCCTCGACCCCCAGGCGCGTCAGAATGTTCTGCGCTTCCTTGACGATCGATGCGCGCCGGACGGCGCGCAGCCGGTCGCGGGCGAATGCGGCGGCATTGTTCGTGCCTCCGCGCGCCGCCGCCAGCGCGAGGTAGCGGATCGCGTCGCCCTCGCTGCCGAAGGCGGAATCGCTAAGGATCAGGTCCGCGGCATAGTAGGCGCCGAAGGCATCGCCGCGCTCGGCGCTGGTGCGAAACAGCTCGAAGACCTCCGCGCGGCCGACTCCCTCCCGATCGCGGATCATCAGCGCGATCAGGGTTCCAGCATAGGGATGAAGCCCTTCGTTCGCCTCGCGGAACAGTTCCAAGGCCTGTTCCTCGTCCTTCTCGACGAAACTCCCGTCGCGATACATCAGCCCGAGGTTCACGAGGCCCCAGACATCGCCGCGCTCCGCCGATTCCAGAAAGAACCGGTAGGCTCGTTCCTCGTCCTTGGCGACGTGCTGGCCGGCCCGGTAGGCTGCACCGAGGCCGTTCATCGCGTAGGTGTGGCCTGCCTCCACCGCCCTTCCGTAGAGATCGAGGCTTCGGTCAACGTCGACCTCGACCCCGTTGCCCTCGAGGAGGGACTTCGCCAGCGAATGCTGTGCATAGGCGTCGCCGCGCGCCGCCGCCGCCTCGAAGAGCGGAATGGCGCTTGCGGGGTCGCGCGGCACGCCGGCACCATACTGGTAGATGCGCCCGAGGACGTCACCCGATCGGACATGGCCGGCCGCGAGCGCCGCCCGGAACTCGACGATCGCGGCCTCGTACTCGCCCTGCGCATAGAGCACGCGGCCAAGCTGGTGGCGGAAGCGGGCGACATCCGGAAACGCCCCGACAGCCTCGCGGCAGGCCTCGAGCGCCGCCGCGACCGGGATGTCGTTCGGGAAGACGCCCTCGATCACCCCCTGGATGTCGAGCCGGTCGCCGGCAAGCTCGTCGCATCGGTGGACGGTGGGGTCCAGATTGATGACGATGCGTTCCTGCTCCTTGCCGTCGTCACCCGCCTGCGACAGCACGATGCCCGGCTGCATGTCTCCCCAGTCGGCCGTGATGCTCTCGAAGGTGGGACGTACGGCCAGACGCGACAGGTCGTCGGCGCGGACGAGGTCGCCTTCGGACAGGATCGTGTCGCCGACCGCGATCTGCGTGGCGGGGTCCCGCGCGGCGACGCGGAGCCATCCCCCACTTTGCCCGATCTCCGGCGGCATCGCATCCGAGAGCGAGGCAAAGCCGGTTCCGACGACCGGTGCCATGGCGATCTCGACCGCCGGCGGGGCTGGAGGCGCGGGCGGCTCGTGTTCGCCCACCACCAGTGGAGGCGTGTCGTCCGGCGGCGGTGCGGACACAGACGGATCGAACACGACCGCCACCATGCCCCGGACCTCGTCGCCGGCCGAGGAGCGCACGGCATAGGACATGAGTTCCACCGCCCGGTCCTCGCCCGGCGCGGGAACATATGTGACCTCGTGCAGGCGGCGCGCGTCGAAACTCGTGCCGGTGCCGATCACCGTGTCGCCCAAACGCAGTTCGCCTTGCTGCGGAAGCCTGTCGAACGAAGCTTCGACCGTCAGACCGCGGCTGACGATCGGCTGCGCGATGCCGAGCTCGACCCGGCTCGCCTGGGGCGAGACGCGGATCTCGCCGAGGCTCTCGCCGACCACGAGAACGTTCTGCTGCACCACGAAGTAGAAGCGCGAGACGAGGCTCGACACGTCCCACGGCACCTGCCGACCGCCGGTCCTGTCGATGACGTCCGACCGGATCTGCGTCAGCAATTCGCGCACCTCGACATTCGGCGTAGGCAGGTGGTCCGCCAATGCCGCCGTGAACGGGCTGGCGCCGTCTCCGCCGTCATAGGCGACCTCATCGGGTGCAGTGGAATAGACGATCAGCGACCCTTGACGAGGTATGAGTGCGGCGAGCCCGTCCTTGGGCGCCACCTCCACCGTCCGCTCGCCCAGCACGTATTGCTGGTTCTTGAACGGATTGTCGCGGCAGGAATCGAGGATGACGATCTGCATCGACGAGGTCTGCCGCATGTAGTCTAGCAGGTGGCCGACATTGTAGGACTGGGTTTCAAGATCGTAGGCCGACCCCAGCGAGGCGTCGGTCGGGAGGATGTAGTTCTCGCCCGCCACCTGCACGGCATGGCCGCTGTAGTAGAACAGCGCGATGTCGCCGTCGTTGAGCGTGCGCAGGAAGGTCCGCACCGTGCGCTCCAGGCCCTGCTTGTCCAGGTTCTCGCCCAGCGTGACTTCGAAATTCGCATCGCGCAGCAGCCGCGCGACTCGGCTGGCGTCGCTCGCGGCATTGGGAAGCTGCGCCAGCGTGCGATAGTCAGAATTGCCGATGACGACGGCGGCGCGCCGCCCCTCCGCCGCACTCGCCGGCATCGCGGACATCCACGCGAGCGCGAGGGCGAGCAGCAACGCACTCGCTGCCATCGGCGCCCTGACTGACGCCTTCCAGTGGCAAAGCTCGCGCAAGGCTTCTTCTCCACCGTTGAAGTTGCTCCGTGCCAGCGGCCGGGCACACCTGACGCAAGGTCACTCTGACGCAATCGAGGCCGCTCGGCAAGGTCGATCCGGACGACCACCCAGTCCGCGCACTCATTGGCACCGCCCGCCGGGCCCGAACCGGAGCCGCGCCCGAACAAGCAGGTTCAATCCGTGCCCGGTTTGATCTAGTGAGAGCGGCCACGGACCGAGAACACGAGCGGGAGACGACATGGCGACGGGGGAAAGAGATGCGGGGCGGCTCGCCGGGCCAAGGCTGCGGCGGGGGGAGGATCTTCCGGCAGACGTCAGGAGGCCCGGCTATGCGCCGGCGGCGCATGGCGTCGGCATCGTCCATATCGGTATCGGCGCGTTCCACCGCGCGCATCAGGCGGTCTACACCGACGACGCGCTGGAAGCCGAGGGCGGCGACTGGCGCATCCTCGGCATCAGCCTGCGCGGCACGGACGTTGCCGACACGCTCGGACCCCAGGACGGCCTCTACACGCTCATCGAGCGCGGTCCGGGCGGCACCTCGGCGCGCATCATCGGCAGCGTCGCGGGCGCCGTCGCCGCGAGCCGCGAGCCGGCACGGGCGCTCGAAGCGCTTGCCGCGCCGGAGACGCGCATCGTCAGCCTCACCGTCACCGAAAAGGCCTACGGCATCCGCCGTCCGGGCGGCGAGGTGGACCCTGCCCATCCGGCAATCGCCCGCGACCTCGCCGACCCGCGCCATCCGGCCGGCACGATCGGCTACATCGTCGAGGCGCTCAGGCTGCGGCGGGAGGCCGGCGCGGCGCCCTTCACCGTGCTCTGCTGCGACAACCTGCCGGAGAACGGCAGGCTGATCCGCGCCGGCGTGCTCGATTTCGCGAGTCGCGTCGATCCCGCCCTGCGCGACTGGATCTCCGCCGAGGTCGCCTTCCCGTCCACCATGGTCGATCGCATCACTCCCGCCTCGACCGACCGGACTTTTGCCGACGCCGAGCGGCTCACGGGCTTGCGCGACCTCGCCGCGATCGAGACCGAGCCCTTCACGCAGTGGGTGATCGAGGACTGCTTCCCTCAGGGCCGACCGGCCTGGGAAGCGGGCGGTGCGATCTTCGTCGACGACGTCGAGCCCTACGAGCGCATGAAGCTGCGCATGCTGAACGGCAGCCATTCCCTCATCGCCTATGCGGGTTTTCTCGCCGGCTGCCGCTATGTCCGCGATGCGATGGCCTGGCCGCCGCTGGCCAGCCTCGTCGAGCGCCATTTCGCGGCGGCAGCCGCGACGCTCTCGCCCCTCCCCGGCATCGATTTCGCCGACTACGGCCGGCAGCTGGCCGAGCGCTTCCGCAACCCGGAGATCGCGCACGAAACGTTCCAGATCGCGATGGACGGCACCGAGAAGCTGCCGCAGCGGCTCCTGCACCCGGCATCGGAGACGCTGGAGAAGGGCGGCGACATTGCGAGCTTCGCCTTCGCCGTCGCGGCCTGGATGCGCTACTGCCTCGGCCGGACGGAGGACGGCGTCGCCTACGAGCTGCGCGATCCGCGCCAGGACGAGATCCGCGGCGCCCTCGCCCATGCGGGTGCGGACGCAGCGTCCGTCTCCGGCGCGCTGCACGCGCTGTCCGGCCTCTTCCCGCAACGTCTCACGGACGACCCGTCCTGGCGCCAGGCAGTCGAGACCCGCCTCGCCGCCATGCTCGACGGCGGCATGCGCGCCGCGGTCGAGCGCGAGGCTGGAAGCTTCTAGAGCCTGTACGCCGCCTTCGCCGCACCGTAGGCGAGATGCGCGGCCAGCTCGCGAGCGCTTGAGCGCGATAGCCGGCGCTCGGCCACCAGCAGCGCCAGGAACCGGCAGGCCTCGCGCCGCCAGACGTCGTGCCGCGCCGGGATCGACAGAAGCGCCCTCGTATCGTCGTTGAAGCCGGCGAGGTTGTGGAAGCCCGCCGTCTCGACCACCTGGTCGAGATAGCGGCGGATGCCCTGCGGGCTGTCGTGGAACCACCAGGGCGGGCCGATCATCAGCGCCGGCCAGTATCCCGCCATCGGCGCGAGCTCTCGCGCGTAGGTCGACTCGTCCAGCGTGAAGGCGATCAGCCGGAAGCCTTCGGCATTGCCGTAGCGCGACAGCAGCGCCTGCAGCCCGCCGACGAAATCCGTCCTAACGGGGATGTCGGCGCCGAGATTGGCGCCGCGCTCGCGCATCAGCGTCGGGTCGGTGTTGCGCCGCGAGCCGGCATGGATCTGCATCACCATCCCGTCTTCGACCGAGAGCGCCGCCATCTCCGTCATCATCTGGCCGCGGAAGAGTTCCGCCTCGCGCGCATCGATCTGCCCGGAAAGCGCGGCGTCGAGCAGCCTCTGCTTCTCCCCGGCGGGAAGGTCCGCCGTCAGCGCGCTCGGCACGCCGTGGTCGGTCGCCACCGCGCCGTGCTCGCGGAAGAAGGCGCGGCGCTTGCGATGCGCCTCGATCATGTCCTCCCACTTCGCCGTGTCCTCGCCGGTCAGCTCGGCGAGCCGCGCGATGTTGGCGGCGAAGCCCGGCGCCTCCGGATCGGTCACGTCGTCCGGCCGGTAGGTGGTGCGGATGCGGACGTTGAGCCCCTTCTCCTTCAGCACCTTGTGGTGGGCGAGCGGGTCGAGCGCGAATTCAGTCGTCGCGATCACCTCGACATTCGCCCGGTCGAGCACGGCGAGCGGCCGCAAGTCGGCGTCGGAAAGCCTGGCGTTGATCAGGTCGAACGTCGCGTCGGCGTTCGCTGGTGAGAGCGGTTCCTCGATCCCGAAGGCGAAGTTGAGCGCGTGGTCGATCCAGAGCCGCGACGGCGTGCCGTCGAAGAGGTGGTAGTTGGCGCAGAAGAGCCGCCAGGCGTACCGGCCCTCAGCCACCGGCGCGCCGTCGCCGCGCGGCACGCCGAGATCGTCATAGGAGATGCCCTGGCTGCGCAGCATCCTCAGCACGTAATGGTCCGGCGTCAGGAAGAGCGAGGCGGCATCCTGGAACGGCGCGTCCTCGGCGAACCACCGGGGGTCGGTGTGGCCGTGCGGGCTGACGATCGGCAGCGCGGCGACGCCCTCGTAGAAGTCGCGCGCGATCGAGAGCGCCGGCTCCCCGGAAGGCAGGAGACGGTCGGGATGGAGGAAGTCGGTCACGATTCGAGGCCCAGTTGCGGATGCGAGAAAGCATGCATGATGCCGCGCAGTTCGGCCAACCCCTTCATGCGCCCGATCGTCGGATATCCCGGCTGCGCCTTGCGGCCGAGGTCGTCGAGAATGTCCTGGCCGTGGTCGGGCCGCATCGGAATCTGGTGATCCGCCCTCCCCGCAGCCTTCCGCCGCGCCTCCTCGCGCCGGATCTCGGCCACCAGCGCCACCATGTCGACGTCGCCTGCGAGATGTTCGGATTCGTGGAAGGAGCCGAACTGCGCTGCCGTCTCGCGCTGCACGTTGCGCAGGTGGAGGAAATGAACCCGGTCGCCCAGCCGGCGCATCATGCCGGGCAGGTCGTTGTCCGGCCGGGCGCCGAGCGAGCCGGAGCAGAGCGTGATGCCGTTCGCCGGGCTGTCGACGGCCTCCATCACGGCGGCGAAGTCGGCCTCGGTCGACATCACGCGCGGCAGGCCGAGCAGCGGGAACGGCGGGTCGTCGGGGTGGCAGCAGAGCCTGATGCCGACCTCCTCCGCCGTCGGCACGACCTCCTCAAGGAATGCGACGAGGCTCGCACGCAGCCGCTCCGGCCCGAACCTGTCATATTCCGCCAGATGTGCCCGCACGTCGTCGAGCGAGAGGCGCTCCGTCGAGCCGGGCAGGCCGAACGTGACATTGGCCGTCAGTTCCGCGCGCCGCGCCTCGCTCATGTCTGCAAAACGCCGCTCGGCGTCGGCAGCGACATCGGCCGGAAAATCGTCCCGGGCTCCAGGCCTCTTGAGGATGAAGAGGTCGTAGGCTGCGAAGTCGACAATATCGAAGCGCATGCAGGTGCCGCCGTGGCCGACGCGCCAGGCGAGGTCGGTGCGCGTCCAGTCGAGCACCGGCATGAAATTGTAGCACACGACCTCGATCCCGGCCGCCGCCAGGTTGCGCAGGCTCGTGCGGTAGTGGTCGAGATGAAGGCGCCAGTCGCCCTTCTGCTTCTTGATCTCTTCGGAGACTGGCAGGCTCTCGACCACCTCCCATTCGAGGCCGGAGGGCGAGCCATCGCGGCGACGGCGGATCGCCACCTGCCGCCTCGATATCTCCTCCGGCGTCCACACCTCGCCCGCCGGAACGTGGTGAAGCGCCGAGACGACGCCCTCCACGCCGCACTGGAGCATGTCGTCGATCGTGGCCAGGTCCGCCGGTCCGAACCAGCGCCAGGTCTGTCTCATTCAGGGTCTCCGGAGATCGGGCGCCCGGACGTCATCCAAAGGCGAGCCCGGGCAGGAAGAGGACGATGCCCGGCGTGAAGAGCAGGAAGAGCACGAGGAGGAGCACCGCCGCGATCAGCGGGATCGATTCCTTGACGTAGCTCTCCACCCGGACGTTGAGCAGGCTGCAGACGGCGAACATGGCGACCCCGACCGGGGGCGTCATGCCGCCCAGCGTCACCACGATCATCATCAGGATCCCGAAATGGACCGGGTCGAAGCCGACCGCGGTGATGATCGGCACCACGATCGGCGTCAAGAGCAGCATGACGACCGTCGCCTCGACGAACAGGCCGATGACGAGGACCACTGCGAGCACCGCTATTACGATAAGATACGCCTCGCCGATGCCCGACAGCACCCAGCCCGAGATCTGCTGCGGCACCTGCAGGAAGGTGATGGCGAAGCCGAGTATGCCGGACATCAGGATGATCAGCATGATCATGCCGATGTCGGAGACGGCATCGGCGAATGCGCTCCACACCTTCTCGACGGTGAGCTGCCGGTGCGCCAGCATGCCGATCGCGACGGCGTAGACGACGGCGCCCGCCCCCACCTCCGACGGCGTGAACAGCCCACCCCGGATCGCGAAAACGAGCAGGATCGGGAACAGGAGCGCCCACTTGGCGTCCCACATGGCGCCGAAGAACTCGCGCGCCGTCGGCACCCGCGCTTCCGCGCCGCGGTAGTCGCGTCGCTTGGCGATGATGTAGATCGTCGCCATCATCACCAGCATCATCAGAATGCCGGGAATGATGCCGGCGAGGAAGAGCCGGCCGATCGAGACGTTGCCCACATAGCCGTAGAGGATCAGGCCGATCGACGGCGGCAGCACCGCGGTGATCAGCGAAGTCACCGCGATGACGGCGGCCGAGAAGCCCTTCGAGTAGCCCTGCTTGATCATCGAGGGGCCGAGGATGCGCGCTTCCATGGCTGCCTCCGCGACGGCCGAGCCGGACACGCCGCCCATCAGCGTCGACAGGATCACCGAGACCTGCGCCAGCCCGCCCGCCATCCAGGCGACCGCGACGTTGGCGAAGCGGAACAGCCGCTCGGTGATGCCGCTCGCATTCATCAGGTGCCCTGTCAGGACGAAGAACGGCACGGCGAGCAGCGGGAAGCTCTGGCTCATTGTGGCGATCCGCTGCACGCCGATCGACAATGGCATGATGTCCGACTGCAGGAAGAAGACGAAGCCCGACATGCCGACGGCGAACGCCACCGGCGCGCCGACGAACAGGAGCACCAGGAAGACAACGGCGATCGCGGTCACAATTCGCCTCCCGGCTGTCTCGGCTGGACGATGTCCTCGTCGGGGGGCGTGTAGATCAGCGTCCTGCCGTCGCGCCGCCGCCAGGCGTCGGCCAGGTTATGGAGCAGCGCGCCGATGAGCATCACGCAGCCGATCGGAACAGCGACAGTGACGAATGCGTAGGAGAGACCGCTGTCGCCATAGATGCGCTGGCGGTTGAGCCAGGTGAGCTTGGTGCCCTCGACCGCAAGGACCGCGAGGAAGACGAGCACGGCGAGCGTCACCACCGTCTCGACGGTCAGCCGGCTCCGGTAGGGCAGCGCCCGGACCAGGAGGTCGACGCCCAGATGCCCCTTGGCGCGCATGGCGCGCGTTGCGCCGATGAAGCACAGCCAGATGAACAGGAGCTGCGCCATGTCGACCGACCAGATCAGCGGCTGGCCGAAGAACCGCATCACCGCCGCGACGAAGACGAGCAGCGTGGCGGCAGCGAGGAGCAAGGCCGCGATCGCAAGCTCGATCTGGCCCATGCGCTTGAGCATCATCTTGTCCCGGCAGTGGCGGGAACGGGCGCGTCGCCCGTCCCCCGAATGGCGATGACGGCGCGGTCTACTGTGCCGCGAGGCCCTGCACCGTATCGCGCAGGTCGCCATAGCCCAAGACGTCGTAGACGCCCGCAGTCGCCTCGCGGAAGGGCGTGACGTCGATCTCGTGGATCGTCGCGCCCGCCTCGGTGAGGTTCGCCTCGATCTCCGCCAATGCCGCCTCGGTGCCGCGCGATGCGACGTCGCCCGCTGCCAGCGCTTCCTCGCGCAGCATCGTCTGGATCTCAGCCGGCAGGCTGTCGAACCAGGCCGCGCTGGTGACCATGCCCGTGATCAGGCTGATATGCGCGGTCTTGGTGATGTGCGGCGCGACCTCGTGGAGCCGCGAGCCCCAGAGCGCCGGAAGCTGCACCTCGACGGCGTCGATCACATTCTGCTGGAGCGCCGAATAGACCTCCGCATAAGGCATCGGCGTCGGCACCGCGCCCATCGCCTTGACCGTCTCGGTCCATACCGGGGCGCCGGGCGTGCGCATGCGTAGGCCGTTGAGGTCCGCCGGCGACGCGACCGGCTTGTCGGTGACGACGTGACGCTCGCCCTGCCACCAGTTGAAGGAGAGGATCTGGTGGCCTGACGATTCGCGCAACTTGCCGACCCACTCCTCGAACAGATCCGACGTCACGACGTTGCGGATGCCGTCATAGCCGGAGGCAAGATAGGGCGCGCCGAGGATGCCGAGCTCGTTCTGGAAGACAGCGAGCCGCCCGCCGTCGACGATGACCGCAACCGGTGCGCCGGCGCGCGCCTGCTCCAAGACGTCCTCGTCGGGCCCCAGCTGCGAATTCGGGAAGAGCTGGATCTCGACTGTGCCGCCCGAGCGCTCGGCAACGGCGTCGCGGAAACTTTCGAGCCCCTTATAGAGCGGGTCCCCGGTCGTCAGCGCCGTGTTGATGCTGAGCGTGTAGTCGGCGGCCAGCGCGGTGGAGGCCGAGAGTGCGATGGCCATCGCCGCGGCGATGCCGGAAATCCTGATGTTCATGATATTCCTCCCTGTCGAGCGCTGGTGCAGCGCCTGCGATTGCTGTAGGCTAGTATGGTAGTATATCGGAAGTCAACATGAACCTGCCTTTCCAGCTTCCCGCTCTCGACGAGGATGGGCTCCGGCTCCGCCACGCCACGATGAGCGGCCGCGTCTTCGAGGCGCTGCGACAAGCGATCATCCAGCTGCAGCTTCAGCCGGGCCACCTGCTCTCCGAGGCGGAGGTCGCCAAGCAGCTCGGGGTTTCGCGCCAGCCGGTACGCGAGGCCTTCATCAAGCTGGGCGAGGTCGGGCTCGTCGAGGTGCGTCCGCAGCGCGGCACGTTCGTCCTCCTCATCTCGCGCCGCGACGTCGAGAACGCCCGGTTCATCCGCGAGGCTATCGAGGTCGCTGTGGTGTGCAAGGCCGCCGCCGAGGCGGGGCCGGAGGCGATCGCGCGAATCCGCACCGCCCTCGAGCGCCAGGAGGCCGCCGAGCGCCGGGGCGACACGGTCGAGTTCCTGCGTCAGGACGAGGTATTCCACCACGGCATTGCCCGCAGCGTCGACTGCGACCACGCCTGGCGGCTGCTCGAGAACCTCAAGGCGCAGATGGATCGCGTGCGCTATCTCTCGATGCCGCTCGCCACCCCGATCTCGACGCTGATCGCCCAGCACAGCGCCATCGTCTCGGCGATCGAGAGCCGCGATCCGGATACGGCGGCAGACGCGATGCGCGAGCACCTGCGCGAGATCCTGAAGTCGCTGCCCAAGATCGCGAAGGCCCATCCCGACCTCTTCGTCGACTGACCGGCTGCCTTCAGGCCGGCCTCACCCACACGTGAAGTCGCTGCCCTTCCAGCAGGGGCCGCTGCGGATGTAGCTTGCGCTGCGGCAGGCGGCATCGGCCGCTGCCGAAGGAGGATCATGACATGTTGCGCATCATTGCACTCGCATCGGCGCTCGCCCTGGCGCCCTCAATGGCTTTCGCCTTCTCTTGTCCGCAGCTCATGGCGCAGATCGACGCCGCGCTTCCCACCACAACCGTCTCCGATGCCGACAAGGCCCGCGCCCAGGAACTCCGCGCAGAGGGCGAGCGGCTCCACAATGCCGGCGATCATCCCGGCTCCGAGGCCGCGCTGAACGAGGCCAAGCAGATTCTCGGGATCTGACACGCCTCCAGCGCCCGCGGCTGCGGTCGCGGGCGCGTCATGCGTGGAGCACGCCCTCCGCCACCCGGACCGCATGCCCGCCGATGCGCGCCGACGTCGCCTTTCCCTCCGTGATGTCGATCTCCATGCGAATGCGCGAGGGCCGCCGCATCTCGATCCCCTGCTCGATCCACACGGCGTGCGGCCCGTCGACTGGCGTGTCGAAGGCGACCACCGCGCCCGAGAACGCCGCAGCCGCCGACCCCGTCGCCGGATCCTCGTAGGTCGGCGGGCCGGGGACGAACATGCGGGCATGGAAATCGCAGTCGTGGTTCACCGTCTCGCGGCAATAGACATAGGCGGACACCGGGAAGCCGCCGCCCCGCTCCGGCACCAGTTCCCGCCAGGCGGCCGGGTTGATGCGCGCACGTGCCGCCGCATCGAGCCCGGCGACCGGAACGGTCACGTAGGGGACACCCGCCGACCAGAGGCCAGCACGGTGGTTCTCGAAGCCGATCTCGTGCGGCGCGAGGCCGAGCGCCGCCCCGATCGCCTTCGGATCGGCGGAGAAGTCGAGCGGTCGCGACAGTTCCGGCAGGTCGAGTTCGGCGAAACTCGCCCTCTCCCCGCGACTGACGACGCAACGCAGGTCGCCGATCTTCTCCTCCAGCACGAGCAACGCGCCGTCGCTGCCGGCATGGTTCGAATCGGGACGCTCGGCAATCGCGATCGCGCTGCCGACGGTCGGGTGTCCCGCGAAGGGAAGCTCGAATTGCGGCGTGAAGATGCGGACCGCGGCGACATGGACGCTGTTCTTCGGCGGCAGCAGGAACACCGTCTCGGACAGGTTGAACTCGAGCGCGATCGCCTGCATGCGCGCGTCGTTGAGACCGTCCGCGTCGAATACGACGGCGAGCGGATTGCCTTCGAGCGGCGTCGACGTGAAGACGTCGTAGATCGCGTAGCGCCGTTCCCGCATCGATGTGTTCTCCCTTCGATTTCCAGCCCCCGTCGCCGGCGCCGGTCCTACCACGCCGGATCAAGATGACTGAACTTTAACTTGTAGCATCGCCGCAAAAACACGATCTCTGGGAGGAGGGACAGAGCAACAACACGGGCTACCATGGACCAGATCGTGGAACGGCCGAGGCCCCGGAACGCCCCCGGCCACGACATCGCGGACGTGCTTGACCTTGGTCGCGGGCGCAGGCGACGCCGCTGGCCCCTCGTCCTCTTCGTGCTTGCGGCCGGGGCCGCGGGCGCAGGCGCGTGGTTCTGGAACGCGCAGCCCGAGACCGCGCCCGCCTATGCTACCATGCCTGTCGAGAGCGGTGCGCTGACCGTGCAGGTCTCAGCGACCGGCACGCTGGAGCCGCTGACCCGCGTCGAGGTGTCCAGCGAGCTTTCGGGTATCGTGCGCGCCGTCAACGTCCGCGAGAACGAGCGCGTGGCCGCCGGACAGGTGCTCGCAGTGCTCGACACGGCCCGTATCGAGGCACAGGTGGAGCGCGCGGAAGCCGGCGTCGCCGTCGCGCAGGCCCGCGTCACCGAGGCGCGCGCCACCTTCAACGAGACCGAGCGGCAGCTCGCCCGCGCCCGCCAGCTCTCCGAGCGGGGCATGGTCGCCGACCAGGCGCTCGACAACGCCGTCGCGGCGCATGAGCGCGCCGCGAGCGGCATCGAGATCGCCGAGGCGAACCTCGCCATCGCCCAGGCCGAGCTGCGTCTCCAGCAGGCCGACCTCGCGCACAGCACCATCCATGCGCCGATCGACGGCATCGTGCTCGAACGTGCCGTCAATCCCGGCCAGACGGTCGCCGCCTCCATGTCGGCGCCGATCCTCTTCGTGATTGCCGAGAACCTGGAGCGCATGGAGCTGAAGGCAGCGATCGACGAGGCTGACATCGGCCAAGTCGCCTCCGGGCAGACTGCGCGCTTTACCGTCGACGCCTTCCCGTCGCGCCGCTTCGACGCCGAGATCCGCGACATCAGCTTCGCCTCCAGCGTCACCGAGGGCGTCGTCACATACGAGGCGCGGCTGTCGGTGGACAACGAGGACCTGCTCCTGCGCCCAGGCATGACGGCGAGCGTCGAGATCGTCACCCGCGAGGCCGACGACGTCGTCCTGGTGCCGGCCTCCGCCTTCCGCTTCAGCCCCATGCAGCCGGGCGCCGGCCCGCCGGGCTTCAGCCTGACGAACCTCTTCTCGCCGCAGCGCATGGGCGGCATGCGTCCGGGCGGGCAGCGCGGCACGGGCGGTCCCCGCCAGCGCGGCGGCGCCGACGAGGGCGCGCGCACGCTCTGGGTGCTGGAGGACGGCCAGCCGCGCCGCGCCCGCGTGACCACCGGCGCCACCGACGGCGACCGCATCGAGGTCCTGTCGGGGCTGGAGCCCGGCGATCTCGTCATCACCGGCATGGCGGATCGCTGAGGCGATGAACGTCATCGCCGACATCCCGCTGCTGTCCTTCCGCGACGTCTGGAAGACCTACGGCCATGGTGAGGCGAAGGTGCACGCGCTGGCGGGCGTCGACCTCTCGATCTCGCGCGGCGAGTTCGTCGCCATCATGGGCCCGTCCGGTTCCGGCAAGTCGACCGCGATGAACATCGTCGGCTGCCTCGACACGCCGACCAGCGGCCGCTACGGCTTCCTCGGCATCGACGCCGGAACGCTCGACCGCTCGCGCCGCGCGGTCTTGCGCAACCGCTACATCGGCTTCGTCTTTCAGGGCTACAATCTGCTCGCCCGCACCACCGCGGCCGAGAATGTCGAGCTGCCGCTCATCTATCGCGGAGTGCCTGCCAGGAAGCGGCGCGAGATGGCGATGGAGGCGCTGGCGCAGGTCGGGCTGCAGGGGCGCGAGCATCACACTCCGGCTGAACTCTCAGGCGGGCAGCAGCAGCGCGTGGCGATCGCCCGCGCCATCGTCACCCGCCCCACCCTTCTCGTCGCCGACGAGCCGACCGGAAACCTCGACACCCAGCGCAGCCACGAGATCATGGACCTCCTCGTCGGTCTCAACCGCGACCACGACCTGACCGTCGTCATGGTCACGCACGAGCCCGACATCGCCGCCTATGCCGAACGCACCATCGGCTTCCTGGACGGCATAATCGCCTACGACCGGATCAACACGGAGCCGGTCCATGTTTCTTGAGACCGTCCGCCTCGCGCTCCGCTCGGTGCTGCGCAATCCGCTGCGCTCCTTCCTGACCTTGCTTGGCATCGTCATCGGCGTCGCCGCGGTCATAGCCATGATCACGATCGGCGCCGGCACCAGCGAGAAGGTCAAGGAGGATATCGCCAAGCTCGGCTCGAACCTCCTCGTCGTCACCGCGAGCCGCCCGACCCGCGGCGGCGGCACCTCGTTTGCCCCGCGCCGGCTCGACCAGCGCGACCACGAGGGGCTGGCCGAGGGTCTGCGCAACGTGTCGGCCGTCTCCGCCACCGCGCAGCGCCAGCAGCGCATCGTCTACGGCCCCCACAACATGGTGGTCGAGGTAACCGGCACCGACCCGCAATATCTCGTCGCCCGCGACTGGGACCTTGCCCTCGGCCGCTCCTTCACCGACTCCGAGGCGCGCGGCGGCGCCAGCCTCTGCGTCATCGGTCAGACGGTCAGGCAGGAGTTCTTTGGAGCCGGCGACCCGACCGGCGAGACGATCCGCGTCAACCGCATGAACTGCCGCGTCATCGGCGTGCTGGAGCCAAAGGGCACCGCCGGCTTCGGCCAGGATCAGGACGCCGTCGTGCTGATGCCGCTCTCTACCTTCCAGCGCCGCATCACCGGCAACCGCGACATCGGCGCGATCTACGTCTCGGCCCAGGACGGCGTGCCGACCCAGGCGGTCGCCTCTGAGATCGAGGACATCATGCGCCACACGCGCCGCCTCTCTCCCGACCAGGAGGACAATTTCGCCGTCCGCGACATGACGCAGGTCGCCGATGCGATGGCCAGCACCACTGCGGTGATGACCGGCATGCTCGGTGCGCTGGCCGGCGTCAGCCTGCTCGTCGGCGGCATCGGCATCATGAACATCATGCTCGTCTCCGTCACCGAGAGGACGCGGGAGATCGGCGTCAGGCTGGCGATTGGGGCTCAGGAGCGCGACATCCTGTGGCAGTTCCTCGTCGAAGCGACGGTGCTCGCCTCGCTCGGCGGCATCATCGGCATCCTGCTCGGCCTGTCGCTTGCGGGCGCGGCGGCGTGGTCGCTCGCCATTCCCTTCGCGCCGAGCACGGCCGTCATCCTGCTCTCGGTCGGCTTCTCCGCGCTCATCGGCATGGTGTTCGGCTTCTTCCCGGCGCTGCGCGGTGCCCGCCTCGACCCTATCGACGCGCTCCGCCACGAATAGGCATCGGCTGCGAAGGCAAGCGGATATTCGCAATCCTCGACTACCTCCTGCCGGTGATGGAGCGGCTTGCCATACCCCCGCCTGAAATGCGGGAGAATGCACCAGCCAGTGGCAGGGTGTGCGGCGGCCGGCATGACGACACTGACTGGATTGTTCCTGGACCCGCGCCGGCGGCCCGCGCTCGTGGCGCTCGTCCTGCTGGCGGCCGGCGCGGCATTGATTCTCGCGCTCATGCGGCCCGCCGTCCAGGAGCCCGACGAGGAGCTGCGCCGCCAGATCGGCCAGATGCTGATGGTGGGCTTCCGCGGCACTACGGCCGACCAGGACTGGCCGCGACTGCTGCGCCGGCAGATTGCCGCGGGCGATGTCGGCGGCGTACTGCTTCTCGGCCGCAACATCGGCACACTGGACGACGTGCGCGAGCTGAACCGCTCCTACGCCGAGGCGGGAGCGTCGCCGCCGCCCCTCATCGCAATCGACCAGGAAGGCGGCCGCATCGAGCGTCTCGGGGCCGCCGTGGGCTTCCCCGTGACGCCCTCGGCGCGCTGGCTCGCCGCCAATGCCAGCCCGGCCGATGCCGCCGGCTCCTATGCAGCGATGGCCGAGGGCCTGCGCGGCCTCGGCTTCAACGTCAATTTCGGCCCGGTGGTCGATCTCGACCTCGAGCCGGACAACCCGATCATCGGCCGGCTGGAGCGCGCCTATGCGGCGGACGCCGGTCTGGTGACCGATTTCGCGCGGACTTTCGTCGCCGCCCACCGCGAGGCGGGACTGCTCACCTCGCTGAAGCACTTTCCCGGCCACGGCTCGAGCCTCGTCGACAGTCACCACCGCCTGCCCGACATCTCCGCCACCTGGACCGAGGTCGAGCTCGAGCCCTATCGCCGGCTGATCGCGGAGGACATGGCCGACATGGTGATGGTCGGTCACCTCGCGCTCGCCCCGGTGACCGGCACAGCCGACCTTCCCACGTCGCTGTCGCGCGAACTCGTAACCGGCATGCTGCGCGAGAAGCTCGGCTATGACGGCGTCATCGTGTCGGACGACATGGACATGGGCGCGATCGCCGAAGGCCATGGCCTGGAGGAGTCGCTTCTCGCCGCCATCCGCGCCGGAATCGACCTGCTCATCGTGTCGAACTTCCACCGCAGCGACCCGCAGCTCCCGCCGCACCTGGTCCGTGCGATCGGACGGGAGGCAATGCGCGACCCGGCCCTGCGCGAGATGATCGCGGCGTCGAGCGCCCGGATCGCTGCGCTGAAGGCCCGGCTCGACCAGCCGCGCCCCCTCCCCGGCGTCTGAGCATCCGCTATTCCGCGGCGCCCGTTTCCCCGGTCCAGACCGGCGCGTTGCTCTCGCCGTTGAGGAACGGCAGCACTGTGGGCACCAAGGCCGGAGACATGAACATCTCGTAGTGCGTCAGGTCGGGCAGGATCGCCAGCCGGTTCTGCGCCATGTGCTCGCGCATCCAGCCGGCGTCCCGCTGTCCGCCGCCGAGCAGCTTGTAGAACTCGACCACATGCTCCAGCCGGAACATGTCGCTGTCGCCGTAGACGAGCATGACCGGCATTTCGAGCGTCCTGACCTCCTCCGCCCAGTCGTATGGCGTGCGCATCAGTTCGCCCATGCGGTCGAGGAGGCGCGGGAAGTCCTCCGGCTTCGGCGCCACGGCGACGTAGGATTTGTACATCGGCGTGTCCTTCATCATCTCGGCCATCGCCGCGCCCACCTGCGCCTGCATGGGCAGCATTTCGGGATGGAAGCCGTTCTGCGCGAAGCCCGCCGAGACGAGCACCAGCCGCCGAACCTTCCCGGGGTGCTGGACGGCCAGGCGGAAGCCCGCGCCTGCGCCGAAGGAGTAGCCGAGCACATCGACCTCCTCATACCCAAGCTCAGACAACACGATCGCGAGGTCGTCGCCGATGTCGGGCAGGCTGATCGGCCGCTCGCCGAGTTCGGTGCGGCCGTGGCCGTGCAGGTCGACGGCGATCACCTGCCGATTCTCCGTCAGCATCGGCATGATGGGAGCGAACATGTCGGTGGAACCCAGTCCGCCATGGAGCAGAAGCAGCGGCTCGCCCTCGCCGCGGATCTCGTAATAGTAGCGGATGCCGTTTGCCTCGACATGGCCGCTCTCGGCCGCCTGGACGGCGTTGTCCTGTGCCCCCGCCGGCGCCGCCACGATCGCGAGCGCCAGGCCGAGCGCGCATGAAAGAAGCTTGAGCATATGATCCTCCTGTTGCAGTCGCGATACCGTTCGCGCTGCCCCGAGGACGATGAAGACGTCAGCCTCCCGACAGGGCCTGCGCAAAATGCCAGTCAAGGACGGCAGGCATGTGCGGCGCGAACGGCCCCGGCCGCTTCTCGCCGGCGCGCAGCACCACCGGCTCCTCAACCTCGTCCTCACCCCCCGCCGCGAGGTAGCGGCGGATCGAGCGGGCGAGATCGTCGGAGCTGCGGTCGCTGAAGAAGCGGCGGAAGATCACCGTACCCGATGGCAGCGAGAGCGCATGGAGGCTCTTCTCCGGCCGCCACTCTGCAAGGTCGAGCCCCGTCTCCTCCATCACCTCACGGCGCATATTGGCGTAGTGGTCGGCCTTGCCGGCGCGGAAGTCGCCCGGCTCAAAGGAGCCGGCGGCGAAACTCACCAACCCGGCATTCAAGGTGTGCGATGCCATGCGGATCGCCACCAGCGCCGCGTCGGCGGCGACCAGCACAGCGTTGGCGTAGACATGCTCGGCGTCGTCGTTCACGCTGCTGCCGCGCCAGTAGAGGAACTCCGAATAGCGAACCGTGTGGCAGCGTCCCTCGAGCTGCCCGCCGCGATAGGCAAGCTCAGAGAGCAGCACCACCTCGCCGTCGAACAGCGCCGGCTTGCGCTCCTTCTCGATGCGCCAGTTGGCGGCGACCGCCTCTTCCGCGCCGGCCAGGAACGGGTGAGGCGACGGATCGAGCCGCACGTCGACATCGTCGACGGCAAAGACATTCCCGCGAGGCAGATCGAAAGCCATGGCGGTCTCAGGGCAGCGAGAGGGTGACGGCCACGGGGCAATGGTCGGACGCCTTCGGGCGGTCCCAGCCGGTGCGCGGATAGCGCTCGACCTCCTGGCCGGGCGGGAAGATCGTCCGCCATGGCTGGCCGTTGCGGATGATGTCGGGCACAGCTGCCGCATTGGCCTCGGCCAGCGCCGGCGAGGCAAAGATGTAGTCGAGCTGGCAGAGATGCCGCTCCTTGGGCCCGCGCGTATGAAAGAGCGTCCAGCGGTCGATCTCGGGCCGGCGCTCGACGAGGTTGACGCAGAAGCCGGCCGCGGTCAGCACGTCGACGCTCGTCCCCGTTTCCTGCACCTGCTGGAACCCGTAGCTGCCGTCGGCGTCCTCCGAGATCAGCACCCGCTCGCGGTAGTCGTTGAGATCGCCGGCCACGATCCAGTTCGCCCGTCCCGGGCGCTCGCCGAAGGCTTCCCGAACGATGTGGCGGACGGCGCCCGCCTCGGCGATGCGGATCGGCATCGAGGCCTCGCGCCCGTTCATGCCGTCCCGCGGCGGCCCCATCGATTTGAAGTGGACGCAGAAGAGCCGCAGCGGCATCCCGCCGATGCGCAGCGCGAGCTCGAGGCAGTCACGGCGGAAGATGCGCGAAGCCGGGTTGACGCCCGCTGCCGCGAGTGCCGGCGTGAAGAGGCCGAGTTCCTCGAAGGTGAGGTGGGCATGGCTCACCATCTCCTCGACCTCGATCGGCAACCCGTCCGCCGTCTCGTCGCGCAGCATCACCGCCACGTCTATGCCGCGGCCGTCATTGCCCGGTGTTGTGAATTTATGACGGTAGCCGCTTCCGGTCATCTTGTAGAGATAGCCGTACTCGAAGGCGCGCAGCGCGGCGAGGTCGTAGACCTCCTGCAGGCAGACGATGTCGGCCCGCGTCGCCGCGATGGCGAGCGCCGAGAGCTGGCGCACATCGTCGGCATGGCCGATCGCCCGCGCCATCTCCAGGTGCCGGTAGTCGGCCTCGTCTCCGATCTGGAACAGCGAGAGCGCCCGGTCCTGCAGCAGCTGGTTGCGGAAGCCCGAGAAGTCGAAGCGGTTGACCAGGTTCTCGACATTGAAGGTGGCGATGCGAAACGGCATGCGGCGAGCATTGGACCGGTCGTGCCGGCCATGCAAGGCCCGCCGCCGCCAGCCGTTCATCCGTGGTTCATCTTGACGGTATCATGCTGACGGAACCACGGGGTGGGCAGGGGCTTATCGAAGCGGACGCATCCATCAGGAGGAACCACGATGAGATTGTCCCTATCCACATTGGCATGTGCGGCAGGCCTGGCGCTCGGCCTCGCGCTTCCCGCCGCCGCGGCACCGATCGGCGCGCCCTCCCCGGCTCTCAATGTCCAGGCGTCGCAGCAGGGCGGCCTCCTCCACCTCGTCCAGGGCGGCGAGGGCGAAGGCGCGGGTGCATTCTCTCCACGCCGGCAATGGGAGAGCCAGGGCGGCTGGCGCGGCCGCGACAGCTGGCGTGGCCGAGACCACTGGCGCCACCGCGACGATCGGCGCTGGCGCCACCATTGGCGGGGTGCGCCGTCGATCTTCTTCGACTTTGCGCCGATGCCCTACATCATCGCACCGCCGCCGCCGGTCCACTATGTCCCGCGCCGGCACGTTCACCGGCTGTCATCGGCACATGTCGCTTGGTGCCAGCGCCGCTACCGGTCCTACCGGGTGTGGGACAACACGTTCCAGCCCTATCACGGCCCGCGCCGCGCCTGCATATCGCCCTACTACTGAGGCAATTCTCGAGGTTCAGCCGGCGGCCCCGCCGCCGCCGGCTTCGCCCCGGCCCCGGGGCACTCGCCCCTTGCGCTCGCGGTGCCCGCCAACACTATTCGAACGCGACGCCCACCTCTCGCGCCGTCCGCCAGCGCAAGGTGGCCTGCCGGGCCTCCTCCTCGCCCATGATGGTCAGGCCGAAGCGCGGCGGCACGGCCGACGTCTCACCGAACGAGAGCCGCGCGCCGTTGTCCGACAGGTTGCGCACGACGCATTCGAGCGCGCCGTAGCCGCGGTTGAAGCTCAGCCTTCCACCCTTGAAGACCCGCCGCCGCGCCGACGCGCGGCGGTCGGCAAAGATCTTGCCGTCCATGGCGATGGATTTCTCGATGATGGGTGTCATGTCACGCCTCCTCACAAAGGGTGACATCAGCAAAGCGAGAACCGTGCCACTCCGCCTGTCCCGTTGCGGCACAGGCGGAGTGGGATCGAGGCCACCGCTCTTCGCCTCGTCGTCGACTCATTCTTGGCGATTACCGGCCCGCCCGCAGCGCGGAGCGCCGAGGACGGGCAGGCGGCAGGCGTGGATCGCCCTCAGTTCTTCGCCTTGTCGACGAGCTTGTTCTTGGCGATCCACGGCATCATGCCGCGCAGTTTCTCGCCGACCTCTTCGATCTGGTGGGCGTCGTTCATGCGGCGGATGCCCTTGAAGCGGGCCATGCCCGAGCGGTACTCCTGCATCCACTCCGAGGTGAACTTGCCGGTCTGGATGTCGTTCAGGATGCGCTTCATCTCGGCCTTGGTCTCGGCGGTGATGATGCGCGGGCCGGACACGTACTCGCCCCACTCGGCGGTGTTCGAAATCGAGTAGTTCATGTTGGCGATGCCGCCCTCGTAGATCAGGTCGACGATCAGCTTCACCTCGTGCAGGCACTCGAAATAGGCCATCTCGGGCGCGTAGCCGGCCTCGGTCAGCGTCTCGAAGCCGGCCTTGATCAGCTCGACAAGGCCGCCGCAGAGCACGACCTGCTCGCCGAACAGGTCGGTCTCGCACTCTTCCTTGAAGTTGGTCTCGATGATGCCCGAACGGCCGCCGCCGACGCCGCATGCGTAGGAGAGGCCGAGGTCGAGCGCGTTGCCCGACGGGTCCTGGTGGACGGCGACGAGGCACGGCACGCCGCCGCCCTTCTGGTATTCGCCGCGCACGGTGTGGCCGGGGCCTTTCGGCGCGATCATCAGGACGTCGACCGTCGACTTCGGCTCGATCAGGCCGAAATGCACATTGAGGCCGTGGGCGAAGGCGATCGCCGCGCCGTCGCGAATGTTGGGGGCGATCTCGTTGCGGTAGATGTCGGCCTGCAGCTCGTCCGGCGTCGCCATCATCATCAGGTCGGCCCACTTGGCGACCTCGGCCACCGACATGACCTTCAGCCCGTCGGCCTCGACCTTCTTCGCCGTCGCGGAGCCTTCCTTGAGGCCGATGGCGATCTCCTTGACGCCCGAGTCCTTCAGGTTGAGCGCATGCGCCCTGCCCTGGGAGCCGTAGCCGATAATGGCGACCTTCTTGCCCTTGATGAGGTTCAGATCGGCATCGCGATCGTAGTAGACACGCATTTCATTTCCTTCCGTTGGTTGATTCAGGATGAGAGGTCAAAGGGAGCTCCGCACGCTTCAGCTGGCCCGCGTAGATCCGAAAACACCCGTGCCGTCATCCTCGGGCTTGTCCCGAGGATCTACCGACGCTTCCGATCCGGGATCTGTCGCCCGCGGAATGCTGCCGAGTTTCAGATCGCGGCTGCAGTAGATCCTCGGGACTAGCCCGAGGATGACGCAGTGGCGCGATGCAGCGTGCGCTCTCACCGCGCCGCCCCGAACAACCGCATGAACTGCTCGACCGCCCGTTCCGCGTCGCGGGCGATCTCGGCCTCTGAAAGGGCGAGACCGTCGCCCAGCAGCAGCCTTATCTGAATGTCCCGGCCGACCAGGCCGAAGAAGGTGCGAAAGGCTTCTTCCGTGTCCTCGAAGGCCAGGAGCCTCGCTTCGCGCCCGGCTTCCAGCAGCGGCTTCAGGCGTTCCCCGATCGCGAAACGGCCGTTCTCCAGCACGATCCGGCCGAGATTGCCGGCGCCGGCATCGCCGACCGCCACCCGGTTGAGCGCGATGGAGGTGCGGCTCGAAATCACCGTGAGCCAGTTGGCCCAGAAGCCGCGCAGGCTTTCCTCCAGCGACGAGGCGTCCAGCTTCTGGCGGTCCCAATTGCCCGCCCTCACCCGGGAGGCCTGCCATTTGACCGTCGCCCTCAGCAGCCCCTCGCGGTCGCCGAACCATTTGTAGAGCGTTTCCTTGGAACAGCTCGCCCTGCGGGCGACGGCGGCCATGGTGAGCGCCTCGCGCCCCTCCACCAGCAGAGACAGCACCGCGCCGAGCACCTCGCCCTGGCGCGCCGAGAACTCCGCTCCCTGCCCTTCATTCCCCGGCATGTGGCTCACAGGTTTCCGTACCGTACGTTACGGTTCGGCCGTATGCCCCAAGCCGACGCTCACCGCAAGCAAAAACTATGGTTCATCTGCGGGCCGGCTCGAAAATCTCGACCGGGTTGCCGGAAGGATCCTCCGCCAGAATCTGCCGGCCGCCGTTCCCCTGGACAATGTCGCCGCGGAATCTGCAATCCCGCGCGCGCAACCCCGCAACGATGCCATCGAGATCGCTGACCTCGATCTGGAAGCGGTTCCAGCCGCCAGGTGCCGGCGCCTCCCATCCCGGCGTGGACTGGCCTGCCCCGCCCGCTCCAGGTTGGTTGAGAAGCAGCCTCAACTGCCCATGCGACAATGCCGCAAAACCCGGCGCGGGATGCATGTCCACCTTGAAGCCGAGCAGGTCACGGTAGAACGTGATAGCCTTGTCGACATTGTCGACGATGTATCTGACGGAAATCACAGCTCCACTTCCTTTGATCCGCCGCCCGCTGTCATGGCCAGCATCGCCGCAGCCGTGGCGGCGCGTCAACCGTCACATGGCCGGTGAGCGATCCGCGTCAACTGTCCGTTGCGTCGAAGGCCTCCCGCGCGGCCCGCACCTTGTCGAAATTGGCGTCCGCCCAGGAAAGCAGGTGCTGCAGGCAGGTGAACATCGCACGGCCGAGATCGGTGAGACTGTATTCGACGCTCGGCGGCTTGGTGGGAAACACTTCGCGATGCACGTAGCCGTCGCGCTGCAGGTCGCGCAGCGTCTGGGTGAGCATGCGCTGCGAGATGTCGGGCACCAGCCGGCGCAGCTCTCCGAAGCGGTATGGCCGCTCGGCCAGCGCCATCAGGAGCAGCGAGCTCCACTTGCCGAAAATGTTCTGCACCACGCTGCGTATCGGGCAGTTGGAGAGGTCGCCCATCTCGCTGCCGCCCATCGCGCGGTAGACCTCGAGCTTGGTGCGGAAATCACTGATGCGGCCGTCCATGGGTGGTTCCTTCCACGTAACCAGCGGCGGCGAAACTGCCTTCTTTACGGCAGGGGGTCAATTCATATTTTAGCGCTGGTCTCAAAAAGAGAGCAACACGAACCAGCAAAGGACCCGATCCCAGCATGTCCAGCACCATTCTCGTCACCGGCGCGTCCGGCCAACTCGGCCGCGCCATCGTGCGTCACCTCCTGGAGTCGCAGAACGTCGACCCCACCCGGATCATCGCCGTCACGCGCGACACGGCGAAGCTCGCCGACCTCGCAGCCAGGGGCGTTGTCGTCCGTGCCGGCGACTTTCGGGATCCGGCCCCCCTCGCAGAAGCGTTCGAAGGAGCCGACAAGGTCCTCGTCATCTCCGGTGCCGATGTCGGCCAGCGCCTGGCGCAGCACAAGGCCGCGGTCGACACCGCCGTGAAGGCCGGCGCAAAGCGCATCGCCTACACCTCCATGCCCAATCCGGAGCCCGGCAACAGCGTCATCTTCGCGCCGGAACACTACGGCACCGAGCAGGCGGTGAAGGAGACCGGGCTACCCTATACGATCTTCCGCAACGGCTGGTATCAGGAGAACCTGCTGATGAGCCTGCCCCAGGCACTCGCCTCCGGCCAGTGGTACACCGCCACCGGCCAGGGCCGCGTCGCGCATGCCGCTCGCGACGACATCGCCGCCGCGATCGCCGGCGCGCTCGCCTCCGACGAGGGCGAGAGCGTCACCTACACGCTGACCGGCCCCGAGGCGCTGACGACCGACGAGATCGCCGCCCGCGCCAGCAAGGCTTTGGGCAAGCCGCTCGAGGTCGTCCACGTCACCGACGAGCAGCTTGCCGGTGGAATGAAGGCGGCCGGCGTGCCCGAGGCCGTCATCCCGATGATCGTCTCCTTCGACACCAACACCCGCAAGGGCGGCATCGACATCGTCACCGGCGATATCGAAAAACTCTCCGGCCGCGCGCCGGCACCGATCGAGAGCTTCTTCGAGGACAACCGGGGAGCGCTGGTCGGCTGACGAATGCCCTGCACACGCCCTCTCCCGCGTCGGAAGTCGTGGGAGGGGAGTGCAGCCTGACCTATTGTCCGAGGGCGTTCAGAAACCGCCGCACCGTGCCGGCTATCCCGTATTCCAGCGCATCGCCCGTCAGGCCATGGCCGATCGAGACCTCGGCGAGATGCGGGATGGCCTTCGCCAGCGGCGGCAGATTGGCGACGGTCAGATCATGGCCGGCATTGACTCCAAGTCCAAGCGCCTGCGCCCTGGCGGCCGTTTTCGCCAGCTTTTCCAGTTCCCTGCCGGCCTTTCCAAAATCATCGAGCGAACCGCCATAAGGGCCCGTGTAGAGCTCGATCCGGTCGGCGCCCGTCGCCTTCGCTGCTTCCAGCTGCACGTCTGAGGCATCCGGGTCGCAGAACAGCGAGATCCGCGCACCGCTCTTCTTCAGCCGCGCCACGATCGCCTTCAGCATGTCGCGGTTGGCGACGAAGTCCCAGCCATGGTCCGATGTCGGCTGCTCAGGATCGTCGGGCACGAGCGTGATCTGCTGCGGCTCGGCCGCCTCGACCAGCGCCAGGAAGTCGCCGGTGGGATAGCCCTCGATGTTGAACTCCGCCTGCGGGAACTCGTCGTCGATCAGCGCCCGCAGTTCCGGCACGTCGCTGCGCCTGATGTGGCGCTCGTCGGGGCGCGGATGGACCGTCAGCCCGTGCGCGCCAGCAGCGAGAGCGATGCGGCCGAGGCCGGTGACGCTCGGCCACGGAAGGTCGCGACGATTGCGCAGATAGGCGATCGCGTTGAGATTGACGGACAGCCTGGCACCCATTGGACCGAGCCCTCGCAATTGAGCGGTTGCAGGCTTCTAGACCGCCGGGGCGGGAACGAACAGGTCCCGTTCCCGTTCAGGCGTGGGATAGTCTTGTGCCAAGACCGGAGGGACCATGTCGCTTCACCCGCTCGACCGCGTGCCGGCCATGCGCCGGATCGATACCGACCGGAGCGATCTCTTCGCGGTGGAGATCACCGGCTACGTCACGGGCGCCGACGTCGAGAACCTCTATGGCCTGCTCGAAGGCGCCTATGCCCTGCATGATCGTCTGGACGTGCTCGTTCGCCTGGTCGACTACGAGGGCGCGGCGTGGGATGCGGTAGACCGCGACACCACGAAGGAAGGCCGCAGCCACGCGCTCCAGCATGTCCGCCGCTGCGCCGCCGTGGGCGAGCCTGACTGGACGGGCAGCGTCCAGGGCTTCTTCTCCGAACCGCTGCCGGTCGAGCTCCGCCACTTCCCCCTCGATCGGGAGGAGGAGGCGTGGGCCTGGCTGGGAGCGGTACCGACGGAGTGAGCAACCAACCTAGGGGCCGGGTCTGACTGCCTCTCCTTCGGAGGAGCGGACGGATTCTGTCGCGGTCCGAAGGGCGATGTCGCGGTCCATTTGGTCCAGCACCCTCCAGGTCTGCACGAACACGACAAGGATCAGGCCGGCCGCAGCGATCCATGCCCCCCAGAATGCGACACCCACAATGGTCAACTCCATCCCGGGAACCTCAAGCAGCATCAGTATCGCGGCCGCCATCAGCAAGGGGAGCAGCAGCATGATCAGGCATGCGAGCGGCGCGAGCATGCGTGGCGCCGCCCCGTAGGCCATGTAGTAGACTGGCATGCTTCCGACCACTTCGGATTCGTTGCGCACCTGAGGTGCGTATCGTAGGCCCCTTCCCGTATAGATCAGCATCGCAAGTGCACAGAATGCGAGAACCGCCGGGAGCACCACGACTGCATCGGCAAGCCTGATCGGGTACCGATAGTACGGGCAAGGTGACCTCAGACGACTCCCCTGAAGCCCCCGCGACCAGTTCCGCCTGCTGTTGGTGGGCTGCCAGGATCAACCGGCTCGGATCCTCCAACGTCAGGCCGAGATGTCGCCTCCTCTCACGCTCGTCCCGCGAGATGCTTGGTTGTAGCCAAGCCAGCCAAAGGTTCGCTGCCTGCTGGTGGAGAGCCTCGGCGCCCGCCAATTGAACCAGTTCAGCAAGGTCGTGATCTATTGAAGCGGCGGTCTCAGAAGAAACGGAACCTTCGAGGTCGGAGAGTGCAGGGATCCAGCGATCGAGATTGAGACTTGCAAGCCATAGAAATCGCGCCGCATCTTCAATACGCAATTGCCCCACGTTCGGCGCAGTGAGCAAGGTTCCGGACTCGTGCTCAACCAAGGGTAGCGCGGGGTACCCATCCGGCGCGGCAAGGTGAATCCCAACCGTTGCATCATTGAACGAGATAAGTCGGACAAGGGAATTGCGGTTCTGGTTAATCGACACCCGGTAGCCTTCCGGCACGTCCCGCCCGAAACGGAGTCGGCCGAGCCGACTAACGACGAGGCTCCGGGCCACGACGTAGTCGTCGCGCAGAGCAACGAGGGCGGTCTCCTCGGAGGTGAAGCCGCGGCGATCATAGAGCCTTGACCGAAGAGCTATCGCCACAGTTCGCGCGTGACTCTCGATGGGTGTGTAATTGTCTATGACAGCTTGAGACGTTTCGCGGTCACGCGCCTGAGAACGGTTCTCGACATATGCCGTCGCTACGACCAGCGAGACGAGCACCCACATCAGTAGGTAGTAGCGGTTTGCCTGTCCAAATGCCTGTTCCGATGCTTCCAGTCGCTTCATTGTGCGGCCCCCTATGGACTGCACGAAAACCCGGCTAGCACACTACTATGCCTGGCATCACCGCACCACCGTCAGCCGTTCCGCCGCGCGGGTGATGGCGGTGTAGAGCCAGCGCTGGCGCGTGTCGCGGAAGGCAAAGCTCTCGTCGAACAGCACGACCTCGTCCCATTGCGAGCCCTGGGCCTTGTGGACGGTGAGCGCGTAGCCGAAGTCGAACTCGTCGTAGCGCTTGCGCGTCTGCCAGGGGATGTCGGCCTCGGCGTCCTCGAAGGCGGCCTTGAGCAGCTTGATCTTCGCGACGCCGCGGTCCGGATCGTCCTCTTCCGGCGACACGAGCAGGTTGATGCCGGGCTTCACCGTCTCGCGCGAGGCTGTCATCACCTTCCAGAGCGAGCCGTTGAGCAGACCCTTGGCCGGGTCGTTCCTCAGACACACGAGCTTGTCGCCTGCCTGCGGCAGAAGCCCCTCGAAACCCTTCAGCTCGCGCAGGCGCTGGTTGTAGCGCCGCCGCGTCCGGTTGGTGCCGACGAGCACCTGATCGGCGCCCAGCACGAGGTCGCTGTCGACTTCCTCGCGCCCGATCACGCGCGCCGTGCCGAAATCGCCCTTCATGAACTCCCTGCCCTCGCGCACGTCGGCTGCGAGCCGGATGATCGGGTTGTCGCGCGCCTGGCGGTGTATCTCGGTCAGGAGGCAGTCGGGCTCGTGCTCGGTGAAGAAGCCGCCGCTTGAGATCGGCGGCAGCTGGGCGGGGTCGCCCAGCACGAGGATCGGCGTGCCGAAGCCCATCAGGTCGCGGCCGAGCTGCTCGTCCACCATCGAGCACTCGTCGACGACGACCAGCGCCGCCTTGGCGATCGGGCTCTGCCGGTTGAGCGAGAAGGTCGGCGACATCGAGGTCTTGCCGGTCGATTCGTCCTCCACCGCCTCCTCGCCGCGCGGCCGATAGATCAGCGAATGGATGGTGCGCGCGTTCGTCGCCCCCTTGGCGCGCAGCACCTGCGCCGCCTTGCCGGTGAAGGCTGCGAACTGGACCTGCCCGTCGACATGCTCGGCGAAGTGGCGCGCCAGCGTCGTCTTGCCGGTGCCGGCATAGCCGAACAGCCGGAAGAGCTGCCGGTCCGGCGCCTTCAGCCATCGCGAGACGGCCTTGAGCGCGTCGTCCTGTTGCGGCGAGAACTTCATCCTGGCATCTGGGTCCCGTCCTTTGTCGGCCGGAAGCTAACCTTCCGCATCGTGGAACACAAGAAGAACGGTCGCGATGCCGTCGCGGGTGTCCCCGACCTGGCGCCGCAGGTTCCGCCAGCCTGCGCCTGCAGTGCGGCCGAAGCCGTTGCGCTTGTCTGAGGCGGCTATGAAGCGGGCGCCCATGGTCTCGAAAGGCACGCGATGAAGCTCAAGCATGTGCTCCGGTTGGTGTGCAGTCCAGGCTCGACGCCCGACCGCCGGGCACGAGAAGGCCGCTCGACGCTGATGGCGAATCGCTGCCGATCTACCTGAGCATTGGCCAGAGGCTGGCGGCGAGCCACAGCCCCATGACGATGTTGAACCACTTCAGCCGCGTCGGCTCGGCCAGGAAGCCGCGCAGGGCCGTGCCGAAACCCGCCCAGACGGACACGCTCGGGAAGTTGACCAGCGTGAAGGCGAGCGCAACCAGGAACACCGACAGTACCGGCGCCTGTGGGCTGGTGTAGATCGCCATGGCCGTCACCGCCATCATCCAGGCCTTCGGATTGACCCACTGGAAGGCGGCCGCCTCGGCGAAGGTCATCGGCCGTGCGCTGCCATCGCCCTTGGCGCCCAGCGTGCGCGAGGTCGCGATCCGCCAGGCGAGGTAGAGGAGATAGGCGCCGCCCGCGACCTTCAGCGAGAGGTGCAGCGCCGGAAAGAGCGCAAGCAGCGCGCCGAGCCCGAAGCCGACGGCCAGCAGCAGCGACGCAAACCCGCCGGCAATGCCGAACATGTGCGGAATCGTGCGGCGGAAGCCGAAATTGACGCCCGAGGCGAGCAGCATGAAGTTGTTTGGCCCCGGCGTGATCGAGGAGACGAAGGCGAAGGCGACGAGCGCCAGGAAGACGTCGAATGGCATGGCAGGCATCCCAAAAATGTCAGCCATACTGACCTAAAGGGACGCGTGACGACAGTGGCAGCCGCGGCGGCCGGTTGGCTCAGAAGCGGGTGATGCCGAGAAGCTCGGCGGCAACGGCCCGGACCTCATCCAGGAGGTCTACGGGAGCCTTCTCGATGAAGCGGAAGCCGCGCGCGTCGCGGTGGAGACTTCGTATCTGATCAACCAGTGGCGGAGCAGGACCTTCGTTGGCCACGGCGCAACGTTCCTGGTGATCGGACAAATGACGGACCACTGGTCGCGAATGTTGAATGCCTCGTCGGTGAGCACGATGGCCGGCGATCGCCCCCCTGCTCCGTCCCGAATACTCCATCTCCGAGATGATCCACGCAAGCGTGATCCTCTTCGGCCGCTCGGGCTGGATGAACGCCTTGCCGTTCTCCAACATCAACTCGACCGTGTCGCCCTGTCTCAGGCCAAGCTCCTCCAGCGCCGCCTTGGGCAGGCGGATCGCGGAACTGTTGCCCCATTCGCGATCTGGATCTTCGTCTTGTTTGTGCTCCGGATATCCAGAGGATACACAGCGCGGCGTAGGCTCACATCAAGACCTGGCTTCCATCCCCTCCGGTCCGCGGTTCATGGCGGCGACGCCGGTGCGGCACACCTCGATCAGGCCAAGCGGCTTCATGATCGCGATGAACTGGTCGACCTTGCTGCTCTTGCCCGTCAGCTCGAAGATGAAATGCGACGTCGTCGCGTCCGACACCTTCGCGTTGAACGCTTCCGCGAGCCGTAGCGCCTCCACCCGCGCCTCGCCCGAGCCGGCGACCTTCACCAGCGCCAGCTCACGCTCCAGCGGCCGCTCCTGGCCGCGCTCCTGCGCCGTCACCGTCAGGTCGACCACACGATGCACCGGCACGATGCGCTCGAGCTGGCTCTTGATCTGCTCGAGCACGTGTGGCGTACCGCGCGTGGCGATGGTGATGCGCGACAGGTGCTTCTCGTGCTCGGTCTCGGACACGGTCAGGCTGTCGATGTTGTAACCGCGGCCTGAGAACAGGCCGATGACGCGGGCAAGCACGCCCGGCTCGTTGTCGACGAGCACCGAGAGCGTGTGCGCCTCCGGCTTCTCCGTGTCCTTGGCGATGAAATAGGCGGAGCCGGTGGGCTGGAGCTGAGCGTTCATAATTATCTTTCTCAGGCGGTGAGCGTGGGGATTCGAACGGGGATGGGATGGTGCATGCGCTTGGCGCGCTTTTCGAAAACGTCGTCGAAAGTGAGCAATTCGTCGGACTGGTCCACGGCAAGCAGATGAACCGCATCTGCAAAATCGACGCCCATGCGATGTGCCTCTATCGCCTCGGCAACGATTTCCTCCTGATGAACGAAGACGTTTGCCAAGCCCAACAGCGCCGTAAGAGCTTCACACACATCGGATGCCTTGAATTTGTAAACCGATCGCAGGATCCACTCGAACTCCAGGACCACCGTCAACGGTATCTCGACGACTTCACGCTCGAAAACCGCCTTGGCAACGGGTGCCTCTTTCGACCCGTCGTCAACGAACAGTCGAACAATGATACTGGTATCAAGCGCCTTTGGCATTCCACTGGCGCCTGAATTCTTCTTCCACGGCCCGATTCATATCGCTGATCGAGACAGGCGGCCCGTCATATTTCAGCATCCCGGCGACCTCTTCGACCGTATATTTCTTGCGGACGCTCCTGCGAAGCGGCGTCAGGACGATAGTACTACCCGTGCTCTCGACGTTCACTTCCGAACCTGCAACGAGCCCGAACTGATCTCTCACCGCCTTTGGCAGCACCAATTGTCCCTTACTCGAAATCTTGGCCCGTACGTTCATGGCCGCACTCCCGATGGATCGCAGCAAGACATATATGTCTTACCGCGTCTTACTTCAACCTACACCAGCTCCCTACCCTTGGCATCGATCGCGTTGGCGACGACCTCGTCGGTCGCCTCGTCGGGCAGCAGCATCTCGTTATGCGCCTTGCCGGACGGGATCATCGGGAAGCAGTTGGCGAGGTTGGCGACGCGGCAGTCGAAGATGACCGGCTTGTCGACGGCGATCATCTCGGCGATCGCGTCGTCCAGCTCACCCGGCTTCTCGCAGCGGATGCCGTGGCCGCCATAGGCCTCGGCGAGCTTCACGAAGTCCGGCAGCGCCTCGGTATAGGAGTGCGACAGCCGGTTGCCGTGCAGGAGCTGCTGCCACTGGCGCACCATGCCCATGTACTGGTTGTTGAGGATGAATATCTTGATCGGCGCGTTGTACTGCACCGCCGTCGACATCTCCTGCATGGTCATCAGCACCGAGGCGTCGCCCGCGATGTCGATGACCAGCGCATCCGGATGCGCGATCTGGACGCCGAGCGCCGCCGGCAGCCCGTAGCCCATCGTGCCCAGCCCGCCGGAGGTCATCCAGCGGTTCGGCTCCTCAAAGCCGTAGTGCTGGGCCGCCCACATCTGGTGCTGTCCGACCTCGGTCGTGATGTAGGTGTCGCGGTCCTTGGTCAACTCGTAGAGGCGCTGGATTGCGTATTGCGGCATGATCACGTCGTCCGACGGCCGGTAGGCGAGCGAGTCCCGCGCCCGCCAGCGCGCGATCTGCTCCCACCAGGGATGCAGCGCCTTCTTGTCGGCCCGCGCGGACGCCCGCCACAGCCGCACCATGTCCTCCAGCACACGGCCGACGTCGCCCAGGATCGGCACCTCGACGCGCACGTTCTTGTTGATCGAGGACGGGTCGATGTCGATGTGGATCTTCTTCGAGTTGGGCGAGAATGCGTTGAGCCTTCCGGTAATGCGGTCGTCGAAGCGCGCGCCGATGCAGACCATGACGTCGCAGTCGTGCATGGCCATATTGGCCTCGTAAGTGCCGTGCATGCCGAGCATGCCCAGCCAGTTCCGGCCAGAGGCCGGATAGGCGCCTAGCCCCATCAGCGTCGAGGTGATCGGAAATCCCGTCAGCTCGACCAGCTCGCGCAGGAGATGCGCCGCCTCCGGACCGGAATTGACGACGCCGCCGCCCGAATAGATGACCGGCCGCTTCGCCTCCGCCATCAGCGCGACCGCGGCCTTGATCTGCTCGAGGTCGCCCTGCAGCTTGGGCTGGTAGCTGGTGCGAGGCGCCGTCTGCGGCGGCGTGTAGGTCCCGCGGGCGAACTGGATGTCCTTCGGGATGTCGACCACGACCGGCCCGGGCCGCCCGGTGGTGGCGACGTGGAACGCCTCGTGCAGGATCGTCGCAAGTTCCTCCACGTCCTTCACCAGCCAGTTGTGCTTGGTGCACGGCCGCGTGATACCGACCGTGTCGCATTCCTGGAAGGCGTCGGAGCCGATCAGCGAGGTCGGCACCTGGCCGGTGATGCACACCAGCGGGATCGAATCCATCAGCGCGTCCTGGAGCGGGGTCACCGCGTTCGTCGCGCCCGGGCCGGAAGTGACCAGCATGACGCCCGCCTTGCCGGTCGAGCGGGCGTAGCCTTCCGCCGCGTGCCCCGCCCCCTGCTCGTGGCGAACGAGGATGTGCTCGACCTCGTCCTGCTGGAAGATCTCGTCGTAGATCGGCAGAACGGCCCCGCCCGGATAGCCGAAGACATGTTTGACGCCATTGTCGATCAGCGCCTGCACGACCATCTCGGCGCCGGTCATCTCGCGTCTGCCGGTGGTGCTCGTCCCGTTCCTCATCGTCGTTTTCCTGTCTGCGCCGGCGCCGCGGCCGTTGGTCTCTGGGAAACAAAAAAGGCTCCCGGAGGGGGAGCCTGTCGTCGCGCATGGGTCGGTCTCGCCCGGCGGTTACACCGCCTTGCCCATGCGCCTTCCTACCACGAGAATGACCGTCGTCTTCATGGGCGCGGACATTAGGGGCAGCGCTGCCATCGTGTCAACGGCTTTGATCGCCTTCCTTTCTTCGGCCGGCCGGGGCCTGTATACCGGCTGTCGTATCACGGAGACGACAGGACCATGCCCCAGCGCAAGCGCATCCTTTTCACCGGCGGCTCGGGCAAGGCCGGCCGCCACGTCGTGCCTTATCTGCTGGAGCGCGGCCATCGCGTGGTCAATGTCGACTTGAAGCCGCTCGACCATCCCGGCGTCGACAACCTCGTCGCGGACATCACCGCTTCCGGCCAGATGTTCAACGTGATGACGTCCTACGCCAATTTCGACGAGCTGGAGCCGGGCACCGACGTCCCCGCCTTCGACGCGGTGGTGCATTTCGCGGCCGTGCCGCGCATTCTCATCAATCCGGACAACGAGACTTTTCGCGTCAATACGATGGGCACCTACAACGTCATTGAGGCAGCGGTGAAGCTCGGCATCAGGAAGATCGTCATCGCTTCGTCGGAGACGACCTACGGCATCTGCTTCGCCGATGGCCGCGCCGAGCCGCACTCGCTGCCGCTCGACGAGGACCACGACACCGACCCGATGGACTCCTACGCGCTGTCCAAGGTGGTGAACGAGAAGACGGCGCGCGCCTTCCAGCGCCGCTCCGGCTTCGACATTTACGCCCTGCGCATCGGCAACGTGGTCGAGCCGCACGAATACGAGTTGCTGTTCCCGAAATACTTCGCCAATCCCGAGATGCGGCGGCGCAACGCCTTCTGCTACATCGACGCGCGCGACCTCGGCCAGATCGTCGACCTCTGCATCCAGAAGGACGGGCTGGGCTTCCAGGTCTTCAACGCCGGCAACGATACCAACGGCATGAACATCCCAACTGCCGAGCTGTTGCGGCGCTTCTTCCCCGGCGTGCCGGTCACGCGCGAGCTGGGCGAGAACGAGGCGCTCTTCTCCAACAGGAAGATCCGCGACATGCTGGGTTTCAAGGAGCAGCACGACTGGCGCAAATACGTGAAGGCATAGCGGCTCAGCGCCGCCTTCTCCGCCTCGTTGCCTTGATCTCCGCCACACGCGCTGCATCGTCCTCCGACAGATGCCGGCCGCGCTCAAGGATCTCCAGCGTGTATTCCTCGTAGGTCAGGCCGAGCCGCTCCGCCCGCGCGAGGCGCATCAGCGCGATTTGCGGCGGGATGCTCTTCCATGCCGCATCGTGCGCCCGCTTCCAGTGCAGGAAGACATGTGGATCGCCCTTGCCCCAGGGTGGTCCCTCATAGTCGTCGAGTCGTGGGCCGCCATTGTCGCCGATGCGCCGCCTTGCCATGGCTAGACCTTGCGCACCGCAACCAGATAGTGGGCGTCGTGCGGGCCTGGTGCGCCATAGCGGCAGTCGGCAGCCTGGCCGAGCCGCAGGCAGTCGCCAGCCTCGAGCCGGTGCACGACCGCCCCCTCGTGGAAGTCGAGACGCCCGTCGATCAGCCAGATCAGATGGCCCGAAAAGGCATAGGCGCTGGAGGGGAAAGCCACCTCGGCGCCGGCCGGCAGCACCACCTCGACCAGGTCGACCGCGATCTCGTCCGGCGGCGACAAATGCCGCCGTTCGTACCCGGTCGCCGGATCCACCCAGCGCGGCTGGTCCGCGCGCCGTGCGATCGCGCCCTCGCCTTCGGCACGCGCGATCAGCGCCGAGAGCGTCATGCCGAAGGCGGCGGCGATCCGCACCAGCAGCTCCGCAGTGGGGCTCGATTCGCGGCGTTCTATCCGACTCAGCATGGCGCGGGACACGTCCGCGCGGCCAGCGAGATCCTCCAGGGACCACTGCCGCGCCAGCCGCTCGCTCCTGATCCGCCCGCCAATGTCCATACATGTCTAATAAGCTGGAAACATTTCCATCTTAATTGACATGTGGCTGAAGACAAGCCCGGCCGGAACGTCATCGGGGCCGGTCTTTACGGACTGTAAACCATGCGGCCGAACAAGGGCTTAACCCTGATCCGGTAGGTTTTCCGAAGGGCCGTGCGGAAATGGGCGTCGACAGCAGAAGAACGGGGACGGCTGGAGTGTTTTCAGACAATAAGGAGCCCGGCGGCGAAGTGACCAGCCAGGAACGGCGCGACACGCGGCAGTCGGACGCGCGCGTGCTCGGCCGCGTCATCCAGTGCGACGGCGCGCGGGCGGTGCTCTCGGCCTGGGCCGATGACGGCAACGGCGACCCGACCAAGCTGTGGACCGTCGGCCGCCTCGTCTCGATCAATCTCGGCGCCATCCGCACCGTCGGCCTCGTCTACGGCATCGAGGCCCCCTCCGGCACCTGGGCGGAGAACGAGAGCAACCGCATCCTCGTCCAGCTCGAGCTCGTCGGCGAGGTGCGCGACGTCGACGGCAAGCCGGTCTTCGACCGCGGCATCACGACCTACCCCTTCATCGGCGCGATCTCCCACCGCATCCGTGCCCGCGACCTCGAGGCCGTCTACGACCTCGCCGGCCGCAGCGCCGTCACGATCGGCCAGCTGTCGCAGGACGGCTCGATCGACGCCCGCATCGCGATCGACGACACGCTCAACCGCCACTTCGCGATCGTCGGCACGACCGGCGTCGGCAAGTCGACGGCGGTGTCGCTGTTCCTGCGCAAGGCGATCGAGGCGCGGCCCGACCTGCGCGTCCTCATCCTCGACCCGCACAACGAGTTCGCCCCGGCCTTCCACGAAGGCTGCATCCGCATCGACCCGAGCACGCTCGACCTGCCCTTCTGGCTGTTCAGGCTGGAGGAGATCGTCGAGGTGCTGTTCCGCGGACGGGAGCCGGTGGCCGAGGAGGTCGACATCCTGCGCGACCTGATCCCGCAGGCTAAACACATGTACCGCAACCCGCCGAGCAGCGCCGTCTTGAAGCGCACCAGCGACCACTCGCTGACCGCCGACACGCCGGTCCCCTACCGGATCGCCGACATCATCCGGCTGATCGACGATCGCGTCGGCCAGCTGGAGGCGAAGAACGACCGGCCGCTCCTGCGCGCGCTGAAGACCCGCATCGAGGCCGCGATCCACGATCCGCGCTACCGCTTCATGTTCGCCTCGCGCATGATCGAGGACACGATCCATGAGACGATCGGCCACATCTTCCGCGTGCCGCATGAGGGACGCCCGATCACCTGCTTCGAGATGGCGGGGCTGCCGTCGGAGGTAGTGAACTCGGTCTGCTCGGTGCTCGCCCGCCTCGCCTTCGACCTGGCGCTCGGCAGCCACGGCAGGCTCAAGCTCCTCGTGCTTTGCGAGGAGGCTCACCGCTACATGCCGGCCGACCCTCGGCTCGGCTTCGCGCCGACGCGCCACGCGCTGTCACGCATCGCCAAGGAGGGCCGCAAATATGGCTGCTATCTCGGCGTAGTCACGCAGCGCCCGGGCGAGCTCGACCCCACCGTCCTGTCGCAGTGCTCGACCATATTCGCCATGCGCCTCGCCAATGAGCGCGACCAGGACATCATCCGCTCGGCTATCGCGGATTCCTCCGCCTCCACCCTCTCCTTCCTGTCGTCGATGGGCCAGCGCGAGGCGATCGCGTTCGGCGAGGGCGTCGCCACGACCATGCGCATGAAGTTCGAGAAGCTCGAGCCGGACATGCTGCCGGGTTCCGCCTACAAGCATGGCGGCATCATCCAGCCGTCGGCCACCGATCCGGACGAGGTGGACCTCGCGGCGATCGTCGCGCGGTTACGCACCGTCGGGCGCGACCAGTTCGGCTCCGCCCAGGAAGAGATGGCCGCACCTGAGGTGCCGCAGCAGCGGCCTTCGATCCTGAAGCAGCCGCTTGGGCCATCAGACGGCGGCCAGGGCGCCCGATTCCCTCGCCGCGAGGACGACTACAGCATCCGCCGGCTCTACGAGTAGCGGAGCACCGATATCGGCCGCCGGAAACCCCTCAGGCCCTCCCAGCGCGACGGGACCGCGGCATTGGCGCGACAGCCGCCATCCCGAATGGACGGGCTGCCCGATCGCGCCGCGCAACCCCTTGTGGTCGCCGTCCGGCGCTCGCGGAACCTTCGGACAATGCTGAATATTGAAGACGGCCGGCAGGCGGGGCGAATTACGCGCAGACCCGGTTGCGGCCGCTGCGCTTGGCGTCATAGAGCCGTGTGTCGGCGCGCCGGAGCAGCTCTTCCGCCGACTCGCGCCCGTTCCAGACCGCCAGCCCTACGCTCGCCGTCACCCGCAGCCGCACGTTCTCGTTGTCGATGACGAGGTCGGATACGGCCTTGCGGATACGCTCGGCGAAGCTCGCCAGCTTGTCGCCGCTCATGTTGGGCACCACGATCGCGAACTCCTCGCCGCCGAGCCGCGCCACCACGTCGTGGTAGCGCGTCAGCGACCTCAGGCAATTGGCGACCTCGCGCAGCACGATATCGCCGACGTCGTGGCCATGCGTGTCGTTGACCTGCTTGAAGTGGTCGAGGTCGAGCACCATCAGCCCGATCGGCTTCCTGATCTTGCGGAAGGCCTCGAGATACTCGCGCAGCGCATCGTCGAAATAGCGCCGGTTCTGCATCCCGGTCAGCGCGTCGGTGAGCGCGGCGTGCTGGAAGGTTTCCGAGCGTTGGCTCAGCGTCGCGGTCATCGCCCGCAACTTGCCCTCCTCTCGCACCTGCGTGCGAATGATCGGATAGATAAAGAACAGGCCGAAGACGATGGCGGTCCCGAGCAACGCGCCGCTGATGAAGAGATAGGTGCCGAGCCCGTCGACATGGGCGAGGTAGCTCGCGAGGTCGTGCGCCCCGTCGGCCGCTTCCAATGCGCGATAGGAATGGAATACAAGCACGCCGGCTGCAAGGACGACGGCCAGAAACAGGAAGAAAGCCGATTCGGCCTTGTGGAATCGCATCGAAACTCGCCCGCGCCCCTTCCCCGAGCTTATGGCACGGGCCGGCTTTCGGGACGGTTAATCGCCGCCGTCAAACACCGCGTTGCACGTTAAGGATGCAGGCGCTCAGCGTATCTCGACGCGGCTCCACTCCGGGCCGAACTGATTGCGGAACCAGGTGTCCTGACGCTTGGCATATTGCCGCGTGGCGGCCTTCGCCCGCTCGACCGCGTCCTCCACGGAGATCTTGCCGTCCAGCGCCGCCGCAAGTTCGGGCACGCCGATCGCCTTCATGGCGGGCAGCGACGGGTCGAGCCGCCGCGCGACGAGCTGCCTGACTTCCTCCAGCGCGCCCTCTGCGATCATCCGGTCGAAGCGCTCGTCGATCCGCCGCCGCAGGAGAGCGCGCTCGGGCTGCAGCACGATGAGCCGTGCCGAGCGAACGTCCACAAGCGGCCGGCCGCGCTGCGCCTGCCACCACAGGATCGAGCGTCCCGACGCATCGTGGACCTCAAGCGCGCGCAGGATGCGCTGGCCGTCGCCAGGTCGCAGCGTCGCAGCGGCTGCCGCGTCGCGCTCGGCCAGCCGGGCATGGAGCCGTTCCGCCCCCTCGGCGGCGAGCAGCGCGCGCCAGCGCTGCCGCGCCTCCGGCTCGATCGCCGGCATCGGCGACAGCCCTTCGAGCAGCGCCCGGAAATAGAGGCCGGTGCCGCCGACGAAGATTGCCGGACCGTCGAGCGTACCGCGTTGATGCAAGGTCTCGACATCGGCGACGTAGCGGCCGGTCGAATAGGCCTCGGAGGGATCGACATGGCCGTAGAGGACATGCGGGGCCGCGGCGAGCTCGGCATCGTCGGGCCGTGCCGTGAGGATGCGCGGCAGCGAATAGACCTGCATCGAGTCTGCATTGACGATCTGGCCGCCCGTCTCCGCCGCCAGCCTGAGCGCCTGGGCGGACTTGCCGCTTGCCGTCGGCCCGGCTATCAGCACGGCATTTCCGATCAATCCCGCCTCCAGGTCCTTGCGATGCCCTTCGTCGCCACGCTCGTCTCGCACCCCGACAGGCCTGCGGTGACGCCCGACCTCGCAGATAGGGCCGCCGCCGCGGTCGGCGCAACCGCGATCGACTGGCTGGATGCGGGGATCGCCTGCGACCTCGCGATCGCCGACGGGCCGGGTGACGCCATTGTCGCCGCGATCCGTGCCGATATCGGCGAGGCGCCCGTAGACATCGTCGTCCAGCCGGCGGGCGACCGCCGCCGCCGCCTGCTCGTCGCCGACATGGATTCGACCATGATCGACCAGGAGTGCATCGATGAGCTCGCCGCAGAGCTCGGGCTCAAGGAGCACGTCGCCGCGATCACCGCCCGCTCGATGAACGGCGAGATCGAGTTCGAGGCGGCGCTGCGCGAGCGCGTCGCCCTTCTGCGCGGCCTGCCAGCCTCGACGATCGGCCGCGTCCTCGACACCCGCATCACGCTCGCCTCCGGGGCGCGTGCGCTGGTCCGGACCATGAATGCGCATGGTGCCCACACGCTCCTCGTGTCCGGCGGCTTCACCTCCTTCGCCGGCCCCATCGCCGCGGCGATCGGCTTTCGCGAGAACCGCGCCAACCGGCTCGCAGAGGCAGATGGAAATCTGACGGGGACGGTGGAGGAGCCGATCCTCGGGCGGGCAGCAAAGGCCGAAATGTTGCGTGAGTCGGCCGCACGGCTGGGGCTCGTGCCCGGCGACGCGCTCGCCGTCGGCGACGGTGCCAACGATCTCGACATGATCGCGATCGCCGGCACCGGCGTCGCGCTCCATGCCAAGCCGGTGGTCGCGGCGGCGGCACCCCACCGGATCGACCACGGCGACCTGACCGCGCTGCTCTACATCCAGGGCTACCGGCGCGACGAGTTCGTCGAGGCCTGATCGGCCCCGCGCCCCGGCTGGTTCAGTCCATCCGGAGCGTGACGAATTTCAGCTCGCCGGTCAGCGTCGCGATCATCAGGAGCGCGTTGCGCCGGCCCTGGTCCTTCAGCGCGGCGATGCGCTGGCGCAGGTCCGCCGGCGTCTTCACCGCCTCCTGCGCGACCTCTGTAATAACCTCGCCCGCGGCGATGCCGCGTTCTTCCGCCGCCGAGCCCGGCGCGACCTCCAGGATGACGACGCCTTCGACGCCATCGACGATGCCGAATTGCGCCTTGAGCTCGTCGGTCAGCGCGGCGACCGACATGCCGAGCACCGCACTCGTTTCCTCCGCGCCCTCCTCGTCTGTGAGCTCTTCCTCCGGCATGTCGACCGATGCCTGGTCGGAGCCCTCGAGGCGGCCGAGGGTGATCTGCACCGTCACTTCCTCGCCGTCGCGCATGAGCACCACGTCCACCGTCTCGCCGACGGGGCTCTCGGCCACGATCCGCGGCAGGTCGCGCATCTGGCGTACTGCCCGTCCGTCGAAGCTGATGATGACGTCGCCCGGATGGATGAGGCCGTTGTCGGCCGGGCCGTTCTGGATGATGCCTGCGACCAGCGCGCCGCGCGCACGGTCCATGCCGAGGCTTTCGGCGATCTCGTCGGAGACAGGCTGGATGCGCACGCCGAGCCAGCCGCGCCGCGTCTCGCCAAATTCGCGCAGCTGGCCGATGACGTTCTGCGCCAGCTTGGACGGGATGGCGAAGCCGATGCCGATCGAGCCGCCCGTGGGCGAGATGATCGCCGTGTTGATGCCGATCACCCGGCCTTGCATGTCGAACAGCGGCCCACCGGAATTGCCGCGGTTAATCGCGGCGTCGGTCTGGATGAAGTCGTCATAGGGGCCGGACTGGATGTCGCGCCCGCGCGCCGACACGATGCCGATCGAGACCGAGCCGCCGAGGCCGAACGGGTTGCCGATCGCCATCACCCAGTCGCCGATCCTGATCGCGTCGGAATCGCCGAACTCGACCGCCTTCAGCTCGCGGCGCGCCGGGTCGACCCGCAGCACGGCGAGATCGGTCTGCGGATCGGCGCCGAGGAGCTCCGCCGGCAGCGTGCCGCCGTCGGGGAAGTTCACCTCGATGACCTCGGCATCGGCGATGACGTGGTTGTTCGTGATGACGATGCCGTTCTCGGCATCGATGACGAAGCCGGAACCGAGCGACTGCATGCGTCGACCGGGCGCCGGCGCGCCGCCGCGGTCGCGGAAGAATTCGTCGAAAAAGTCCTGGAAGGGCGAGCCCTCGGGAATCTGCGGCTGGGTCGGCGGGGCGCCGCGCCGTCCGCCCATGTTGGTCTCGGCCGAGGCCTGCGAGGTCGAGATATTGACGACGGCGTCGAGCAGCCCCTCGGCGAGGTCGGCCACCGAGGCCGGTCCCTGCACGACCGGCGGCTGGGCCGGCTGCTGGACCTGCGCCTGCGCCTGCGCCGCACCGCCGCCGATCACCAGCGCAACCGACACGGCCACAACGACACCGCGACCGGCCTTCAGGATTCCGCCAACCGACCTCATCGCATCTTCTCCCGTGTCCCGCCGCTTCACGATCCAGCCTCCATCGGCCGAACCTTTTCAAGAGAATTGAGGCGCGTTTGCGTTCTGTCGAGAGGCTCGACGATCAAGCCCGCTTGATGCCCCTCAGCCGCGCACGCTCCAGACGATCACCAGCCCGAGCACCGCGGCCCCGATGCCGACGGCCCGCAGCACCGACTCCGGGACCGTCAAGACCTCGGCGGCCAGCCGCTTCGCGAAGTGCGGCAGGCCGCCATAGAGGATGCCCTCGATCACCAGGACCAGCCCCAGCGCGACGAGAAGGTCGCTCACCGGGGGCGGCCGCTACTCGGTCGCGCCGGTGGTTGCGAGGTTGGCACCGACGCCGGCCGGAGGCTGCTGCTGCCCGCCGCCCGGAGCGCTCGGCGCGCGGCCGTTGGCGTTGCCGAAGTAGCGGAAAAACTCCGAATCCGGCGACAGCAGCATGGTCGTGCCCTCCCCGTGCAGCGCCTGGGTGTAGGCGGCCATCGAGCGGTAGAACTCGAAGAAGTCCGGGTCGCGTGTGAAGGCGTCGGCGAAGATCGCGTTGCGCTCGGCCTCGCCCTCGCCTCGCAGGATCTCCGACTCGCGCCGCGCATCGGCGATGATCTCCACCACCTCGCGGTCGGCGCGTGCACGAATGCGCTGCGCCGCCTCGCGACCGCGTGCCCGGAGCCTCTCGGCCTCGGCCAGACGCTCGGCCTTCATGCGCTCGTAGGTCTGCTGCGAGACTTCGCGCGTCAGGTCGGTGCGGCGGATGCGGACGTCGACGATCTCGAGCCCGAGCGACGTCGCGTCGGGGCGGAGCTGGTCGCGCACCTCGCGCATCATCACCGCGCGGTCCTCGGAAAGCGCCGCCTCGAAGCCGCGCAGGCCGTAGACCCGGCGCAGCGCCGCGTCGAGACGGGTCCTGAGCCGCTGCTCGGCGAGCTGGACGCTGCCGGAGACGGTCTGGCGGAAGCGCCGCGCATCCGAGATGCGGTAGGCGACATAGGCGTCGACCTCGTAGAAGCGGCCGCCCGAGACCTGGACGCGGATGTCGTCGAGGTCGAAGCGCAGCACGCGGTCCTCCACGAACTGCACGTTGTCGGCCTCGATGAAGGGGAACGGCAGCTTGAAGTAGAGCCCCGGCTCGGTCTTGACGTCGACGATCTCGCCGAAGCGGAGCACGATCGCCTGCTGGCGCTCGTTGACGACGAAGATGGAGGCCCATGCCAGGAGCAGCAGGAGGAGGCCGATGACGACGAAGACTGGAAGACGATTTGCCATCAGTTGTTGCCTCCCGGCTGCGAGACCTGCTGCGTGGTGTTGCGGCGCGCGTCGAGCTCGGGCAGCGGCAGGTAGGGGATCACGCCCTGCCCGTTCGCGCCAGTCTCGACAATGACCTTGTTGGAGCCGCGCAGCACCGTTTCCATCGTCTCGAGGAACAGGCGCCGGCGGGTGACCTCGGGGGCCTTGGCGTACTCGTCGTAGACCGAGATGAAGCGCTGTGCCTCACCCGACGCCTCCTGGACGACGCGGTTCTTGTAGGCGGCCGCCTCTTCGCGGATCTGCGCCGCCTCGCCTCGGGCACGGCCGAGCTGCTGGTTGGAGTACTGGTTGGACTCCTCGACGAAGCGGTCCTCGTCCTGCTCGGCGCGCTGCACCTCCTCGAACGCGTCCGCAACTTCCGTCGGCGGAGCCGCGTCCTCGATCGAGATCGCGTTGACGCCGAGGCCCGTGCCGTACTCGGTAAGCGTCGCCTGGATGATCTCGCGGACCTCCTCGGCAATAGCCTGACGGTCGTCGCGGAACACGTCCTGCGCCGGCCGCCGGCCGACCACCTCGCGCATCGCGCTTTCGGCGATCTGGCGCACCATCTCGTCGGGCGTCTGCACCTGGAACAGGTAGGCTGCCGGGTCGACCATCTGGTAGGCGACCGAGAAGCGGACGTCGACGATGTTCTGGTCGCCCGACAGCATCAGCCCGCTATTGTTGTTGCCGCGCGGATCGCCGATATCGACGAGCTTCTCGGCGACGCTCGCCTTCTCGACGGTCTCGACCGGCCACCAATGGAAGTGCAGTCCGGGCTGCGAGACCTCGCTCTTCGGCTTGCCGAAGCGCAATTCAATCGCCAGCTCGTCCGGCTGGACCGTATAGACCGCCTGGAACAGCCACACCGCGGCGAGGCCGAGGACGACCATCCCGATGAATGCCGGATTGGCGCGTCCGCCGCCGGGCAGCGCCTGCTTCAGGCGGTCCTGGCCGCGGCGGATGATGTCTTCAAGGTCGGGCGGGCCGCCCTGCGGGCCGCTGGGCCCCCGCGGACCCTGCCCCCAGGGACCGCCGCCGCCTTGGCCGCCGCCGCCCCCCCAGGGGCCGCCGCCGCCATTCTGATTGTTCCAGGGCATGGCTTCCTCTCATTTTCGGATGGATGCAGTCTGGTGCGGAACCTGCCGGCACCGACTGGCGTTTCATGTGGTTATAGTGACGCAATGTGGCGCTTTCAACGCAATCCGGACCGATTGCGGGCGCCGCGACGGCTCGTCGCGCCGGTTCAACCCACGCGCACGTATTCCACGTAGCGCGTCGGGTGGCTGTCCCTCTCGCCGGCGGGCACCGATTCGGACGTCACCTCCATCCAGTCCGAGTGGCTGATTTCAGGCATGTCGACATCGCCGTCGATATCGGCTTCTACATGGGTAACGTAGAGCCTGTCCGCCCGCGCCATCACCTGCCGGAAGATCTCCCCGCCGCCGATGACGGCTACTTCGTCGGCTCCGTCCTTCGCGGCGCAGGCTGTCGCGATCTCCAGCGCCTCGTCGAGCGAGCCAGCCCGGACCGCGCCCTCGCACGCCCAGTCACGATCGCGTGTGACGACGATGTTCAGCCGCCCCGGCAGGGGCTTGCCGATGCTGTCCCAGGTCTTGCGGCCCATGACGACAGGCTTGCCCATCGTCATGCGCTTGAAGCGCTTCAGGTCGGTCGACAGCCTCCAGGGCAGCTGTCCCTTGCTGCCGATCACGCCGTTCCGCGCCACCGCGACATGTATCCCGATCGTCATCGTGCTCTCCCGGACACGGCCGCCGCCGCTGCTGTCATCAATCTGTCATCCGGTTATCATATCCGGGCGCCGTTCGGTCCTGCCCGGTTGAATCGGATGATGAATTTCCACCTCCCTCTTTCCGTCCCGATTCGGCTGTCGGGTCAACCGGCCGCACGGCCCGCCGCGAGCCGCCGCCGATGATCGCCCCGCGCGTCATGGTGGTCGAGGACGAGGAGCCGCTCTGCGTCCTCCTGCGCTACAATCTGGAAGCCGAAGGCTACGCGGTCGAGACGATTATGCGCGGCGACGAGGCCGAGCTCCGGCTGCGCGAGAACGTGCCCGACCTCCTGGTTCTCGACTGGATGCTGCCGGCCGTCTCCGGCATCGAGCTCTGCCGCCGGCTGCGCGCCCGGCCCGAGACCGAACGCCTGCCGGTCATCATGCTGACGGCGCGCGGCGAGGAATCGGACCGCGTGCGCGGGCTCGCGACCGGCGCCGACGACTACCTCGTGAAGCCGTTCTCGATGCCGGAATTCATCGCCCGCGTACGCGCGCTCCTTCGCCGCGCCAAGCCCGAGGCGGTCGCCAACGTCCTCTCCATCAAGGATCTCGTCCTCGACCGCGAGCAGCACCGCGTCTTCCGCAAGGGCAAGCCGGTGGCGGTCGGGCCGACCGAATACCGCCTGCTCGAGTTCATGATGCTCACTCCCGGCCGGGTCTATTCGCGCGAGCAGCTGCTCGACAATGTCTGGGGGTCCAACGTCTATGTCGACGAGCGCACCGTGGACGTCCACATCGGGCGGCTGCGCAAGGCGATCAATTCCGGCCGCGCCGCCGACCTGATCCGCACGGTGCGCGGCGCCGGCTATTCGATCGGCGGCGACTGAGCCGGCTTGCGTCCCGCCCACGGCGCCGACATGCTGCGCGCAAGGGACGGCGGACGGATGGTCGAGATTCTCCTGGTCGGTATCGGCGGCGCGCTGGGCGGCATGCTCCGCCATCTCGTGGCGCGCGCGGTCGATCTCGCGACGCGCGCCGACTGGCCGTGGGGCACGCTGGTCGTGAATGTCAGCGGCGCTTGCCTGATCGGCATCCTCGCCGGCTTCGCGCTGCCTGCCGCGGGCCAGGCTAAGATGCCGTGGATCTTCCTCGCGATCGGCCTCCTCGGCAGCTACACGACGGTATCGGCCTTCTCGCTGCAGACGCTGACGCTCTGGCAGGCCGGCCGCGCGCGGGCCGCGCTCGCCTATGTCGCCATCTCCTGCGCGCTCTGCCTCGGCGCCGCTGCCACGGCCTTCCTGGCCGCCTCCACGATGACGGGGCGCTAGGCTGGGCGCGCTGCGCGTCTACGCAGCGATCGGCGCCGGTGCGGGGCTCGGCTCGGTCTGCCGCTATCTCGTCTCGCTCGCCGCTCTCGCCGCGCTCGGCCCCGGCTTCGCCTGGGGCACGCTCGCCGCCAACGCCGCCGGCTCCTTCCTGATCTGCCTCTACGCCGCTGCCTCCGGCCCCGGCCGGCCGCTCGGCGTCGCGCCGCTCCGCGACTATTTCGTCATGGCAGGCTTCTGCGGCGGCTTCACCACCTTCTCGATCTTCAGCCTCGAGGCGGTGCTCTTGGCGACCGGCGGCCGCGTCGGCGCCGCCGCCATCCATGTCGGCCTGTCGCTCGTCGTCTGGCTCGCCGCCGGCTGGCTCGGCCTGGCGCTCGGTCGCCTCACTGGTTGGTGAAGCGGCGCACGAACAGCACGTCCAGATCGCGCTCGGGGTGGAAGTCGCGCTTCACCATGCGGAAGGTCGTGGGGCCGATCTTCGAGACGCCCTCGCCGCAGAAGCTGACGAAATTCTGCTCGCTGCCCTTGTCGATCGTCAGCGTGAACTCGCCGATCGGACCGGCCCAGTTGGCGCCCGTGGTCAGGACGTAGGAGACCCAGGATTCGAAGAAGGGCGGGTATTCCTCGCCGCTCCGCTTCACCGCGTTCTCGACCGCGCGCAGGAAGCCGGCATCGGTGCAGTAGCGCTCGCGGTAGGTGGCCAGGTTGAAGCCGCCCGGCGATCCGTCGAGTTCCGCGAAGGTGAGGCCGGCCGTCCCGCCGACGCTCGGCACGTAGCGGTGCGAGACGTTGATGCGCTTGCCCGCCGGGAAGGTCATCCGCCACCAGTAGGTTGCCCGGAGCGTCCACACCGGCTCGTAGTGCGTCTCCATCCCCTCGCCCTGGTCGAAGACGTCGACGGTCAGGATGCCGCGCGCCACCCAGTCGCGCCTGGTCGCCTCCGGCAGCGCCGCGATCCTCTCGCGCGTCTCCTCGAGGAGGTGGTTGGGCGAGATGCCTACAGCAGCCAGATCCTCCGTCACGTCGATCCCGGCGGCGATCGCCCGCATCTGGAGCTCCGGTCGGATCTCGCGCCCGTCCGTCACGACGGTGAAGTCGAAGATGTTGTCGTCCCACTCGCCGTCCTCGCCCGGCCAGGGCAGAGCCGAGGGGCTCCACGGATCGGCCCTGATGTCGGGCATCGGGAAGGCGATGATGGATTCCACGTCCTCGTCGACGACGCTGCGGAAGACGTAGTCCACCCGCACCTCGTCCAGCGAGATGAAGAGGTCCTCCTTCTCCATCTCGATCGCGTCACTGCGCACGAAGACCAGCCCGCCCATGCGGAGTTCGGCGGCCGTGTCGTTGGCGCGCCCCGGTACCGGAGCCGCGAGCAAGGCGGCCGTCAGCGCCGCTCCGATGATGCGTTTCATGCCTTTTCCCCCTGCGGCTCCCGGCCGCGAATACCCGGTCGCGCGAGCCGCGGCTAGACTGCGATCGGCGCCTTGATCGAGGCGTCCGCCTCGTAGCCGATCAGCTCGAAATCCTCGTAGCGGAAGGAGAAGATGTCCTTCACCTCGGGATTGATGCGCATGACCGGCAGCGCCTTCGGCTGGCGCTGAAGCTGCAGCCGCGCCTGCTCGAAATGGTTGGAATAGAGATGCGCGTCGCCCAACGTGTGGATGAACTCGCCGGGCCTCAGCCCCGCCGCCTGCGCCACCATCATGGTGAGCAGCGCATAGGAGGCGATGTTGAACGGTTTTCCGGCCACAGGCATTTTCTCGAAGGTGCTATTGGTACGGAAAGTCGCATCCTGACCGATCTACGTCAATAAAGGGGTGCGAAGGGGTGGCCGCGCGCTGCTGGGCGCTGTCGGTAGCAGGCGGGGGCGGCGTAGCCATCAAATTGCAAGCCGCCGCCCCCGTCTGCGGCTCAACTTGTGATTCATCCCTGGCGCCGGATCCGCAGGCGCGCGTCCGGCCGCAGGCCGGCTTCGAGATCAGGCGAGGATGTCGGCCAGACGGATAGCCACGTCTTCATGGCCATTGGCCGCAAGGTCGCGAAGGAGACTCTCCAGGTCGGTCAGTCTCGCTACTCGAACCCGCACCTCAGCCTCTCGATGGGAGAGCTGCCTGACCTTTGCTTCGAGGTTGCGAAGCTTGAAGGCTTTTGAGTTCTGGACCCGGCGGTTCAGCGCATAGTTCAGGTATGGTCGAAGCGCCTCTACGCTGGAATGCCCCATGACCTCAACGGCCTTCACTAGGATCGTCTCCGCCATGTTTGATCCCGGGAGGACCCGTTCAGGGTCTATGTCCATCGCGTCAATGAGTGCTTCGATCGTCGCGAGGAGGTATTTTGCTCGAAAGCGATGAACATTTGAATTGCGCACCCCTGCCTTCTTGAACGCCTTTCTTCCTAGGCTGGTGAGACTATCAGGCTTCAGCACACCGCCCCGCTCAGAAAGGAAGACATGTGGGTTGTTGATGCCATGGACATCGACGATCCGCTGACGTTCGTGGCGCACGTAGTCGAGTGTTCTGATGAGCAGATCGGGCAGAACGATCAGTTCCCACTCCTTGCCGCCCTTCCGGACGATCCGGATATGCCACGGTCGATCCTCTGCGATGAGCCGCTCGATCTCCTCCTCGGAAGGCAGCTGATCCAGAGTGATCGACAGCATCTCCTTCCGACGAGCCCCCGTTTCTTCAGCGTAAGAAAACAGTAGCGAGTTCCGGACGCCATGCTCAGTTCCTAGGACCACAGCGTGTATTTTTCGGGTCTCTTCCTCTGACGGTGTATGCCGAGGCTGGGGACGCTTTCCAGCACCCTTTGCAAGCTGCGTGCTTTCCCAGGTGACGACGCCGCGATATTTGCCCCGTCGAACCACGGCTTTCATGGCCGTGAGACGGAAGCTGTGATTGAACATCGCAGCTGGCAACTCGAAGGGATCGTACATCTGCACGTGGAAGCGAAGCCTGCCGCTCTGCTCTAGCCATCGGTAGAACTGAAATACGACCCCAATACTCGCATTAATGCGATCTACGGCTACACCGCGTTGTTCTTTGGCAGTTCTCCAGCGACGCAACAGCTCGTCATCAACCTCGTCCCAATCAAAGCCTTGCGACCTTCGAAATCGGACGAACTCCCGCAAGATTTTTGCATACTCGTATGCGGTCGACGACAAATCTCCGCCCGTGACGACCAGGCTTCGAAGCCAATCGCTCGCCTCCTCATCAATTCCGCCCTGCCAGACGATGGTCGGAACTTCGTAGGTTCCGGACGTGCAGTCGCATCGCACGATGACGTCCCTGGAGGTGGTGTAGCTGGGTAGCGCGGTGGTCATCGGGGCTTTC
>VFQR01000224.1_pt1 | contig 108800 bp, 94 predicted proteins | sample 3512321 | NCBI WGS metagenome assembly VFQR01 (sample SAMN10412374, study PRJNA504923) | tailings metagenome | isolation source: Relicate 3 Philex TSF1 revegetated site | place: Philippines: Tuba, Benguet | collected 2017-08-29 | reverse complement strand
GACATCCGACATCCGACATCCGACATCCGACATCCGACATCCGACATCCGACATCAATTACTTACCTTTGCCCCGAAAATCAAAGCCTTCTTTAATTTTCAAATTTTCAAATTTTCAAATTCCCAATTACATGTCTCTCTACGCTCAACGTGGTGTTTCTGCTCAAAAAGAGGAAGTGCATGCGGCCATACAAAAACTGGATCAGGGGTTATATGCACATGCTTTCTGTAAAATTTATCCTGATTTCCTCTGTGGAGAAAACAATTGGGTGAATATCATGCATGCTGATGGGGCAGGTACTAAAAGTATTCTGGCCTATTTGTATTGGAAAGAAACAGGGGATCTGTCTGTTTGGGAAGGGATAGCCAAAGATGCAGTGGCCATGAATATTGATGACTTGCTTTGTGTAGGCGTTACCGATAATATTTTGTTTTCCTCTACCATCGATCGCAATAAACTTAGAATTCCGGGTGAAGTGTTGCAGGCAGTGATCAATGGTACGCAAGCTTTTTTTGATCAGTTGAAGCAATACGGAGTGAATATCCATTACCTAGGCGGAGAAACAGCAGATGTAGGCGATGTGGTTCGCACCATTGCAGTCAACGGAACCATGACCAGTCGCTGGCCAAAAAATAAACTGATCACCAATGAAAAAATTACTGCCGGTGATGTCATCGTAGGCTTCGGAAGTGCGGGGAAGGCCGTTTATGAATCTGAGTACAACAGCGGTCTAGGCAGTAATGGACTCACCAGTGCCCGACACGATGTGTTGGAAAAATACTATGCCTCTCAATATCCGGAAACTTTTGAACCTCAGCTTTCTGATGCAGTAGTGTATATCGGAAAGAATAAGATGACGGAACGCCTGGCTGTAGCAGGTTTTGGAGAATTGGAGATTGGGAAATTGTTATTGAGTCCAACCAGAACCTATGCTCCATTGGTAAAGCAATTACTGGATCATCATTTTGATGCGATACATGGAATGATTCACTGCAGTGGGGGTGGACAAACCAAATGCATGAAATACCTGCCGGGTACATTTAAGGTTGTGAAAGACCAATTGTTTGCTATTCCACCGATCTTTGATTTGATTCGTGAGAATTCCGGCGCAGATATGCGAGAAATGTATCAGGTGTTTAATATGGGGCATCGTCTGGAAGTATTTACACCCCAGGCATCAGCCCAATCTATGATTGATTTGGCAAGTACCTTGGGTATTGAAGCAAAAATTGTGGGAAGAGTAGAAGCGGCAGTTGTATCATCACTTCATTTGCATACGACAGAAGGAGAAATTGTTTACGAATATTAACAGGTTAACAATCTCATGATCCTTATTTTTGAAGGAAGGTTTATCATCATCACAAGGAAAACTAATTTAGCAACATGTCTGAAACAGTAGTCTCCATACGCAACGCCAAAATCTATCAAGGAAATAGCCTGATTTTGGAAGATGTCAATTTTTCTGTTAACAAAGGAGAATTCGTTTATCTGGTAGGGAAAACAGGTACCGGTAAAAGTAGCTTGCTCAAAACCCTTTACGGAGAATTACCGCTTACCGAAGGAAGTGCTTCTGTGGTTGGTTTTAACCTTCGTGATATGGATTGGAAAAAAGTTCCTTTCCTGCGTCGTAATCTGGGTGTGGTATTTCAGGACTTCCAGCTATTGACAGATCGCAATGTACATGAAAACCTTCGCTTCGTTTTGAAAGCTACCGGTTGGCAAGATGAGCGATTGATTGAAGAAAAAATCAATGATGTGCTTGATAAAGTGGGGTTGAAAAGCAAGGGTTTCAAAATGCCTTTTGAAATGAGTGGTGGTGAGCAACAACGTGTAGATATTGCACGTGCATTACTCAACTCTCCCAAGCTGATCTTAGCGGATGAACCTACCGGAAACCTCGATCCTGAAACCAGTGACGAAATCATGCAGCTATTGATCCAAATCGCCCGCGATTATGGTACTGCAGTCATCATGGCTACCCACGACTTTATCGTCATCAATCGATATCCTTCACGCATATTGAAAACAGAGAAGGGTAGGGTGTTGGATAGTGCGGCGGTGGAGAGTTAGTGATTGGGTAATCGGGTGATCAGGTGATCGGGTTCTGGGTACTAGGTGCTAGGTTTAGTACTGTTTTACATTTTACATTTCTTATTTCTTATTCATTATTCTTCCTTCCTACCCTCCCCAAATCCAACCTACTTGTTTCTTAGCATTTCTTTCGTTGTTGAAGAGGGTGTCAGTAAGTGATTTTCTGTGGGTGGTTTCTGCTGACGTAAAAGGAGTAAAGAATAGTTCTTCTATTTTTTGGGCAAATTCTTCTGGGGTTTCTGCTATATGACAGGTGGATTCCAGACCGGAGTTATTGACCGTAGCTTGATTGACAATACAATGCCTTCCATTGAAAATAGCATTCACCAATTTGATCTTGATGCCTGTGTGAGTATAGGAGGGAAGGATATTGATTTGTGCTTTCGCAATCATATCCTGCATCTCCCTTTCTGATGGATTGGCCACCAAACAAGTATGCCCCTTGCTATGTGCCAGTTCTTCTAATTTTTTAGATGGATTTTGTCCGGCGATAACAAAAGGGATTTCCACTTTATCGAATACCTTTTCCAATAACCAAGTAGCCGCTTTTTCATTTGCATCGATACTTAAATCGCCATGATACAAACAAAAGCTGCCGTTGCCATTCTTTTCTGTTACTTGCCAATGCGGAGGAACATACAAGGGAAGTTGTTCGATGTTATTACAACCAAACTCTTTTCGATACACATCATCATCCGCTTCAGTCATTCCCCAAAAAGTAGCTCGCTGTGCAATCTTGCGTTCATAGCTTTTCAGCATGATGCTTTCTCTTTTGAAATATAATTTCCGGAAAGCGGTAGATGCATTTTTGTATAGGTCGTTATAATAACGGTATTCTACATTGTGCAATCGCACAAAAAGTTTACGTTGATTGAAACGTTCATCTACAATTGGATAGGTGCAATGCACGCCTTCCATAAAAATGGGATGATCATCTTGCAACAAACGTTCATTCAAATCCTCATTTTTTCTGGAGGCAACAATGTAGGGTAGGGCAGTGGAAATACCCTTATGTCCGGTTTGCCGTTGATAGTAATGAACCGATTCGCAAAATTGATTGAGTTCCGGTTGTTCGCCCCTGCCATAATCAAAACAATGGAGGTGAATACGAACCCCTTGTTCTTGCAGGGCCTGTAGCTTATAGAACACATCATACACCCCTCCCTGATTCACAGGGTAAGGCACCGTAAAAGAAATGATGTGCAGATGCTTGTCCATTTACAATTGATTATAAAACGCCCTCAGTTTCACTTCCTCCTGTTCCCAGTTCAGCACAGAACGTGCTTTTAATGCATTTTGTTGTAATTCTTGGTATAAAACACGGTCGTTCAGCATTTTGTTCAATTCCTGGGCAATAGAAATACTGTCGGGCTCATCCATCATATGGGCAAATCCATGGGTGGCGTTGATCTTTTGGTATTCCGGATAATTGACACAAAGCTGCGGAATACCCGCCATCATGTAATCAAAAAAACGGTTGCCGAGCGATTGGTATTGATTGAGTCCTTCGAGACTGAACAGGGTTAAACCGATCGCCGCTTTCTGGGTGATATGAATAAGTTGATCCGGCGACACCATGCCTTTTAGCAGCACTTTATCTTCAAGTTTGTATTGTTGGATCAATTGCTTTGTTTGCTCCAAAAAACTGCCCTCCCCGCAAATCCATAAAGGTGCGTTAACGGATTGCATGGCGGGGATCAAAGTTTCGAAACAGCGGCCTTGATTCACTGCTCCTTGGTAAAGTATATAGCCTTCAGTAGCATAATTTTCCAATGGATACAATACAGGTAGGTTTCTGATGACTGTATAAGCAACGCCATATTTTTCTTTGAAGTAGTCTGCAATGAACTGATTCACCGTATACCCCATTCTAAATCTCGGAACCGCAAAAGCTTCGATTCTTAACCAGAATTTCTGTACCCGAGGTCGATGAATGATTTCGGCTTGTTCTGTAAAAATTTCATGGGCATCATACACCCGTTTTTGGTTTTTCAGAAGAGAGGAGTAATAGCAGGGAAGAATAGTATCCAGATCAATCGCGCAAACAATATCCGCCTTTGTTATCATTAGAAACAGAAAGAGTCGGATATTATATTCGGCATAAAACAAAAAACCTTTTTCAAAAAAGCAGAACAGTCGCTTTTGTTGAAAAGCTTGGGTGCGTAAAATAGTGGACTTAGCTTTTTTTCTTCCTACCAACAAAATCGAATATCCCTGTGCCGATAAACTCCCGGCGATCCTTTGCATTCGCTGGTCGTAATTCAAGTCGTTGGTAACCGTAAAAATGATCCTTTTCAAAGGGTAGGCTTATCCAACAAATATAGCGCTGCAAAATGGAAGAATTCAGTATCAGAAATGGTGATTTTTTATTCGATATAATATACCTTAATTCAATGATTATCAGTTAATTTTCGAGATTTTAATAAAATTATTTTTTTTCCTTATTCTTTTTCTCCACGTCTTATACACAGGGGTATAATCTTTCCAAAAATTCTTCCTCTTTTCGCGTATGTTCGCAGGTACTAAATTGAGGAAACGTGAGATTAAAATCATTAGAAATCAAAGGGTTCAAAAGTTTTGCTGATAAAACGGTGGTTAGTTTTGATGAAGGGATTACCGGCATCATCGGACCCAACGGTTGCGGCAAGAGTAATATCATCGATAGTATTCGTTGGGTAATAGGTGAACAAAAAATATCGGCATTAAGAAGTGAGAACCTAGAGGCATTGGTTTTCAATGGAAGTAAGACCAGAAGTCCGAGTGGTTTGGCAGAAGTTAGTCTCACTTTCGAAAACACAAAAAATTTACTTCCCACAGAATTTAGTACGGTTACTGTTACACGTCGTTTCTACAAAAATGGGGAGAGTGAATATCGCCTCAATGATGTGACTTGTCGTTTAAAAGATATCCATAATCTGTTTTTGGATACGGGTGTCAGTACAGACAGTTATGCCATCATTGAATTGGGAATGGTGGATGATATCATCAAAGACAAAGAGAATAGCAGAAGGAGAATGCTGGAACAAGCCGCCGGTATTACAATTTATAAAACGCGTAAAAAAGAAGCCAAAAATAAACTGGATGCTACCGAACAGGATCTGGCACGTATCGAAGACCTTTTGTTTGAAATCAACAACCAATTAAAAACCCTCGAGAACCAGGCAAAAAAGGCAGAGAAGTATTACGAGATCAAAAAAGAATACAAAGAAGTCTCTGTAGAACTAGCGAAAGCGGCTTTGGAAGGATTCAATATCACTTACAAAGAGCTGAATGAACAACAAGAACTGGAGATCAATAAAAAAGTACAGTTGGATGCAGAGATCGCTGTTGAAGAAGCGGCGATTGAACAGGAAAAAGTAGGCTTTATCGAAAAAGAGAGAGCCCTACAAAGCATGCAGCATGAGTTCAATGACTTGTTACAAAATCTGCGTAGCAAAGAGAACGAAAGAAATCTTGCCACCCAGAAACTGCATTACCTCAAAGAGAAAGAGACCAGTTTAAAAGATTTTCTGGAAAAAGCATCCGGACAATTAAAAACCATCGGCGACTCGATTGAATATACCCAAATGCAGGTGGGTGAAGAAGAAACCAAACTGAGTGAATTACAAGACCGTGTTGAAACGGCTAAATTAGATATAGAAGACAAACGTCGCTTATTCGATGAACGCAGAAGTGGGGTAGATGCACTTCGCAATCAATACCAGCAAATTCAGCGTAATCAATTTGATGCAGAGAAAAAAGTAGCAGTTGCAGATACTTCCATCCAGAACCTGCAGCGTGCCCAAGCGCAGCTCACAGAAGAGAAGCAAAGCCGTGAGATGCAATTAGAGCAACTACAAAAAGAACTGGTAGAAAAAGAAGAGAGTTTAGAAGCGCGTAGAATTGATTTACAACAGTTGCAGGAACAGCATGAGCGTACCCGCGAAAACATATTCGAAACACAGGCACAGCTGGAGGTATTGCGCAATGAACTGGCAGAGGAAAACCGTAAACTCGATGCCAAGCGCAACGAATATAACTTGTTGAAGAGTTTGATTGATTCCATGGAAGGTTATCCTGAGAGTATCAAATTCCTCCACAAAAATCCCAACTGGAATCATGCTGCACCAATTCTATCGGATATCATTTATGTAAAAGAAGAATACAGAACAGCGGTAGAGAATGTGTTGGAGCCTTACCTGAACTATTATGTAGTCAATAATCTGGAAGAAGGATTGCAGGCGGTTCACTTATTGGATAGCAACAATAAGGGGAAAGCCAATTTCTTCATGTTGGATAAGTTCAACGACCTGCGTATTGAAACGCATCAACCCGCTCATACCATCCGTGCGATGGATGTAATTGAGGTGGATGACCAATACCGAAAACTGGCCGAATATCTTTTGGGCAATGTCTATATCGCCGAAAATGATGAAGCCATTACCAATAGTAACGGTGCGGTAGTGTTAGAGAAAACGGGTAAGTATGTAAAAGGAAAATACACCCTCACAGGCGGAAGTGTCGGATTGTTTGAAGGAAAGAAAATTGGTCGCGCAAAAAATCTGGAGAAGCTGGCAGAAGAAATTCAAGACCAGGAATCAGTAGTGAGTTTATTGAAAGCGGATATTCAAGCCAAGCATAATGAAGTGATCGCTTTCAATGAGCAATTGAAAGAAAATGCCATTAAGCAAACTGAAAATGAGATCAACCAGCTGACCAATCAGGTTTTTGCTACCAAAAATAGAATTGAAAACCTGCAGGCAGCGCAGCAAAATGCGGTTCAACGTTTAGCAGATTTAGATGCCCGTTTACAGGATGAGCAAGATGCCATCGCTGCAACTCGCGAACAACTTCATGCTTTGAATGATCAATTGTTACAGACGGGTGAACAAATGAAAATGGTGGAGCAGGATTATCAATCGGCGGAACAGGAATACAATTTTGCATCTGTTCAGTACAATGAAATCAACCTGCAACTGACCCGTCAGCAAAGTAAGATCACAACGTTGAAGCAAGAGTTGGTGTTCAAAGAAAATCAGTTGAGTGAACTACATCAACAAATTGAAAGCAACACCACTCAATTATCTGAAGCCAGTGGTAATATTGAGGAGGGAGAAAAAGCATTGATCGGTTCTGAAGAACTATTATTAGAATTGATGCGTAAAAAAGAAGAAGAAGAGAAGAAATTGAATGAAGCTGATCAGGCATACTACAACCTCAGAAACGCATTACAGGAAAAAGAGAGTGAACTGCGTTTGAAAGTGAAGAGCAAAGAGATGATCGATCACCTCGTTACTGAGATCAAGGATAAGCTGAATGAATTGAAATTACAGCTTGCCGGAATGAAAGAAAGATTGAGTGTAGAGTTCAAAGTAGAATTGGATGAGATCTTAGATCAGGCAAGAACAACAGATACGACACTTGAAGAATTACAGGCCAGCAGCGACAGAATGAAGAAGCGTTTGGAGAATATGGGAGAAGTCAATCCAACCGCTATCGAAGCCTTCATGGAAATGAAGAAGCGTTATGAGTTCATTCTGGAACAAAAGAATGATCTGGTTTCTGCTAAGGAAAGTTTATTGCAAACCATTCAAGAAGTAGAAGCTACTGCCAATCAGCAATTCCTTGATACCTTCAATCAGGTTCGTGAGAACTTTCAAAAAGTATTCAAAGCCTTGTTTACCGAAGAAGATACTGCCGACATGGTACTGGTAGACCCAACCAATCTTGCAGAAACAGGTATTGAAATCATTGCAAAGCCTAAAGGAAAACGTCCATCCTCCATCACACAATTGAGCGGGGGAGAGAAGACTTTGACAGCAACTGCATTACTGTTCTCGATCTACCTTATTAAACCAGCACCATTCTGTATTTTGGACGAGGTAGATGCGCCATTGGATGATGCCAACGTGGGTAAGTTCACACAGATGATCAAAAAGTTCAGCGATAACTCCCAGTTTATCATCGTAACCCACAACAAACAAACAATGGGTGCAGTAGACGTGATCTATGGTGTTACCATGCAAGAACCGGGAGTAAGTAAGTTAGTTCCGGTGGATTTCAGGAGTCTGTCTAATTAATTATTGGTGAAAGGTGAAAGGTGAAAAGTGAAAGGGTTAAAATACAGGTCCTTTCACTTTTCACCTTTCACCTTTTTATACCCTATCCGCTATGTATAAAGCTGTCTTCATTCTTTATCTCGTTTGTTTCGGTTGTTATCTGCTGTTCACACGGCAGCCTGATTATTTTGATGGGGTGAAAGTGCCGGCTCAAATCGTTCAGCAATTGGATAGCGCTAGTGGTAAACCTGTTCTTAAAGCCGTCTTCAATACAGGAACCAAAGAATATGCCGTTAATCCTCATTATGTCTTCAGGAACATCGCGGAAGGAGAACAACTCACCGTTATTTATGAAACCGGAATGCCTGAGAAGGGTGCTGTCTATACATTTTGGGGATATTGGATTACATGGGGAGAGTTGATCATGTCCGTGGTCCTTTGTTTTGTGCTATTTCAAATTGCAGTATCTGTTACCAATAACCCCAGTCCGGAATCATTGATAGAACAAATGGAATTCAAAGAAGAAAAAAAGAAAAAATACCTCGATTAACTTTCGAAGGATTATAAACCGGTATATTGATATTCAATTCTACCGATTTGAAGTTTACTTTTATCACTACAGACTTCTTCAGTTTTCAGTCCTTTATCATTGTATTTGTATTTCCAGACAAAATAGTTGTTGCTTCCCAAAGAAAATTGGGTCATTTGGCTTAATTGGTTGGCTGTATTGTATTCATATATAAAGTCAGGGAGTAATTTTTTTGCCTTGCTATTATACCGTACAATATCCGTGAGTTGTTTATTGCTGTTATAGTAGTAATAATATCGTTCCACAATTCGGCCATTTTTCCGCCATATCTCTTCACCAATATTTTGCTGATCATCTTTTACAAATTCTACAAGAAGGGTATCAACATTGTTTTTAATTCTCAACATGGTTGATGGTGCCCCATATTCATCATACGACCAATCGTGAATTTCGGAAATGGTACTATTCATGAAAGTATCTACCGTTGATAAATGAACCCTGTTGATCCGTCCTTGCGCGTCATATGTATAATCTGTTTTATTGCTGATATTTTTATTGTTTGATTGTGTTCTCTTTAATATCCCTAAATCATAAGTGTTAACAGTAGTGCCGATTTGGTTGTTAGTAGTGGTAGTAATGGTTACTTTTTTACCGTCACGACTTATCTCTTGTGTTACAGCAAATCCTTCTGTGATACTATTGTCTGGTTCATATGAAACAGCTTTTACAGAAGCAATTTTTTGAGCTCTCAATAGTCGGTATTGATCATTTCCTTGTTTGATGGAAATAATATCATTGAAATAATATTGGGCATTGACATTCAAAGCCAGAAATAGATAGCAGATGAGCTGAAGTCTTATGATCATGGCAGTAAAATTACTTAAAACCTGCTGTTCATTTTTCAACATTCAGGAAACATCGGCTCTTAGCCACTTGCTGCAATGGATTAGTTCTGTATTTTTAGTCAAACGTTAACAAGTGTCACATTTACCCGAAAGGAAAGAAAAAATTTGTCTGAATTGTGGGGCAGCTCTGCATGGGCGCTTTTGTCATTATTGCGGACAGGAAAATATTGAGCCCAAAGACAGTTTTTGGCATTTGGTAACTCATTTCGTGTATGATATCATTCATTTCGATGGAAAGTTCTTCAGCACCCTAAAATACCTGCTCTTTAGACCCGGATTCTTATCTCACGAATACCTCAGGGGGAGAAGGGCCGACTATTTGCACCCCATCCGTATGTATGTGTTTACCTCAGCTTTTTTCTTTTTGATCTTCTTTAGTTTTTATCAGAAAGAGGAGGCTATTGAGATTAAAGAGAAAAGAGATACATTCCAACAGGTGATGGAAGACCTTCAGGACGAAAAAGCTCGTTTGGAAAAAAAGATAGCAAAAGATACTGTTGAATTCGCTACTGATAAGTTGAAAGAAAGACTTAGAAAAGTGGAAGCTGATATCACTATGATAAAAAAAGATAGTTCTTTACTGGATAGCGTTAAGTCTTTAGCAAGAGGTGGATTTACATTGGTGTCATTAGATAATGATAAGTCGCATAGAGAATTGAAAACTGTAATGGAGTATGATTCTATTCAAGCTACTTTACCGGTATCTAAGCGGGATGGGTTCCTGAGAAGGGCGATTAAGCGACAGGATATTCACTTGAATGAACAATATAAGGGAGATGGGTCGGCTATTTTAAAAGCAGTGACCAATAAATTCATTCATTTCTTCCCACAAATGCTGTTTATTTCTTTGCCTTTATTCGGGCTTCTCTTATTAATGCTCTATGCCAAACATAAACAGTTCTTCTATGTGAACCATGTCATCTATTCCATTCATCTGTATTGTGCATTATTTATCATCATTTTGATTGGTCTTTGGTTGAATAGTATACTAACTGCCATCACACATACGGAGCATGATTGGATAGGAAGTAGCTTTACTGTAGCAGGATTTTTTTATATCTATAAATCCATGCGTAACTTCTATGGGCAGAGAAGAGCCATTACGATACTCAAGTATATATTGCTATTGTTATTGTCTCTTTTTGTGATGTTATTATTGTTTGGAATATTTTTCTTGTTCTCGGCTTTTGTTCTTTAAACCATGAATTGAAAGATTATGAATGAATTGGCGAATAGCTTTTTAAAGTTGGTGACAATCATGGATGAACTGCGCGAGCAATGTCCATGGGATCGTAAACAGACCATACATACACTTCGTTCGATGACCATCGAAGAAACCTATGAGCTTGCAGATGCTATTGACGCTAATGATTGGAAGGGTATCAAAGAAGAGTTAGGAGACATGATGCTGCATATTCTTTTTTACAGTAAGATTGGCACAGAGCAGCAACAATTTGTGTTACAAGAAGTAATCGATGGAATTGCGACGAAGTTGATCAATCGTCACCCACATATTTATGGGGATGTGAAAGTGAATGATGCGGAGGATGTAAAAAGAAATTGGGAACAGATCAAGATGAAAGAAGGCAAAAAGTCTGTTCTAAGTGGTGTTCCTCAATCTTTACCTGCCGTTGTGAAAGCGGCAAGAATTCAGGAAAAGGCAAAACAAGTGGGTTTTGAGTGGGATAATCGGGAGGATGTATGGAAAAAAGTACAGGAGGAAACCGGAGAATTGCTGGAAGCCGTTCAATCGGATGAAAAAGAGGCCATTGAAGAGGAGTTTGGTGATTTACTTTTTAGTTTGGTGAATTATGCACGGTTTTTGCAGGTTGACGCCGAAGCGGCTTTAGAGCGAACGAATAAAAAGTTTATGTATCGTTTTCAGGAAATGGAAAAGATGGCTGCAGAGAAAGGACTTCAGTTGGGTAATATGTCACTGGAAGCGATGGATGAGCTCTGGAATGAGATCAAAAAGAAAAAAATTGCACCTTGATCAGCACACTTAAAAAAGCAATATATAGGCATGGTTATTTGATCATTACAGCCGCATGGTTGTATACTTTCTCATTTATTTTCATCAACTACTGGAGTTATAATGCATCACCCCAAAAAGTTCAATCAAAACTTTCTCAAAGAATCGTTCGCCTCGAAGAGAAATTAGAAGAGCTGGTAGAGGATACATCTAGAATCAATGCCCTGATCGGCCCCCACAACAATGATCAGAAAGAAAAAATGGTTAAAGAGGGGTATGGCTTATTCATATACGATCTCAATCCTGGTTCCTCCCCCTCATTGTTATACTGGAATACCAATCAATACTATACTGTACCTGATGATTTATACAGACAAGATAGCAGCTGGTTTTCTGTGAAACGAAATGGTGAATTTGAGATCATCAAGAAGAAAGTTGTGTTACATGATGGTGAGCTATTGGTTGTAGGTATGATACCGATACGATGGTCTTATTTCATTGAAAATAAATATCTCCATAGTGATTTCGCGGGGTATACGGGATTAGATGAGCAATATGAGTTGATTACTGTACCGGGTGAAGGGGTATTGCCGATTTATAATAACAAAGGCGATGAGTTATTCGGAATTCGATTAAAACCGGGCAAATCCTTTCTGTCTTACGATAGTGTTACCATTGCACTGCGGGTACTCGCAATTGTTTTTTTGTTGGTTTTTCTACATTCCATTTCTATTGAAGTAATGCAAAGAAATGGATTTCGAATGGGCTATATCTTATTGGTAGGATTGGTTGTATTCATTCGATTGATTGCCTATCAATTTAATTTTCCTTTTGATTATTCGAAACTGCCATTGTATGATCCCTCGATCTATGCGTCCAACGTATTGCATCCTTCATTGGGAGATTTATTGGTGAATGCTGTTTTATTATTTTGGCTAATTGGCGTCTATAAAAATTATACGGATGGTAAGACCTGGTTTATACGACCAATGCCGGTTAAAATCAGGAACTATGGGGGTGTTTTTTTGCTCACTTTCATGGGCTATCTGGTTGCAGGGGTCATTAAAAGTCTGGTTCAAGACTCAAAAATATCAACAGATGTAACCAACTTTTTCAGTCTTGATTTTTATAGCGTTATTTCTTTTGTAATCTTATGTTTTCTCGTACTCAGTTTTTTTGAATTCTCACAGATCATTCTCCGACCTATTACAGAGCGTAAATTTCCTTTGTTTGAACAAGCTATCACAGTGGCAATTAGTGGATTCCTATGTTTGCTTTTATTTTATTCCAATAAAGAGATTCCATCAGGCTTAGGTGTGTTGCTCTGGTTGATTTTATACCTTGTTATTCTGCATTTACGTAAATCAGACTTGCATTTGCCTTTATTGCGATCACCCTTTTTTATTTTTTGGGTGATGTTCTTTACTTTTTCCATAGCTGCAGTGGTGATGTATGAAAATCGGATCACAGAGTTTGAGCAACGTAAGAGGATCGCACAAAAATTAGCATTACAAGTGGATCCATCAGGAGAAAATTTGTTGAATATTGCTGCTACCAACTTTGATGATGAGTTTTTAAAACAAAATTTTCATCGTTTTCAGAGTGAGTATACGAATAAGTTTATCAAGGATAGTCTGATCAATCAGAATTTTTCAGGGTACCTTAATAAATATGATACCCGTATTTATACATTTGATAGTCTCTATCATCCTTTATACAATGAAGACTCTACGGATTATGCCGCTATTAAGACCATTGTTCTCAATCAAGCAAGACCTACTGTGATCCCCGGATTGTACAGTTATGACAATACTGGTGAAGGGTTTAGTTATCTCTATCAAAAAGAAGTAAAAGATCAAAAAAATACCTTGGGTTACATTTTTGTGATCGCAAAATCCAAGCGGTATAAAAGTGAGGCTTTATATCCAGAATTATTCAATCAGGCACAGGATCTGTCTTCAGATTTGAATACGAATTATGCCTATGCTATTTATAACAGAGGCGCTTTGATTAATTATTTCAATACATATAGTTTTCCATCGCGTCTCAATAGAAAAGAAGTACCTGAATTTGAATATACCTATAAGGTAGTAGGAGACTATAGTGAGTTATGGTATAATAGTGGAGATGATAAGCAGGTGCTTTTGGTTAAAAGAAATACCTGGTTGGTAGAGTCATTGACCTTATTTGCCTATTTATTCTGCTCATTTTTATTCATTGTTTTCTTATTTCATACTGGTGGACAATTATTAAAAGCAAGATTCAAATGGCATGAGATTAAAAAATTGTTCCGGTTTAATATTCGAACACAGATACAATCTACCATTATATTCTTGAGTGTTTTCTCATTTGTAGTGATAGGTATCGCCACTATTTCCTTCTTTATCATCCGATTCAACAGAAGCAATGAAGAACGTTTGTCAAAGACCATTCAGGTAATGGGTAATGAGATCAATAGTAAACTGAATTCGCAGTTTAGTTTTGATGATGTCTTGACAGTTCAAAGTAATGTGCTCACAAAAACCCTGGAAAGAGATATTGCAGAAGTTTCTGACTTACATAATGTAGATGTCAATTTTTATGATGTCAATGGAAACCTGCTCATTTCGACGCAACCTTATATCTACAATAAACATTTGCTCAGTACCCAAATGGAACCCAGGGCGTATCAGCAATTGCATTTTGATAACAATATTCGCTATATCCAATCAGAAAAAGTAGGAGACTTTGAATACCTGAGTATTTATGTTCCTCTTTCAGATGAATCCGGAGAAAATTATGCTTACCTCAATATTCCGTATCTCAATTCACAGAATGAATTAAACCAGGAAATATCCGGTTTCTTGGCAACATTGATCAATTTGAATGCCTTTATCTTTCTGGTAGCAGGTGCCATAGCCTTCTTTTTAACCAGCAGGATCACTGCGTCATTCAGTTTGATTGCTGAGAAGATGCGACAAATGAATATCGGTAAAGACAATCAGGAAATTGTTTGGACGCGAAATGACGAGATTGGCTTGTTAGTAGCAGAGTATAATAAAATGGTAAAAAAGCTGGAAGAAAGTGCACAAGCTTTGGCCAGAAGCGAAAGGGAAGGAGCATGGCGGGAAATGGCAAGACAAGTGGCACATGAAATTAAGAACCCGCTTACGCCCATGAAGTTGAGTATACAATATCTACAAAAAGCCATTTTGAATGGGGCTCCTGATGTAAAACAGCTAACATCAAATATGGCTGTAACACTCATTGAACAGATTGATCAACTCTCAAAAATAGCCGGTGAATTTTCACAGTTTGCCAATATTGGGAATGCTCAGATTGAGAAACTGAATCTTCAGGAAGTAATTGATTCAGTAGTGCGATTGTATCAAACACATCCCGGATTACAGATTCATTGGAGCCCTCAAAACCTTTCTATCCCTGTATCGGCAGACAGGGTACAAATGAATCGTTTACTGACGAATCTACTGCAGAATGCATCAGAAGCAAGATCCGGTGATAAGACTGTTGAAGTTTTTGTTTCACTTGAAATCAAAGATGAGGCTGTGTATTTATCGGTGAAAGACAATGCCGGAGGCATCCCTGTGTCGATGCAATCGAAAATATTTACACCCAACTTCACAACCAAGTCTTCCGGTACAGGATTGGGGCTCGCCATGTGTAAAGGGATCGTTGAAAATGCCAACGGACGTATCTGGTTCGAAACAGAAGAAGGCGTTGGTACTACTTTCTTTATACAATTACCGGTAGCTACTACTTAGCATCTGATGATTTGATAGGGGCTGTTTACATTGATTAGGGTCTTTTGGCATGTTGTTGTACCAGAAAAGCCTCGAACTGTTCTTTCGAAAAACTACTGAGATTCTGCTCTTTTGTTAATCCGGCTTTTTGGGCTGCCAGTACTCCATATCTGCAATCCTTAAATCCATCAATTGCATGAGCATCGGGATTGATGGAGATCAATACACCTTTATCCAAAGCTTTTCCAATCCAACGCCAATCAATATCCAATCTGCGTGGGTGAGCATTCAGCTCAATCACCACATCATTGGCAGCACAGGCATCAATAATTTTTGCATGATCTACCGGATACCCATTTCTACTCAGTAAAAGTCTGCCCGTCATATGTCCCAGAATACTGGTATAAGGATTTTCAATCGCATTGATCAAGCGCATCATGGCTTTATCCTGCGGCATTTTGAGGTTAGAGTGAATAGAGGCGATGATAAGATCAAATGTCGCAAGGATTTCGTCTGGATAGTCCAGGCTACCATCATTCAGGATATCACTTTCAATGCTTTTATAAATACGAAATGATCCTAGTTGCTGATTGAGTTCGTCAATTTGTTGGTGTTGTGCAATTACCCGTTCAATTGCTAATCCACTCGCATAAAAAGCAGATTTCGAATGGTCGCTAATCACCAAATATTCCAATCCTTGTTCTTTAGCGGCTTTAGCCATTTCTTCTAGGCTGTGACTTCCATCACTCCATTTACTATGACTATGGATGATTCCCTTGATATCTTCAGGTTGAATAACTACAGGAAGCGATTGCTTTTTAGCTTTTTCTAGCACAGATGGATCTTCACGATAATAAGGTGGGATATAAGCAATACCTGCTTGCTCAAAAATTGCTTCTTCTGATGGGTATTTAGTAGAAGCATAAGATGGATACATTTCTTTCCAAGCCAATAAGAATGCATCGCTGCAACTCGTTTCAAATTGTTGTTGAAAATAGGTATCAGCGGAAGCAATAAAAAATCCAAGCGTCACATTTTCTATTGCTTTTACGGATAAGTAAGAAGTTTTTTCAGAGACAATTGTAAATTGATGTTGAATAAAAAAAGACTTCAATTGTTCTAATGAAGCAGTCGTAACCCACTCAAGGATATCCACAATTTCATGCTGTTTTCGATAGGCTCCTGTGGATAAAAATTGCTCACCCGGGAAGCTTTGAAACAACTTTTCGGAGGCTTTTGGTTCAAATTCTTCCATCTGCTGATAAAGATAGCTACCCAGTGAGTTGAAATAAAACTCGATCGCTTCTCTAATATTATGCTGTGTTTTTTCTCCAAATCCTTTGTAAAGTGTTAAACGATTTTCATTACAAGCGTATAATAATTCTCCTAAAGTTTCTATTTCCAATTCTTTCCAAATAGTAGCAATTTTCTTTGGACCAATACCTTTGATCCCCAACATCTCAATAATTCCTTCCGGTGTTTTAGAAAGGTAGTCATCTAAAACAGAAAGTCTGCCCGTTTCCAATTGCTCAATGATTTTCTTTCCGGTACTTTCTCCGATTCCTTTCTGAACAAAAATTTTATCGTGAGACAGGGTCGATAATTCAACGGGTAGTTTGTCTATGCTGAAAGCCGCACTGGCATAGGATTTGGCTTTAAAAGCATTATCACCATGGATGTCCATGAGTTTCGATAATAATGAAAAATTAGCTGCAATAGCTTCGTTGGTCATATTGAAAATGTATAAGAAGAGGATGAAGTTAGCACAAAAAAAGTCCCGCAATTTGCGGGACTTTTAAATCTATTTTAGCAGAAGCTAAACTAAGATTACTTCTTTTTAGCGGCTTTCTTAGCAGCTTTTTTAGCAGCCTTTTTAGGAGCAGCTTTCTTTGCAGCTTTTTTAGGAGCGGCTTTCTTTGCAGCTTTTTTAGGAGCGGCTTTCTTTGCAGCTTTTTTAGGAGCAGCTTTCTTAGCAGCTTTTTTTGCTGGAGCTTTCTTAGCAGCTTTTTTTGCAGTTGCCATGTTTTTTAGATTTAATGGTTAGTAAATAATACATTAAAAATAAAAACTTATTTGTAACTACAAAAAATTTTTTTTATGCAGTCTCTGCAACGGGACTAACTGAAACAGTTGTCTTGTCGTTTCTTCCTTTTTTAAATTCAACGATACCGTCTGATAATGCAAACAAAGTATAGTCAGATCCTACACCTACATTTTTTCCAGGATGGTAAACAGTACCTCTCTGACGAACAATGATATTACCAGCGATAGCAGGCTGACCACCATAAATCTTTACACCGAGACGTTTGCTCTGTGAATCGCGGCCGTTCTTTACACTACCTTCACCTTTTTTGTGTGCCATGGTTTATTGTTTTAAAATCTGTTTCACTGTTACACAGGCATGAAACAAGATCATGTTTTTTACTAAGCGATGCTTTCGATTTTGATACGAGTATAGTGGGTTCTATGACCATGCTTCTTACGGAAGCCCTTCCTTCTTTTCATTTTGAAGGCGATCACTTTATCACCCTGTACCAGATCACTGATGATCTCAGCTTTAACGGTAGCTTTTACTTGACTACCCGCTGCAACGGTACCAGCATTGTCTGTAAACAATACATCGGTGAACTCTACTTTATCTCCGGTTTTACCCTGCAGGTGAGGAACATACAGGCTTTGTCCTTCCTGTACCTTAAATTGCTGACCTGCGATTTTTACAACTGCTAACATAGCTATCCAAAATTAGGACGGCAAAGGTAGGGATTTGAAGGGGAATTTTGCAAAGATTTTTGAAATAATTCTATTAACGGACGTGGAAAAATGAAATTACATCTTTTTTGTCTATTAGATTATATAGCTCAGCCATTAGAACAATCCCTAATTTTTTACATCTGGTTGATTTTTAATTATTTAGAATATTAGCATCCTTTATCCCCAGAAACCCCAACTTCTGTCTATTTTTGCCCCTACCGGTCTTCAAGACTGCTTATTTGATATGAACCTGAAATCCTTATTGGCAAAACCTTTTGCCCAATACATCCATAAACAGACACGTAGAAACAGCAGTAATGCCCTTTCAGACCAAGACGCAATTCTCAAACAGCTCCTTAAAATTGGTAAGGGTACTGTTTTTGGGAAAGACCATCATTTGGAGGCCGTACATACTTATGACGAGTTTCATCAGGCCATTCCTATACGAGACTATGAATTGCTGAAACCCTATATCAACCAGGTAAAAGAGGGTAAGGAAAATGTACTTTGGAAAGGGAAACCTATCTATTTTGCTAAAACCAGCGGTACTACCAGTGGGGTGAAATACATTCCCATCACTAAAGATTCGATTCCCAATCATATCAATACAGCCCGTAATGCGCTGCTATGTTATATGGCTGAGACAGGCAATAGTGCATTTGCAGGCGGGAAGATGATCTTTTTGAGCGGTTCTCCTGAACTGGAAAGAGTAGGCGGTATACCAACTGGTCGATTGAGCGGTATCGTCAATCATCATATACCCAGTTATCTGCGCACGAACCAATTACCCAGCTATGAAACCAATTGTATTGAAGACTGGGAAACCAAATTGGACAAAATCGTTGAAGAAACCATTCGAAAAGACATGAGTCTGATCAGCGGTATCCCACCCTGGATGCAGATGTATTTCGATCGACTCATCGAGAAAAGTGGTAAGAAAGTAGGAGACTTGTTTCCGCATTTCAGCGTGATGGTGCAAGGTGGGGTGAATTTTGAACCTTATCGTGCCAAACTTTTTGAAAGTATTGGACGAAAAGTTGATACGATTGAATTGTTTCCTGCCAGTGAAGGTTTTTTTGCTTTTCAAGATAGTCAGGAGGCAGATGGACTTTTACTGAATACCAACAGCGGTATTTTTTTCGAGTTTATTCCGGCAGGAGAAATCTTTTCAGAAAATCCTACTCGTTTAAGTCTGAAAGACGTGAAAGTTGGGCAGAATTATGCACTGATCATCAATAGCAATGCAGGGTTGTGGGGATATAATATTGGAGATACGGTGAAGTTCTTGAGTACAGATCCTTATCGATTGGTGGTGACGGGTAGAATCAAGCATTTTATTTCCGCTTTTGGAGAACATGTGATTGGTGAAGAAGTAGAAGCGGCTTTACTGAAAGCAGCAACAGCCAATGGTGCCAGTATTGTTGAATTTACCGTGGCCCCCATGATTGCCCAAGGAGAAGGGAAAAGCTATCATGAATGGTTCATTGAATTTGAAAAAGAACCGGATGACATGAGTGCTTTTATTGAACAAATGGACAATAACCTGCGAGAGAAGAATGTGTATTACGATGATCTGATCAGGGGTAATATCTTACAACGATTACAAATTAATAAGGTCAGAAAAAATGGGTTCATTGATTATATGCGATCGATTGGGAAATTAGGTGGGCAGAATAAAGTACCCAGATTGAGCAACGATCGTGTATTAGCTGATGGATTGAGTTCTTTTGTTCAGAACTAATACCACCATACAAACTTTTCGAAGCTGTACTCGTATATCTACTTTTACAAGGGATGAAAATTAGCAGATCATTAAATACGATAACTTTCAACGCATGATGCCAACTCTTTTTTTTGGCATATATTGTGTAACTATGCCCGCAAATTGCGGAACATTCCTATGAATCAGAAAAGAATCGCCATATTCGGGTCTACAGGATCTATCGGTACACAAGCGTTGGATGTAATTGCGGCTAATCCTGATTTGTTTTCTGCAGAGATCCTCACAGCTCAAAGCAATGATGAATTGCTGATTAAACAGGCCTTACAGTTCAATCCCAATTTGGTCGTTATAGGCGACGAAAGAAAATACCAAAACGTTAAAGACGCATTATCTTCTACTGATATCAAAGTGTTTGCAGGAGAGAAAGCATTGGTAGAAGCTGCAGCCATGGATTGTTATGATATGATGTTGGCTGCTATTGTAGGTTATGCCGGATTGAAACCAACACTGATGGCCATTTCCAATGGGAAGGCAATCGGACTTGCCAATAAAGAAACATTGGTTGTGGCAGGTGATATTGTGATGCGCATGGCATTGGAAAAAAATGTTCCCGTTATACCGGTAGATAGTGAGCACTCGGCGATCTTTCAATGTTTGGTGGGTGAGGGAAGAAACAAGATCGAAAAAATAGTATTGACAGCGAGTGGTGGTCCTTTTCTTGGTAAGAAGCCCAATTTCTTAGTGAATGTCAAAAGAGATCATGCACTGCAACATCCCAACTGGAGCATGGGGGCAAAGATCAGTATCGACTCTGCAACCCTGATGAATAAGGGATTAGAAATGATCGAGGCCAGATGGTTGTTCAATCTAAGACCTGATCAAATAGAAGTGGTGGTACATCCGCAAAGTATCATACACAGTTTGGTTCAGTTTGAAGATGGAAGTATCAAAGCGCAAATGGGTTTGCCGGATATGAAATTACCCATTCAGTATGCCATGGCTTTTCCTCAAAGGATACCCAATGCTTTTCCGAGGTATGATTTTAAAAAACCTAACATCCTTACATTCGAAGAACCCGATACCAAAACCTTTCGCAATTTAGCATTGGCTACTGAAGCTTTGTACAAGGGAGGAAATATGCCCTGTATCCTCAATGCAGCCAATGAGATTGCCGTTTTTGCATTTTTGCGCAACCGGATCGGCTTTTTGGATATGACAGAAGTGGTGGAACAAACCATGCGTAAAACCCCTTTTATTGAGCAACCTACGCTGGAAGAATATTTTGAAAGTGATGGGGAAGCCCGAAATTTCGCCGCTACTTTAATTCACCTGTAATCTTTTTCCTATTTTCACCACCAATTCTTTATCACTGCACAAGAGAAAGATTGTAGACATTTAAAACACAGCAGTAACCTGTATGACATTATTAGCAATTGATTGGAGTAGTGTGGCGGTCAAGGCCGGACAATTCATTTTATCTTTTTCAATACTCGTGGTTCTTCATGAACTGGGACATTTTTTACCGGCACGCTGGTTCAAATGTAGAGTAGAGAAATTCTATCTGTTCTTCAATCCATGGTTCAGTCTTTGGAAAACCAAAAAAGGAGAAACTGAATATGGATTGGGTTGGGTACCCTTTGGTGGTTATGTGAAAATCGCCGGGATGATTGATGAAAGCATGGACAAAGAGCAAATGAAATTGCCTCCACAGCCATGGGAATTTCGTGCAAAACCCGCCTGGCAACGTTTGATCATTATGATTGGTGGGGTAGTAGTGAATGTGATACTAGCCATTGTTATTTTTATTGGAATCACTTGGAAATGGGGAGAGGAATATTTACCGGTTCAAAATTTGAAATATGGTATTCATGCTGATTCGTTAGCAAGGTCTATTGGTATTCAAGATGGTGACAAAATCGTTGGCATCAACCAAAAAACCGTTGAAAATTTTGGTACACTTGAATCAGAGCTGATGCTCAATGATGCACAGAGCATTAAAGTAGAAAGAAATGGTGCTACACAAGAACTTAAAATTCCGGAAGGATTCATCAAGCAACTGGTGAAAAACAGAAGAACGGGGGGGATGATTGTTCCGCAATATCCTGCTATTGTAGATTCTGTTTCTTCGAAAGATGCTGTATTTACCAAGAACGAACTGCGTAAAGGAGATACCTTGATTGGGTTGAATGGAACTGCTTTTCAATTCTATCATCAATACCAGCAATTGATCAAAGGATATGAAGATTCAATAGTTACCATTTCTGTATTACGTGGAGCAGATACTGTTGATGTGAGGGCTCGTGTGAATGATAAAGGTAAACTCGGCTTTTTTGCAGTGTCTCCATTGACCATGTTTGGTACAGTAACGAAAGAATTTACCTTCATGGAAGCGATCCCTGTTGGCTTTAATCGTTGTTGGGAAACCTTAGATCGTTATATCACCGGTATCAAACAAATATTTACGGGTAAGGTGGATGCAAGTGATTCATTAGGTAGTGTAATCAGTATTGGTAATACATTCCCCGGTGTATGGGATTGGGAACGCTTCTGGACATTAACCGGCATCTTTTCTATTGTACTGGCATTCATGAATATTTTACCTATTCCTGCTTTGGATGGTGGACATGCGCTTTTCACACTCATTGAAATGATCACCGGACGTAAACCCGGAGATAAATTTATGGAGTATGCACAGATGGTGGGTATGATTTTATTGTTAGGATTGATGGCTTATGCGCTTGGTCTAGATTTCTGGAGATTATTCAAATAAGTAATCCTCTGCGTATTCTTCGTTATCTCTCCTTCTCTGCGGTGCTGTTCTTCAAGTCACATTGACTAAAGAAGGAACCGCAGAGAACGAGAGGACGCAGAGGTTTCGCGGGGTTTTGTATAATGTATGAAGAACGATTACTTTTTTCTTCGCTTTTGCCAGATAAGATTTTCGAGTAATAACAGGTTATTATAAGCAGGACAGTAATAATAAAAAGTACCTACTCCCATATTGGTGACCCTTTTTTTCCATGGATCGGGCAACATAGAAGCCATACTGGCGATAAAGAAATAGAACTGTTCATCTTCTATTAGGTCAATCAAGCTTTTGCTTTCATCAATAATTATTTCAGGAGGCTCAACACCCCAGCGAAGTAAGGAGGTGCTTAATAATATCTTATCCATGAAAGAGGTAGCAGAAGTCAACGCCTTTTTCGTATCCTCAATCAGTTGAGGTTTTAGTTGCTCCAATGAAGGGATTGGTTTTAATGACATCAGTCTTGAAACATGGTATAAGATATTTGGCAGCGTTGCATAATGAGGGGAAACATAATTGGCAAACTGAACATGCTTGTTGGTTTTAATCATGTCTTCAATTAAATACAAACTGGCAGAGTCAGCTGCAGTCCATTTCAGGTTATAAAACTGAACGAAATACAAAACATTCGACAATACACTGATATCAAAATCAACCGGCATTTTTTCACCAAACCAGGTTGAATAAGCGCCTATCTTTTGATACTCAGGAAATGTATTCGTAACTTTTTTATTCTCGTTATTGGTGTACCTCTGCATCAATTGGTGAATCGCTTTTGCTATCGAATCATGGCTTTTTTGTGCCATTAATATTATTACCGTGTCATCAAGATCATCGGGCAAGGACCTGCTTTTATTAAACAAGTTTAGCCAACCCGAGTGGGGAAATATCTGCGGGTGCTCAGTAGGCCAAAAATTATAAGTGTCTCTTTTATTTTTTCTGTTCTGGAATATCGGATAAACAGCCTGGGTATTATGGATGATCGTATTTGCCTGTATTTGTTGTGTAGGAGATAGATCCCGCTTTATGTCTTCCAGTGTGAAAGCTACCAGACCTGTAAAAAATGGATTGATATCCGCCTTATAGCGCGTTTTATTGAGCGCATACATACGGTACGAGGGGATACTGCCTTTCGGAAATACTGCATTGTCCTTTGCCTGTAAATAATCAATGCGTTGTAATAGCCTTGAAATGAGCAGACTGTCATTGGCGATAAGACTGACAGATAGTAAGAGTAGAAAAAACGTTACACAATATTTCATCTATCGTAAAAATACAGTCTTTTTTTTCTGCCTTATGATGATTTAATGGATACTAGCAATTCTAGCTTCAAGGTATTTAGTCATCTCTTCAGCAAAATATTGTATCAAAGGGGTATTGCTTGCTTTTTTTTCGCACTCAATGATGGTATTGATATACCTCAGCTTATCTTCCTGTTCAATAATTTTAGGAAATACAGGAGTACAATCAGATTTCATCATAATAGCTCCTAGTAAGATGCGGCAAACCCTGCCATTACCATCCGCAAATGGGTGATAGGTATTTAAGAATAGATTGTGAAACTCTGCCAGTCTTGTTATCAAATGTTTTTCTTCTGTTTTGTTATCAATATCTTCCAGCTTGTGGCAAAATTGATCGAGAAATGTTGGTATAATTATTTTCAAGTTATAATGCGGCGCATACTCCTTGTTATGATCTACCGGCTCTCTCCAACCAATAACAGATTCATTTCTGTATTCACCCACTAATTCCGGATTGAAAGGCCTTTCCCATGCCATTGGGAAATTCATAAGAGCTTTGTGAATTCCTTTTATGACTTCTTCGGTTAATTGAAAAGTGTTCAGATGATCTAATAATTGCTTTAAAACTGCTTGGTGACTTGACACGTTCATCAGCGATGTCACATTAACTGCGCGTATGATCTCATTATTCAAAAACTGGATAGTATCCCCATACTTTAATTTATCGTCCTCTACCCGAGACGAGAAAAAAGCAAAATCATTTACAAGCGATACTGTAAATTCAGTATCCCATTTTTCACGTGGAAATTGTTTTTGAAATTGTTGCAGTGCAATATTGAATGCTTCTAAATAGGGAGGAAGCATTTGTGATTAAGCATTATATCTGTTGACGATGTAAGTTACCCACTGTCTGATATCGTTTGGATAAGCAAATACAGAGCCCTCTTTCTTCACGAGGGTCTTTCCAAAAAAGAATCGGTCGAACTCGTCTTTAAACGTTTTCGGGATATGCTTGACATTTACCATTTCATTGGCAGATGACAAAGTCTTTAATGAATCAATATCTGATCTGCGAACTAGCATTATATCAAAATTATATTTTTTTGCTTAAATAAATGCGTAAATGACTTTAATATGCCTTAATATATCTGATTATTAGTAACTATTGTATATAATTAATTGAGTATAAATAAAAGAGGAAATCGTGTTTTACGTTTCCTCTTTTTGTGGAGTCGAGGGGAGTCGAACCCCTGTCCAAACATTGCTACCATTAGCTTTCTACATGCTTATTTCATGATTATTTGTCGGTGTATTGCCGGACATGAACAAACCAACACTACACTTAGCTGGATGGTCTTAAACAACAGTCACAGCCTTCTGTTGTAGCAACCTGTGTTTATTTTGAGTCGGCGGCGGCACCTGGTAACAGATCAACCTGTGCGGCGGCCCAAATGACTAACTAATCACTGATTAGGCAGCCATGGCATACTGTGTATTGCCATTTGAAGTTTGAATATTCAGATTTAAGTGCTAATTATCCAACGCACTGCATGCTTACACCAACCGTACCATATGCTGTCAAAACCAGTACGACCCCGTTCGTCTGCAAAGTTACGATTATTTGTCATGCACTTGTTGGAGGTTCTGTTAAAGCTAAACGCATAAAAAAAGTCATCCGCCTAAGGAGGATGACTTTTTTTATGCGTTTAGTGATTAGGATTGATCTGGTTCAATGATTTCATTCTCATCCGAACTTCCGGAAGAAGGTGGATTGGGCGCTACATAAATCGTTTGATGGTAAAATTTATTGGAAGGCTTTACCTGCGACATTTTTTCCTGGAAAATATTCAGGTAGTTATTGTCTTTATTGTTTTTACCAAATACCTCTTTCAAATGCGTATATAAATCCAGTGAACTGGCTTCAAAAGCATTGGTTTCAAGACTGATCAGTTTGATATTGGCATCTACATACTGGTTCATTTCAGTATTGATAATGGTACAATGAATACTTCCTTTCAATACGGAATCTTTACAAAGATTTACTCGTAAGCCATATAAGGATCCCTCAAACTCGCCTTCCACTTTTATATCATTACAGATGATCACACCTGTCATTACACCGGAAGGGGTAATATGTACTGTCTTTTTACTGTACAATACACCATTGAAATTACCGTCCAATACAATATCGTTTTCTGAATCAAGCACCCCTGATACATTGGTTGACTTTGTAATTACCAGTTTTTCTTCTGAGAAAGACTGATTTCCAAAATTGGTATTGGGGTCATGCAGTAATTGCTCCCTGAACTTATTCATGGTTTGAAGTTTATAAACAGTCAAATAATAACACAAATCTACGCGTAGCTATGTGTTTGAGCATCAAGATACATAATTATTATTTATTTGTAAACATGGATGATTATGGTATTTCAGCAAGGACTATCCAATTTTTTTGGTTATCTTGAATGTCCCATTCTAATAAAATTGGGTTTATCCTATGTTTTTTCTCAAAAAAAGTAAAACCGAGCCCATGCTTCCGGCTGTTCAGGTAGTTTCAGGAGGTTTCTATTTTGGGATCATTCGTACCATTTCACCCATCCGTATTGAGGGTGATTTTAAGGGTATCATTTTCTGTAATAATAAAGTGATCATCGACAGTAAAGCCACTGTCAACGGTGATATTCTTTGCCACGAGATCGTAATTGGAGGGCTTGTGGACGGAAATGTGATCTGCAAGAACAAATGTATGCTGAAGGAAAATGCAGTAGTCAGTGGTGTTGTTCGAACAGTTCAATTTGAAAATGAAACGGATAGTTCTGTGTCTGGACCAGTATATGTAAATAAAGAAAACAAACACATCGATATTGACGAGTACTATGATCTCTTTAATAAAAAAGAGAATCTCGAAAAAATCAAAGCTGAATATTTTTCATTACCACAAAAGTTGATACTGATCACCTGATATTTGTACATGCATCCAACAGTAGCAACACTGGTTCAACGTTTTGACCTGAAACCTCATCCGGAAGGTGGTTTTTATACCGAAACCTATCGAAGTACGGAGCCCATTCCTGCAACAGCTTTACCCGATCGCTTCACAGGTAATAGGTATTTTTCATCTGCGATCTATTTTTTACTCGAAAAAGGAAATTTTTCTGCTTTTCATCGAATTAAAAGTGACGAGTGTTGGCATTTTTATAGTGGCGACCCTTTATGGATACATGTGCTTTATGAAGATGGTAGAGCCGAAACCATCACCCTTGGAAATACTGACGATGCCGTATATCAATTTGTAGTGCCTGCCGGCTGTTGGTTTGCATCCGAGACTGCTCCAACCGGTATCTTTTCATTAGTTGGCTGTACCGTAGCACCTGCTTTTGATTTTGCAGATTTTGAATTGGCAAAAGCCGAAGAATTAATCCGGAATTTTCCGGCACATCAAAACTTGATTCAGCGATTGTGCAGACAATAAAGATTATCTGCTAGCATAAAACATCCGAATCACCTGATAAGCAAGGATACAAAGCAGCAGAATGGTAACAATACTAATCAATACCCAATTTTGATCTTTAATGCCCCTTTTGAGTTTTCGTTTTTTTTCTTTTGCTGTTTGTTTGCGTAATTGAATATTGAGTTGTGCAGCGTATTGCTGTAATTTCTTTTTATCCTGAAAATCCTGAAGTCCTTCTACTGCATCATTCACAAAGTCTGAATCAGCCATCTGTTTTTCGATCGCAAATCGCTCTTCAGGAGTGGCATTGCCTTCCAGATAGCGAAGAAGCTCTTCCTGATTCATTTCTTCATCCTGATGTAATATATCTTTCAGATCGGTCATTCAGCGTTGTTTCATTTTCTTTTCAACAGATATCCTGAGATTTCTTTTTCCGTTTTGGATATGACTTTTTACTTGTAAAAGCGTATATCCGGTTTGATCCACGATTTCCTGATAACTCATTTTACGCAGGTAGAATAAAGTTACACATGTTTTTTGCTCTTCATTCAATTCTTGTAAAGACTGTTCCAGTAAACCCAGGCTATGTTCTTTATCGAGTAGGCTTTGTTTATCGGTTTCATTAGCTGTGAGCTCCTCATGTGCTTCTGCCGAGACAAAAACATGCTTATCACGCAGTTTCATCAGACAGTGATTTTTGGCTACCATATAAAGCCAACTTTTGATATAAGCTACCTTATACTTACCGAGTTCGGTGATGACTTTCAGAAAAATCTGTTGTACGGCATCTTTTGATTCCTCTTCATTCTTGAGGTATTTCATACATACACCCAATAAAAGAAATGTATATCGTTCAAGTAGAACTCCCAGCCATTCATTATTCCCGTCTATATAAAAACGTTCCAGTAATTCTGTATCGCTGATATGGGAATACTTCTCAGAATGCACAATTCAAAATAGGTATTTATTATTAGATGCCCAACTTGCAAATTTCCATATCTTGATCATAAATTCCTGTAGATGAGTTATGTGATTCCAATCGTAGCTGTTTGTCCGATGCGACTTCAGCCTTCACACCGAAGTGAAATGGTGAATCAGTTATTAATGGGAGAGCCCGCAACTATTTTGGAAACAGATACTGATTTTTTCAAAGTACAATCATTGTATGACCAGTATGAAGGCTGGTGTCAGAAAAGTCAACTTGCAGTACTGGAAGAACTGCCATCAAATGGTCAGTCATCATTACTCAGTAAAGATCATAGTAGCATTGTAATGGTAGATAATACACCTATGCATGTTAGTGCCGGCACTCCATTACAATTTCTTACAGACCATGCGTGGGGTGGATATACATTTCATTATACAGGAAGTATATGGGATGCTACAAATGCTGTTTTTAATGAGAAGACAGTCCTTGATAGAACCGAATTATACCTTAACACCCCCTATTTATGGGGTGGGAGATCAATCATGGGGATAGATTGTAGTGGCTTCTCTCAACAAGTCTATCGCTTTTTTGGGAGATCATTACCCAGAGATGCGTATCAACAAGCGGCATTGGGTGAATCTATTGGGTTCTTACAGGAAACACGTTGTGGCGATCTCGCTTTTTTTGATAATGCAGAAGGAAAGATTACACATGTAGGTATTTTACTTTCTCCGGATACAATCATACATGCTTCAGGACAAGTTAGAATCGATCCCATTGATAATATGGGGATCATACATAGCAAAACAGGTATGCGTACACATAGCTTGAGGATTATTAGGCGATATACATAGGAGGAGGGGGCTTATGGCTTATGGTCCATAGTCCATGGTTCATGGTCGATAGTTCATGGTAAAAGAAAGATGAGGTAAAAGAAAATGTGTGTTTTACGATTGATTGGGGTCTTATAGTTGAAGTACTATGGACAATGGACCATGGACTATGGACCATAGCACATAGTAAAAGAAAGAGGCTGCATCAATGGTGTGATACAGCCTCTTTCTTTATAGAATATGGTGATGGATTACATGATATCCATTGCTTTTGCAAAATAGGTAACAGTGCCGGGTAGTGCTAGCCAGAAAAATTCACGATATACAAATAACAAAGTGATCATAGCGGCTAACCAGAAAAAGCAGAGAGCCCAGTATTTAGCAGTGGATTGTTTTGCTTCCATTTGTTATAAATTTTGGCAAAGATAAGGGCTGAATCATTCCAATTCAGCCTTTATGATTGTTTTTTTCCGTAACAGTTGTTGGGTGACCGGATATACTCGTTTTTTTATCTGGCGCCTTATCGAAAAACAGCATTTTCAAAGAGATAAGAAAGAGAATCACGGCAAATACCTTTTTCATTTTCTCATCGCTCAAGGATAATGCGAGTTTGCTTCCCAAAAAACCTCCCACCACAAAAGCACAAGCCACGATCAGTACATAATTGACATTCAAATAACCTTGTTTATAGTATTGAATAACGGCTAGAATACCAATGGGAAGAAGCATAATGCCCAATGAAGTGCCTTGGGCTTGTTTCTGGGTAAAGCCTAATAATAAAACCAATGCAGGCACAATAATGATTCCCCCACCGATTCCCACCAGCCCGCTTAAAAAACCGGCAGCAAGTCCAATCAGGATGAGTAGAATAATGGTGGTTGTGTTCATATTTATTTATTTCGAACCGAAGTTCTTTTTATAAAAATCGATGGCTTCTTCTACGATACTCAATGCTTTTGCTTTATCTCCGAAATCTTCTACTACAACAGATTTATTCTCCAATTTTTTGTATTCTTCAAAAAAATGTCTGAGTTCGTCAAAGAAGTGTTTAGGCAGTTCTTCGATATTGTTATAATGATTTACTCCAGGGTCGGTAGCTGCTACAGCAATGATTTTATCATCCGGGTCGCCGCCATCGATCATTTGCATTACGCCAATTACTTTGGCATCCATTAAGGTTAAAGGTTGTACAGATAAAGAGGTAATGACAAGAATATCCAGTGGATCTTTGTCACCACCATATGATTGAGGAATAAAACCATAATTGATCGGGTAGTAGAAGGATGAAAAAATAACCCGATCCAGTCTTAATAATCCTGTTGTTTTATCAATCTCATATTTACAGCGAGATCCTTGCGGGATCTCAATGACAGCGTTTACGACTCTGGGTGCATTTTCACCGTAGTGAACGCCGTGCCAGGGGTGAAGAACATTTTGTTGCATGATCGATTGCTTTATTGTGGTGTCTTGTCTAAAGATTTGGATTGAAGGTATACTTAAAATCAACCAGCCATTCTTCTTTTTGTTTGATGACTTTGATCTTTAATGGCTGCTGATCGAAAGAGTTACTATAATAAATGATGGTTTGAACTGTATCAATATCACTTACCTCACTAATATTGATGGATGCAGTTCTCAACTGTTGTCTGCCTTCTTTGTCTAACCCCCTGAATTTTGTTTCCGCCCGATTCAAATGCCCCATATTGGTACTATCATCCAACATATAAAACTTAGCTTTTGAAAAATCGCCTTTTAAACAGGCGTCAATGAATTCTCTACCGGCGTCCAAGGCATTTTCTGCGGGTATATAGGTTTGTTCTTGGGTAGAACAGGCACTCAGCCACATCGCTGCAATCAAAAAAAGGTATTTCAACTTGTTTTTTGTGTAAAGGTAAGTCGGTGCTGTGAATCCCATGCATAATTCATCAAATCTGTGTTTTTGCAGACCACAACATATTGGTGAACAATTTATTGGTTTATAATGATTTAGACCTATATTGTCGCATGACTGCTACCAAAACCAACTTTGTCTATTCTCAGACACCAGAGCCCCATCGTGGCCGTACCAAAACCATTCTTAAAGAGCATCCTGAAATCAGAAACTTGATTGGAAAGAACCCATATACCATTTTTGCTATTGTAGGATTGGTGCTGTTTCAATTGGTTGGAGCTTTTCTTTTATCGGGTCTACCTTGGTGGACAGTGATTGCTGCAGCTTACTTATTAGGTGCTTTTGCGGATCATGCTTTATTTGTGATGATCCATGAGTGCTCGCACAGATTGATCTTCAAGTCGCCGGTTGCAAACAGGTTATCCGGCATATTTGCCAATATTCCTTTGATCTTTCCCAGTTCAGTATCTTTTGAACGTTATCATATCAAACACCATTCTTTTCAAGGTGTACATGAATTAGATGGTGATTTGCCCAATCATTGGGAAGCCAAGCTTATCAATCATTATTTTATTGGTAAAGTGATTTGGTTATTGTTTTATCCTTTTTTTCAACTGTTCAGAATATCCAGATTAAAAGAGATCAAACCCTTTGATGGATGGATCGCTTTGAATTGGATGGTACAGATTCTATTTGTAGGAGGGATCACTTTGTTATGGGGCCCTAAGGCCTTGGTATTTCTGGTTCTTAGTTTTTTCTTTTCGGTAGGTCTGCATCCATTGGGGGCCAGATGGATTCAGGAGCATTATTTGACCCATGGTGAGCAGGAAACCTATAGCTACTATGGTGTATTAAATCATGTAGCGTTTAATGTGGGTTATCATAATGAACATCATGATTTTCCGTCTATTCCCTGGAATCGCTTACCTGCGATCAGAGAAACAGCTCCGGGATTTTATAATTCACTGGCTTATCATACATCCTGGACCAAATTGTTTTTTCGTTTTCTTTTTGATAAAGAAATCAGTTTGTTTTCACGGATTGTACGCAAAAACAGAGGTGCAGTACCACTCTGTGACCAATCAACACCGGATATCGCCACTCAGCACGCGTAGAAGCCGAATTAACAACTAATTGACAGTTTTATTTTTCTATGAAAATAAAACGCAGTACTTTTGCACCCTGAAAATGAGCAGGTGATAACATCTCGCGGGTTTGCTTTGAATACTGCACCAACGATTGACTACATTTCCCCCTGATTCTGCTCAACGAAATTTTATTGTAAAGAATAAAACGAAATATTATGAAGAGTAATGTCATGCCTTCTATTGTACAATTAGAAGCAGAAGAACTGAAAGAACTGGTAAGAGAGGTAAAAGAAACTGTAGCTGTTGATGTGATCAACACCAAAAAAGCAACTGTAAGTGCTCCATTCGGAGCCATTGACCTCTGGAAAGTGCGCAGAAATGTAAAAACTGCACGTGCTTCTTTCCATTGGGAGTATTAATCTCTTAACTAATTCATTCTATAAAGTCCTTACGCATTAGCGTTAAGGACTTTTTTTGTTTTCAAAAACAAGGTATATTGGTATTAGAAAATTGTATCCATGAAAATCCTTTGCAGTATTTTATTCTTCTTGAGTACCGCACTACTTTCTGCTCAGATTCCGATGTCTAATATTAGATTGAATGCAAGCTCTATTGTAAAAGATTCTTCAGGGTCAGTGTATCCATATGCAATTTGGCAAAAGCTTATACAATCTGGTGAGTATAGTATTCGGATCATCGATCTAAACGCAAATCCTATCGAATTTTTGTTAGTGAGATTGAGTGAGGAAGAAAAATATATCCGTTTTGAGAAAATGCCTAAACCCAATGAAAGTAGTTTTTTCAAAACGGGTAATACTATTTCGAATGTGAAGTTGTCGACTATGGATGGAAAGAAATATGTGTTGAAAGATATGAAAGGGAAGGTAGTGGTACTCAATTTCTGGTTCATCAATTGTCAGCCTTGCAGAATGGAAATCCCTCATTTGAATAATATGGTGCAGAGCTTTAAAGAAAGAGACGATGTTGTTTTTTTGGCAGTAGCAATGGATCAATCTTATGAGCTGAAAGACTTTTTAAAAGAAATGCCATTCCAATATGGTATCGTGGATGCGGGTTCTTATGTAGCATCTCGGTACGGCATCAATTTATTTCCTACACATGTTGTCATAGATAAAGAAGGGAAAGTGATATTTCATACATCAGGGTATGGAATGGGTACGGTTCCATGGTTAAAGAAAGCCATTCAGGATGCATTAACACCTAAGATCTGATCTCATCATTTACCTTCTATCCAAACAAAATCATCACTTTTTGGGATGGTATTAAATATCTCAATGAAAGAATCAGGCGGTACTGCTAGTTTTCTTTTATGAGTATCCAACCATGCACCATCAATATGCAGAATGGCACTAAGAGTATCTTTATTTTTCCAGATTTCATGTTTCATGGTCCAGCGGCTCATATCATGCGTTGACTTAGTAATCTGTAAAGTAAGTTCCACACTGTCATGAAAACTGATTTCTCTTTTGAAAACACATTCTTCTCTAAACAATATTGGACCTATCTGGTATTGCTGTAAAAGAGAAGGAGTAATGCCGTTTTCAGTCATGAATGACATTCTTACATAAGCCCCCCAATCATAATAAACAGAATGACGCAGATGAAAATTAGGGTCTAAGTCGCTCCAGCGAACTTCTACTTTTTTGGTATAGATGGTGGACATGATAAATAGATTAAGTCAAAAGTTAAAAGTCAAAAGTGAAAGGTGAAAGGATGTCTTTTCACTTTTCACCTCTCACTTAATAATCACTGTACCCAATTGGGTAGTGATTTCTTGTTCGGCTTCTTTGAGTTGTTTATGGATTTCGAGTAGTCTTTTAAAATCATCGGTTGATGCATGTTCGATATCTCTTTGATTTTCCTCGATCATTTTTTTAATTCTTCTGAGCTTGTAAAAGCGAATACTCATGATCACATCCTGTCTGCTGGTATCACGGTTTACAATATTCATACCTTCCAACACTTCATCCCATTTTTGACTCAACTCAAAAGGTGTCACTGAAATACTGATGATGAGGTTTCTGATGTTTTCATCTTCATGATAGAGCATCGATTTGGTAGTAGGTTCAAGTCCTTTTTCATAAGCGCTTTTATAGGCTTCAAATAATTTTTCAAGAATGGGTGTTTCAAAATGAAAATGCTCTAACTCACTAAAAATATAGTCGGCTACATTGGATGTTTCATCCCATGTGCGTAAACCATAATCAAGCAAAACACGCAAAATATTTCGCTCATGTGCTTCATCCTGAATCAGTAATCGACCGGTATCATCCAATACATCTTCCGGCTGCTCTGCATCTTTAAGTTGTTGATTGAATTCTTCTTGAGCGATTCCCTTCTTTTCTTCTTTTGAAATTTTATCTCGCTTGTATTTATTGACAAGATTGGTGAGGCCGGCTTCATCAATTCTCAATAAATCGGAACACTGACGGATATAATCTTGTTGTTTTGTAAAGTCTTCCGCCTTATTGATCTTACTCAGGGTTTCGGCAACCTGATTCACTACTGCACTCTTCTTACTCACATCAGCCCCCGCTTCTTTCAACATCACTTCCAACTGGAAAATGATAAAGTCTTTTTTTGATTTTTCAACAAAATCATTGAAAGCGGTTACACCTACTTTATGAACATAGCTATCAGGGTCTTCATTATCCGGAATTAATACGAGTCGAACATTGAGTCCTTCTTCCAAAGCCATATCCAACCCACGCAATGCAGCTTTTACACCGGCGCTATCACCATCATAAATGATCGTAAGGTTATCGGTGTATTTTTTGATCAACCGGATTTGGTCTGTGGTTAAAGAAGTGCCACCACTCGCCACCACATTTTCAATACCTGCCTGGTGCAGACTTACTACATCTGTATATCCTTCTACCAGTAAACATTCTTTGGCTTTATCAATGGCCATTCTCGCTTGATAAAGTCCATACAGTATTCTGCTTTTGACGTAAATTTCATTCTCCGGCGTATTGATGTATTTTGGTCCGCGATCACTTTTGCCAATCACCCGGGCTCCGAAACCAATGATCTTACCGGTATTGCCATGAATAGGAAAAATGATGCGATTGCGATAATTGTCTACCAGTTCATCATTATTTCTCACAGCACTGAGTCCGCTTTTAGGCAGTAATTCACGGTTAAACTGATTTTCCAATAATGCTTTGGTGAGTCCATCTCTATGATCTGGATTATAGCCTATTTGGAATTTATGAAGGATATCATCCCGAAAACCACGCTCTTTCAGGTAGCTGAGTGCGATCATTTTACCTTCATCTGTATTGAATAACTGTTCCGAGAAAAATTTCTGGGCAAAATTGTTGATCGCGTACAGACTTTCAGAAGTGAGTTGCTGTAGTTTAATTTCCGGGCTGGCTTCCGTTTCTTCAATTTCAATGTTGTAGCGAGCAGCCAGCCATCGCAATGCTTCAGGATAGCTGTATTTCTCGTGCTCCATCACAAAGTCAATGGCACGACCGCTTTTACCACAGCCAAAGCATTTATAAATTTCTTTGGTAGGTGAGACGGTAAAAGAGGGTGTTTTTTCGTTGTGGAATGGACAATTACCAATGTAGTTGGTACCTCTTTTTTTCAGTTTCACGAATTCCCCCACAATATCAATGATATCGACACGGTTGAAGATTTGTTGTATGGTGTTTTGGGAGATCATGGTTGTGAATGGTGAATGGTCAATTGTGAATGGTGAGTGATGATCAAAATTCGGCATTCACCATTCACAATTCACCATTCACAAAATCGAATTCAGAGAGGCGAAAATACAATTTTGGGGCTATGGAAGTTTGGAATTGAAGCATTTCCTTATTTTTATTCATGCTTAAGAAAGAACGACAAGCTTATATCATACAGCAAATCAATATCCATAATAAGGTATTGTCATCTGATTTGAGTGTTCAACTGGATGTTTCGGAAGATACGGTGAGGCGTGATCTTCAGGAGCTGGCGGAGGAGGGCAAACTCATTAAAGTACATGGGGGTGCTTTGTCCAAATCGTTCCATTTTACCTTAGAGACGAGTAGCATCTATTCATTACCTGAGAAAAAGAGAATTGCCTATAAAGCTGTAGAACTCATTAAAGATGGTATGTTCATCTTATTATCTGGTGGTACTACGATTCGCGAATTGGTAAAAGCCCTGCCACCCGACTTGAGTGCTACTTTTATTACGGTGAGTGTACCGATAGCCTTGGAGCTATTGGAACATCCTACATGTGAAGTTATTTTCTTAGGAAATAAATTATCCAAAACAGCTCAGATTTCTGTGGGTGCAGAAGTGATCCAGCGTCTTGCCGGTATTAAAGCAGATTATTGTTTTTTAGGTACCAATAGTATGGACGCCGAGGAAGGTATTACAGACTTAGAGTGGGAGATCATTGAAGTAAAAAGAGCCATGATACGCGGATCTCAAAAAACGGTTTCTTTAGCGATATCTGAAAAACTCAATACCACACAGAAGTTACAAGTCTGTAAACCGGAGGAAATTGATATCCTCATTACAGAATTAGACCCATCTGATCCTAAACTGTCGCCCTATATCCAAAGAGGAATTATGGTATTATAAGTGCATTTGCCACTCAATGACTCCTTATTCATTCGTTTTTTAGCGGTTTTATACCTTTTAAGGGGTATAAAGTCTTTGTTTTTGCCAGTAATGCAGTTTTTTGCGGAAATACACATTTGGCAGGGGGAATGTGAAAAAAATTATGATTAAATATATTCGAAAATATCACATAAGAACTTTAACATTGCTTTATTATTCCGCTTTTCGATAATCAGAGCGATTTTTTGCAGTTTTTTGCGGCATTAAAATTTCAAACTGATGCATTGTTTTGCGGGAATTCAATGTCTATGTGAAAAATAGGGGATAGCCATACGAAGCTTCCCGATTAATTTCTGTTTACGAAACCAAAAAAACTCTTATGAGAAATTTCGTCTCAATCATGAAAGTGGCATTGATGCTACTTTTGCTGTTTGCATTACCGGCCATTGGTCAGAGCCAAACAGTATCGGGAACCATTACTGATGCTGCGACCAAATTGCCTTTGGCGGGTGTTACTATTAAAGTGGCAGGCACCACTACCACCGCTCAAACAAATGAGCGTGGGGCTTTTACGATCCGTGCCAATAACGGACAATCACTTCAAATCAGTTATGTAGGCTATGAGGGTAAGCGTGTTGCTGTAACAGGCGCACAACTCAATATTACCCTGTCTGCTGAGGTTTCTGAATTGGAAGAAGTGGTTGTAGCCATGGATATCAAGCGTAAACCTCGCGAATTGGGGTATTCGGTACAAAAAGTAACTGGTAAAGAAATCGCGGAAACACAACGTGAGAATTTCGTAAACAGTTTGCAGGGAAGGGTAGCAGGTTTATCCATTACACCTACTGGTGGACAAGCGGGTGCTTCTTCTTCTATTGTTTTGAGAGGATTTAACTCAATGGCATTGAGTAACCAACCATTGTTTGTAGTGGATGGTGTGATCGTTGATAATGGTTCTGTAAATGAAAGCGGTGGTGGTGCTACCATTGGTTTGGCTTCTGATCAGCCTAACCGTGGACAAGATTATACCAACCGTATTGCAGATATCAATCCAAACGATATTGAATCCGTAACCGTACTGAAAGGTCCGGAAGCTACTGCCCTTTATGGTAGTCAGGCCAGTTCCGGTGCTATCGTTATCACGACCAAGAAAGCAAAAGCTGTTGGAAAAATCAGCGTAAACTATGATAACAGTTTCCGTATTCAGAAATTAACCCGTCTCCCTGAAGTTTCCAACAAATACAGTCAGGGTAACAATGGAATCTCTGATAATAACGTTTACTCCTATTTCGGTCCGGCTTATGGAACCGATGTACAGCTATATGATAATGTGAAAGAGTTTTTTGAAACCGGTTTTGCACAAACACATAATGTGAGTGCTGATTATGGTACAAAGAATGCATCATGGCGCTTTTCAGGTTCAGCTTTCGATCAAAATGGGGTTGTACCTAATAATACATTCTCAAGATATAACCTTCGATTATCTAACAGTACCAAGATTAATAAATGGATTGATATTGCTCCATCCATTAGTTATACCAGAAGTACGAACAATAAACCTGAAAGAGGTGCTGGTTCTTATTTGTTGAATTTGTTAACATGGCCATCTAATAATGATGCAAGACAATACTTAACAGAAGATTCCAGAAAATTGCGTTTAGGAAATGATGAATTCGATAATCCTTATTTCAATTCACAATTTAATAGAGGGTATGATGTGAATGATCGATTCCTAATGACTTTAGGTGTAAATCTTAACCCTTTTCCATGGTTGAGTGTAGCAGGTCGTTTTGGTTATGATACTTATAATAATGATGGGTTTTCAGTAAAAGATTCTGCCTCTTCTGCAAGACTTCCAACAACATTCGGTGGAGGTATTGTTCGTACATCAAGAGGATTCCAGGATAATTTCTATCGCAAATACAGAGGATACAACCATACCATTACAGCAACAGCTCGTAAGAGTTTGGGTAATTTCAACGGACGTTTGATGGTAGGTACCATGTGGCAGGATTATCGTACAGAAATGTATGCTGTATCCGGCTCACAGTTAAAAGGTAATTACCTCAATGGTATGGATAGTAATAATACCAACCCGGCTACTCGTATTCGTTTGAATAACGCACAACGTAATGGCGGTCCAAACTATGTGTTGAATCGTCAGGTAGCATTCTTTGGTGAGTTTGCACTGAATTATAAGAACCTTGCTTTCTTAACTTATTCACACCGTTTTGAAGAGTCTTCTATCTTCCCTAAACAATTTAGAAGCTATAATTATCCAGCAGGTAGTGTGAGTTTTATCATGTCAGACATCTTACCTTTTATAAAGAGAGGAAATGTGCTGAATTACTTTAAACTAAGAGGTTCACTCGCACAAACAGCCAGATCAAGTGCTCCATATGCCAACCAGTCTGTATTTAACTTTGTACAGTCTAGCGGTGGTGGATTTGCTTATGGATTCTCTAACAATAACTTCTTCTTAGAGCCCGAAATTCAAAAGACTTATGAAGTAGGAGCTGAGTTTAAGTTCTTCAATAATAAGATCAACTTGGATGTTACTTATTACAATACTTTGAATGAAAAGCAGATCGCTGAAAACTTCAGAGCGAGTTATGGAACCGGTTTCGTATTGAATACTTTGAATGTGGGTTCTACCCGTAATACAGGTATTGAAATTGCATTGGATGCAACGCCGGTTCAAACCAAAAACTTTAGCTGGAGCACACGTGTGAACTTCAATAGAATGCGTAATAAAGTATTGAGTTTACCAGCAAACGTTCCGGAGTTTTATATCTCTGATACCTGGGTATTTGGAAATGCTCGTGGTGGTTTGATCACAGGTGGTCCAAGTACTTCTATTACCGGATTTGGATATCAGCGCAACAATGCAGGACAAATTCTGATTGAACCAACTACAGGTCTTCCATTGATCGATCAAAGATTCTTGGTACGTGGAGATAGAAACCCTGATTTCAGTATCGGTTTCAATAACAACTTCCGTTATAAGAATTTCACCTTGAGTTTCCTTTGGGATGTGAAAATTGGTGGAGATATTTTCAATGCCAATGAAATGTTCCTGACTGGAAGAGGTAAAAGTTTAAGAACAGAGGATAGAAAAACACCGAGAGTAGTAGAAGGTGTATTGAATGATGGATTACAAAATACAGCTAATCCAACTAGAAATACCATCGCTATCACTCCTTACAACTTGCAGACTTATTATACTGCGAGAATGCCGGAAGAGGAATTTATTGAAAGAGATGTTAACTGGGTACGTTTGAGAGATATCACAATCAGTTATATGTTCCCAGCAAAAGCTATACGCAAAATGCAGTTCCTGAAAGGCTTGAGCTTGTTTGCAACCGGAAATGATTTAATTCTGATCACCAATTACACCGGTGCAGATCCTGCCACTAGTGCAAATACTTCTGCAACAAGAGGGGTAGGTGGTTTTGGATTTGATTATGGAAACATTGCTACTCCTATCAGTGTAAACTTTGGCTTAAGAGCCGCTTTCTAAGGAGCTAATAAAATCGTATAACCACAAAGTCAATTTTATGAAATATACATTCTTTAAAAAACTGCTAGTCGGAATTACATTGACCAGTGTAGTAGCCGTTTCTTGTAGTAAGAAAATAGATGAAGCATATCTTAATCCCAATGCGGATGTAAAAGTGCCACCAGAAAGATTGTTGCCTGGTATTCTGGCAAGTATGGTTGGTAATGGTGCCGGACATGGTACTGCCAATGATGCCCGTTTTGCAGGACGTTATATCCAAAACTGGCATTCTCTCAACGCCGGTTCTCCAGCCGATGCTTATGATATGATGGGTGGAACAACCGGTGCCAGTGATAATGCGGCATCAGTTTGGAGAACCCATTACTACGATCATGGACAAAATTTAATGCGCATGATCGATTGGGCTACAGAAGAAAAAAAATGGGATTATGTTGGCGTTGGACAAGCCATCTTCGCTTGGAGTTGGTTGACGCTTGTAGATTATCATGGCGAAGTGATCTTAAAGGAAGCATTTAATACCAGCTTGATCACATTCAAATATGATGAACCTCAAGAGGTATACACTTTTGTTAGACAGCTTTGTCATACAGCGCTTGCCAACCTGAATAGAACAGGTGATGGTGTAAGTCAGGCTAATTTGGCTACAGGAGATCAATACTTCTATGGTGGAGACGTCAACAAATGGAAGAAATTTGTGTACGGTGTTCTCGCACGTAGCTTCAATCACTTAAGTAATAAGGCTTCTTATAATGCGGATTCAGTGATTACCTATGCAAACCTGTCTCTAGCTAGTAATGCTGACAATGCTACCTTAAAATATGCAAATACGGGGATCTCGGCGAATGCCAATTTCTTTGGCCCGCTAAGAGGAAATGTGGGTACTTTACGTCAGGGTGCATTTTCAGTGAATTTGTTAAATGGTACTAACCCTCATCCTTCATTTAATGGTGTGGTTGATCCTCGCAGATGGTATTTATTAAGAACCAATCCAAATGGAACTTTTGTTGGAATTGAGCCTAACCGTGGTAATGCCGGTATTTCCAATGTCAATGATCGCCCTGAAAATTTCTGGGGAGGGGCTAGCAATATTACAACAGGATCAACTGCAAATGAAACGACTAACCGTTTCATCTTCAGAAATGGAGTTGAATTTCCAGTTATGACAGCTAGCGAAATCCAGTTTATGAAGGCAGAAGCTGCTTTTAAAAAGAATGATAAAGTAACTGCCCTCGCTGCATTTCGTCTGGGTGTAAGTCAGCATTTTGACATGCTGACTGAGAAATACAATACCAATGTACCTGCGGCTAATCAAATTACAGCTGGCGATAAAGCAGCTTATATGGCTAGTACGGCTGTACCGGCAGATCCATTGACTTTGACATTAAGCCATATCATGTTGCAGAAATACATTGCGTTATGGGGCTACAATCCAATGGAGAGCTGGGTAGATATGCGTCGTTATCATTACACAGATATCGATCCGGCTACCACTTTGCAAGTATATACAGGTTTTACCCCTCCAAGTGGTATTCACATGTATGTAGATAATGCCGGCAAATTTGTTTACCGTGTAAGACCTAGATATAATTCTGAATACGTTTGGAATTTCAATGAACTGGTTAGAATTGGTGCCGATAAATTAGATTATCATACTAAAGAAACCTGGTTTTCACAGAAATAATTACACCCTCAAAACTTAACCGATGAAAAAATTATTATCCTATACAGCTTTGATCGCAGCGGGTATGATGGTGTTTGCATCCTGCGAAAAACAGGCAGATCGAACAGCTGAATATACTACAGTTGAAGACAAGGCATTTATTCGTGTAATACATGCTTCTCCTTCTTTCCGTCAGGTCTTTAATGCTCCTGATTCAATTAATTTGTATGTCAATAATGTAAAAGTGAACGGGCCATTGATTACTTATGGTGGTTTTTTCCCGGCTGCTGCTACAACAGGTTTTGGTTACTTCGCAGTACCTGCCGGACTTCAAACTTTAAAAGTAACGGTGGCTGGCAGGGTCAATCCTGATTCTATTCAGTTGGCATTATTTACCAATCTGGCTTTAAAAGGGCAGCGTTATTCTGTTATCCTTACGGATGATGTAAAATCAGCTAGAGATTCTTCTAAGATGATTTTACCAGACAATATCATACAACCCAATACCGGAAACTATCGTCTTCGCTTTGTAAATGCAATTGCAGCAGATACCGCCGGTACCACTGTTAGTATTTTCTCTGCAAGAAGAAACGGCAATATCTTTAATAGTATTGCACCCGGACAGGTTGTTGATTTTCAAACCCTGCCTTTCAATAGCCAGTTGAGTGATACCCTGTATGTACGCAGACCGGGTAGTACATTTAATTTGGCTGTTTTAAATGGTGCTTCATTTGGTAACCAACGTTCTTATACGATGATTTACCGTGGTTATGGTGGTACGGTAACTACCGGAACCAAAGGAAGAACTTTGGTGACTTATTTAGATGAGTGATCTGTTGAAAATCTTATAGTAAAAAAGCGCATCTTTTACGGTGCGCTTTTTTTATGAACGATAAATAAGATAGCATACCAGGATTGCCATCAATAATGCCAAAACCATTTTATACTTTTCCCAATAATAATTTTGTTGATAGGTTCGTAAGAACTGATTGATTTTTTGTTGGCCTTCGTGACCTAATCCATCTATTGCATACATCATCCTCGTTAATCGCAAACAATCTGGTCTATCAACATACTGCATACAATACAACAAGTCCTCAACTAATAATGTGTTTTGCTTTTTATCTTTCCACTTCTCCAGTAATTGAATATGATACACGGAAAGAACAGCTTCCATATCTAATACCAACTTGTCCAGATTGATCCTGTCCGGATTCATGAGTTGAATTCTTCCTACCAATTCTTTACTCATGTCTCTCACTTCTTCAGGTGTAGTGGCAATACGAATATTACTATAGGTTTCCGAAAAACGAGTGGCATCATATTTTTTTCTTTCCGTTGGGTGACTCAGAATGGCATAAGCTTCCTTAATCAATGCGAACTGCTCAGCTGCCTGAATACTTGGATTTTTATCCGGATGAAACTCCATGGCCAATAACCGATAAGACTTTTTGATCTCAGCAGTAGTTGCATTTGGTAAAACCCTTAGTATCTGGTAATAGTCTTTGTGGGACATAGTGGGGTATGATGTTGGATGTCTGATTTCGGATGTTTGATTTGAAATGTGAAAACTACTCTGTGTAACTCAGTGGTAAAATAACCACAGAGTTGCACAGAGTACGGCACAGAGGTTCACGGATTTTTTTTATATCAGACATCCGACATCAGACATTGTCTCACTCCGGTTTTTCAAATTCAATATCATCACCATCCATCAACTCTCTCTCAATTTCTTCCATTTGTACAATATCCCAAGCTTCGCTTTCTGTGGGAGTAATATTCATAAAGTCCAGTAGTTCCTCTTGCTCAAAAGCAGCTTCAATAGGTTCTTTGAGATTGCACAAAACAAAGGAAGCGCTGTTCTCATAGAAACTTTGTTGAAGCATGGCCAGGGTTTTAGCTGCTTCCGGTTCAATTTCAGTAATAGGCTCAAGATTTAACACGATGTTTCTTACTTCTTTTTGTAAGAATTCGGAACAGGTTTCGGCCAGTTTTGCTGCTATATTGGCAGAAAGTGCGGGCGTGACCGGTGTTACAACGGTGAATTTCTCTTTGGTATCAATTTTGACTTCCATTTTTACGTAGATTACGTTAACAGCTGTGTATAACTGATACACAACTTCGCTCAAAAATATTCGTTATAATTGTATAAATCCAATTTAGGTTATGGATAATAATTTTTCAACACAGGTTAAAGAGATCATTTCTTTCAGCAGGGAAGAGGCTTTGCGGCTCGGAAACGACTTCATCGGCACAGAACACCTGTTATTGGGTTTGATCAGAGACGGCGACAATACCGCTATCAAAGTATTAAAACAACTCAATGTCGATTTGTATGAACTGAGGAAGGAAGTGGAATTGGCTGTAAAAGATAAGACCGGTAAAAATATTGCTAATATCAATAGTTTGCCCCTTACCAAACAGGCAGAAAAAGTAATTCGTGTTACTGTTTTGGAAGCCAAGGCATTGAAAAGTCCATTGGTAGAAACAGAACACCTCATGCTCAGTATCCTCAAGAACAAAGAGAACATAGCTACTCAGATTTTAAATCAATTTGATGTAGACTATGATTTATTCAGGAATGAGTTAGGCATGGTAGGGTCTACCAATCCTAATCCACGTGCAGAATTCAGTGATGAAGGAGAAGATGAATTTGATGAAGAAAAAAGAGGCTCGGGATACCAGCAACCCAAGTCCGGCGCTAAAGCAGGCAGTAACGCCAAAAGTAAAACCCCTGTTCTCGACAATTTTGGCAGAGATATCACCAAATTGGCAGAATCGGGTTCCTTAGATCCGATTGTAGGTCGTGAAGAGGAAATAGAAAGAGTGAGTCAGATTTTGAGTCGCCGTAAAAAGAACAACCCTATTTTAATAGGAGAGCCGGGTGTGGGTAAAACAGCCATCGTTGAAGGATTGGCATTACGCATTGTGCAACGTAAAGTAAGTCGTGTGCTCTTTGATAAGCGCGTTATTTCATTGGATTTAGCTGCATTGGTAGCAGGTACCAAATACCGTGGTCAGTTTGAGGAAAGAATGAAAGCCATCATGAATGAATTGGAAAAAAACAGAGATGTCATCCTCTTCATTGATGAAATCCATACCATTGTGGGTGCTGGTGGTGCCAGCGGTTCATTGGATGCATCCAATATTTTCAAACCGGCTTTGGCAAGAGGAGAATTGCAATGCATTGGCGCTTCTACCTTGGATGAGTACCGCATGTACATCGAAAAAGATGGTGCTTTAGACAGACGATTCCAAAAAGTAATTGTAGAACCACCTAGTGTAGAAGATACCATTACCATTCTTAATAATATCAAGTCTAAATACGAAGACTTCCACAATGTATCTTATGGTGATGATGCGATTGATGCTTGTGTAAAATTAAGTGATCGCTATATGACGGATAGATTGCTACCCGACAAAGCGATTGATGTATTGGATGAAGTAGGAGCAAGGGTACACTTGAAAAATATCAATGTTCCGCAGGAGATTGTGGAGTTGGAGAAGAAAATCGAAGACATTAAGAACGAGAAAAATAAAGTGGTAAAAAGTCAGCGCTTTGAGGAAGCGGCTGCACTGCGTGATACAGAAAAGAGATTGGGGGAAGAATTAGAGAAAGCGAAGACGCAATGGGAAGAAGAAAGCAAACACAAACGTTATCCGATCAGTGAAGAGCATATTGCCGAAGTGGTGAGTATGATGACTGGTATTCCTGTGAAGAGAATGGTGCAAGCTGAGACTGAGAAGCTACGCAGGATGAGTGATGATATGATGGGTATGGTGGTTGGACAAGATGAAGCGATTCAAAAAGTCGTAAAAGCGATTCAGCGTAATCGTGTGGGCTTAAAAGATCCTAAGAAGCCGATTGGAACCTTTATTTTCTTGGGTCCGACAGGTGTAGGTAAAACGGAGTTAGCACGTGCATTGGCTCGTTATATGTTTGATTCTGAAGATTCACTGATTCGTATTGATATGAGTGAATATATGGAAAAGTTTACGGTGAGTAGATTGATCGGTGCACCTCCAGGATACGTGGGTTATGAAGAGGGTGGACAGCTAACCGAAAAAGTAAGACGCAAGCCTTATTGTGTGATTCTGTTGGATGAAATAGAAAAAGCGCATCCTGATATTTATAACATCTTGTTGCAGGTATTGGATGACGGTCAGCTAACAGATGGTTTGGGTAGAAAAGTGGATTTCAAAAACACCATGATCATCATGACTTCTAATATTGGTGTTCGCCAGTTGAAAGAGTTTGGTGATGGAGTGGGTTTTGCTACCGCCACCCGTATTCAAAATGCAGAAGAGAATAATAAAGCGGTGATTGAAAAAGCATTGAAAAGAACCTTCTCTCCCGAGTTCTTGAATCGTATTGATGATGTGATCGTCTTCAACTCACTGAGTCAGGAGAACATCTTTAATATCATTGATATTTTGATGAAAGGTGTTTCTAAACGCTTACAGAACCTTGGGTTCTCGTTGGAACTCACCGCTGCAGCCAAAGAATTCATTTCTGAAAAAGGGTATGATTCACAGTTTGGAGCTCGTCCGCTACATCGTGCTATTCAGAAGTATCTGGAAGATCCATTAGCGGAAGAGATTTTGAATATGAATATCAAACAAGGAGATGTACTGATTGCGGATCTAGATAAAGAATCAGGCAAACTCAAATTTGACTTTCAGAAAAGAGTAGAAGAAGGAGAGAACGCGCAAGTATAAGAGAAGGTAAGTACTCGATATAAAGGCTCTGCTGAAAAGCGGAGCTTTTTTTAAGGTGAAAAGTGAAAGGTGAAACGTGAAATATCTTTTTCACCTTTCACCTTTCACTTTTCACTCATGCTTCCTCCCCAACGGTAAGACGCCTGCTCTAACCCAGCAAGATCAAGCACACGATCAACTACAGTAGCAGCTACTTCTTCAATGGTTTGTGGTTTGCTGTAGAAAGAAGGGGTGGCCGGACAAATAATACCGCCGGCTAATGTCACCGTTTCCATGTTTTTAATGTGGATGAGGTTATAGGGAGTTTCTCGCACCATGAGGATCAACTTTCTTCTTTCTTTTAAGACCACATCTGCGGCTCTTGTTACCAGATCATCACTTACTCCGGCTGCTATGCGGCCGAGGGTTCCCATGCTACAGGGTGCAACGATCATCACATTGTATTTGGCAGAACCAGAAGCAAATGGGGCATTGAAATCATACTTTTCAAAATAGCGGAAAGGATATTGATCATACTCCTCATTACCCAATTCTGTTTTCCAAACTTCCTTGGCATTTTTACTCATGACGATGCCAATCTCCTGATATTGCTCAGGCATGGCCTGTAGCTTATCAAGTAATAACTTGGCATAAATGGAACCACTGGCTCCAGTAATGGCAATGGCTATTTTGTTTTCCATAAACCCGTTTAGTGGAATAACAAAATTACTGTCTAAATGTTACAATCAACTTTATTTAAGCCCCCATTAGGGAGCTGTAACCAACAGAGGTTGTCTGTGGTGCTTCTGTCCGGGTTCGTAAATCAGTCTTATAAAACTGCTGAAACGTTGGTTTTCCCGTTTAACTGGTATCCCAGCCACAATACCTACTAAGAGATTATCTGCAATGCCTACTCTCATTTGTGGTCGGATGACCATATCAAAGTCTTTCTTTCTAAAATCTTTGTTGAACTCTATCCCAACAAAATTTCGAGTACCCGGAATCATATAGTGAAAGTTGCTGTTTACTTGCCAGTTGGTATGTGAGTATTTGGTAGCATTACTTGTTTCAATTTGGGGGCCCGTGTATAAAAGTGTATGGAAATTATTACCCCACCTTTTTGCAGCTATAAAAAAAGGATTATGTGTGTGTCCATTAATGAGTCTGCTTTTTCTGAATACCCTAAATTCAGGCATCATAAATTCATGGATATACCCGATGGCTAGTGATGTTTTTAGTTTTTCTGATACAAAAAATGAGTATTGGGTTGCTAATTTCAGGCTATTCAATCTGGTACCGGGTATAGAGTCTCGGTTAGTACCATTGATGGGATAATAAAATGAAAATGGAAGTTCTACTTCAAATCCCCATCTATTCATTGGAGCAAATTCATACTCCACTAATGTAGTGTATAGGTCATACCGATTATTGTCTGTTAACCCTAAACCAATATTCCACTCTTTTTCTCCTTTTCTGGCACCTAAATCTCTGATCAAGTCTATGAATAATGGTTCAGCATGTAATACCTTATCTGGTTTACGTTTATCTTGAACCTCTTTGATAAATAAACTATCAATGCGCTGCTTCTCTTCTTTCAAACTATCTACCTGAGCAGAAGATGTAAGGAATCCTGCAAGTGTTAGCATCAACAACAAATACCTCATGCCGCGAAAATAGCAGCTATGTAAGTGTGTGGGTGTTAAGGAAAGGTGAAGGGTGGGGAGGGGAGGTGAAAAGTGAAAGGTGAAAAGTGAAACGATACCATGGACTATGGACTATGGTCCATTGACCTTTCACTTTTCACCTTTCACCAAAGACTATTTATACATGATCTCATAATACTCATGCGCCATCCTGTTACTGTCGAACTGGAAGCGTACATCTCTCATACCATTTTTGGTGATCTGTCTCCAGGTATCAAAGTTGTCATAATACATCGGAATGATCTGTTGTTCCAGGATTTCATAAGCTTTGTTCAAATCATATTCATCCTGATCATGTACGGTCATGTTTTCGTAGTCGGCTTTGGGCACTACAAAACCATTGTTTCCGTGGTTGATAAATTCCGGGATCCATCCATCATCCGTTGAGAAATTGACTGCACCGTTCATTGCGGCGGTCATGCCACTGGTGCCTGATGCTTCTCTAGGTACGCGCGGATTATTGAGCCATACATCTGCCGCTTGCTTCAAGCGCTTACTCAATCCTAATTCATAGCCAATCAATACAGCTACATTTTTGTAGTTCTTACTCAAATGAACCAGGTTGTTGAATTGGGAAATGGCAGGATAATCAACAGGATAAGGTTTACCCGCCCATATGATTTGCACAGGATGTTTCAAATCATTCAGCATTTTCTCGAAACGTTCCATGTCATACGTGAGCATGTCTGCACGCTTGTATCCGGCAAATCTTCTGGCCCATACAATGGTCAGTACATTGGGATCAAATACCTTCCCGGTTTGATCGGCAACGATCTCAAAAGCTCTTTTCTTCAAATACTTTTTTCTGTCATCAAATGCGAAATCATTGCCTTCTTCCATGGCGCGATACATCTGTTTATCAGCCCAATAACGCCAGTTCTGCGCGTTGGTGATAGAAGTGATCGGACAAATACCCTCATGGTTCTTCCACATTTCACGACTTACATGACCATGAAGTGCAGATACACCATTGGCTTTGCGTGCAAAGCGTAATGCAGCCAAGGAGTGGTTGAACTGATCATCTTTGATACCGGTGAGCTTACGTACTTCATCAATACTCAATCCGCAGAAATAACTCATTTTATGACATAAATAGATGTCATGCTTTTCATTACCTGCTTCTTCCGGTGTATGGGTGGTGAATACCAGATGCTCTTTTACTTTTTCTGCACTTTTAAATTTATTCAACAAATAGAAAGCAGAAGAAATACCATGTGCTTCATTCAAATGATAGACATCAGGATTAAAACCTAATTCGTCAATTAATTTAGCTCCACCTACACCTAGTAAAATAAATTGTGCAACTTTTGTTGCCACATTTGCATCATATAAACGATGTGTGATGGTTTGAGAAACATAATCGTTCTCTGGTAAATCAGTACTCAATAAAAATAGGGGAGCACTGTTGAATGTTTCCGGATTCAGATAAAACGCTTTTACCCACACCGGATGTTCATGAATCAATATCTGAAACTTGATACCGGTATCTTCGAGAAAGCTATAGATCTTCTCCATGAAAGTAACCTGTAAAGTCTGGTCCTGATTCCTTGCTTGATCATAATAACCATACTTCCAAAGGATCCCGATACCAATCATATTCTGTCTGAGCTCATATGCACTTCTTAAATGTGAACCCGCCAGAAATCCTAAACCGCCACTGTATATTTTTAAAGGTTGATGAATTGCAAATTCCATTGAAAAATAAGCAGCTTTCTTACTGTACTGCTCATTAATCTGATAAGGGACATGATAATTTCTAAAATTCATAAATGCTCGTTTGGTGATCAATTAGCGCTTGCAATATAGGGGTATTTCTATAAAATGTACTTTTTACACAATAGAACTGTGGGTAATCAGTGGGAAGATAATCAGCTTTGTACAAACAAACGTTAGGATTCAATACTGAAAAAGCATTGCAAACGTTTTCGGATAGTTTATACCGCAAAAATGAAACAATTGTATCAAGACGATTTTTTCTTTTTGGATTTCACTTCTTTCTTTTTGCGATAAGCATCATCAAAAAAACATTTGATACCTCTGTGATTACCACAACTTCCCTGTTCTTTTACATTGACATAATTCCCTGAAAAACTAAAATCTATGATACATGGATCGCCATTCTGTAGATAGATGGCAGTTGAAGCTGTTTTCATTTTGAAAGCGCCTTTCAATTCACCTACACAGGCACCTTTATCTTTCTCAAAATGAATAAAGAACAAGTAGGTATTCGCATCCTTCCCATCTCGTATGGAGATATAATTTTTTTCATTCTTTACATAGTCGCCACTTAACTTATTTTTTCTGGGTAAGGTATCAATTGGATTGATCACTGCTGTTTTTTCCGGATCTTCATTGCTGTCATTGATCACGAGCATAAAGAATCCTTCATTATTATAGATCCAGCCTGCTCTTGTAAATTTTGTACTATTGTCCGGTGCTTGTTTTTCCCGATTGATCAAGAAGGTGGGTTCCTTATTAATAGAAACAAACCGGTAATAATGATCTATTTTTTGATCCGTCAATAATTCTTTGGATGCGAGATAGGTGAGTTTCTTATCCGTTACGAATACAACATTGGTTGTCTTTTTTTGTCGGGTGAAATTGAGCAATAAATAATTTTCTTTTTCTTTTTCAATGATACCTACCGGACGAATCACCGTTTTTTTATCTTTCCCTACATAAGTCTTTAGCGCAGAATCAGGAATGAACTGAACCAGTGCCTTGTAACCAATTCGGGTGGTATCAGCTTTACGTGCCAGATTGGAGTCGGCCATCAAAAACGATCCGGTAATTTTTGGGAATACAGTAATGAAGTCTTCTGCTTTCAAAGGCTCTTCCCCGGAAAAGTCAATTTTTTTGTCCTTACAGGCGAAACAAATTATCAAGAAGCATATAGGTACCCAGTATTTCATGAACCTAATTTGACTTAAAAATAGTGTTTTCGATGGAAGTACTTGTAAATTTGATAATAAAAATTTAGGTTTGTCTAAAAATAAATTTAGGGTCATGAAGTTTACGATGGCAGAGGAGAACTACATTAAAGCTGTATATCACTTACAACATGGTCAGGATGTGGTTAGTACCAATGCTTTATCTGCAGAGCTACAAACCAAGCCTGCCTCGGTGACGGATATGCTCAAAAAGTTGAAAGCTAAAAAGATCATTAGCTATGAACCTTATCGTGGCGTAAAGCTAAGTGCTGAGGGTAGGAAAGTGGCTTTAGGTATTATACGCAAGCATCGTTTATGGGAATTTTTCCTGGTCGATAAATTACAATTTGGTTGGGATGAAGTACATGAAGTTGCGGAAGAACTGGAACATATCAGCAGTAATAAACTTATTGATAAGCTGGACGAGTTTTTAGGTCATCCCAAATTTGATCCGCATGGCGATCCGATACCCGACAGTAAAGGCAAGATCATTGCGCAATTACAAGAACAATTATCAACAACCCAGCTTCATACACCCGTTGAAATTACCGCAGTGGGTAGTCAATCCACTGAATTACTGGAATTATTGAAGCATAAAGGACTGCAAATGGGGACACGTTTAGAAGTAAAAAAAGTATTTGACTTTGACGGATCATTGGAGCTCCGAATTAAAAATCAACAAGTCGTTACCGTAAGTCGAGAATTAGCCTCTGTATTATTTGTAAAACCTCTGTGACATGAAACAAAAGAATGAATCGGTTTCGTTGAGTGAAGTGCATGAAACAGTGGATACAACTACACCACGAAAAGGATGGAGGCGTATACTGGCTTATTTGGGGCCTGCATACTTGGTAAGTGTGGGTTATATGGATCCGGGTAATTGGGCTACTGATCTGCAAGGGGGTGCAAAATTCGGTTACCAGCTCATTTGGGTTTTACTGATGAGTAATCTCATGGCATTATTGTTACAAAGTTTGAGTGCCAGATTGGGTATTGTGAGAAGGAGAGATCTTGCTCAAGCCAATCGAGAAACCTATCCGCCTGTTGTCAATTTTTGTTTATACATTTTGGCAGAACTAGCCATTGCAGCTACGGATCTGGCAGAAGTAGTGGGTATGGCTATCGGGTTACATTTGTTAACAGGCTTACCATTGATGTGGGGGGTTGCTATTACTGTCTTAGATACTTTTCTTTTTCTACTGCTGCAACGATATGGCATCCGTAAAATGGAGGCATTTATTTTGGCATTGGTAGCTACGATCGGTGTTTCTTTTTTGATTGAAATTTTATTGGCAAAACCGGATCTGTCAGAAGTGGCAACCGGATTTATTCCTTCCATGTTGAGCAATGAGTCCTTGTATATTGCTGTGGGAATTATCGGTGCTACTGTAATGCCGCATAATCTCTACCTGCACTCTGCATTGGTTCAAACCAGAAAGATCGGATCAGATCAAAAGAGTATCAAACGGGCATTGAAATATAATTTCATTGATAGTACCATTGCACTGAATGCAGCATTCTTTGTGAATGCAGCTATACTCATTTTAGCGGCAACTGTTTTTTTCAAAACAGGAAATACTGAAGTAGCTAGAATTGAAGATGCACACAAATTATTGCAACCACTTTTAGGAACAGAACTAGCACCTATTCTTTTTGCAGTAGCATTGATTGCTGCCGGACAAAGTTCTACCATCACCGGAACACTGGCCGGACAAATAGTAATGGAAGGATATTTACGATTGCGTTTGAATCCCTGGCTGAGAAGATTGATTACCCGTTTAATTGCGATTGTGCCTGCTGTATTAGTCATTGGGATTTATGGAGATGATAAAGTGGATGACTTATTGGTGTTTAGTCAGGTAATCCTGAGTTTACAACTAGGATTTGCTGTGATACCATTGATTCATTTTGTAAGCGATAAAGAAACCATGGGCAGCTTTGTGATCAAAACCTGGGTAAAAGTTGCTGCATGGACGGTGGCTTGTATTCTGGTATTCTTAAACGTAAAATTGGTTGCTGAAGAAGTATTCGCTGTGTATGATGCAGAAGGTGAGTGGGGATTGAAGATATTAGTAAGTGTTTTGATACTATTATTCTTATGGTTATTTGTTACCATGACTTTCCTTCCTTTTTTCAAAAAGAAGAGAGAACAACAGCATGCAGCCTTGCATGGAGAATGGGCTGAACTTGACAATCTTTCTGTAAAAGCCACAAAGAAAATTGCCATTGCATTGGATTTTACCAAAGCTGATGAAAAACTAATTGCGCATGCACTGGCGCAGGGAAATAAGGACGTTTCCTTTTTATTGTTGCATGTTGTAGAAAGCGTTTCTGCCAAATACCTCGGTGATGCCAGTGATGATGACGAGACAAGATTGGATAAAAAACGTATTGATCATTATTGTGCCCAACTGAGAGCACAGGGTTATCAGGCAGAAGCTGTATTGGGATATAAGAATCGTGTAACAGAAATCATCAGGATCGTAAAAGATTCAGGGGCAGATATGGTAGTAATGGGAGCACACCGACACAGTGGTTGGAAAGATTATTTATTTGGTGAAACCATTGAAGATGTTCGTCATGCCTTGCAAATACCGGTACTGATCGTGAATGTTTAGTGGAAAATAAGCTGTGAGCGGCTAAAAGGTCATTTGTCCTGAAATAGCCTGAATTCGTTACATTTGTCCCCGTTTTATCATTAAAATAAACCGTAATGACGCAAAAAATCAAAGTAGCAAATCCGGTAGTAGAACTGGATGGTGATGAGATGACTAGAATCATCTGGAAATTCATTAAAGAGAAATTGATCCTTCCTTATCTGGAACTGGATATCAAATATTATGACCTGGGAATGGAGTATCGCGATGAAACCAATGATCAGGTAACGATTGATGCTGCCAATGCCATCAAACAGTATGGTGTAGGTATCAAATGCGCTACCATTACTCCTGATGAAGAGCGTGTAAAAGAATTCAAGCTCAAACAAATGTGGAAGAGTCCGAACGGAACCATCAGAAATATTCTTGATGGTACTGTATTCCGTGAGCCCATTGTTTGTTCAAACGTTCCAAGATTAGTTCCAAACTGGACAGCTCCGATCTGTATTGGTCGTCATGCTTTTGGGGATCAATATCGTGCAACAGATTTTGTAACCAAAGGAAAAGGTAAACTCACCGTTAAGTTTGAAGGAGAAGATGGAACTGTTCAGGAATTTGAAGTCTTCAATTTCAAAGGTGATGGTGTTGCCTTAGCGATGTACAATACCGATGAGAGCATCAAAGGTTTTGCCCGTGCTTGTTTCAATCAGGCATTGAGTAAAAAATGGCCTTTATACTTATCTACTAAGAATACCATCTTGAAAAAATACGATGGTCGTTTTAAAGATATTTTTGAAGAGATCTATCAGAATGAATTCAAAGCTGCATTTACTGAAGCAGGTATTACGTATGAACATCGTTTGATCGATGACATGGTGGCTAGTGCATTAAAATGGAATGGAAACTTTGTATGGGCTTGTAAGAACTATGATGGTGATGTACAGAGCGATACCGTTGCACAAGGTTTTGGTTCTTTAGGTTTGATGACTTCAACACTGGTAACTCCTGATGGAAAAGTGATGGAAGCAGAAGCTGCACACGGAACAGTAACGCGTCACTATCGTGAGCATCAGAAGGGTAAACCAACTTCTACCAATCCAATCGCATCTATTTTTGCTTGGACAAGAGGATTGGAGTTCCGCGGAAAACTGGATGGTAATCAGGAATTGATCAATTTCTGTCAGGCTTTAGAGCAAGTGTGTATTGAAACTGTAGAGAGCGGAAAAATGACCAAAGACTTGGCAGTATGTATCCATGGTAACAAAGTGAATCATGGAGAACATTATCTGTATACTGAAGAGTTCCTGGAAGCGTTGGATCAGAACCTGAAAGTGAAACTTGCTAAATAGATCTTTGATTTCTTGATTTATTTTTTCAAATCAAGAAATCAAAATTTTTGTTTGCTAGGATGGGACGCGGATTATCATGATTTTTTATGATCCATCATGATACATCATAAAAAATCATGACAATCTGCGGCCTATTTTAAAAATCTCTTTATCTCTTTCTGAACATCCCTGTCTTTGATCGTTTCACGCTTATCGTGGAGCTTTTTACCTTTTCCTAATCCTATTTCTACTTTCACCAAGTTTTTATCGGTCAAGAAAACACGTAAGGGGATTACCGTGTAGCCTTTCTCTTTCAGCTTCGCTTGTATTTTTTTCAGCTCTCTTTTTTGTAAGAGTAATTTTCTATCGTGAACGGCGATATGATTATTGGCGGTACCATGCGAGTATTCCGCAATGTATAATCCACGTACCCAAAGTTCACCATCATCAAACAAGCAAAATGCATCATTAAAACTCACTTTGCCATCGCGGATAGATTTTACTTCGGTTCCGAGCAATACAATACCTGCCACATATTTATCTTCAATGTGGTAGTTGTAATAAGCCTGCCTGTTGTTCATTTCTTTTGCCATGGCAGTGTGGAATCAGGAGTCCTTATTTTCTGAAGTGCATGGCTAGTTGTGCCAGTTTCTGTTTGAGTTGTTTTCTCTCTACAATAAAGTCGAGGAATCCGTGTTCTAACAAGAATTCACTTCTTTGGAAGCCTTCCGGTAGATCTCTTTTGATGGTTTCTTTGATCACACGCGGACCTGCGAAACCAATCAGTGCGCCGGGTTCAGCAATGTTCAAATCGCCTAGCATACCAAAGCTGGCGGAAATACCACCAAAAGTTGGGTCGGTGAGTAATGAAATATAGGGGAGACCCGCATCGCTCAATTGAGAGAGCTTGCCACTGGTCTTAGCTAACTGCATCAGACTGAAAGCACTTTCCATCATACGCGCACCACCACTTTTACTGATGACGAGGTAGGGTAGTTTGTGCTGAATACAATAGTCTACTGCGCGACTAAATTTTTCGCCCATCACACTTCCCAAAGAGCCACCAATGAATTCAAAATCCATACAAGCAATCACAAAACCTTCGCCTTCTACTTTGCCGGTAGCTACGCGCATGGAGTCTTTCAGATCGGTCTTGGCATGAATTTCATCCAGACGTTTCTGGTAAGGCTTCAGATCGGTGAACCCTAGCGCATCCTTACTTTTGATTTGATCAAAAAGTTCGGTGTATTCGTTGTTATCAAAAAGGAAGTCATAATAATCTTCACTACCGATTCGGTGGTGGTGATTACACTTCGGACATACATATAGATTTTCAGCCAGTTCTGTAGTGGTACAGATATAATTACATTCCGGACATTTGTTCCAGAGTCCTTCAGGGGTTTCTTTTTTATCAGCAGTAGAAGTTAGAATGCCTTTGCGTATACGCTTGAACCAGCGCGGCTTGGCATCATCTCCCTGTGGACCTTCTCCGGTTAAATTTGCTTCAAAATCTTCTTCACGTTCTTTTTTCATAACGGGGCAATAGATTGGGCGGCTAAGATAGGGAATTCGTAGCTAATGGCTTATAGCTTATAGTTTATAGCATATAGTAGACAATCAATAATTCCTGCTACTATATGCTATGAACCATTAGCTATTATGCATTTCGATTAATACAGTTCAAATCCTCAAACGCTACTTCCAGACGCTTTGCGAAGTTTTCTTCGGCTTTGCGGAGCCATACGCGAGGATCGTAGAATTTTTTATTGGGTTTATCGGCTCCTTCGGGGTTGCCTAATTGTCCTTGCAGGTAGGCTTCATTCTTTTTGTAGAAGTCTTTGATACCTTCCCAGAATGCCCATTGAAGATCCGTATCGATATTCATTTTGATGGCACCATAACCGATGGCTTCACGGATTTGGTGTTGTGGTGATCCGCTTCCTCCATGGAATACAAAGTATACAGGCTTAGGTCCTGTTTTCAGTTCCTGCTCGATAAAGAGCTGGCTATTGTTCAGGATTTCGGGACGAAGTTCTACGTTACCCGGACTGTAAACACCATGTACATTACCAAAAGCAGCAGCAACTGTAAACAGTTTTCCTACTTTGCTGAGCTCTGTGTAAGCATATGCCACATGTTGTGGCTGGGTATAGAGTTTATCGTTTTCAATGCCACTATTGTCAACACCATCTTCTTCACCACCTGTTACACCTAGTTCAATTTCGATGCTCATGCCTAATGGAGCCATGCGCTTATAAAATTCTACGGAAGTATGGATATTTTCTTCAATCGGTTCTTCAGAAAGATCCAACATGTGAGAACTGAATAGTGGTTGGCCTTTTTCTTTATAAAACTGTTCACCTGCATCGATCAAACCGCTCACCCATGGCAACCATTTTTTTGCGGCATGGTCTGTATGTAATACTACCGGAACGCCATAGTATTTAGCTACGTTGTGGATATGTAAAGCACCTGAAATACCACCAGAAATATTTCCTTGTAATGCATCATTGGGCATACCTTTTCCTGCAACGAACTGAGCACCGCCATTTGAGAACTGGATGATTACCGGCGAATTTACCTTGGCAGCTGTTTCCAATGTAGCATTGATCGTATTGGTACCAATGGTATTCACCGCTGGCAATGCAAACTGATTGTCTTTTGCATCATTATACAATGCTTCTAATTCTTCACCAAATAATACCCCGGCTCTGTACTTTTTCATGGTTGATTATTTTTTCTTGATTGATTTTAATATTCATCATCCAATAGATCGGTATATCTAATGGTTCCCTACTATGGACTATGGACTATTAGCCATGAACCATATGCTAACAATCCGCCGGCAAGATACTTTACAATCCGCAAACGTTCGTTAGCTTTTTAGCCTTGTGGATGAACTGTTGATTGTATCCCATAAGCCGCAAAAATAGGCGGGAGAATGCTGTAATCTGCTGCCATACCAACTGAACATTTCTCCATCTACAAGCAGGATACTTGTTTGTGGAAGATAGGCTTGCAATTCAGCCATATGTTTTTCTTTAAAAGGATAGGGTTCTGATGATAGTAAAATGATTTCGGGAGCCAACTGTTTGATTTGTTCTAGGTTGATGGTTGGATATCTTGTTTCATGAACCATGACATTCTCAAGTTTGCAGCGTAACATCATGTCATGAATAAATGTATCTCTGCCCACCGACATATAAGGGTCTTTCCAGATCAGGTATAAACAAGTTTTGGTTGCTTGCTGGGCTAACTGTTCTGCAAGCATATCAAAGCTTACTTTAATTTTTTTAATGATCGTTTCTGCTTTTGAACTTGTGTGGGTGAGTGTGCCTATCTCTTGTATCATGTGATAAGCATCTTCCAAGGTATTGATATCTGTTGTGTAGATTGGGGCAATGCTTGCCAACGCTTCTACCTGTTCCTTTACATTCTCTTCTTTATTCGCAATGATCAATGTAGGGGACAAGGCTTTTACGCGATCTAATTTTACATCTTTTGTACCACCGATTCTGGTTTTATTCCTGAACCAATGATTGGGATGAATACAGAATTTGGTGATGCCTACGACTTCTTCATTCAAACCTAAATCATACAGAAGTTCTGTTTGTGAAGGCACAAGTGATACGATACGGCGAGCTGGTTGGTTTACACTGACAGCATCACTTGTTGTATTTGCAATCATTGTCATGCTGCAAAATAGTAAAGTTCTTGTCAATCAACATATCACTGCTCAAGCTCAATGTGAACCAAAGGAATGCTGCTGTCCATCAGTGAATAGCTTTTTTCTGTCAGCTTTTTCCATCCAGAAAATAAAGCATTGTATTCAGGAACCGCAAAATAAGAGACGAAAGCGGATAGCCTGATCAAAGTGATCAAAGAAATAGGTTGGATGTGATGAGTTGCTTGTACCATGCTGCAAACATAGGAGCAGTTTTATAACTTTTACCATCAGTAATAGTTATTAGCCATAACTATAAGTTATATAATTTTTCGGCGATTTTGATAAAAATGCTATTGAGTTCACTCTTTTCACCCTTTCTTTCAATGAAATAGAAGTTTCTTTCGATTTGTAATCCACTAAATGGAATTTCCACCAAGTCACCTTGTTCCAACTCTTTTAAAACTGATCGGCGTGGCAGAAAGCCGAGTAAATCAGATTCTATCAGAAAATTCTTCAATGCTTCTGTGCCTCCGAGTCTGGCTTTTATTTGTAAGGCATTCATTTTGATTTTTTTCTTATCAAGCGCTGAACGCAATGCAGCAAGGGTTCCGCTTCCGACTTCTCTCAATGCAAGTGGTAATGATCGGATATCTTCAATATCATATTGTTTTTTCTTCGCAATGGGACTTTTCTTACTACAAACGGCAATCACTTTATCAGTGATGAAAGGCCGGTGCGTGACTTGTGTGAGCTTGGAACGCCCTTCTACAATACCCAAATTGATTTCTTCATTTAATAAAGCCTGCAGTACGATCTCTGTATTTCGATTGAGAAGATTGATGATGATTTGAGGATAGCGATTGTGAAATGCGGATAAAACTTTCGGAAGTATGTACAAGGCTACCGTTGTACTTGCCCCCAATTTTAATGTGCCTTTGACTTGTAACAGGTCTTTAATATTCGATAATTCAAATTCCGTTGCTTCCTGAATGGCTTTTACTTCGGTAATTTTTTCCAACAATAATTTTCCCGCATCTGTAAGTTCAATACCCATTCCTTTTCTTTCAAATAATCTTGTCGAGTATTGTTCTTCCAGATTTTTGATGTGTTTGCTGATGGCAGGTTGTGAGATGAACAATTGTTGGCTTGCCTTCGAGAAACTCTTTTGTTTCGCTACTTCAAGAAATACTTCATGTTTAATCGAAAGCATTGTGTTTGTATTTATATCATGGTAAAGATATCCTTTAAAACTTTGTATAAAAAAGCCCTGTCATCATTACATGCAGGGCTTTTCTGTCGGAATTATTTTTTTACTTCGCCAAACTCTGTATCACATCATACTTCGTGATGATATGGAAATCTCCTTTTTCATCTTTCGCTAGTACTGCACCATTTTCTTTATTGATCAATGTGCCAATTTTTTCAACCGGTGTTAAGAAATCTACAACAGGGTAGGCATGTTCTATCACACTGGCAACAGTGGCATCTTTCAATTCAGGATTGCTGAATATTTTTTGGAACAGTCCGCCTTCACTCAATGAACCTTTCAGTTCACCATCTTTCAATACTGGAATTTGTTCGATATCATATTTCTTCATCAACTCTACCGCATCTGCAACCGTATGTTCAGGAGATACGGTGATGAGTTTTTGTCCGCCTCTTCCATTCACGATATCTTTAAACGTTTTCACATCCAAAAAGCCACGTTCCATCATCCACTGGTCATTGTATACTTTTCCTACATAGCGACTGCCATGATCATGGAATACACAGACCACTACATCATCTTTGGTCAGACTATTTTTCAATTGCATCAAACCTTGTAAACAACTGCCGGCACTGTATCCACAAAACAATCCTTCTTCTTTAGCGATACGACGTGCCATCACTGCACCATCTTTGTCTGTTACTTGAACAAATTCATCGATCACACTCATATCATAGTTGCCGGGAACAAAATCTTCACCAAAACCTTCTGAGATATACGGATGAACTTCATTCATATCGATCTCACCGGTCTTAAAATATTTTGTCAACAATGAGCCGTAAACATCTACTGCCCATACTTTGATGTTGGGATTTTTTTCTTTCAGGTACATGGCAGTCCCGGTAATGGTTCCGCCCGTTCCTGCAGTACATACAAAGTGGGTGATTTTTCCTTCTGTCTGTTCCCAGATTTCAGGTCCGGTGGTTTCATAATGTGCCTGACGATTCGCCAAATTATCGTACTGGTTCATGTACATGGAATTGGGAATTTCCTGTCCCAATCTTTTCGCGACACTATAATAACTGCGGGGATCTTCGGGGAGAACGTTGGTTGGACAAACAATGACTTCAGCACCTACTGCTTTGAGGATGTCTACTTTTTCTTTGGATTGTTTATCGGTGGTAACAAAAATGCATTTGTATCCTTTTACACAGGCTGCCAATGCCAGTCCCATACCTGTATTTCCACTGGTACCTTCAATGATCGTACCTCCGGGTTTGAGTTTGCCTTCTTTTTCGGCTACTTCTACCATTTTCAAAGCCATACGGTCTTTGATGGAATTGCCCGGATTGAAATAATCAACCTTGGCCAGCACCGTGGCAGGAATGTCTTTTGCTACTTTATTGAGTTTGATCAGGGGGGTATTGCCTATCGTTTCGAGGATATTATTCAGCCACATGCTAAAACTAACATTTGTTTGTGCAAATGTAAAGTTTTGCGACGGCTGTTGAACAGTTCAGTCGTATTTAACGCGAATATGTGAATAAACGATAGAGAAAAGGGTAGTGATGTACTTAGTAGTACCATGTAACACCACTGCCCTTATTGATCTGCAGCGATGTACGTTGTTGAATCATATCTTTTGGATTAGAAGCTTTTCACTAAATGGATCATGCTTCCTGCATCCTGGATATTGATTCCTTTGCGTACGATTTCTGTTTTTTCTGTTTCTTCTTCTGTAGTCGCCTTATCTGTGTGCAAATACGCAAATGTAATAGCAGGGATCAAAGCGATCATCGCAAAAATCTGGAGGTTGTTGAGTAACTTTTTCATAACGGTTATTTTTTGTGTTTTTTAATTTGATAGAACAAAGATAAGTCAACTTTTGGTACTATGCAACACATAGTACCATCTTAAGGAAAGTAATATCTGTTGCAAAATAGCTTAGTAAGCTTATTACATATTGATAATCAAACGAATAGACTATTTAAGGTCCATTTTCAGTGATTCTTTGAAAATGATGAGCGGTTGTAATTCGTGATGGAAAGTGGGTTGCCACTGTCCGTAGGACTCCTTTGGAGAGTACACAGAGGGGCACTGAAGCCTTTTCTGTGGTCTTCTGTGTGTTCAGTGGCAATAAATAATTAGGGATTAAGCACTAAAACTGCTGGTCATCTTGCCGCAGATATCGGTCTCGATCATTTTCTCCGCCAATGCGATCATATTCATGAAAGCTTTATCGTTGCTGATACCATGACCTATGATCACTGGCTTGGCTACACCCAATACCGGTGTGCCACCATAATTTTCATAATGAAAACGACTGAAATAGCTGTCTGAAGAGAGGTTACGTTCCACAGCAATATCAAAAAGCGATTCAGCTAATTTAAGAATGATATTACCTGTAAAACCATCACAAACCATTACATCAGCCTTATCCTGGAAGATATCTCGACCTTCAATGTTTCCGATAAAATTGATCTGTGTATTTTCTTTTAAAAGAGGGTAGGTGGCTTGTGCCAGAATATTGCCTTTGCCTTCTTCTTCTCCTACATTCATTAATCCAACAGAAGGATTGTTGATATTAAGAATGTGCTGAGCATACAAACTTCCCAATAAGGCAAATTGATTGAGTTGTTCAGGTTTACAATCTGCATTCAATCCCACATCCACCAATAAACCGGTACCACCTTTTAATTTGGGAATGATGGTGGAAATGGTGGGTCTGGCAACGCCTGCGATAGGTTTGATGCTGTACATAGCTCCCACCAACATAGCACCGGTATTTCCTGCACTGATGAAAGCATCTATTTTTCCGGTTGCGAGTAAATGAAATCCAATAGCAATAGAAGAGCGTTGCTTTTCTTTCAATGCCTTGGTAGGATGTTCATGATATCCGATGACTTCCGGGGCATGTACCAAATGCAAATTAGGTGATGTAACCTGGTGTTCCTCCAACAGAGGATTGACCAGTGTTTCATCACCTATTAAATATAGTGAGGCAGCAGGTGTACTGGTAGACAGATAAAGTTTCAGTCCCTTCACCGCTTCCAGCGGTGCAAAATCTCCACCCATCATGTCTATGCCAATATTCATGCGCGGTAAGCTTGGTTAAACTGTACTAAAAGGATTAAGCTTTCAATGGTGCTTTTTCAGCTACCAATTTACCTTTATAGAACAATTTACCTTCGCTCACGTGTGCACGATGGCGTACGTGTGTTTCACCTGTGGTGCTGTCTTTGCTCAATGTAACTTCCTGGGCTACGTAGTGCGTTCTTCTCTTTGCGCTGCGCTGCTGTGAATGTCTGCGTTTAGGATTCGGCATATCTCGAATTTTAGAGTATCAATAATGTTTATTCTAAGTCTTTAAATTTTTCTAGTCCCTTCCAAACTGTTTTGTGTTGGTCTTTCTGCGCTTCCTCTTCCATCTTCTTCAATTTCTCCAACACTTCTTTATTGCACTGTGGACCACCCATTTCACTTTCTTTACACATTTTCTGGAGTGGAATACTCAGATTGATGAATTCATAGATCCAATCGCTCAGGTACAGATGGCTTTCACCGCGACTGATATAATACACATCAGGATCTTCTTCCTGCTCATTCATAATTTCAGGATCATCTACCATTTTTACAATGATGTTGAATTCATCCCAAAGCTGTAATGGCAGTTGATTACCACATCTGTCGCAAGAAGTTTCCAATGTTCCGTCAATATCAAACCTAAGTTGCATGAAGTTGTTATTCTTCTCCAAACTCAGTTTAATGTTGGCGATACAGTTGTTGAAATCCTGCTCTCCATAACTCGTAAAGAACTTGTCCTCAATACGGTATTCGTATACATGAGTCCCCGGCTTTAAACCCACAAAAGCTATCTCATATTCCCGCCGATGACTCATAACCGATTTTTAAGGGCTTGCAAAGGTAGTCCATAATGGCGGAAATGCCAAGAGAAAATTGCCTTTCGAGGGTTTCTACTTATCAACAGACCTGAATCAAGAGGAAATCTCATATTTGTAACCATGAATCAAGGCCCAAAATTATCCCCGCTGATCTGGATCAAGCCGGCATGGCTGTTTTTTGTTGCTTTAGTACTACATATTATCGGCTATTTTCCTACCATCATCGAAACTTGGTACAGTACCAATATTTATAAAGGTATATCGAATATTCTAAGGGCCCTCACAAAATGGGTACCTTTCAGCGTTGGGGATGTTGTGTATATCTTATTCATTATCAGTCTGATATTTGCACTTATCCGTTTTATCATACAATTAGCTAAGGGACAGCTGAATCGCTTCTCTGTTCTTCCGATCGGATTGAAATTATTGAGTAAGATATTGTCTATCTACATCATTTTCAGGCTTTTATGGGGCTTGAACTATGATCGTTTGGGGATTGCTTATCAATTACAACTATCCAAGCCCCAATACGAGACCGAAGAAGTAATTCAACTTACCAATCGATTGATTGACAGTCTCAATGCCTGCCGTTTACGATTGCCTGATACGGTGCTACCGGAACCTGAGATAGATAGTATTTTTCGCATGGCAGGAATCGGGTACAGTCGATTGTCGGATCAGTACTTTTTTCTGAATTATACCCAACGCTCCCTTAAATCCAGCCTTTTTACCCCTATTGCAGATTGGCTGTCTTTCACAGGATATTATAATCCATTTTCGGGCGAAGGACAGGTGCGTTCGGATATTCCCCGGGTAATGGTTCCGTTTGTGTCTTGCCATGAGATCGGTCATCAATTGGGGTATGCCAGTGAGAGTGAAGCCAATTTTGTAGGATTTCTGGCGGCTTTATCCACCCATGATCCTTATTTCCGTTACTCAGCCTTTAATGAGTTGTTTAGCTATGCACAAGGAGAGGAGTTGATGTTATTGGCTTCAGCCAATGATTCTACCCGGTTTGGTGAGATCATTGTTCAGAATCGAACCAGATTGGATACACTGGTTCGAAAAGATCGTAAAGAGATACGCGAATTTTTTCAGCAACGCCGCAACAATATTGCACCTGCTATCAATGATCTGTATGATCAATATTTAAAATTTAATAATCAAGATGCCGGTGTACGTAGTTATAATGAAGTGATTGGTTTATTAATAGCTTATCTTAAGAAATATGAAAAGATCTAATGGCATCAAATTGATCATCTCCATCGTGCTGTGTGTATCGTTGGGATCTGTGGGTGGATTGGTAACAGTGAATGAAATACCTACTTGGTATGCCACGCTTAATAAACCATCATTCAATCCACCGAATTGGTTATTTGGTCCGGTATGGACCACACTGTATGTATTGATGGGGATTAGTGTTTACTTGATCTGGAAACAACCTGTATCCACCGAAAGAAATAAAGCTTTGCAATTATTCATCCTACAATTCATATTGAATTTTTGCTGGTCATTTATTTTCTTCGGATTACATGCTACCGGATGGGCATTGATGGAGATGATCGCACTCTGGATACTGATTCTATTGAGCATCCTACATTTTGCGAAACACTCTAAAACAGCAGCATGGCTATTGGTGCCTTATATTGCTTGGGTAAGTTTTGCTTTGTTGTTGAATGCTGCGATTTGGAGGTTGAATTGAAAGTGAGAAGTCAAAATTCAAAAGTGAAAAGTGAAAGGTGAAAGGTGAAAGGTGAAAGGTGAAACATGATTCCTTTCACCTTTCACTTTTCACTTTTCACCCCGCATCCCCCCACTCAAAAAGAATTCTTCCACATCATACTCTCCACCGGCTTATTGGGTTGTCCGCTGTATTTGGCGTTGGATTTTTGGTTGTATTTTACTTCGATCTCTCCTTCAACAGGGAAATAAATGAGTTGTCCGATGGGCATGCCATGGTATACTCGAACGGGTTGCTTGCAAGAAATTTCCAGGGTCCAGTTGCCACAAAAACCTACATCACCCTTTCCGGCAGTAGCGTGAATGTCGATACCCAATCTGCCGGTGGATGACTTGCCTTCCAGAAAAGGTACGTGAGCGTGTGTTTCTGTGTATTCAAGCGTTACACCCAAATAAAACTTGTGTGGTTCTAGTACATAGCCTTCATCCGGAATATCAAAGTATTCAATCTTATTGTGCTTTTTTGCATCCAGTACATCATCCACATAGACTGCCAGTGTTTTTCCCAGATGTACATCGTAACTGTTACTGCCCAGATCGGCACGGTTGTAGGGTTCAATTTTGATGGTGCCTTTGTCCATTTCCTCTAATATGCGCTTATCTGTCAGAATCATTCTTTCTTAGTTTTTTGGGTTGGGATGCAAATAAATCTTAAATCTGCAATCTAAAACGCAAACATTCGCCGTGCCTTTGTTTTATCAACAAGATATCAACCAAGATACCCGTTTAGCGGTATGGGAGATCCATGAAGCAGAATCTTTTTTTCTTGAAAAGGTTTCACTCAAAAGAGAGATCACACATCCGCAAAAACGTTTACAACATCTGGCTGGTCGCTATTTGCTGGGATATCTTTTCCCTGATTTCCCGGCGGAACTGATTGAAATAGCAGATACACGCAAACCCTTTCTTCCCGATGAACAATATCATTTTTCCATTTCTCATTGTGGCAATTTTGCAGCAGCCATTGTGAGCAAATCCGAAAGGGTAGGGATTGATGTTGAATTACTCACGCCTCGCGTTGAAAAAATCAAACATAAATTTCTGCATCCTGAGGAACTACAAATGGTTGATCATACAGCTATTGATAGGGTTCAATTGCTCACTTTATTGTGGAGTGCCAAAGAAGCCATGTTCAAATGGTGGGGAAACGGCGATGTAGATTTTAGTGAAGTATTAAGAATCTGGCAGATGCCTGACGAATTACAAGGAAAGATCAATGCCTCTTTTCAAAAAAATGAAATAGATATCGCGTTACTATTAGATTATCGTTTGATGAATGAGTTGACTTTATGTTGGGTCAACTCAAAATATTCGGGAATTGAATAATAGAACACGGATTATCATGATGATCATGATAATCTGCGTTCCATTAAGGTATTCACTTAATCATCAAACTTGCTTTTTGTTTTTGGGATCAGTAGTAAATTATTCTGTAGAGTTTGTTTTAATTGTCTTTTTACCAATTGTCCCATGGTACGCGCTTTAGAAAAGGATGCACCTGCTTTGAAATGAAAAGATAACTCTGTTTTTAGCTGCAGTAATTTTTCGGGTGTAGATATCGTGTCTTTACTCATGATATCCAACAACTCTTTGATACGATAGCGGGACGAGACCAATCTATAGGTCATCATGGTTCTTTCCTCAGCTTGGTATTGTGCGATAGAGTCTGTATTCAGATGTTTTAATACAATGTCTACCAAGGCGCGATTCTCTTTGAAAAATTGTGGCAGGTATAAATTTTTTCTTCCCTCATACGATTGTTGGTCAAAATCAATCGCACGAATTCGGTATTGGAAATCTTCAATATCGGGAATGATGTTTACTACAAAATTATAAGAGCGCATATCACCCAATAATTGTACAAAGCATCGTTCATTGAATTTGACAAACTCTTTTGCCAAACGAATGAGATTGGTATTGTTGCTGTGTAAATGCTCCTGGATGAAGATATCTCCGGGGATACCGGGAATATGCTCTTCAATTAAAGTGTCTCTATCTGTAAAATAGGTCATGCGGTTGGGAGAGAGGAGATGTTCCAATTCCAAACCATATACGCGACTAGCATCTGCTTGTTTGATATAGTAGTGATCGTAGTTGTCATTGAATTTATTGACAATACGAATTCGAAACGGTTGACTATTGCCGAAATAACAAAAATCAATTCTGGCAACATCCAAGTGATTGATATAGCTCATATCACCTTCTGTTTTCAGAATGGCATAGATACGAACCAGGTTTTCACGGAGATGATTCCACTCACGCATATCATAAGAAACTTTTTCCCATGAAGTATCATTGCCTTGTCTGTCTTTTAAAGGAACTGAGTAGGTATATCGTTGTAAGTCTCGATAACTAACCGGCAGTTTTACTTCTCTGCTGTATTGCGTGAGATAGCGTCTCAATTCATCATTGACGGGAAAGATGGGTTTCTTTTTGGAAGGCTTTTCTGCTTCTCCTGTTTTGCTGATATGTCCGAATAAGTTACTCAAGTATCAATGGATCGTTATCTTCCAATAAATTAAGATTCACAGCATCGGCACCGGCAATGCCTTCAATAGAACCTTTGATATGCGCAGCATTCAGTAATACTTTTTCCAGTTGCTTTTCTCTGGCTTTCCAGAGCTTTTCCATGGCGTCTCGTTCTTTTTGGATGCTCAGTTTCATGGTCATAAAACCTTCTCGAATGGCTTTCCATTGTTCACTGAATTCTGAACCGATCAGGTAGTCGTATAGCATCACCATTTTGTCACCTTTGTTTTCTTGACTTTTCTTAGCGTCTGCAATTTTGAGTAAAGCATTTCTCAATAAAAGCGCTACACTTCTTACTTCGTTGAATGTGCAGATATAGACGCCATCTTTTTCTCCAAAACGGTCCATGTCTTTGGGCAGTGTTTGTGTAACAATTATCGCAACATCTGCACCCAGATTGCGCATATCGGTCTTTAGTTTTTCAATCCAGTCATTGGCAAAGTCTTTGGTGCGTTTACTCTCATAGATGATCTTACCCGCTTCATTCCCGAATTGATTTCTAACCGTTTGAATACAATCTGCTCCACGAACGCCTTTGCCTACTTCTTCAATCTTATCAAAAGGGAAAGTGGTTTGTAATAATGATTCCAGCATCAGTTCCTGAACCTCACCTTGTAGTTGCATACTTCCTTGCTCAGATTTGCGACGCATTTCCTCTACCAGCTTTTTCTGGTCCTCAATCTGTTTTTCCATCTCCTTCATGCGAAGCTGGTATTCCTGTTCCTTTATGCTAATTTTTTCTGCTTCTTCTTTAGAAAGTTGTTCTTTGAGTTTTTCTCTTTCTTCGATCAGTTGTCTTTGTAATGAAAGCTCTAATTCTTCTTCTTTGGTTTTGAGTGCCTGTTCTTTTTGCAAAAATTCCAATTCCTTTTTTCGGGCTTCTTTGAGTTTTTCTTCTTTTTCTTTGTCTGCCTCTTGTAATAGTTTTAATCTGTTTTCATATTCATTTGCAATATCTTTTTTTACTGTTTCCTGTACTTCTGTAGTAATTCTAAGTTTTTCCTGAGCCAATTTCTGAGCAAAAATTTCATTTTCTCTTTTTCTCTTTTCCTCAAATTGTTTTTGCTCTTCTGCAAGACGTTTCTTTTCTTCCTCGATGTTTTGTAATGAAGAATTGAGTTTTTCCTGAAATTCCTTTTGGTACTTCTGTTCTAATTCGGCAGATAACACGTTTTCTATATCGAACTCATGTCCACAATTCGGACATTTTATATCAGATTGCATACTTATTTTTTTACAATATAAGGTGAAGCTACAAAATTAACCTCCCTTTTGTTTGTTGGAGAGTAATAGAAAAGAAAGTCCAAAAGAAGTGATCGGAGCCCTCTACTTCTTTGTAAATGCTTAAAAATTCTTAAGACTATAGGCTTTCTATTTTCTTTATTACCTGTATATTTGCGACCCTAATACCCGCGGAGGTGGCGAAATTGGTAGACGCACTACCTTGAGGTGGTAGCGCCTTTTACCGGGCGTGGGAGTTCGAATCTCCTCTTCCGCACAAAAAACCCAGACTTAAATCTGGGTTTTTTAATTGCTATATAAATTTACGGTTACATTCTTTCCGGCACCCTAATTCCCAATACAGACATCCCATTTTTCAGCGTCTGTGCAGTTAACTGAGATAAAGCAAGTCGCAGTCTTTTTTTCTCTTCATTCTCTGCATTGGCAATAGAATGTTCCGTATAAAATGAATTGAATGTTTTCGCCAAATTGAACACATAAATCGCCACTTTAGAAGGATCATGTTCTGAGGCGGATTCTTTGAGTACGGTTGGGAACTGTTCGAGGGTGAGGAGGAGTTCTTTTTCTAAAGGCAATAGTGAAAGGTGAAAAGAGAAAGGTGAATGATTGACAATTGACAATTCACCATTCACATCAGCTTTTCTCAGAATGCTCTTGATCCTCGCATGTGTATACTGAATAAACGGCCCCGTGAATCCATGGAAATCGATGCTTTCTTCGGGATTGAAGATCATTTTCTTTTTAGGGTCTACACGCAGCAGGAAAAACTTAAGCGCACCTAATCCAATGATATCGTAGAGATCTTTTAATTCTTCTGTTGTGAAATCTTTTACTTTACCGAGCTCTTCGGTTTTTTGTCTGGCTATACTCACCATTTCCTCAACGAGGTCATCCGCATCCACAACCGTTCCTTCCCGGCTTTTCATTTTACCGGATGGCAGTTCCACCATACCGTAACTTAAATGATAAATACCATCGGCAGAAGGCAATTGTAATTTCTGACAAATCAGTTTCAGTACTTTAAAATGATAATTCTGTTCATCACCTACCACATAAATACTTTGCTGCGCATTGAACTCTTTTTGTTTTTGCTCTGCCAGTCCGATATCCTGCGTGATGTATACGGATGTACCATCTTTTCTTCGAACCAGTTTTTCATCCAATCCATCAGCTGTTAAATCGATCCAAACACTACCATCTTCTTTTTGAAAAAAGACGCCTTTTGCCAAGCCGGTTTCTACCAGGTCTTTTCCCAGCAAATAGGTGTTGCTTTCATAATAGGTCTTATCAAAATCACTTCCGATACGCTGATAGGTTTGGTTGAAACCTTCATACACCCAGCCATTCATGGTTCGCCATAATTCCATGACTTCAGGTTTGCCGGCTTCCCAATCGATCAACATCTGTTGGGTATCTTTCATGATCGGCGCTTCTTTTTCAGCGAGCTCTTTGCTCATGCCGGAAGCGACCAGTTCGTCGATTTCTTTTTTATAAGCGTCATTGAATTTTACATAATAATCACCTACAAAATGATCTCCTTTCATGCCGGTGCTGGCAGGAGTAGCTCCATTGGCAAATCGTTGCCAAGCAATCATGCTCTTACAAATGTGAACACCGCGATCATTCACGATACAGGTTTTCGCTACATCATGACCTGTTGCTTTTAATATTGCTGCGATACTCCACCCTAAAAAGTTATTGCGAAGATGGCCCAGGTGCAATGGCTTATTGGTATTAGGAGAGGAGTACTCTACCATTACTTTTTCCTGTGTGTTATTGTTGAATCCAAATTTTTCATTGGAATGTTGATCAGATAAAAACTGGAACCAATAAGCATCTGTTACAGAGAGATTCAAAAAACCTTTGATGATATTATAGCTGCTGAATAATGTTGGAAATTTTTCGATCAAGGCATTGCCGATCTCTTCGCCTAAGGCGTCAGGTGATTTTTTGAGTTGTTTCACCAATGCAAAAAGTACCACTGTATAATCACCCTCAAATTCAGGTTTGGTAGCATTCACCAGTACGTCGGTTGGTTGTACAGGGATTTCATATAATGCTGTTATGGTACTTGCAGCTGCCTTTTTAATCTGTTCTACAACACTCATTTTCTTAACGGTTTCGGGCGCAAAAGTAATTAATTAACACCTACCTTAGCGGCTTCATGCGAAACTTGCACGAACATATCCGGACATTGATCCTATCCGTGGTTGATTTTTTCTATCCAATTTTTCGAAAGTTCATGCCACATCAGACCTACCGTTATGCGGCCTGTGGTGGCTTTAATACGTTGCTGGATATTACACTTTTCTTTATTGCTTATAATTATGTATTTGAAAAGCAAGTCATTCATCTGCCCTTTATATCCATCAGTGCCCATATCGCTGCATTTTTAGCCGCTTTTACCATCACTTTTCCGGTGGGTTTCTACCTGAGTCGATATGTGGTATTTCAGGAAACCTCTGTTGCCAAAAGAAAACAGATCAGTAAATATTTTTTGGTAGTACTGGGCTGTTTATTACTGAATTATGTGTTTCTGAAACTTTTTGTAGAAGTGTTCGGATGGTATCCAACCCTGTCAAAGATCATCACTACTTTTTTTGTGGTCGCTTTTAGCTATTTCTCACAAAAGAACTTTACGTTTAAAGCTAATAGTTAGTGATCTTCTGTTGAAACATGATTTTTTCTTCTTGTTTTTTCTGTGGATGGATATAAAACATCAATGTAGCAATACCCGTACGTTCAGCATGAATCACTTTAATGTCGTGTGTGCCTTTACTTAGTTCCAAAAGTTTTCTATGATGTGTTAATTCATCCAATGCAGTATATTTCGGGTCCCATGCATCAATGAGCAGTTTGCCATCTACATATACTTTCACATAATCATCTGCGGTAATACCTATATCATAAAAACCTGCTTCTGTTTCAATGGTTGTGGATGCAACTGTTGCAAATGAATCAGCAGGTAAATTTTTTCCAATGGCCCCCCACCAGGTAAAATCCAATTTGTTGAATTCGCCTTGATGAATGGGTACTGAAGAAAGTAAGTTCATAAAAGCATCTTGGTTTGTTGTGGGGTCTGTTTCTTCATTCCATGAAAACCACTGCAGCTTCCAATTTTGTGGGGGTTGGTATTGTTCATAGCCGAATAAGCTGCCACTGCTACTAATTTTCCCAAATTGATCTATAAATACATCACCCTCATATTCAAGTCTGATCTCTTTGAAAACAATATTGGGTATTGGTTTTGCCACCAGAAATGAAGGGAAACTATCAGCTCCTTTTTCTGTGATCTCAAATCCTGTTATATTCTTTATTTTCCAATTGCCGATTGACCCTAATACTTCAAAGTGATAGCTGCCAGTGCTGTCTATTTGTTTCAACCATAATAATGGATAATTAAAGTTATAGGGGCCCCATTGTGTTATGCGAATATTTTCTTTCCCTTTGGGGTATTCATGGATAGGTCTTTTCGTTACAGGAATTTTTTTAAGCCGTTCATCCGGAACATAATCCATATCCAATGGATCATCTTCTCTTGAAGTATCAATATCATTCGTTCTATCGCCTAACTTCAGACCGTTAGTATGAGCCATTTTCAGGTTACCGCTGAACGCTACTGTATCTGTTCCCATGATATCATACACCGTTTCAGTGGCTGTAAACTGATTTACCGCTATCCAGTAATTCTTGCTTTTGGTATCCCTTACCTGTGCATATTTCCAATCAGCAGGCTGCTGCTCCCTAGACCATAACTTGATGGCTGTTTTGTCATACAAAAAACGATTCAGAGCGATATTATTGTTTTGTCCATGTTCAATGGCAATGCCAATTCTATTCAATGCAAAATCATTGTCTGTAAAATCACTCTCATAACTATACCCACCCCAAATACCATGATCACAATCACGCATTACATTTTTCATGATCAGGTTTCGGCTAAACGTCACTTCTACGCCATTGGTGGGAGCATAAGAAAAGTCATTCCCATATACAAAGTTATCATTACAGCCGCCTTCACCCGTATCCATGGTATGTTGTCCGGCCCAAAGGAAAAATCCATCACCACTATGTGTAGCACTGTTAAAAGCAAAAATGTTGTGGTTGCATTGTTCAAAAACCAGAAAGCCGGCACTGTCTTGTCCGCGTTTATACTTACCATGACTATAACCCCGCACATTCCAATCTACGCGGTTATGATAAATGAGGTTATAACTACTCCTGTATAAACCGATACCAATACCGGAATTGAATGAAAAATTGTTGTCAGATACTGTGACGCTGTCACACAATGTCATCATCAATCCGCATTGTCCATTGGTAACCGTATTTCCAGCAATTTTTGCGTTATTACATTTCCGCAAATAGATACCGGCTCCATATCGCATCCATTCATCCTGATCATTTTTATGGTAGCTCATCCAATCGCTGATATCTTCTCTGTCGAGATTGCTTTTCAGATGTTGTCGATAATTAAAACTCAGATCGCAATGCTGAATGGAAAGACCGGCAACGCTGTCGGCCAGTATGGCAATTTTATAGCCATTGATAAATGCGTTGTTGATCTGTATATTTTTCGAACCGGGCATGATCTTGATGGCAATACCTTCAAATTCATCCGGTCGTTGTTGATCCGTATTTCCTTTTAGGATAACACCGGTAAAATCCAATTGGATGTTTTCACCGGATACCTGGATCAATGGCTGATCTTCTTCAGCACTTATTTGATAAACACCCGGCGTCAATCTGCCTGAACTGCTGATGATAAGACCCTTTTTGGGGGTGATCAAGGGAAGTTCCTGAGCCGAGGCAGCAAAAAAAGATAGGATGAATAGTAGAAAAGCCGTCCATTGGATTCGCATGCTTAAAACTAAGATTTTCTCTTATTAGAGATGCATTGCGTTCATTTTTACATATGCTACTGCCAGAAACGCATTGATTGGCAAGGTTTTCGGTAAAGCCAGCAGGGTAGAAGAGCGGATTCTGACATTTTTTCATTTATTCCTGTCGTGGCATAATGATTGACATTATAAAGCCGATTATTCACCAGAAATCAATAGTTATGGGCAAAATAATAGGCATTGACCTTGGAACAACGAATAGTTGTGTGGCCGTTATGGAAGGTAACGAGCCGGTAGTGATTGCAAACGACGAGGGTCGTAGAACAACCCCTTCTGTAGTGGCATTCCTGAAAAACGGAGAGCGTAAAGTAGGTGATCCTGCCAAGCGTCAGGCCATTACCAATCCGCAGAACACCATCACCAGTGTGAAGCGTTTTATGGGTCGTCGTCACGACGAAGTGACCGAAGAGATCAGCCATTGGAGCTATCAGGTAGCAAAAGGTGACAATAATACCGTTCGTGTAGCGATCGATGATCGTTTATATACCCCACAGGAAATTTCAGCCATGGTACTTCAGAAAATGAAGAAAACGGCTGAAGACTACCTGGGTCAGGAAGTAACAGATGCGGTAATTACCGTACCTGCTTATTTTAATGATGCGCAGCGTCAGGCTACCAAAGAAGCCGGTGAGATCGCCGGATTGAATGTTCGCAGAATTGTGAATGAGCCAACTGCTGCGGCGCTGGCTTATGGATTGGATAAAAAGCATACTGATCAGAAGATCGCTGTGTTCGACTTGGGTGGTGGTACATTCGATATTTCTATTTTGGAATTGGGCGATGGCGTATTTGAAGTAAAATCTACCAATGGTGATACTCACCTCGGTGGTGATGACTTTGATAAAGTGATCATGGACTGGCTGGCTGATGAGTTCAAATCTCAGGAAGCGATTGATCTGCGCAAAGACCCAATGGCTTTACAGCGTTTGAAAGAAGCAGCTGAAAAAGCAAAAATTGAATTGAGTTCTTCTGCAGAAACAGAAATTAACCTGCCTTATATCACTGCGGTGGATGGCGTACCCAAACACCTCGTGTTGAAATTAACACGTGCTAAGTTTGAAGCTTTAGCGGATAATCTTTTCGCACGTTGTTTGAAACCTTGTGAGGCTGCACTGAAAGATGCAGGATATTCTACTTCTCAGATTGATGAAGTGATCCTCGTAGGTGGTTCTACTCGTATTCCTAAAGTACAGGAGATCGTAGAGAAATTTTTTGGTAAGAAACCTAACCGTGGTGTGAATCCGGATGAAGTGGTAGCTGTTGGTGCTGCTATTCAGGGTGCGGTATTGACCGGTGAAGTAAAAGACGTGTTGTTGTTGGATGTAACTCCATTAGGATTGGGTATTGAAACCATGGGAAGTGTTATGACCACCATGATTCCATCGAATACAACGATTCCTACCAAGAAAACAGAAGTATTCTCTACAGCTAGCGATAACCAACCCGGTGTACAAATCCATGTATTACAGGGTGAGCGTCCGATGGCGAATCAGAATAAGAGCTTAGGTATCTTTAATCTGGATGGTATTCCACCGGCACCAAGAGGTGTTCCTCAGATCGAAGTAACATTTGATATTGATGCGAATGGTATCCTGCATGTAAGTGCAAAAGACAAAGGCACCGGCAAAGAGCAAAAGATTCGTATTGAAGCAGGTAGCGGCTTAAGCAAAGAAGAAATCGAAAAGATGAAGGCAGAAGCAAAAGCCAATGAAGCGAGTGATAAAGAAGCGCGTGAAAAAGTTGAGAAGCTGAATCAGGCAGATAGTCTGATCTTCCAAACTGAGAAGCAATTCAAAGAGTTTGGTGATAAGATCCCTGCTGATAAAAAAGCGCCGATCGAAGAAGCTCTTACCAAACTGAAAGAAGCACATAAAAATCAGGATATTGCTGCTATTGATGCTGCAATGAATGAGATGAATACTGCATGGACTGCAGCCAGTGAAGAAATTTACAAGGCACAGCAAGCAGCCGGTGCTCAACCGGGAGCAGATGCAGCTCAGGGTGGTGCTGCTGACCAATCTGCCGGTAGTGCTAAGAATGATACCGTAGAAGATGCGCAGTTTGAAGAAGTGAAATAAGTAGAACTGAAAACGATACAAGCCCTGTTTCAATGATTTGGAACAGGGCTTTTTTATACTTGCTGAATCATGGTATTATCATCATGTACTTCGTTGAGACCTCTGGAATCATCTTTAGAATAAAGGATGCGATATTTTTCAGCCGGACTCAATCGTTTCCACCAATCTTTGGCGGTTTCCCCAAATAAGAGCAAAGCTTTGATCTCCATAAATAACAATTCGCTGGTAGAAAAAATCCTAACCTCTCGATAAGGTTTGTATGAAGATGGATGTTTGTAAGTGTACATATTCAATATTTTCTCAAAACTATTTTCTTTGATTGTGATTTGATGTTTTGATGGGAAAAACAGGTGTAAATACGCGTAGTTATACTTGATGGAACGCAGATTTTTTCCACAGTAATCCTTTGGATATGATAAGTTATGATTGTTTTTCTATATCCGCGCCAATCATAAAAAATCATGACAATCTGCGTCCCATAAAAAGATGTATACCAGTGATCAAGGTTCTATTTAGTAATCCTGTAACACCATCTTTTCAACTTACCTTCAAAATCAAAAGGCGTTGTAGCTTTAGTAATATCTTTAATCTCTACGGCTTTGATTTCTTCTGTCGCCAAAATGAATTTGGTAAAATTGGTACTGAAGAAAAGTGTTCCTCCTGATGTCATGGCTGCCAATACATCATTGATGAGTTCCACATGATCTCTTTGGATATCCAGAAAATCTTTCATGCGCTTACTGTTACTGAAAGTAGGAGGATCCATAATCACCAGATCAAAACTTTCGGGTTTCAGTGTTTTCAAATACTGCTTTACATCTGCATGCACAAAGAAATATTTATCCTTATCCTTGAAACGATTAATGACCATATGATCTTCAGCCCAGTTCAAATAAGTCTTCGACAAATCAACAGAAGTTACCGAAGATGCACCTCCCGCAGCTGTATACACTGAAAATGAACCGGTATAACAAAAAAGATTCAGTACCCTTTTTCCGGCAGCCATCTCTCTGGCCATTTGTCTGGTGGTTCTATGATCCAGAAATAATCCTGTATCCAGGTAGTCGGTTAAGTTCACTAAAAACTTCAATCCGTTTTCTTCTACCGTAAAGAATTCTTTTTTACTGTCTATCTTCTCATATTGTTCATCTCTGTGCGACATTCTTTTTCGCTGTCTCACAAAAACATGTTCTTTCTTAATGCCAGTGATCTCACTAATTACGTCAATACAGGTATCCAACCATGCATCATGTTCTTCATCGGTCATGCCATGTCTGCGTAAATATTCTGCCAGATAGATCCTGTCTTCATAAAATTCTATTGCAAAGGGAAATTCGGGGAGGTCATGGTCGTATACACGGTAGCAGGAGATATTCATTCGCTTGGCCTGCTTATGTCTGTGTTTATAGACTTTCAGCAAGCGATTATAAAACATTTCCAGTTTTGGATTCTCTGACATGGCGCAAAGATACTATTCGACATCCCTTCCTCCATTCACGTAAAATGGGTTTTATAAGTCAGGCTTTACAGTATATTTAGTACCCAAAACTTAATTGCATGCGAAAACTATTGTTTACGGCGCTGGTATGCTACGCTGCAGGTTCTGTACTTGCACAGGATTATAGCAATACCGCCGAACAGGCAAACAGGCTGAATGCCTTGGTAAAAGCCTATCCACAATCAGCTTCTCTCAAATCTCTGACCAAGACCAATGGAGGGAAAGACATTTGGCTACTGACCATTGGTAGCGGAAAAACAGAGAATAAACCCGCCATTGCAGTCATTGGAGGTGTAGAAGGCAATCATTTGCTAGGCACTGAATTGGCCATTGGCTTTGCAGAACAACTGCTGAAAGCTTCCGGTACAGACAGTATTAAAAATCTCCTGTCCAGAACCACTTATTATGTGTTCCCGAATATGAGTCCGGATGCGATGGAACAATATTTCTCCAAGTTGCGCAATGGCAGAACAGGCAATGCTACCGCTACGGATGATGATCGGGATGGCAAGACGGATGAAGATGGATGGGATGATCTGGATGGGGATGGTAAAATTACTTTCCTGAGGGTGGAATCTGTAACCGGTGATTATAAATTACATCCTGATGATGCTCGTGTATTGATCAAAGCAGATATCAGTAAAGGGGAAAAAGGGAAATATAAATTACTGACAGAAGGAGTTGACAATGATAAGGATGGTCAATTCAATGAAGATGGGGAAGGCGGAATTGCGTTCAATAAAAACCTTACCTATAATCACAAAACTTTTGCTCCCGGAGCAGGTGATTATCCGGCATCAGAAAAAGAAACAAGAGCCATGCTTGATTTTTTATATGATGCATTCAATGTGTATGCAGTTGTAAGCTTTGGCAGCAATAATAATCTTTCCAATCCCATTCCATACAACCCACAAGCAGCTGCACAAAGAATTGTAGCAGGATTGTTAGAGCCGGATGCCAAGGTGAATGGTATGGTAAGTGATTTGTACAATAAAGTAACCGGTACCAAAGATGCTCCCAGAAGTAATGTAACCGGTGGTGATGTTCTGTCTTGGGGCTATTTCCATTATGGTCGTTATAGTTTTAGTACGCCAGGTTGGTGGGTGCCAAAGACTAGACCTGATACCGCTAAAAAGGAAAAAGCCTTTACGGTAGAAGATGTAACTGCCAATTATTTACGCTGGGCTTCTCAGCAAGGCATTACCAATACATTCACAGAATGGAAAACGATTCAGCATCCTGATTTTCCCGGACAAAAAGTGGAAGTAGGGGGTGTTGATCCTTACGCGATGATGAATCCGCCTTATAAAATGGTAGAGCCGGTTGTAAAAAAGCATACAGAGTTTTTAGTAAAGCTAGCCTCACATCAACCGGAAATCAGTATCGAGAATTTGAAAACAGAAAAACTCGCAAATGGCTTAACACGTGTGAGTCTGGATTTGATCAATAAAGGAGGATTGTCTACCCATAGCAAACTGGGTGAAAGAAGTTACTTCATCAAGAAGATAAAAGTAGCTGTTCAAACTTCGGGAAAACAAGAAGTGGTGGGTGGAAGAAAAATTCATCTGCTGAATAGTATTGATGCTAATGGATCTGAATCATTCAGTTGGGTTATCAAAGGAACCGGAAAACTAGTGATCGAGGCCGGTTGTCCAACAGCAGGCAATACATCTATTGAAGTCAATCTTTGATCATCACAAATCATTCAATTATGAAACGTTTTAGTAAAAAAATATTGACAAGTCTGCTGGTACTTGTTACCGGTATGACCGTTCATGCACAATTATCCAATCAGGTATTTAAAGCGGCCGGGTCTCCAGTTAATCCAAAAGTAACTGTAACCTGGAATCGTTATTACGATCATGCTGGAATTAGTGAGATCTGTAAAAAGATTGCTGCTGCATATCCCGATTTGGCCAAACTACAATCCATTGGTAAATCATTCGAGGGTAGAGATCTTTGGTGTTTGACCATCACTGATTTTAAAAAAGGCAATCCTGATCGTAAACCAGGGATGTATATCGATGGGAATATTCACTCGAATGAAATACAAGGTGCTGAGTTTGCTTTGTATACTGCATGGTACTTAACAGAATCTTTTGGAGATACTAAGTTTATTCAAGAACTACTGGAAGATAAAGTGTTTTATATCGTTCCAACCATCAATCCTGATGCAAGAGATAGTTACATGCATAAGCCCAATACCGGTAGCTCTCCGCGTTCTGGTGTAATACCGGTAGACAATGATGGAGATGGGTTGGTGAATGAGGATAGTTATGATGATATCAACAATGACGGACATATCACGCTGATGCGCAGAAAAAATCCCAATGGTCGTTGGAAACTAGACCCTAAAGATCCACGCAATATGATTCAAGTGGGACCGGATGAAAAAGGAGAGTATGAATTATTGGGTATTGAAGGCATCGATAATGATGGTGATGGAAGAGTGAATGAAGATGGCTACACTTTTGAATATGATCCTAACCGTGATTGGGGTTGGGGATGGCAGCCTAACTATATTCAAAATGGCGCCTACAAATATCCTTTCTCTTTACCTGAAAACAGAGCGGTGATGGAGTTTGTGATGAAGCATCCCAATATCGCTGCAGCTCAATCATTTCATAATGCAGGTGGTATGATTTTGCGCGGTCCGGGTGGACAAGAAGACATCGGTACGTATAATGCACAGGATATTGCTGTGTATGATGCCATTGCCAAAAAAGGAGAGGAGTTGATTCCGGGATACAAGTATTTAGTAGTGTATAAAGATTTGTATTCTGCTTATGGTGGTGAATTGGATTGGTTTTATGCAGGAAGAGGTATTTATACTTATTCCAATGAATTATGGACGCCGTATCTGATGTACATGCGTGATGCCACTCGTGATCCATTTGATAATGCCAGTTATAGCTTTGATCGTTATTTGTTGTTTCAGGATGCATTTGTACCCTGGAAAGAATATGATCATCCGCAATATGGAAAAATTGAAGTGGGTGGTATGAAGAAAAATTTTGGTCGTGCACATCCGGGATTTTTATTGGAGTCTGATGCGCATCGCAATATGGCTTTTAGTATTTACCATTGTTTCCATACTCCTAAACTCGAAGTGTCTGAGATCACTGAAAAAGATTTAGGTGATGGATTGAAAGAAGTAACGGCTGTTATTTATAATGGAAGATTGATGCCAACACATAGTAGTCAGGATACCAAGAATAAAATTGAACGTCCTGATTATATTACACTCACTACTTCCGGTAAAATACTGAGTGGCATGCAGGTGGAGAATAGAGATTTGAATTTGAGTAAGGAACAAACCAATAATCCTCAAACCATTGAAGTGCCCAATATTCCCGGATTGGGATCGGTGACTGTGAAATGGATTGTGCAGGGAGGAGGAAAATACACTGTGAATGTAGATAGTAAAAAAGGCGGTACTGCTACCGCCTCAAAATAGTGTAATCTGCGAATCTGCGGCAAAACAATAGCCGCAGATTCGCAGATTTTTTTATTTCAGTTTCGCCAATGCCTCTTTGATTCTTCCCCAAGCTTTCTCAATATTTCCCATGCTATTCGCAAATGAGAAGCGTACACATTTTGGTTCTCCAAATGCATCCCCCATTACGGAAGATACATGTGCATTGTTGAGAATATACATGCTAAGATCAGCTGCGTTTTGAATGGTTTGTGTTCCATCTGATTTGCCATAGTAAGCACTTACATCCGGAAACACATAAAAAGCACCTTCAGGTTCAAAACATTTGAATCCGGGGATTTCGCTTACCAATTGCAAGGTTCTCGCTCTTCTTCTGGTAAACTCTTCCGTCATTTCCATGGATGGACGAAGATCTCCCGTCAATGCCGCTACTGCAGCTTTTTGGGTGATAGAGTTGGTACCGCTGGTAAACTGTCCTTGTAATTTTTCACAGGCTTTAGCGATCTGTGCGCTGGCAGCGATATATCCCAAACGCCATCCGGTCATGGCAAAACCTTTACTCAATCCATTGATCAATACCACACGGTCTTTTAAATCTTCAAACTGTGCAATACTTTCATGTTTGCCCACAAAATTGATGTACTCATAGATCTCATCAGAAATGATGGCAATATTGGGATGCTTACGAAAGACTGCTGCCAATGCTTCCAATTCGGCTTTGTTGTATACGGCGCCGGATGGATTACAAGGAGAAGAGAACATGAATACTTTGGTTCTCGGCGTAATCGCAGCTTCTACTTCAGCGGCAGTAGCTTTGAAATGATTGTCAACACTGGTTCTGATCTCTACTACTTTACCTCTGGCAATTTTCACCAATTCAGAATAAGTGACCCAATAGGGAGTTGGAATGATCACTTCATCACCTTCGTCAACCAATGCTAAAATGGCGTTGGCCAAACTTTGTTTGGCACCTGTTGAAGTAACAATATTTTCAGGTGCATAATCGAGATGGTTATCACGTTTGAGTTTGGTGCAAACAGCTTCTCTCAAATCAAGAAAACCGGGAACAGGGGTGTAGTGGCTCCAGTTATCATTGATAGCTTTAATTGCAGCGTCTTTGATATGTTGAGGCGTATCAAAATCGGGTTCGCCTAAACTCAAGTCGATCACATCAATTCCTTTGGCTCTGAGTTCACGACCAAGCTTAGCCATCTTAAGGGTTTCCGGTTCATTAAAACGATTGAGAAGTGATGATAATTCCATGATTCTTTGCATTAACTAAAATCTGTACATGAATTTTTGCGAGCGAAAGTTCGTAAAAACTATGCAAACGCCTGTAAGTTTTAAATAGAAAGCCCTGTTTTGGTTAAAAATTGTGCAGTATTTGTTTATCAATACACATTTACAGGGTAGTCGTATTCAATAATTGAGTACGAACTTATCTAAACCAGGTAATCGCTTTTTCTTTCGCTTGATTTCATGTTCATAGATCAATTGTCCAAGATCTCTGAGAAATGGATAACCAATGCTATCATAATCATAACGATCATCATTGAAAATACCATCACTATTACAATGTATGGTAGCACTCAACATGAATTCGATCTTGTTTTCAAAATCTACGATATAAGCGATGTCTGTTAGAAAACCATATGCACCCCCAATTTTATTAAAGATGCGAATATGTTTGGGTCTGTCGCCTTTTGCAGCACCATACAATAAAAATTTTACGGATGCATCCCAAACCTCATCTTTTGGATACAATGGATATTTACTTTCCGGTGGAAAACAACTCATGGCTGCATACAGAAAATCAGTATCCGTTTTTTTCAATTTAAATCTGGATTTTTCAGGGAATGATTCCGGAAACAAAACAGATTGTAACATGCTATGAAGATCATTTAAATGGATGCGATTCTTTTCAGAGAAGTTGAATGGTTCTTCAATGAGCTTATTGCCAGACATATATCCTTTACCCAGTTTACATTCAAAAGAAGGAAAGATCACTTCACTTTTTAAAGATGGCTGTTCATATACAACTTTACCATCTCGATCAAGAAAATAAACGGGGTGGGTTGTTCTGTTTTGCTGCTCTGTTCTGCTCACACTCAACCAATGCCTGATCACTGCATCAGGATATCCTTTTTCTGTTAGTTTTTTTTGAATGTATTCCTGGCCAAGAAATTCATACAATCGATTATAAGCATCATTATCGCTTACCAAAAATATTTTTCTGATGAATAAGGCAATACAAGGTCTATCCGGCGAATCATCTAATGTTTTGCCCATATATTTTGATGAATCCTGACTATCCGTAATCATAGTGGTATGCATATCCACCCCTGCAATATTGAGTTCGTTGAGTTTTTCCAATGCCAAAAAAGCAAGTGGCATTTTTACAGTACTGGCCGGATAAAAATATTGGTTGGGTTGAAGATTAAAAGCGTAGTCTGTAAACTTGGGTTGATTCTTTCGATCTCTATCGATTTGTGTATACCTGATTTGTATAATCCAGTCATTTCTGTGCTGCAATGCTTCTCCAAATTGTTCGGGTTTGGTTTGCATGAGTTGTTCCAAAAAGGTCATGTTCATGTTCGATTCTTTTTTTGACTGTCCAAACGCAGCAGATAAAGTGATGGAAAAACTGAATAATAATAGTAGGCGCATGATCAAATGTAATAAATGACGTAGAAATACGACTTATTAGTAAGGGAGTATGACTCAGAAACTGTTCTTGTTGCCAGGATAGACTATCGCTATATGTCTTACATTTGATAATCAATTTCTTTTCCATGCCACACGAAGCGATTTCTGTATTTGATATGTTTAAAATTGGGGTTGGACCCTCCAGTTCCCATACCCTGGGTCCATGGAGGGCAGCTTTGCGTTGTGTGGACACGATTCGAGCAAAAGGTGGACTCGATCAAGTGCTTTCAGTAACAGTGCTGCTGTATGGTTCTTTGGCTAAAACAGGGAAGGGGCATGGTACCGATATTGCGGTGATGCTTGGCTTATGTGGTGAAGACCCTGTAACCATTGATGTGAATAGTATCACTCCTAAAATTCAGCAGATTCAACAGTCACAGGAATTGTTGTTGGGTGGAGAACAAGCGCTACGTTTTATCCTTCCAGATCATCTTCAGTTTCTTCATCAGGAAACATTACCCTTTCATCCGAACGGACTTTCCTTCTTGATTGAATTGAAAAATGGAGAACATTGGAGTGAAACCTATTATTCTATCGGAGGTGGATTTGTAGTGAAGGAAGGTGAAGACAAAAATGCACAACAACAAGTTGATCTTCCATTTCCGGTGAATACAGCCGATGATCTACTGCATTGGTGTATGAAGACAGGTATGTCAGTGAATGAAGTGGTGATGGAAAATGAACAGGCCTGGCGTTCAGAAGAAGCAACCCGTTCAGGGGTGTTGAATATTTGGCATACCATGCGTGATTGTATTTATCGGGGCTGTCACACCAAAGGAGAACTGCCCGGTGGATTACATGTAAGAAGAAGAGCATTTGATCTGAATAAAAAACTGATACAACAAAATACGTACACGGATTATTCCTCTTGGATTGAAGCCATCAGAAAAGGTGGACATGATTTCAAATACATTCTCGACTGGGTGAGTTGTTTTGCATTGGCAGTAAATGAAGAGAATGCCTCTTTCGGAAGAGTGGTAACAGCGCCCACCAATGGTGCAGCAGGTGTAATTCCGGCAGTGTTGCAATATTATATCGCATTCTGTGATGGATTGGATGATGAAAAGATCATTCGTTTCTTACTTACAGCTTCTGAGATCGGCAGTATTTTCAAAAAGGGAGCTACCATTTCTGCAGCCATGGGTGGCTGTCAGGCTGAGATCGGCGTGTCTTCTGCCATGGCTGCTGCGGCATTAACAGAAGCATTGGGTGGCACACAACGTCAAACCCTGATGGCTGCTGAGATTGCGATGGAACATCATCTAGGATTGACTTGCGATCCGATCGGTGGATTGGTGCAAGTGCCTTGTATCGAAAGAAATACCATGGGTGCTATTAAAGCCATTACCGCTTCACAATTGGCATTACAAAGTTCTCCCGATTATGCAAAAGTGAGTCTGGATAAAGTCATCAAAACCATGTGGGACACTGCATTAGACATGAGCAGCAAATACAAAGAAACCGCAGACGGGGGATTGGCGATACATATTCCGATTAGTTTGCCGGAGTGTTAGAGCATGGCAGATGTAAGATCTCAGATGTCTGATGTAGGATGTCTGATTTTTTATTTATTGCCACTGTCCGTAGGACTCATTTGGAGAAGGCACAGAGATACACTGAAGAATTTTCTGTGCTATTCAGTGCCTTCAGTGGCAATAAAATCCTTACAAATCATTGCTAACTGCCTCCACATATCCGACATCAGCGATCCTACATCAGACATCTGCGATCTGCTATCTGACATCCAACAATTCCTCTGAGTAGTCTTTAATCTCATTATACAAAGTTCCTCTCTCCACCGGTTGTCTGTTCACTTGTTTGATTAAACGAACGAGTTCTTCGGTAGACATGGTAGGCGTTTGTTCTTCACTGCCGGCCATTGCATAAATCTTGGTAGAGTCATCGATGGTTCCGTCAATATCATTGACACCAAAAGATAGGGTCAACTGCGCATTTTGTCTGCCCAGCATAGGCCAGTAAGCTTTGATATGCGGGAAATTATCCATGTACAAACGCGATACTGCATACATCCGCATATCTTCTACCACCGATGATTCCGGAATATGGCTCATATCATTATCCTTATTACGGAACTTGAGAGGGATGAATGTATTAAATCCTCCTGTCTCGTCCTGTAACTGACGTAATCTTTCCATATGATCAATACGATGCCAGAATTGTTCGATATGTCCGTACAATAAAGTGGCATTACTATGCATGCCTAATTGATGCGCTGTTTTATGAATGTGTAACCAACCATCCGCATCTACTTTGTCTTCACAGATCTGTTTGCGTATGTCGGGATGAAATATTTCAGCACCACCACCCGGTAAAGAATCCAGTCCGGCCTCATGTGCTAAGCGCATACCTTCTTCCACACTCACTTTGGCTTTGCGGAACATATAATCGAGTTCAACAGGTGTAAATGCTTTGACATGTAAATCCGGACGATGCGCTTTAATGGTTCTCAATAATTCAAGGAAAAAATCGAGATTCATTTTGGGGTGAACACCACCCACAATATGCACTTCTGTTACCGGCTTACCGTCATAGCTCTTAACGATATGCATCATTTGTTCAATACTCAATTCCCATCCTTCTTCACGATGTGCGTAGAGACGAGAGTAAGAACAGAATTTGCAGGAGAACACACAAACATTCGTGGGTTCAATATGGAAGTTTCGATTGAAATAGGTTTTATGACCATGTTTTTCCTCTCTTACCCAATTGGCCAGGGCACCTAAGTATGATAGTGACCCTTTTTCGAAGAGTGTAACGCCATCTTCAAAACTGATACGCTCTTTCCTGAGGATCTTTTCTCCAATATTTTTTAAGTCGTAATCTGCCTGTGTAGCTACCAAAACAAAAGGGTCTGAAATTCGCGTGCTCATCTTCACTTAATTTGACTACAAAAATACGATTATAGTTGCCACTGTCCAACGGACTCCGGTGGAGAGAGCACAGAATAGCACTGAACCGTTTCTGTGTATTTCAGTGCCCTCAGTGGCAACTCCTCTCTAGTTTTAAAGTTTGTAATCCATATAAACTCCTCAAATGCAAAAGTTCATGAATTTTATATAGATTCGTTGGTCATGCTGAATAAACAGTATAAACGGTAGATGGTTCATCACTAATTGCATAATCTATGTCTATTAAACTAAGGCTAACTTTTTTAAGTTTTTTTCAGTTTTTTGTTTGGGGTGCCTGGCTCACAACATTAGGATCCTACGGATTTGGGTTTAAAAACTGGACAGGAGCCCAGTTTGGAGCTGTTTTCTCTACTTTGGGACTTGGGTCATTAATCATGCCTGCTCTCATTGGTATTATAGCCGATCGTTGGATGAACGCAGAAAAACTCTATGCCTTACTCCATATTTTCTACGGACTTACACTTTTTGTATTACCCTATATCGATGAACCCAATACATTTTTTTGGGTATTGCTAGTGAGCATGTGTTTTTATATGCCTACGATTTCTTTATCCAATTCACTTTCCTATCGAATCCTGATCGATAACCAATTAGATGTGGTGAAAGTATTTCCACCCATTAGGGTTTGGGGTACCATTGGTTTTATTGCTGCCATGTGGACCACCAATCTCCTGAGTGATCCGCAATCGCCCTGGGAAGCGGGTAAAGCTTTGGGAGAACAAATTGCATCATTGACCGGACATGCCATCAATGCCAATCAGTTTTATATCGCAGGTGTGTTTGCGATGGTATTAGGGATCTATTCTTTCTTTTTACCCAAATGTCCACCGGAAAACAAAGGGAGAGGAGCAGGTTCCTGGATGGATAATTTAGGTTTGAAAGCCTTCAAATTATTGGGTAATTACAAGATGGCCATTTTCTTCTTGTTCTCTATGTTCTTGGGTGCGGCTTTGCAATTGACCAATATGTATGGCGATACCTATCTCAAAGATTTTGAAAAAATAGAGCAGTATGCCGATTCATTTGTGGTAAAATATTCAACCATCATCATTTCTATTTCTCAGATATCAGAAACACTCTTTATCCTGGCGATTCCATTCTTTATGAAAAGATTTGGTATCAAAAAAGTGATGCTCATTTCCATGTTTGCCTGGGTATTAAGATTTGGCTTATTCTCTTTTGGCAATCCCGAAGGATTGTTCTGGATGATCATCCTGTCGAACATCGTCTATGGAATGGCGTTTGATTTCTTTAATATTTCCGGTTCCTTATTCGTAGAAACCTCTATTGATCCCGAGATACGCTCATCTGCCCAAGGTTTATTCATGATGATGACCAATGGTTTCGGAGCCATCATGGGCAGTGTATTGAGTGGTTGGATGATTGATGGATACTATTTGTTACCGGATGGAAGTAAAGACTGGTCAGGCATCTGGATGGTATTTGCCATTTACGCGTTATTTATCGCCATCTTTTTTGGAGTACTCTTCCGGCATAAGCATAATCCGGCGGTGGTTGAGCAGGTTAGACATTAAACGCTGCAAGCTGCAAGCCGCAGGCTGCAAGTTGTAGCATGTAGAATAAAAAAAGTCCACTGATCAAAGAGATCAGTGGACTTTTATATTTAGTACACTTGTAGCTTGTAGCTTGTAGCTTGTGGCTTGCGGCTTGAAGCTTGCAGCTCAAATATGCGCCTGAATCTTCTTATCCAACACAGATTTAGGTACTGCACCAATTTGTTTGTCGACGATTTGTCCGCCTTTGATGAAAAGGATGGCAGGGATAGAAGTGATACCATAATTCACACTGAGGTTCGGGTTATGGTCTACATTTACTTTACCTACGTTGATCTTACCATCGTAATCTTTTGCCAGTTCTTCAATAACGGGTCCGATAGCACGGCAAGGTCCGCACCACTCAGCCCAGAAATCTACTACGGTCAGTTTATCACTATCCAGCACGGTAGACTGGAAATTCGCGTCTGTTAATTCTAAAGCCATTGTTTTTATTTTTTAGATGTTTAATGTTTTTGATTGTTGGCTTATAGCTTATAGGTCATGGCTAATAGTAAAGCCATTTGCTATGAACTATGGGCTATAGGCTATAAGCTATCCGCCAAAGGACAAATTTAAGCCCAAACCCCCATCTCTGCCCCTTTGACTTTTCCACGGCTGTTATTAATGACGTTAGGGCAGGGGAAACCTGACAGGGGGGCACAAATAAGGAATAAAGAACAGGAAACAAGAAACAAGAAATGGGTGGGGTTGCAGGAATGAAGAAAGATATGTATTTTAGTAATGTGTGTGGGAGTGCGTAAATCATTCTTTATTTGATGGATTTGCGTAGTGTGGAAATCCACGAGTTGGGCGTCACTTTTAAGTAGTCTTATCATCACCTTAAACATTTTTGACTATGCCAAGAGTTCCATTGACAGGTGTTCAACAATTTTTTAGATTTTTAGGTATTGCAGGTATCATCAGTGGTTTAATGTTTCCGTTAATATCACCAGCAAAAGGTGAGACACTTTTTATAGGAATGATTGCAATGATTGGCTGCTCTCTTTTATTTTTCTTTCTTGGAAGTGGTAGCAAAACAGAAAACCCACAATTATCAAATTCAACTCAAACAAATAATCAAAAGTGGTCAGCTAGCTTGGCACAAAACAATTCGGACAGGAACTGGGAACAAATTGTTCGCAATTTTTTCATTCAGGACAATATCTCATTTGACAAATATGTTTCAAATGCCAAAGCAAATCATGTTGTTGACAATTTTTCCGGACTATCAACATGGGAACAAATTCAAGACCTATCAATAGAAGAAAATCCGACGAGACAATCGATTAATCCAACGCCTACTTTTAGACAATACTATTCGGAAAACAGACTGAACAGAGCTCCAGGTTTTCCTGATTGGTTCTATATAGCTTATCCTGACGTAACCCATTGGTATGAATTAAATGTTGATGAAATGGAAAGTAAACTTGAGCAAAGAGAAAGCGAATTTTTTACAGAAAGCGGACCAAGACCTGCTGTATTTCGTTTTATAATCAATAGTTATAAAAGTTCAGGGAGACGATTAGAATGTTCGGTATAAAGCGAACGCCCAACAAAAGTTTTGCCGCAAGGCTGGCGGACGTAGTAATAATCGGCTTCAGTTGCCGGGCGGACACAGCAACAATCCCAGCCCTGCATCAAGCCTCGAACTTTAGTTGCAATAAACCGCAGACTAATTCTAAAGGACAAAAATGGACAAATAAATATAATGACAAAAAAAGAAGAAATAACTTTACACTCGGTTTTTGAATTAAAGAAATATCACTTTGCCCAATCTGACGAAGTGGATTTAAGCAACATGGACAAATGGTTTGACCAGTCCCATCCAGCACACATCTATTTTATCTTGAGCAGACAACGAATATTCTTCGACAAAGACGCGTCCATTGTTAAAAGTAATGAGGTTGAGTTAGGTTTTCAAATACAAAAACAGGACAAGTATTTTCCCGAAAAAATAAAAATCGAATTTTCAGACTTTACTCTTGACATAGGATATCAAGTCGAATCAGAATACCCATATTCATTTGTTCAAATTAAAGATAAAAATGGTCAGGTGTGTATTGTTGGTAAGGCGGCATACTTTGCAAATACATACCACGAACAAATTCAGAATAAAAATTTCTTAGATTACGAGATTTTATATATTGGCGAATCTACTGCTAAAAAAAATACGACTCCTGCAATTAGTAGGACAACAGAACCTCATCATGCTCTTCAAGCAATTCTTACAGATTGCACTCGCAAACATCTTGACAAAGAAATATTTTTTCTTTTCCTTTCGTTTAAGCATTCCTTACTTCTCGACTTCCCAGAAAATCCAACGAATAGAGACGCTATCATAAAAAGTGTTCAGGAATACCAGTTTGGCGGAGATATTTTTAAAAAAATAAAGCAAAGGACCGCCTTATTAGAGTGGCTTCTTGTATACTATTTTAAGCCAGAGCATAATATTAAACTTAAAAACAATCCACCGACACTAAATAATTCTTCCTTTGACCTTATTAGTAAAATGAATCTTAAAAAATGTACAATTTGTTTTGACTTACAAGACGTGACAAAAGTGTATACTGCAAGTGTGACAAAATCTGACAAATATTTTATTGAACGTGATTTTTAGAGTAACTTTTACTGCAACTAACACGGATTTTGCGTTAGAGGGAGAACAGTGGGAATATAACATTTGAGCGATGAATAAACGTTTGTGCTGACAGATAGTCTTCGGCTTCAAATGAATGGTACCTTTTAGAAAGCTCCAAAACTTCCCAAAAGTTTATTACCTATTCCTTCATTTTCAAAAACTTATAATCCGTAAACTCTAAAAACGGATGTACAGATAACACTAAACTTTTAACCTCTCCATTCTCAATGGTAAACGGCCAAACCGTTTTCCCAAACATCGGATGGTTGTATTGACAATAAAAGCGATTATTACCAATATAGGTTAATACCGCACTGATGGTTGGATGATGCTGCATTTTTAATAACAGGGTATTTCCCGCTGCTGTGAGATCAATCTTTCCATAAATATCATTCACATAAGTGCCTTCATATTGTTTGATCGGTAGCGGTGTTTTGATGGCTAATGCAATACTATCATTCATGTGTTGTTCTTGCGATTTCATTTCTTTCTGTTGATGCTTCATGTAATCCAATATTCGTTCGGAGTAATCAATAGGAGGGTTATTCATGATCAGATCAATGATTCTCCATCGGAGGGCTTCTGTTAGTTCATGACTATCGTTGTTGGTAAGAATCACAAATCCCGCTTTTTGCTCCGGTATAAAACCCATCATCGACAAAAAGCCGCTATAAGCGCCACCATGACAGACTACTTCTTGATTGTTGTAATTCAACAGTTCCCAACCCAGTCCATAATTGACGATCAAGCGTTTTCCATTGGGTAGAAAACCCTTTCCGACGATGGTGTAGGGGTTGCGTACAGTCCACACCGTATTTTCTGAAAATAGTTGACGACCATGGATGTTACCGTCATTGGCATGCATGATCAACCATTTGGCGATGTCATTGCTATTACTATACATTCCACCAAAAGCTTGTAAAACACCGGTACCATCAGGTATTTTTTTGATGGAATCATTTTCAAGGGTATAACCAACAGCTATATCAGGATAGGTTTTTACCCTATCGATTTGCGTGAAACTATGGAACATTTGTAAAGGCGTTAATAGTTCTTGCTGAATGTATTCCTGCCAGTTTTTTTTGGTAACGGCTTGTATCACTTCACCTGCAGCCATATAGCCAAAATTGGAATATCCAAATCTGCTTCTAATGGCAAATGCCGGTTTAATACGACTCCATTTATGTAAGAGTGTTTTATTATCTAGGTTTGATTCAGACCATAATAAATCACCTGCAAATGTTTCCATTCCGGTACGATGACTCAAGATATCACTTAGCATGAGTTGATTTTTCAATGACTGATCCTTGAAGTCAAGCCAGGGTAACCACTTGGTAACTTTATCATCCAGTGAAAGTTTATTTTTCTCCTGCAATTGGGCCATGGCAAAAGCGGTAAAAGATTTACCCATGGAACCAATGGGGAAAATCGTTTTTTCGGTTACCGGTTGTTGTTTAGCCAGATCTGCGTATCCAAAGTTTCCGGTATAAATAATGGAATCACCTTTTGTGATGGCAACAGCGATGCCGGGTACTTTCCATTGCTTGGCTGCAGATTCAATATAGGCTGAAAGCTGTTGCTTGGCATCGTCGCTGAGTATTTGCGATTGCAGTGTAAATGATAGCAGTAGAAAAACAGAGAAGAGAATGGATTTAAGGTACATGAATGATATTTTTAGTGACCCTTTAAGGATACTCAAAACTATTTGTCGGGTAGCTTTTTACAATCGCATGAATATGTTATTTCAACCCTTTTTTCTATATTGTTACTTGATCAATTGCTGTTAGCATCTGGTCTTATCATTCAAATGATTAATCGCCTCTTTTCATGACAGTTAAAGAAATTCTTGCAGAACTACAATCACTCGGTAACGAAAAAATGATGGCCATCAACACCAAAGCCGGTGCAGGTAAGAACCAGTTTGGGGTGAAGATGGGTGATATCAGAAATATTGCCAAAAAGCTAAAGACCAATCATGAATTGGGTTTACAGTTGTGGAATGCCGGTAATATTGAAGCGCAGTTTCTGGCGATACTCATCATGAAACCCGATCTACTCACTGCAAAGCAGTTGGATACAATGGTGCAACAAATTGATTTTACCCATGTGGCAGATTGGTTCAGTTCTTATATTCTAAAAGACCATCCTGCTAAAGAAGAACTCAGGATACAATGGCTCAAGTCAAAAAACAAATGGGCTTTGCGTGCCGGTTGGAGTTTGATGGCCGGTAAGATCGCCAGAGATGCCCGAGAATTAGATTTAGATGCTTTATTAAAACAATTACAAAAAGAAATGCCCAAGGCAGTACCGGAAGTTCAGTGGACGATGAACTTTGCATTGGCATATATCGGTATTCATCATCCTGCTTATCGTAAAAAGGCATTGAGTATAGGAGAGGAGTTGGGAATTTATCGTGATTATCCTGTTTCGAAAGGATGTACTTCTCCATTCGCACCCATTTGGATCAACGAAATAGTCAAAAGACAATCAAAATAAAAAACCCTGTGTAACTCTGCGCCAAACTCCGTGCAACTCTGTGGTTCTACTTTTTAACCACAGAGTGACGCAGAGTTTAGCGCAGAGTTGCACGGAGGATGAACGAAATAGTCAAAAGACAATCAAAATAAAAAAACTCTGCGTAACTCTGTGCCAAACTCCGTGTCACTCTGTGGTAAAAAAAGTTAACCACAGAGTGACGCAGAGTTTAAACACAGAGTTGCACGGAGGAGGGGTTGAAAAAATGTAAGGATCGGTTGATTTTAGTTGTATCTGTTACACTAAATCCCGAGTTTGCAATCAAATTCATCAACGTGCTCATACAGATACATCCCAAATTGCCAATGCGCAATAAAGAAAATACCAAAACATATTACCAGCAATTGGGTTTTCTAATAAGTGCAGACTATGGTGATTATCTCATCATTCAAAAAGATAGCATTGAAATACACTTCTTTTCTTTTGCTGAATTAGATCCGCTGACCAATTATGGACAAGTGTATATTAGAACAAATGATATTGATCAACTGTATCAGACGTATCAGGAAAATAAAGTAGCCATTCATCCGAATGCTCCTTTGGCTGAAAAACCTTGGGGGCAAAAAGAATTCGCACTTCTAGATCCCGACCACAACCTACTCACATTCGGACAACCCCTATAACTCCGTGTACCTCTGCGCCAAACTCCGTGCAACTCTGTGGTTCTTTTTTTACCACAGAGTGACGCAGAGTTTGGCGCAGAGTTGCACAGAGTTGATTATTTTTTCCGGAAGGGTTGTATTTTGAAATAAGTGGCTGTTCTCCATAACCACTCCACCGGACCGAAATAAAATTGTTTAAACCACCATTTGCAAAAGAATGCTTGTACGATAAAAAATGCAATGGCGATTAACCAGTTGAGCCAAGGGGGTGTTACACCTACCAATCCAAACCCAAATCCAAAGAACAATACCAGTCCGAGTGCGGTTTGTAGTAAGTAACTGGTCAAAGCCATTTTTCCGATAGGAGCCAATGGGTATAATAAGTTTTGCCAAAATTTTCGGTTCATCAATAATGTGATTCCTGTGACATAGAAAATCACCAGGGAAGCATTGTTGAGATTAAACAATGTGCCAAAAATGATGCCTACCAATGGACTTCTTTCCCAGCCGAGTTTAAAACCTTCATTCAATCCGTAGATACCAAGTCCACCAATGAGTGTTACCAAAACAAGCCAACCGGATTTGTTTTTTATCTTTTTGAAAATGGGTTTTAGTTCTTCTGCACTCATCGCAAACCATCCTTTTCTGCCACTATACATTCCCAATAAGAAAAAACCCAAGGTTACATAAATACGACCACTACCAAATTGGAAATCGAATTTCTCTCCAATGCTGATGATATTGTTTTTCATCATGGTCCAGATATCACTTTGGTAAACATTCTTGAAAAATGCTTGTGAAGGATCAGGTCCGGGAGGTGGTCCGGATGGAGGAGGAGGTGGTGGTGTAGTAGATGTAAGATGTTCTATCAGTCCGGGTAACTGCATTAACAAACTTGGCAAATTGATCGCCAATAAAATACCGATTGTAAGTATCCATTTGTTACTCAATTTCCTCATGGGCAAAAGAATGAAACCTAGTGGTGCATAAATGGATAATATATCTCCTCTCCAAAAAGCATGATGGATCAAACCAATGATTCCCATAATGGTGATGCGCCATGCATAACGCCACACAAAAGGTCTCCCGCTTTCTTCCATGCTATTCATTTGGAGAAAAAAACTCAATCCAAACAAAAAGGAAAAGAAGGCGAAGAATTTTCCGGAGATCAGTATCTCATTGAGGAATCCCAGAATGCCACTGGCCGTATCATTGTGTTTTTGAAAATATTCGCCGGGTAATGGACCGGCATTATACCAATAAATCATGTGTGCGAGTAGAATCCCAAGTAGGGCAAATCCACGTAATGCATCTACTGTAATGATCCGTTGCTTCAGGGTTTCAGATGACATGAGGTCTGTTTTGGTAACAAGAAGCTATTTTTTCTTGGTAAAAAACAGACAAAAAAGGATAAACAGCGTTTTTGGTAGATAAATGGTGATTAGAGTGAACTCACAGATTGCAGTAATCGTATCAGCCCACCACACTAACATTCACATCTAAATCCGGATTCTCCAATAAGAAATGTGCCATTTCCTCATTCATCATAAATCCTTTTTCCAAAGAATACATACTCACTTTGAGTTGTTCACGCGGTTCATAAATATTAAAACGCAAGGAAGATTTTCCGGGATGTTCTTTCACATTTTTATCAATAAATGATACAAAATCAGGAGTGATAGATGCCGGATGCATGTTGATCTCGATACTTCTGGTTAAGTTTTGCTTTACTGTTTCCAATAAAGACATCACGTTTACTTTGAACTCGAAATTATTGGGTTGATTAAAACGTGAACGGAAGAAACCGGTCAGCAAAATATTTTGTCCCTTTTCTAAATAATTCTGAAACTTGATATAATCTTCACTCCACAAAATGAAATCAGTCTTACCACTGAAATCTTCAATGACAAAAGAACCAAAGTTTTTTCCGGTCTTAGTAACCCTGTGCTGCACATCAATCACCAAGCCTGCTACACGAATTTGTTTACCGGGATTGGGTTGTAAATGCAAGGTCTGTTTGATCTCATTGAAATCATTGATACTGGTAATACCATAATATTTCAGTTCAAACTTAAAATGGTCCAATGGATGTCCACTCATGAACATACCCGTTACATCTTTCTCATGATCCAATAACTCGGTGAGTGTCCAGGGTTCTACATTGGCAATCTTAGGGATCGGTACTTGCATGGCAGAAGACATATCACCAAACAAAGTGTTGGTACTTGCCGCAGCAGCAGATTGATTGGCTTGCCCGTAGTTGATGATTTTCTCCAGCCCCGATATTTTTTCACCATCTGCGATATGGAAATATTGCGCTCTGTGAAACTCTTTAAAACAATCAAAAGCACCTGAATAGGCAAGGCTTTCCAATGATTTTTTGTTGACACTTCTTTGGATCACCCTTTTGATAAAATCAAAAATATCCTGGTACCAACCATTCTTTTCTCTTTCTACAATGATATTTTCTACCGCCGCTTCACCCACACCTTTCAATCCACCTAACCCAAAACGGATCTCTCCATTCTTATTCACTGCAAACCCTTTTAATGATTCATTGATATCCGGTCCCAATACTTTAATACCCATTCGCTTGCACTCTTCCATGAAGAAAGTGATCTTTTCAATACTTCCAGCATGATTCAAAACCGCCGACATGTATTCACCCGGATAGTGAGCTTTCAAATAAGCAGTTTGATAAGCCACAAAAGCATAACAGGTAGAGTGTGATTTATTGAATGCATATTGTGCAAATGCTTCCCAGTCGGTCCATATTTTTTCGAGTTTATCTGCAGGATGTCCTTTCGCAGAAGCACCGTCAATGAACTGTTTCTTCATTTTATCCAGTACCGATTTCTGTTTTTTACCCATGGCTTTTCGCAGTACATCTGCATCGCCTTTGGTAAATCCACCCAGACTCTGACTCAACAACATCACCTGCTCCTGATAGACCGTGATACCATAGGTTTCAGCCAGGTATTCTTCCATTTCAGGGATATCGTAGGTTACAGGCTCGCGGCCATGTTTACGGTCAATGAATTTGGGGATGTAGGCAATCGGTCCCGGACGATACAATGCGTTCATCGCAATGAGGTCATCAAATTTATCGGGCTTCAGATCGCGCAGGTATTTTTGCATACCCACACTTTCAAACTGGAATGTGGCATTGGTTTCTCCGCGTTGGTACAAATGAAAGGTCTTTTCATCATCCAATGGAATCGTATCAAGATCAATCGTTACACCATGATTTTGTTGAATGAGTTCCAAAGCAGTTTTCAAAATGGAGAGGGTCTTCAAACCCAAGAAGTCCATTTTAATAACACCGGCATCTTCAATAATACTTCCTTCAATTTGTGTGACCCAAAGATCAGAGTCTTTGGCAGTGGCAACCGGAATCAGTTCAGTAAGATCTTTGGGTGCAATGATGATACCGGCGGCATGAATACCGGTATTACGTACAGAACCTTCTAATCGCTCTGCTTCTTTAAGTACTTGTGCCCGGATATCATCACCTTGGTAGATCTCACGTAATTTTTTGACGTTCTCAATATCTTCTTGTTGGTACGCTTCTTTTTCTTCCAATGATTTCTCGCCATCTTTTATAGTGAGTGGTGCATGTAATACACGTCCCAGTTCAGTACCCGGTTTGTCAGGAACCAATTTCGCGAGCATATTACTTTCAGCAAGGGGTAGATCTAAGACACGTGCTACGTCTTTAATGCTCATCTTGGCAGCCATAGTACCATAGGTAATGATCTGTGCTACCTGTTGCTTGCCGTATTTGTCAACCACATAATCGATCACTTTCTGACGACCTTCATCATCGAAGTCCGTATCAATATCGGGCATGCTCTTACGATCCGGATTGAGGAAGCGCTCAAACAGCAAGTTATACTTGATGGGATCAATATTGGTGATGCCAATACAATATGCCACCACACTTCCTGCAGCCGAACCACGACCCGGGCCTACAAATACACCGAGTTCTCTTCCGGCTTTGATAAAATCGCTCACAATCAAAAAGTATCCCGCAAATCCCATGGTTTTGATGGTGAACAATTCAAAATCGATGCGTTCCTGTATCTCAGGTGTAAGGTCTGAGTAGCGCATTTTTGCACCTTCCATGGTAATATGTCGCAGATATTCCCACTGATTCAAATTTGCATCCGTATGTATTTGAAATTCTTTGGGAATAGGGAAGGCGGGGAGTAAAATATCTTTTTTAAGATTCAAGACTTCTACCTTGTCTACGATCTGATTGGTATTGTCTAGTGATTCAGGAATATCACTAAATAGTTTTCCCATTTCTTCTGTCGTCTTAAAATAAAACTGGTCATTGGGAAATTTAAAACGTCTGTTTTTGATCTGGGCATCATCATTTACAAAATCGTCAAAGCCCGGAGTGCTTTGTTTTTCTCCTGTGTTGATACATAAAAGAATATCATGTGCATTTGCATCATCCTGATCTACATAATGACTGTCATTGGTAGCAATTACAGGCACATTGTATTTCTTGGCAAACTTCAATAAAGTTTGATTGATCAGTTCCTGTTCTTTGATATTGTGACGTTGTATCTCGATGTAATAATCTTCGCCAAACAGATCGAGCCACCATTTGAATTCCTGTTCTGCTTTTTCTTCTCCATCATGTAAAATGGTTTGTGGAACATATGCACCGATACAACATGTGGTGGCAATCAATCCTTCATGGTATTGTTCAATCAGTTCTTTATCAATACGTGGGTATTTGCTGTACATTCCTTCAATGAATCCAAGGGAAGTCAGCTTCACCAAATTTTCATATCCCTTTTTATTCTTTGCCAATAATACCTGATGATATCTTTCATCCTTTACTTCTTTCGTAAAGGTTTTGATATGTCTATCTTTCACCACATAAAATTCACAACCCACAATGGGTTTGATAACCGGCGCAGTGATATCTTTTCCATCGGCATCTTTTCCGATTACTTTGGTATTCTTCCAAGCCTGACTTACAAATTCAAAAGCACCGAACATGTTGCCGTGATCGGTAATAGCCAAGGCGGGCATATTATCTTTTGCAGCTTTTTTATATAAACTATCGATCGCTGCAGCGCCATCGAGCAGGGAATATTGTGTATGTACGTGTAAATGTGAAAATGCCATAGGGAATGTCGGATGTCTGATGTTGGAAGTCTGATTTGGGATGGCAGATGTCGGATGGCAGATGTCAGATTTGTAATGTCTGATGTCTGATCTCTGATGTCTGATTTTTTAAGGGATCGGGCTTCCAAATTCCGAACTCCAAATATCCCATTTTACAAGGTTTTTTTGCACCACCAATTATCCACATCACACACAAAAAAATATATTCAAAATCCGACATCCGACATCAGACATCCGAAATCCACCATTAGCCATTAACCATAAGCGATTTCAGATCTTTTCCACATCATTTGGCATAAAAAATGCATGAGGGTATATTGCAGTTATGATGAACCGATCTGTTTGGATAATAGGATTGATGAGTTTACTTGTATTTATAAGTTGTAAATCATTGAGTAAGCTGACTTCGAGGGATAATTCTACGGCTAAAACGGCATCTGCCAAAACCACCACATCGCAACAACGAACTTTTCTGGATCAAATAGAGGTAACTCCCGGATCTGTAGTTACTACCGGACATAAGGCCAGCACAACCAATGCTAACAAGGCTTCTACCGGCAATACAAGCAAACGAAATAATACCGGTACTACGGATATGAATGCTTTCAATATTGAAAGAGCCGGTTATCTTCAATTAAAGTATGCGGTAATTATTGATGCTACAGTTGAAAAACTCACCAATATACCGCTGTTGGAAACCATTGATAAATGGTGGGGAACCAAATACTGTTTAGGTGGAAATACAGAAAATTGCATCGACTGCTCTGCCTTTACACAGGTAGTGATGCGTGATGTTTTTAATACCACTTTACCCAGAACAGCTCAGGAGCAATATGATAATAGCGAAAAGATTGAGCTGGCTGATTTACAGGAAGGAGATTTGGTTTTCTTTCACACAACAGGTCGCAACCGTGATATTACCCATGTGGGTGTTTATCTGCTGAATAACAAATTTGTCCACGCAGCCACCAGCGGAGGCGTGATGATCAGTGATCTTAACGAAAAATACTGGCAACCCAGGTTTAGAGGAGCTGGGAGAGTGGTGAAATAATTTCTGATATCAAAGTGAAATATATCTGCGTACATCATGATCATCATGAGAATCTGCGTTCCATCCTCCTCACTGATCATAGAAATCCAAGGATTTACAAAAAATCACCTAAACAAAGCTTGCACAGTTTCCTTCGTCTTTTGCAAAAGCACTACTTCTTTTCCTTCCAACATCTTGCTGAGCAAAGTTTCCTCATAATGTCTGATGGTAAGTAGTTGTAGATTCTTTTCTACTTGGACATCAAATAACAATCCGGCTTGTGCTGCGAATTGATCTGTTTTATCTTGTTTATCATCCATACAAATCTGCACACCAATGGCTCCTGTTTGAATGAGGTTCGGTCTTACACGAGTTTGCGCGAATATGGCATAGAGTTGTTGCATGGGTTCTTCTCCCATGAAAGAGAAATCTCTGCTTTTCAAATGAACAAGAATTTGTTTCTCTTTGATGACAAAAATCGGTGGTAATCCTTTGATATTCTTTTTGTGAATGATTGTGCCCGGTAAAGAAGGATCCAGAAAGCATTTGACATACATCGGAATACCCTTGTTCTGTAAAGGCTTGATGGTTTTTGGGTGAATAACCTGTGCGCCATAAAAAGCCATTTCAATGACTTCATTGAAATTGAGCTCTTGTATCAATTGTGCTTCCGGAAATTGTTTGGGGTCGGCATTCATAACACCTTCTACATCTTTCCAAATCGTTAAGCTTTCAGCATTGAGCATATTCGCGAAAAGAGCAGCAGTATAATCACTCCCTTCTCGTCCCAACGTAGTACTTTCATTTTCATCCGTTGATCCAATAAAACCCTGTGTTACGATGATGTTACTGCCGGCATCCACTGTCAACTGCCAACTATCTACTATTTTCTTTTCGGTAAATTCAATATCAACTCCTGCATCTCTGAAATTATCATCTGTGCGAAGAATATCACGAACATCCAGCCATTCATTTGCAATCTTTTCTTCAATTAAGAAATGACTGATGATAGCAGTGCTCAATAATTCTCCCACACAGACTACCTGGTCATAATAGTAGTCGAATTCTCTTACGGGCTTATCATGTAATAACCATTCTACTTCTGTAAAAAAATCATGGAGTTGGGCAGCGCAACTATTGTACTGTTTTACCAGTAGGTATTTGGCAGTAGTGAGGTGTTGGTTTTTAATTACTTCAAAAAGTTGAAGTGCTTCCTCCAGCTTTCCGGCATAAAAAGCTTCTACTACTTTCTCCAATGCATTGGTGGTTTTACCCATGGCCGAAATGATCACCACCAGTGGTTCTTGCTTATATTGTTGAACGATGGATGCAAGATTTTTGATACGTTCTACACTATTAACACTGGCACCCCCGAATTTGAATACTTTCATGGATATAACTGTTCTGACGACAAAACTACGGGTAAGCTCGGTGTAAACAACGGTCAAAATGGAAGGGTGTATAAGAAGTGTATAGTATTTGTTCCATTAGTTTAAACTTTCCTTGGGGATTTTATCATTCGAACAATTGTAATTTGGTATAGTTGTTGCGTACAGATGAAAAAATGAATGATATGCGTTATGTCAAAACTCTTGCAATTTTAATCGGTTTTATATCTTTTCCTCTGTTTTTGCTTTCCTGTAATCGGAATATGGTTAGTTCCGATTCAAAAAAATCAAATGCACCTTCTTTTAATGCAGCTACCATGAACAGAGACATTTTACACCATGTCAATGAATACCGTAAACGTAAAGGGTTGGGCGCATTGAAGTTTGTAGAGGTTGCCAATGAACAAGCTGCAATTCATAGTAAGAATATGGCCTTAAAAAGAGCAGCATTTAGTCATGATGGATTTGAACAACGAATTGCAGTAGTATCAAAAACCATCGGCGCTGTAATGGGGGCTGCAGAGAATTTGGCATACGGAGAACTGTCAGCAGAAGCAGTGGTAAAGGGATGGATCAATAGTCCGGGACATAAAAAGAATATTGAAGGCAATTATACCTTAACCGGCATCGGTACTTATCAGGATGCAAAAGGGGTGATCTATTTTACCCAATTGTTCATGCGACAATGAATAATTTGATCCATCTAGAAGCGGCTTAAAAATGCAGATTGCAAAGTAATTAGGGTGTGTAATAAGTACACTTCTTGATTGAGTCCAATCAATTTTCAAATTTTCAATCTGCTTGGGAGGATCAAATTAAATATCTTCGTGCAAACGATTGCCCTTAGCTATGACAATAAACAGAAGAATCCTTACCCTGGATGAATTCACCCTGCAACAATTAAGACAGTTTCCCACAGCCACCGGCGAATTAAGTAGTTTATTAAGAGATATTGGTCTTGCCGCCAAACGTGTAAATGTAGAAGTCAATAAAGCCGGACTCGTCGATATCCTCGGCGATGCAGGAACCATCAATGTACAAGGTGAAGATGTGAAGAAGCTAGACATCTATGCCAACAATCAATTCATGGGTGTTTTACAGCATGGCATCAGTTGTGCCGGTATCGGAAGTGAAGAGTTGGATGATTTTGTAGTGTTTGATGACGAAGTAAGTAACCAAAGCAAATATGTGGTGATGTTTGATCCACTCGATGGAAGTGGTAATATTGATGTGAATGTTTCGATAGGAACCATTTTCAGTGTCTATCGTCGTGTGAGTGAGCGAGGAAAACCATGTACCAAAGCAGATTTTTTACAACCCGGAAACAGACAAGTAGCTGCAGGTTATGTGATTTATGGTTCCAGTACCATGTTTGTATATGCCACCCGTAGAGGTGTGAATGGATTTACGTTAGATCCTTCGATTGGAGAGTTTTGTTTGAGTCATCCGGATATCAAATGTCCGCCAACCGGTAAGTTTTATTCCGTTAATCACGGTAACTTTTTTCAATACGATGAAGGCGTTAGAAAATACATTGATGCCTGTCAGCGTAAAACCAAAGATACCGGCGGTCCTTATACACAACGATACATCGGCAGTATGGTGGCAGATGTGCATCGCAATCTCATCAAAGGGGGCATCTTTATGTATCCCGGCACCATCGATAAACCGAAAGGGAAGTTGAGATTATTGTATGAATCCAACCCTTTTGCTTTTATTGTTGAAGTTGCGGGTGGACGAGCTACCAATGGTAAACAAAGAATTCTCGATATACAACCCACCGAATTACACCAAAGAACGCCATTGTTTATTGGTAGTAGAGAGATGATGGATGAGTTGGAAAGCTATTTATAACAGATAAATATCCAATATCGAATGTCCAATTTTCAAGTTCGAAGTTGAAAATTGGACATTCGATATTGAACATCTCCCTCTTCTTCTTATTTTGTGCAAAAAATGCTCCGTCTTTTTGCCATTTGTTTTTTTGGATTGATTTGTTCTTTCTCGCATGCGCAACAACGTCTTGAGCCCGGACAGATGCACTATATCATCAATCCCAAACCCAATAATATTTTCTATCGGGATACATTGTACAGGGGAAGCAAACAATTCATGCAATTGTTTTATCGAACCCGCGATCAGCAATTGATTGATTTGTATCTTAAACACCAGTCCAATAAAGTAGCCGGACAAATTTTAGGTGTAGCAGGCAGTTTTGCCATCTTTTTTGGCATTAGGAATTTATCGGACGACAATAAAAAAGGAACCGGATGGGCCATGATTGGTGGTGGCTTTGCCTCACTGATCACAGGAGGATATTTGACTTTGCAAGGGCAAAAAAATCTGGCTTTAGCCGTAACTTTATTCAATCAACGACATAACAAAGCTGTTTTAGGGATTGGTGTTGCACCACAACAAGCGGGCTTTGTGTATAAATTTTAACCATGAGTCAACCTATAATTAAGGTTACAGACCTGCATAAAAAATACGGAGATTTTGAAGCGGTAAGAGGACTCAGCTTTGAGGTATTACAAGGAGAAATCTTTGGATTGCTGGGGCCCAATGGAGCCGGTAAATCAACTACGCTGGAAATCATCGAAACCTTGCGGGAGAAAACAAGTGGTCAGGTATGGGTAGATGGATTTGATTTGGATAAAGCACCCAATGAGATCAAAAAGATCATCGGTGTACAACTACAAACTTCAGGGTATTATCCGGGATTGAATCTGGTGGAGTTATTGCAATTGTTCGCCGGACTATACAATCGCATCATTGACCCAATGCATTTATTGGATGCCGTGAATCTTCGTGATAAGGCAAAAGCAAAATTCAAAGACCTGAGTGGTGGACAAAAACAAAGATTTTCCATTGCTACAACACTCATTAATGAGCCACGTATCATTTTCTTAGATGAGCCTACGACAGGCTTAGACCCACAGGCCAGAAGAAATTTATGGGATTTGATCCGCCAGATCAGGGATAAAGGAACTACGGTTATTATTACGACACATTATATGGATGAAGCCGAGATCCTGTGCGATCGTGTTGCGATTGTCGATAAGGGCAAAATTATTGCCATGAACTCTCCTGATAAGTTGATTGATGAACTGGTAGCCACCGGCTTCGAAAAACCCAAAGAAGTCAAACAAGCCAATCTCGAAGACGTTTTCATTCACTTAACTGGACATGCGCTTAGAGAAGGAGGGTGAGAGAATGATGAATAAAGAATAAAGAATGAAGAATGAAGAAACAAGGAACAAGAAAGGAGAAACAAGAAACAGGAAGTAAGAAGAAAGAAATAAGAAATAAGAATAGTACAACTAATAACCTGATTGCCCGATAACCCGATAACCCGATCACCCAAAACTAACCCCATGACCCAAGACCCACGTTACCCCATCGGAAAATATGAGCCCAAGCCTTATAGTGAGCAACAAAAAAAAGAATGGCTGGCTGATATACAGTTTCTTCCTGAGGAAGTAGAGAGAGCCATTTTGAATTTAGATGCAGCGCAGTTACAAACGCCTTATCGTGATGGTGGCTGGACGGTGCAGCAGTTGGTACATCATATAGCAGACAGTCACATGAATGCCTATATACGTTTTAGGTTAGGGTTAACGGAAGACAATCCAGTGATCAAACCTTATGATGAAAATGCATGGGTAAAGCTTGCAGATATTGAAACAGTTCCTATCAATGTTTCCTTGACCATATTGCATGGCGTTCATCAGCGGATGTTGGCAACCATCAAAGATTTGACGCCGGAACAGTGGGAGAGAAAGGTAACCCATCCTGAACATGGTAGAGAAATGTCGATGTGGTTTTTGTTAGGATTATACGCTTGGCATGGCAAACATCATACAGCCCATATCACCACATTACGTGAAAATAAAGGTTGGTAAATGAGAGCACTCAAGTGGAAAAAATTAGCATCTGAAAAAGTATACAGTGATCGCTGGTTTCAAGCCCGTGCAGATACATGTGAGTTTCCTGATGGGCGAATCATTACACCTTACTATGTAGTTGAACTACCCAATTGGGCGAATATATTTGTAGTGACCAGTGATGAAAAAGTTGTACTCGTTCGTCAATATCGTTATCCTGTTGATCAGATCACTTATGAGTTACCCGGAGGTGTGATTGATAAAGGAGAAGATCCTAAGATGGCTGCTATACGTGAAATGCAGGAAGAAACAGGATTTCATTCGGATGATGTATCATTTTTATGTCAGTTATGTCCTAATCCTGCAATCAATGATAATACAGCTTATTTTTTTCTGGCTAAAAATGCTGTTCTAGGCGAGAAAAAAAATTTTGATGAGTTTGAAGACATTGATGTTTGCTTGTTCAGTAAAGAAGAGTTTCTACAGCTACTGCGTGAAAATAAAATACAACATGGAGTACAATTAGGACCTGTATATGAAGCGTTGTTACAACTCAACTGGATAACGATTCAATAATTAGTTTTTAGCTATTGGCATAACTACTTCACCTACTAAAAAGACACTTCCGCAGATCAGGATCAGATCTTTAGGGTCAGCAATAGTCAGGACTTGCTTTAATGCAGTATTGACATCTGCATAACAATCGCCCTTTAAACCAACGCTATTCGCTTGTTGTTGTAAACTCACTGCATCCAGTGCTCTTGGAATCTGCGCTTGCGTAAAATGGTAGTGGGCATTTTTGGGTAAGATGTTCAATACGGTATCGATATCTTTATCTTTTACCATACCAATGATGATGTGTAAATGTTCGTATGTTACATAAGCCAATTGCTGATTAATGGCTTTGATGCCGTCTTCATTATGTCCCACATCGAGTATTACTGCAGGGTTTTCATGAATGATTTCCCATCTTCCATGAAGTCCTGTTAATTTTTTAACCTGCGGTAATGCATTTTGTACAATGGGAACTCCTGTATTCCACCCTTTGGAAGCCAATTGGGAAGCAGCTTCTGCAACAGTGATGATATTTTTTAATTGATAGATTCCCGGAAGATCTAATCGATATGCATGTTGTTCTTGCGAAGCATGATCAATCATGGTTACGATCAACTGATGATGTTCATAAGTCCAGTTAACAATACTTTTTGTTTCAGCGGCATAGATCAAAGCGGTTTGTACTTTTTCAGCAGTATGATCAAATACCTGTTTGGTTTCTGGTACAGATTCTCCAATTACACAAGGGATACCCGTTTTCATAATACCCGCTTTCTCACCCGCAATCGCTGACAGTGTATTCCCTAGCATATTCATATGATCCATTCCAATATTGGTGATGATACTCAATTCGGGATGAATGATGTTTGTACTGTCCAATCTTCCACCCAATCCTACTTCAATTACTGCTATATCCACTTTTTGTTCAGCAAACCAACTGAATGCCATAGCGACAGTAATTTCAAAAAACGAAGGTTCAATTTTTTCAATCAGGGGTTGAATCTTTTCCGTGAAACGAACGACGAATGCTTCTGAACACATTTCGCCATTGATCTTAATACGTTCTCTAAAATCTTTTAGATGAGGAGAAGTATACAGTCCGGTTTTATAACCACCCGTTTGAAAAATGGCAGCCATCATATGACTGACAGATCCTTTACCATTGGTGCCTGCAATATGAATGGATTTGAACTGATGCTGCGGATTGCCCAGTGCTTCACATAAACGAATGGTATTGGTGAGGTCTTTTTTATAAGCAGCAGCTCCGATTCTGCTGAACATAGGGAGTCGTGTAAAGAGATAGTCGATCGTTTCTGCGTAGGTCATTGTGAGACTCAAAACTGTTGTCGACAAATGTATGAAACTATGCGATTGAGATGCATGAAGCCGCAGAATAGCAGATTATGAAAAGGAATTATCCTTTCAACTTAAAATCGAATACCAAAGTCCCTGTTTGCTCATCTGCATTGCCCGCATTCATTTTCAGGGATCTTGCTTTGCGTAGGGCGATATTTCTGATATTCTGATTGGTAGTAGTGGTACCTCTTGGATTTACAACAGCCATAGTAACATTACCGGACTTATCTACTGTAACATCAACAGCCACTTTTGCATTTTCATTAAAATCATCTTCAAAAGATGGGATATTTCTAAAACTTCTTCCCGTTAATCCGCTACGAATACTCACACCACCTGTACCGCCGGCTCCACCATTACCGCTGGCCGCATTGCCTTTATAACTATCAGAATTTGGATTACCATTCGGATTTCCCTGATCACCCTTTCCACCGGCAATGCCCTGATTTTTTACACCATTGTAACTATCCGCATTATTTCCACTGGTGGTAGTACTGGTACCGCCTTGAAATACAGCTTTGGGTTTGGGTGCTGGGGGAGTTGGATTACTCACCGTGTTATTGGTTGGCTTTGTGATGGCAGGTTTGTTTTCACTGATTGGTTTAGTGACAGGTTTATTGATCGTTTTATTGACAACAGGTGCATCTTCTGCTTCATTTTCATCACCCGTAATATTGGGTTGATTAGTGGTAGGAGTAGATTGTGCAGGTGTATTGGCATCCTGTGTTTCAGAGGGTGAACCGGGAATTTGAGGTGCAATATCCCCCAAGCCCGTCTCGCTGTTACCCAGATTTACTTCAATGCCTTCGCCAAAATCAGGCTGCGGAATTTGTGGTAAACTCCATTGCAACATAAAAAACAATAAAAACAAAGCCCCACAGATAGCTATTGTGATGAGCGATGCTTTGATATTTTTTTCCCTCTCAAAATTGAGTGTCATGCTTGCAATGTTATTCATATAAAAATACAGCTATGCTTTGAGCCAATGAACAATGTTGAAAATTACAGCCATAACCATGCAGTAATCCACTTTTGGGGTATAAAGAAAGGTTAATTGTGGGTCTAGCAGATAGCTTATGGGTCATAGCTGATAGCATATAGCCTATAGTTCATAGCGTATGGCAAGTAAAGTGTATGTTCCTTCCATTTGCCATGAGCTATAAGCCATCAGCTTCTTCCATAAGCCATGAACGATAAGCCATTAACCTCTCCAATAAGCTGTGGTAGCCTGAAATATGTTGACCGTTTTTGAATGATTTTTTAACTCAAAAACG